>Ga0074045_10006532_pt1 | contig 10007 bp, 14 predicted proteins | sample BogForMeECP23OM2_FD_94442 | JGI IMG/M metagenome (GOLD analysis project Ga0074045, IMG submission 94442) | Bog forest soil microbial communities from Calvert Island, British Columbia, Canada - Bog Forest MetaG ECP23OM2 | ecosystem: Environmental > Terrestrial > Soil > Wetlands ... | reverse complement strand
TTACTTTTCTCACCATTTTGCGGTATCTTTTCCCCATAGAAGCAGCCTCCTTTTGATTTGTTTTGCACAATTCATTTTAATTGGGGGTCGCTTCTTACTTCAACAATTTACAGGGACATGCTCGTGGAGACAGGCGTTGCCGGTCTATTCTTCTTCGTCAATACTTTTTGCCTCAAAGAAATGAAACGATGTGACTTTTGCTTTTCCGTGATCAAGAGGTTCAGAGAATAAATCAAAAAGTCCCTGAAATTTGAAAGCAGGGATAAGGGCTGGATAAATTCTATCGCGTATGAGGTCCTATGTCGGCCGCTTTACAAAAATTCAACTTTCCCTCCGATAGAACCGTGATTGTAACCGGGTTACCAGTCGGGTATTACAAGGCGGATAGGGAAGGATTGGCTAAGAAACTTACGGAGATTGCCAAAGATTATAGCGATAAATGCATTGTGAAGGTAGTTCCTCAGCCGCTTGGTTCCTTCTTTGATATGTTCTTTGATGAGGATGGAACCACCATTAATGATAAACTGCGGACGGAGTATATCGGGATAGTTAACATCGGATTTAAGACAACGGATATTCTGGCCTTCTCCGAAATGCGTCCCATTATGCGGATGTCTACCAGTTTTGATACCGGGATTTCCACAGCTTACGATTCAATTGCGAGGGATATCTATGCGGAATATGGATTAATGCTGGAGCCTCATACCATAGAACAGGCAGTCAAACTTGGCTATGTAAAAACGTTTGGCGGACAACATGACATATCCAAATTTTCTAAAATATAGATTAACAGAACTGGCAGAGGCCATAAGGGCAGAAGTGGCGACGCTTTGGGGCGATACCAGGGAGATTGACAGGATATTGCTGACTGGCGGTTCCGTCCTGGTATTGAGAACTTTCCTTAATAAGTATAAACAGGGCAGCATTTTAGAGAATTCCCAGACTGCCAACGCGGTAGGGTTCTTTAAATATGCCAAAAGGGTGAGCCGTGAGTAATAGAAAATATATGCCGGTTTCCTTTCGTTTATATTATGGCGATCCGTTTGATGATGTAATTATTGAAACCATAAACAAATTGGATAGGAAGAACGGGACAATCACTAAATTCATGCGTCGGCACCTCTACGATTCAATCCGGGGTGTTTTGAGTGCCTCACCTCCCACCCCCGTTAGATCCCCAAAGGAAGATAAGACCGTTGACAAGGAAATAGATGATATCATGGAGGGCATATAAGATGGAGAAAATGGATATGCTTAGTTCTGGTTATTTTTATGATTCTGAATACGGCACCTCCTTGCAAGAAAAAAACCGGTGAAAGATTCTGTTCATGATATTGTGAGTTTGAACGCATTCATCTATGACATTGACAGAGTGTAGCCAAAAGGCTACAATGGATTATGTATGAGCTTCGTAAAACCGAGACCTATGTTCGGTGGCTTGATGGGCTGCGTGACATTAATGCACGCTCAAGAGTACTGGCAAGGGTCGAGCGCCTTGCTACCGGCAATGCTGGAGACGTAAAGCCGGTCGGAGAAGGGGTATCTGAATTGCGAATCGATTATGGTCCCGGATATCGGGTGTATTTTACAAAGCACGGGCGTACGGTGGTTATTTTGTTGGCGGGAGGAGATAAAAGCACACAGGCCTCCGACATTAAGACTGCCCTTCGTCTTGCACAAAACCTATAGGAGAGCAATATGAAAAAAACTACTACTACGCGCTATGATGTTGCCGAACATCTCCGGACCCCGGAAGAGATGGCGGCTTATCTGGAGGCCTGCATGGTGGAGGCTAATGGTGATGCCGCATTCATCGCTAAGGCCTTGGGTGACATAGCCCGGGCCAAGGGCATGACACAGGTTGCACGTGATGCGGGTCTGTCGAGAGAGAGTCTTTATAAAGCGCTCTCAGGCGAACGTAGCCCCGGATTCGATACCATCCTGAAAGTGGTAGAAGCGCTGGGGATAAAACTACACGCCGAAGCAACTCATAGTTGATAAGATTCAAAATCATCTTGAAAGATGCATTCGCCGCTGGCTTCAAGGATACCGATGTGGTGGGTTCAGCCATGTCGGGATAAAACGAAGATCCCTTTGGTCAACTTATCCGAGAAGTAATGCCCCTAAGAATTTTTACGATTGGCTTATCAGCTTCGGATAAATCGTAATTCATTAATTCAGACTTGGGAACCCACTGCACCTCGGAATGATCACTAAGAATAAAATCCCCTGACCGATAGTTTACTCGGTACGCTAAAAGCCTGATGTGAATGTTCCCATAATCAAATTCATTTGCAGCAACAAAATTGCCGACCTCCACATCTATACCAAATTCCTCTCGCATCTCGCGCTTTAGGCAGGCCTCAGGCGACTCCCCTATCTCAACTTTTCCGCCAGGGAATTCCCATTTACCAGCAAGATGGAGCCCCTGTTTTCTGCGGGCTATTAAAATCTTTCCTTCTTTTTCCATTATTGCTGCAGTCACGTCCTTCATAACTATTTATCTTATCACTAATCGCTTTCAATCAGTGGATCGACACTATCGGCAACGGCGGTTGCCCATAAGATCCATTTATCAATATCGCTGCCCGGCAGAATTGAGCCTTTTTTTTCAATTGTTAGTTTTTTTACAACCTCGATGAATTGTCGAATACGTTCGCTCTTATTCCAGGCATCTATCTGCTTATCGAGTTGTTCAATTCGCCTCTTTTCTTCCTCTATTTGTCGCATTTTTTCAAATTTGGCATTTCCTAGTTCTATTTGTTCCTGAGTTCGCTTCTGCCATTCCAGTTGTCTCTGTTTCAGCTCCACCGCAGCGCGGATGACGCCGATGATAAAATTATTCAGGCAGTCCTCGATCCGTTGCTCTTTTCCATCACGCCATTGCTTTTGTATTCCGTCACCGCCTGCTTCTAAGCGGAGGCGCAATCTATTTGTCGGCATCATTACATACCTATTAGGGATCCAGCGTCCTGTGAGGTCATTGATAAGCTCTTCAGTGGTGAGACGGCGTTTCTTCTGTTCAAATATCTCCTCTATGATTATATTACCCGTCACTCCAAGGACAGTCACCCTGGTATTTTTATCCCCCTTAGCTGAAATTTCAAATCCTCTTTCCTCCATTGCCTTAAAGAGAGCATCACAAATTTTTAGTGCCCTCGAAAGGCGCGTGTGACTTACACGCATATCGATACATTTATTTCGAAGCCCCCTGGGGACGTGTTCGTCACCCTCTTTGGGCGGCTCTATCACAGCCTGAGTATTGGCAACGAGCGGATGAGGCGATGATAACCGACGAGGCACGATAATTTTATTCTCTGGTGCTTTTTCAAAGGCAATAAGAGCTTTGCTCTCTTCATCATATTCTACTTCCGCATGTTCACTTTCTTCGCGGATCTTGTGTATGAAATATGAATTGCCACCCTTCATTGGAAGCAACGGCAGTCTTTTCTTTATCTTTTTTGCCCAATAACCGCGACCGGGAACAGGTACCTCCAGCTTTCTGCATATGTTTAACAACCCCACGTCAGAAATATGATATTTAGGTCCAAGTTTTGAAATCGGCTCCGACCAAATTTCCTTGTATAACTGATCTCTTTCTATACGGACCTCTTTGGACATTTCTTTATTCTCCCCTTCATTGATTGTGCATACACGGCAATGTAATGCTTCCTAAGACTAAAATATTTTAACTTCTGAGAAAGGAGAGTAGGAAGAGTTTATTACTACAGCGATTAACAGACCGATATGGCGGGTCGAGCCATGGTGGTTATGCCCTTTTATGACTGCGGCGTCTACAAGTGGCAGTAAAAATCTTTATATAGAGGCGAGGGAGGTTAGCTCCGCCTGTGATACAATAGAGACTAAATATTCTAACATTAACTTGACCTGCAAGGCAAAAAATGAAAGTCATGGGATTTATTGCTAGTCCGCGGAATGAAGGCAATACTGCCTGTATAGTAAACAAAATACTCGATGGCGCTAAAGAACAGGGCGCTGAAACTCGATCCTGGTATTTCAGCGATCTTGATATCAAACCGTGCCGGGGTTGTTTGAGCTGCCACAAGGGCGATCAGGTTCGGGGTTGTGTTATCAACGACGACATGCAGAAACTTTATTGCGCGCTTGAGCAGGCCGATGTCCTTGTTCTCGGCTCGCCGATTTACATGGGGCAGATGAGTGCCCAGGCGAAGATATTCACCGATAGGTTGTTTGCACAAATCTCTCCGCGCTTCTCTCCTCATTACAAAGAAAATGCCGTGAAAAAAAAGCTGATTCTTGTGTTCACTCAGGGCAATCCTGATTCCAGCATGTTTCAGGTGTATTTTGATTATACGAAACACATGTTTCAGTTGCTGGAATTTGATGTTAAAGGGGTGCATGTCGTTGCCGGTATGCGAAATGAACCGGCGCATGATAGAAAAGATCTGCACACTGCCATGAGGGATGTCGGTTCGTCATTGGTTTCGGAACAATTCCCGAAATAATGAGGTCCTTCATAGTCAGTTTCGTCTTCTTGAATGCTTCCCCGGCGACTTAAAGGCAGCGTCAAGCCTATCCTCCGGTGAAAGGACGGAAAGAATATACTCAGCTGGATTAATCCTTTTAACCGTGACCACAGCCATAACAAATACCTCCCTCCACTGTTGATACTGTATCTATATCAACCCCACGATGTAAGCCCTCTCGCGAGCCGTGCCGTTGCTTGTGGTTACACTCCGAGACACCTGTCAGTCCTCGATTATGCTCCACAATTTTCCTCCATAACTTCATAATTACAGATGGTGCATCTTCATGAAGAATATTATCTAACAGTTGCTCGACGGCAGATCAACGATTGAAGAAACCTGTAATAAGTAACAACAATGACCACGCAGCTACCACAGCGTGTTTGTAATGATATTCTTGCGACTGATTTTGGTGATGGGTTGGTAATTATTTTCCGACATAGCGTGTCCAACCATGACGGTTTCTTTAATGGCGGGCCCGAGATGTCGATTTATCATCTTGTCGGCGTCCGCATGGGTTGGCTACAAAATGTCGGAATAAGAAAGTTATGCCGGAGACAAGTTGGAGACGTATTTTTTGGCATGTGTTGCTTTATTTATCAATAAGTTAAATGGCGGAGGGGGTGAGATTCGAACTCACGGTAGGATATAATCCTACAACAATTTTCAAGACTGTCGCCTTAAACCGCTCGGCCACCCCTCCAGTGGAAAGAAAGTCTATTAATCATATCAAACTTTTTTTGTAAATGCCACTTTGTTTTGAAAAAAATTGGCAATGTAAAGAGGATAGGCGGGGTTGGAGCAAGCCCCGCCCTGATCGGGTTACTTTGTACAGCAAGAGGGCATATCGGAAAGCAGATCTACAACGTCCTTCGCCGCCGCGTGCAGTTTGTGCGTCCAGGCCATCATGGCGTTGTTCATCTTGATTCCTCTTTCGTGCATATCTTTCATTGCATGGCCTTCCATTACTTCCGTCAAAATCTTCCCGGCATCGGCAATCATCATTTTGCCATGCTCTATTGAACCTTTATCTATGGCTGGAGCCATTCCCATCTGACCAAGCATTGCCAAATCAGCCCCTTGTGCTGCCATTTCAAGTGCATTATTGATGAGGATATGCATGTGGTGCATGGTCATCATATCACCGGACATCTCGCCTTCCATGTTCATATCTTCGAGCATGTTAACGACCTTCATCATCGCATTTCCCAGCTTGTGCGTATAGGTCATCAGAAAGTCATCGGCATGGCCGGCCATATGCATCTCTTTCATGGCATGTCCGCTCATTGTGTTTTGAATCATCTCCTTACCATCAGCCGACATTTGGCGGCCATGATCCATCATCACTGAGTCGAGAGATGGAGCCATTTTCATAGTGGCAGTCATCATGAGGGTTGACCCCTCCACCGCCATCTCAAGTCCGTGATTCATCATTATGTGCATATGATGCATCTCCATCTTCGAACTCATGCCTTGCTCATGTTTCATCATTTCGTCAGCCTTCATCATTTGGTCGGATTTCATCATCTGGTCGGATTTCATCATTTGGTCGGATTTCATCATTTCCTGGGCATTAGCCGGCCCAAACATTAAAAGAGACAGAAAACATGTCAAAATAATTGCTAACCCCGATAATCTTGTTACAACCTTCATGCAATTTCCTCCTTGCCGCTTGATTTAAACACCTATAAAAAGTATAGCAGCAAATTGCAGTATGTCAACGGTACGTAGGACTAACACCTTCTATTCCCGACATTGGTCGGTTATTATTGTCATTGTCTTCGGTATCACGAAAAACTTCGGCACCGGATCCGGAGGGCAACGCAATGGTAACACGCGGCGATTCTCCGGTTCCAATGAGGTCAAACTTCAGGGATACGGTTTGAGTGCAATAGGTTATTTGACCGTACAAGTTTGAGAAATTGGGCACTGTTATACATGAAGTGATTACTGCACAGGATAAAACTGGTTAAGTGCTTTCCTCGACTTTCTCGTCTGGTGTCCCATCTTTTTTGAAACGCTTCTGTCTTTTCTCTTCCTGTTTTTTCTGCTTCAATAATTCTTTTTTTCTTTTCTCGCTCTTATATGTCCCACCTCGTTTTGACAAAATACATTCCCCCTCTTTAGTTCATGCATCTTCAGGTAAAGTGTCAATTGCCTCATAAAATCCATTTGCTCTTATAAGTTGCCTGCTATGAAGACGTATTTGCCGGCGGAGATTCTTCTGCCTTTTTATTCCCGCTTGTATTATTGGTTGTCCGACTATCAATCATCGGCTGCTTCTCGGCATCGGACAAGGCTTTTTTAAATTCCCTTATGCTTTTACCAAGACCGGAGCCAAGTTCCGGAAGTTTGCCGGGGCCGAAAACAATCAAGGCAATGACAAGTATTATCAGCATATGCATGGGTTGAAATAAACCTTCAAACATCGTCATTCTCCTCCTTAAATATCAATCTGCTTATTTTAATTAGTCTATACTCTGCGAACAAAATCGTCAATGCATATAATTGATTTGTGAAGCATGCAGGCCGGGGGACCCACAACTCACCGCAATCCGGCAACCTGATTAGCTTATGAACTCCCCGGCATCCTTCGGGCGCCTCATTATCCACAGAGTGCCAAATTCTTCGTCCTGATATGCGTGTGCAAGACCGAGTCGAAGAATTTCGAGCAGAGCCAGAAACGTCACGATAATCTGGAGCCTTGATTTGTCTTTAGTGAAGAGATCGTCAAAGCGTTTGGTGTGTTCTCCTTCCATTGTTTCGATGATGAAAGCAATTTTGTCCTTCACGGTCAATGTCTCCCGTGAGATAGTCATGATTTCGGAAGGGGCTTTTTTAAGAATTTTCTGTAGTGCACTCATGAGGTCAAAAATATTAACTTCAAAGAGATACGGCTCGGACTCTGCCGGTAATGCGTCCATCTTAAGCGGGCTACGGGAAAAGGCGTTGGCCCAGACAGTTTCTCTTTGCCTCAGCACGTCAGATGCCTCCTTGAATGCCTGGAACTCAAGCAGCTTCTGAACAAGCCCTGCCCTGGGGTCCTCCTCATCTTCAGCCTCGATAGTCTCATCAGGAGGCAACAGCATACGTGATTTTATAAATATCAGAGTAGCCGCCATTACAAGGAATTCAGAAGCAAACTCGATATTCAGTTCCTCCATTATTTCAAGATATTCAAGATACTGACCGGTTATGTGGGCAATAGGGATATCGTAGATGTCAATCTTTTCGTGCCTTATAAGGTGCAGGAGCAGGTCGAGAGGTCCCTCGAAGACAGGGACTTTTATACTGTACTGGTTCTTCGTTGCTTCAGGAGTGTCCATATTATAATAAAGGGCAACCGGCGATAGGCTATGGGCGATGGATCATGCCAAAAACCTTTTGTTTTTTCCTGTTGCCTATAGCCTGTTTGTTAGGGTATCACCTTGTTTAATGGGTATTCAACAATGCCTGAAGCCCCTGCACTCTTGAGCAGTGGAATAATATCCCGCACTGTTTTCTCGTCTATGACCACATCTATGGCATACCAGCCGGCATCTGAGAGTGCTGAAACTGTAGGGGAATGCATAGCTGAAAGAAGGCTTGAAACCTTTTTAAAGGCCTTTTCCGGCACGTTCATTTTCAGTCCCACCTTTTCTTCTGCAGCAAGTGCGCCATGCAAAAGAAGGGCGATGTTTTCCATTTTCCGTCTTTTCCATTTGTCCTGCCACGACTTTTTATTGGCAATAAATCTGGTGGTTGATTCGATTATGGTCTCGACAATTCTAAGATTATTGGCCCTTAAAGAAGTACCTGTCTCCGTGAGTTCTACGATGGCATCAGCGAGCTGTGGAGGCTTTACCTCGGTCGCACCCCAAGAAAAATCCACCTCAGCCTTGACCCCTCTGGATTTCAGATACCGCTTCGTAAAACCCACAAGTTCTGTCGCAACACGTTTACCATTGAGATCTTTTACAGTCCTTATATTTGATGACTCAGGTACGGCTATTACCCAACGCACCGGTTTGAAGCCTTCCTTTGCATACAGAAGCTCCGCAACCTCGGCAACATCGGCATTCTGCTCCAGCACCCAATCGTGGCCTGTCAGACCGCAATCCAGGTGGCCGTCTTCAACATAGCGCGCCATTTCCTGTGCCCTGATAAGCATGGAGCTAATCTCCGGGTCGTCGAAACCAGGATAATACGAGCGCGAGGATACGCTGATAATGTATCCGGCTTTTCTGAACAGTTTAAGCGTTGCTTCCTGCAGGCTGCCCTTTGGAAGTCCAAGTCTCAATAAATGCCCGGTGTTATTATTCTTATTTTTCGTCATCTTTGTCATGAGAAGTTAATTATTCTAAAGCTTTAAAACATATTGTGTCAATTTTAAAGACTTCTGCGGCAAACCGGTGGTGTTATGCTACTATAATTTATGAAGGCTTCCGCATTGATCATTGATGAAAATTACCCTCTCAGGGATCTGACAACATTTAAAATCGGCGGTCCGGCGCGCTACTTTGCAGAAGTGACGGCAGAGCGTGATATTATTGAGGCGCTTGCATTTGCAAAGAACCGCGACCTTGATATTTTTACGCTTGGAGGCGGCAGTAACCTGCTTGTCAGCGATGAAGGATATCCCGGACTCGTTATCCATAATAAACTGACAGGGCTTGAGAGCTGCCTGGATAGAGACTGCGGTATTGTTACTGCCAAGGCAGGGCATGAGTGGGACGCCTTTACGAAATTCTGCACAGGGAACAATTGGCAGGGTGCTGAGTGTCTTTCGGGCATTCCGGGCACCGTAGGCGCTGCGCCGGTTCAGAACATCGGCGCATATGGGCAGACTGCCGGGAGTATTATAGAAGAGGTACGAGCTATAGACACCCGGACTGTCTCTGAGGTCGTATTCAGCAACCGGGAATGCGGGTTTGGGTACCGGAAAAGTATCTTTAACACAACTGCGGAAGGCCGATATATTATAACCGGTGTTACCTTCAGGCTGGCTGTGTCCCGCTGCCCGCGCATTACCCACCGTGACCTGAAACACTATTTTTCGTCAACAACGGACATTTCTGTTGCTCACGTCAGAGACGCAGTGCTCGGCATAAGAGACAAAAAAGGCCTGCTTGTCCTTGACGGAGATAATCGCCTGAACAGCGCCGGCTCGTTCTTTAAGAACCCCGTTGTTTCACGCGACATGTTTGAAGACATCGAAAAAATAGTTCGCGACTCAGGCGGATGTGATTACTGGTACTGGCCCCAGGCTTCGGGAGAGGTGAAATTATCCGCAGCATGCCTGATTCAGACTGCCGGTTTTACAAGGGGATACCGTAAAGGCAATATCGGCTTGTCGCCGTATCATATCCTTGCTCTCGTAAACTATGGAAATGCGACAGCATCCGAAGTCATTGACTTTGCGCGGCTGGTGCAGGAGCAGGTGCGGGAAAAGTTCATGATTACTCTTCTCCCCGAAGTACAGTGCATCGGCTCATTGCCCGCTCTTTTGGAAGAGGGTGG
>Ga0074045_10006531_pt1 | contig 10008 bp, 9 predicted proteins | sample BogForMeECP23OM2_FD_94442 | JGI IMG/M metagenome (GOLD analysis project Ga0074045, IMG submission 94442) | Bog forest soil microbial communities from Calvert Island, British Columbia, Canada - Bog Forest MetaG ECP23OM2 | ecosystem: Environmental > Terrestrial > Soil > Wetlands ... | reverse complement strand
AGGCGACCAGATGATCGAGCGCGCCATCGTGCCCAAGCTTGACGCCATCGCCCCAGGACTTCTCGCCCAGGGTCTTCCCGTGCTGATCCTTGGCGACGAAGCGCGGCGCGGTATGGAGGCCTTCGGTTTGTCCGCGCACGGTCAGCTCGAGCGCTTTGCCACGCTCGGCGAAGAGCGAGAACTTCAGGCTGGAGGAGCCCGCATTGAGAACGGCTATCGCATCGGTCACTTCACACCACCGCTTTCGTGCCCCCTTCGCGGCGAGCCTTCGCGACCAGTACGGCGACCGCACAGGACGCGAGACGTGTCAGCAGCGAGTCCGCCCGGCTCGTGAGAATGATCGGTACGCGCGCTCCGAGCACGATGCCCGCCGCGTCGGCTCCCGCGAGGAACGACAGACTTTTCGCCAGCATGTTGCCCGCTTCGAGATCGGGCACGACTAACACGTTGGCGCGGCCTGCTACGGGGGAGTCGATCTTCTTGATCTTGACCGACTCCAGGCTGATCGCATTGTCGAGCGCCAGCGGCCCGTCGAGAATCGCCCCGGTGATTTGCCCGCGGTCGGCCATCTTGCACAGCGCGCCAGCTTCCACGGTCGACGGCACCTTCGGGTTGACGGTCTCCATCGCGGAGAGTATCGCCACACGCACCTCCGGGAACCGGAGCGCGTGTGCGAGATCGATCGCGTTCTGGATGATGTCGACCTTCTCTTCCAGCGTAGGTGCGATATTCACCGCCGCATCGGTCACGATGAGCGGTTCTGCATAGCTCGGCACATCCATCACGAAACAGTGGCTGACGCGACGCGCGGTGCGCAGCCCCGTTTCGCGCCGAACGACGGCACCCATCAGCTCGTCGGTGTGCAGGCTCCCCTTCATCAGCGCCTCGGCCTTGCCTTCGCGCACGAGATCGACGGCCTTTTCGGCGGAGGCTTGACTGAACGGCGCGTCGACGATTGGCAGCCCCGAGATGTCGATGTTGTTCTGCCTGGCCACTTCCTCGATGCGCGTGCGCGGGCCGACCAGGATCGGGGCGATGAGGCCCATCCGAGCCGCGTCGACCGCGCCCTGCAACGAGCTCTGGTCACATGGGTGCACGACCGCGGTTGGTGTTGGCGGCAGCGTCTTGCAATCGTCGATGAGGCGCTGATATTTTTCGTGGGCACGCGCCTTCCCGGGCTCGTGTGTCACTGCCCCGACGCCTGATAAGGTACTTGCGATCGTCGTATCCATTTGCATTTCCTTGGCCTGGTTACTCGTTCCACAACGGCATCCAGGCGGCGACTCTCTGTCCTTTGTAGAAGTGTCCGTTGATGTGGCTGACGAGCCGGTCGGCCAGCTCGCCACTCTCCACTTCGACGAGGGTGGTCGGCGAGGAGCCTTCCGTGATCAGCTTGATCGCGCCGACCTCGGCGAACGGTTTCAACGCCTCGCGGACCTCTTCTTCGGAGACCTCTTTCGGCAGGTTTTGGATCACGATTCGCATTGGTTTCTCTCCCACCATGCTGACTTCTTCCCGACCCGTCACCGCGATGCAACCATGCGCGGCCGGCGCTCCGCCGAGCCAAGCACCCGGCGGATGCGCGCGAGCATCGCCTTCTGCTTGGCCGATGGCTCGATGGATTGCACGCGTTTGTCGGCGAGCACGCGCTCGAGCAGCGTGAGCAGCCGCTCCCGGTCCTTCCGCTCGTCCAGCAGCGCGGGCAACGTCTCGATCGCCTTGTCCGGTTCGTAGCGCGCGATGATCTCCTGCTCGCCTCTTATGCGGCGCGCCTCGTCGGGCGCGAGCTCCGGCAACAGCTCGCGGTACTCTTCGATCAGCTCGTGCGCGAGCTGCAGTCGTGACAGTGGCAGCGGCTCGTCCTTGTGCGCCAGCAGAAAGGCGACCCGCGCGACCGCTTCCGCATAACCGCCCTTGCTGATCGAGGCGAGCGCATTCCTGACGAACGGTAGCTCGCGCGGGTCCACCCGTGGAGTCTCCGCTTCGATATCGCCCTGGTCGCTCAAGTAGAAGGCGTACAGGTTGCCGTAGACCTGAAAGAAGGTGGCCTCGGCGACGGCGTCGCGCAGCGCCCGATAGCAATCAAGCGAGGCGCTGGTGAGCTCCGACATCCGCGACTCGGCCTTGCGCGCCGGATTGTCCGGCCCGAGGACCTGGCGCTGGGCCTTGACCGCCTTCGCTGCCGGCGCCAGCCACCACAGCCAAGGATTGAGGTCGGAGAACGCCCAGCGCTGCCAGCGCAGCGGATGAAACTCGCGCGAGAGCTTGGCCCCGTACTCGTTGGCCAACGCCTGTACCACCGGGCGCCCGAAGAGCTCGTAAGCGCGCTGGTTGAACTCGGAAACCGTTTTCACGGCTTCGAAGGGCCGCTCGTCAGCGCGTTTGAAGCGATTCAGGCGCGCAACGATGTCTTCCAGACGCAGCTCGACGAGGCTCACGTTGTATGCCGGATTGCCGCTGCGATCCTTCTGCTCCGCGATGTGCATCCCGTAAAGGCCGGGTGGCAGCGCCTCGATCGATTCCAGCACCGACGCGATCTGCGTTCCCTCCTTCTTCGCAACCTTGCCGGAAACGAAGATGCCAAGGTGGCCGACGTCCTCGTGCATCAGCCCGACGATCACCTGCCCGCGGGCCTTGATCTCGTCGGTGCTTCCATACACGTCGGCGACCCAGTTGAATGCCTGCTGCGGCGGCGTGATGTTGTCGCCCATCGAGGCGAACATGACAATCGGGACCTTGATCTCGCGCAGGTCGAACACTCCGTCCGGGCCGGCCTTTACCGTGCCCGACCATAGCTTGTTGCCGACGAAGAGATTGCGCGTGATCCACTCGATCTCTTCGCGATTGAGCAGGTAGTAGCCACCCCACCAGCGCTCGAACTCGAGAAAGCGCTCGGTCTCCGTGTCGACGTTGGCGAACACTTGGTAATACTTGTTCCAGAAGGTGTTGGCCGGATTCAGGTTCTCGAAGTTCTGCACCAGCCAGGCGCCGTCGAACTTGCCTGCACCCAGATCGGAGGAGAGAGAGGCGAGCCAACTGCCGCCGAGGAGCCCCCCTGCATAGCGCATCGGATTGTCGCCTTCGCCCTCCCTCCAGGCGCCGCCCCAATAAGACATCGGCGCGCCGACGATCACGATCGGACCGGTGTCGTCTGGACTGGCAGCTGCCAGCATCATCGCTGCCCAGCCGCCCTGACAGTTGCCTACGATTCCGGGCTTCGGGGCGTCCGGATGAAGTTCGCGCACGCGGTGCACGAACTCGCGCTCGGCGTTGCACACGTCCAGCAGCGTTTGTCCTGGCTCGGGATTCGGGAAGAAGATGACAAAGTACACGGGATGCCCTCCGTGCAACGCGACCCCGACTTGGGAGTCGTCCTTGAAGCCGCCGATACCCGGACCGTGACCTCCGCGTGGGTCGATGATCACGAAGGGCCGACGTTTGGGGTCCACTGTCACGTCTTTGGGTGGAATGATTCGCAGCAGCGCGTAGTTGACCGGACGCTTGAACGAACGCCCGTCCATGACGATCTCATACTCGAAGCGCAACACCGGCGGCAATCCTTGCCGCTCGTGCTCGAGGAAGTTGTTGCCGCGTTGGCGCAGAGTGTCCCAGAACAGGATGGAGCGCTGCGCGAAGTCGACGCCGTATCGCGCGCCCCCAGCCCAGATCTCCGCCAGCGACGTTGGATTCGTCGTCTGCTCGGCGACCTGCTCACGAGCCTGTTGCGCGCGCTCGTTAAAGCGCGTGAGCGCGAGCCTCATGCGAGTCTCCAGCACCTGCGCGACCTTCGCGGACACGTCGTGGCTCTCGGAAAGCTGTCTAGTCAAATTGGTCATGGTGTCTTTCTTGCTTGATCGCTACCCATCGGGTTGCGCTAGCGGGATGGATTGGCATTCGTAATCATTTCGTGTTGCTGGCTGGTGTCCAGATTCTCGAGGCGAAGGGCGCGCATCGGGCTTCGCTTGGCCTCACACTGGCAAAAGGTCGGGATGCCGCCTCGGGTACTCGCATTGTTGCGTTGACACTCGCGGAACGAAGCTGCGGTTGGCAGGGTTCTCATGCACGCAGCTTAGGGCCTCGTACCTGCAGAGTCGTCAGCGAAACGTCTGCATTCGATGGGAATTCTGTCTGGATCCCTTTCCACCACGGCACCCACCGGGCTCGAGGGGTCTGGCCCCTCATGCTGCGTGGCGCGGCATCAACCCGATGACTCGCGGTCGGCCGGTCACCAACGGAGAGGGATTTGCGACGTTTCGATTAGGACTTCTCTTAGGCACGGGCATTGCCGGGCGGCGGCGATGGTTATATCGACCTCGAGACGCGGGCCGCGAATCGGTGAATGGAATATGGGCCGTGGAGTTCTAGCGGTTTGGCGGCTGTTTCGACCAGGCCAATTTCGCCATCTTGCGCCGCATGAACTCGATCTGGGTCGCGAGCGGAAGCCCCTTCGGGCGGACGTCATGATGTGCGGACACGAGCCCGCTTGATTTGGTCGGCTCCGACCCTCCGCATAGGATCCGCAGTGTGGACAAGCTGAAACCTAACTTGCTGGCGCGAATTCGCATGCGCAGTCTGTGCAACGGGGCTGCAAGTCAAGTCATTCGTCTCGATCGCCAATTCGCCACCGTGAGCCAAGGTGTCTGCGGCGACGATGTCGAAGCAACAGCGCAGCGCGTCCGGTTCGACGCACCCGGCAGTCCCGAGTTCGACCACGACCCGCGTCACCGCGTGCATGCCATCCTGTTGAGCGCACCGGACAACGAGGTCGACAATGCTTTGGCTCAGCGCCAGCTCGTGCATCGGCGCTCTTCAACCAGCGGTCGGCGCGCGGTTGACGTCCAAATCCTGCCGGGGGCGCCCGTATTCCACTGCCACATCAAACGGTTAACGGGCCAATCCGTTGCCGCTCTTTTCTTCAGCAAAGTCGCTGCCTATGTTTTGGGAAATTGTTACGGCATCCGTTACACCCTGCCGGGGATCGGCCAAGCAGGCGGGCAAGGCGGACTGGCCGCGAGATTTATCGTGCTCGTCGCATAGCTTTCTTGATCGGCGTCAAGAAACGCGCAGCGGATTCGGTTCTAAATGCCAAGGACTAGCTGGCCACTGGAGTGCACCGCATGATCGAGACCTACTATGACCTGATGCGCCGGCAAGGCATTACGCGCCGGAGCTTCCTCAAGTTCTGCAGCCTCACCGCGGCTTCGCTGGGGCTCGGTGAAGCGGGCGCGCAAGAGATCGCCAAGTCGATGGAAACCAAGCCACGGACACCCGTGGTCTGGCTGCACGGCCTGGAGTGCACCTGCTGCAGCGAGTCGTTCATTCGCTCGGCGCATCCGCTGACCAAGGACGTTGTGCTGTCGATGATCTCACTCGACTACGACGACACGTTGATGGCTGCCGCAGGACACCAGGCAGAACAGCAGCTCGAGGACACGATCACCAAATACAAGGGCAATTACATCCTCGCCTGTGAGGGCAATCCCCCGCTCGCCGACGATGGCGTGTACTGCATCCCCGGCGGCAAGCCGTACGTCGAGAAGTTGCGGCGAGTGGCGGCGGACTGCAAGGCGATCATCTCCTGGGGCTCCTGCGCGTCGTGGGGTTGCGTGCAGGCGGCAAGGCCGAACCCGACGCAGGCGACGCCGATTCACAAGGTCATCACCAACAAGCCGATCGTCAAGGTGCCCGGGTGCCCGCCCATTCCCGAGGTGATGACCGGCGTGGTGACCTACATTCTGACCTTCGACCGCCTGCCCGACCTGGATGCGCAGGGACGGCCAAAGATGTTCTATAGCCAACGCGTGCACGACAAGTGCTACCGTCGGCCGCACTTCGACGCCGGGCAGTTCGCCGAGCACTTCGACGATGCCGGCGCGCGGATGGGTTACTGCCTCTACAAGGTCGGCTGCAAGGGGCCGGTCACGTACAACGCCTGCTCGGCAACACGCTGGAACGAGGGGTTGTCGTTTCCGATCCAGTCGGGGCACGGCTGCATCGGCTGCTCCGAGGATGCATTCTGGGACAAGGGTTCATTCTATGATCACCTGACTACGATCCGGCCCCCCGGGATGTCCGGCATCGAAGGTACCGCCGATCAGATCGGGCTTGGCGTCGCTGCGGTGGCCGGCGCGGCAGTCGCAGCCCACGCCGCGATCAGCGCAATCAAGCAGGCACGCAGCAAGAACCGCAACGACAAGGTGAGCGAGGTCGAGGACTAATCATGGCTGCCTATCAGACGCAAGGCTTCTCGCTCGATAACAGTGGCAAGCGCATCGTCGTCGATCCGATCACCCGCATCGAGGGACATTTGCGCATCGAGGTCAATGTCGACAAGGACAATGTGATCCGCAATGCGGTATCCACCGGCACGATGTGGCGTGGCTTGGAGGTGATTCTCAAAGGCCGCGACCCGCGCGACGCGTGGGCATTCACGGAGCGCATTTGCGGCGTTTGCACCGGCGTGCATGCACTTGCCTCGGTGCGGGCGGTAGAGGACGCGATCGGCATCCAGATCCCGAAGAATGCAAACATCATCCGCAACCTGATGCACGCGACATTGTATGCGCAGGACCACCTGGTGCATTTCTATCACCTGCACGCGCTCGACTGGGTGGACATCGTTTCGGGGCTCAAGGCTGATCCGAAGAAGACTTCCGAGATCCAGCAGAGCATTTCGGACCACCCGAATTCCTCGCCCGGCTATTTCCGCGAGGTGCAGAACCGCCTAAAGAAATTTGTCGAAAGCGGGCAACTGGGCATTTTCGCCAACGCGTATTGGGGGCACCCGGCGTACAAGCTGCCACCGGAAGTTAACCTCCTGGCCACCACGCACTATCTCGAAGCGCTGGATTTCCAGAAGGACATCGTCAAGATCCAGACCATCTTCGGCGGCAAGAATCCGCACCCGAACTGGCTGGTGGGCGGCGTGCCGAGTCCGCTCAATGTCGACGGCACGGGCGCGGTGGGCGCGAACAACATGGCACTGCTTAACTTTGTCGGCGACATCTGCAACCGCACGGCCGTGTTTATTGATCAGGTCTACATCCCGGACCTGATCGCGATCGCCGGCTACTACAAGGATTGGGCCAAGTGGGGCGGAGGGCTGTCGAGTCAGAATGTGATGGCGTATGGCGAGTTCCCGGAAATTCCCAACGACTATTCAAACGCGAGCCTGGGGCTGCCGTCGGGCGTAATCATCGGTGGCGATCTGAAGAACGTTCAGGAAGTCGATGTCAAGGACCCGAGTCAGGTCCAGGAATGGGTAACGCACGCCTGGTACAAGTATGCCGACGAATCGAAAGGCCTGCACCCGTTCGATGGCGTGACCGAGCCGAATTTCGCGCTCGGGCCGAACACCAAGGGCACGCGCACCGACATCAAGGAGCTCGACGAGGGCGCGAAGTACTCCTGGGTCAAGTCGCCACGCTGGAAGGGCCATGCGGTCGAGGTTGGACCGCTTGCGCGCTACCTGGTGGCCTACGCCCGGGGCCGACAGGACATCAAGGAGCAGGTCGATGGCCTACTCAAGGCGCTCGATGTGCCCATCACCGCGCTGTTCTCGACGCTGGGCAGGACTGCGGCGCGTGGTCTGGAGTGCCAGTGGGCCGCGCATCGGATGAAGAAGTATTACAACGACCTCATCGCCAACATCAAGGCCGGCGATCTCGCGACCGCCAATATGGACAAATGGGAGCCGTCGAGCTGGCCTGCCGAATGCAAGGGGGCAGGGCGATGCGAAGCGCCACGTGGCGCACTGGGGCACTGGATCAAGATCAAGGACACCCGAATCGACCTCTATCAGGCCGTTGTTCCGACAACGTGGAACGCCGGACCGCGCGACGCGAAAGGACAAATCGGCCCGTACGAAGCGGCATTGCTCAACACGCCGATGGCGAAGCCGGAACAGCCGGTCGAGATCCTGCGGACGATCCACAGCTTCGACCCTTGCCTCGCGTGCGCGTCACACGTGATCTCGCCCGAAGGCGAGGAACTGGTGTCGGTCAAGATCCGCTAGATTCGGGAGACGGCCATGCGCGTTGAGACTGCAACCGGCCGCGTCATCGGCGGCCCGCTCGAGACGGTATACGTGTACGAGGCGCCGGTGCGCGTGTGGCACTGGGTCATGATGCTGTGCATGATCGTGCTGGCCGGAACCGGGTATCTCATCGGCGACCCGCTGCCGGCGATCGGCGGGGAACCCTACCGGACCTACTTCTTCGCCATGATCCGCATGACGCACTTCATCGCGGCGTGGATATTCGCCGTGGCTTTCCTGGTACGCATCTACTGGGCTTTCGTCGGCAACCATCACGCGCGGGCGATCTTCTTGCCGCCGTTCCTGACCGGCAACTGGTGGCGCGGCCTGTTCAGCCAGATGCGCTACTACCTGTTTATCAATCGCGAGTCCGATCTCTGGGTAGGGCACAACCCGCTGGCGCAAGCCGCCATGTTCTTCATGTTCACGCTGGGTACCCTGTTCATCATCCTCACCGGGTTTGCGCTTTACTCCGAGCAGTGGGGCTGGGGCAGCGTGCCGATGCGGCTGTTTGGCTGGGTATTCGTCCTGTTTGGAGACCCGCAGATGGTGCGCACCCTGCACCATCTCACCATGTGGTACCTGCTGTTGTTCGCGTTCATCCATGTCTACATGGTGTTCCGCGAAGATGTCATGAGCCGTGAGTCGGTGGTGGGCACGATGGTCAATGGCATCCGGATGTTCAAGGAGGAGCCCGAGGCATGAGGTTCCGGAGGCCTCCCGCAGTATGACGCCGGCTGCGCGGCCGGACGGTCATCGGAGCAACGGCGCGCCCGCTGGAGCGAGTCGGCGGGTGCGGCCGCTGCCCTCCTCGCGTGCCCCGCCACACCCCGGGCAGTTCCTGCAGACGCGGTTCCTGACCCCGCTGGCGATCAGCCAGACCGACCTCGCGGCGGCGTTGGGGATATCCAGACGGCGGGTCAATGAAATCATCCGTGGGCGGCGGGCGATGACGCCCGATACCGCGCTGCGGCTCGCCAACTTTTTCGGCAACGACGCGATGTTCTGGATGCAGCTCCAAGTCGCCTGGGCCATGCGCACCGCAGCCAAGAACGGCGCCGCAGCCAAGAACGTCGCCGCAGGCAACAAACGCTGAACCCCCCTCCACTGGGCCAGGAAACCCGCGGCATGCCAGCGGCGCCCGTGTGCGACCGTTTGCCGCACACAACATTGACGTAGCGCAATACTTTCTTCGGTGGCGCCGGTAGTGTGCATCCTGTAACGGGTAACGGAACAGGGCCGTGACACAATACCGCTGCGAGGCGCTGGCGCTGGGCATAGGCAACATTCTTTGGGCCGATGAGGGCTTCGGCGTGCGCGCGGTCGAGGCTCTGCACGCGAGCTACGCGTTTCCCGAAACGGTCGACGTGCTCGACGGTGGCACGCAGGGTATCTATCTGTTCGACGCCATTGCATCCGCGCGACGCGTCCTGGTGTTCGACGCGATCGACTTCGGGCTTGCCCCGGGCACCCTCCGGGTAGTGAGGGACGCGGAGGTTCCGGCATGGGGAGCGCTCAAGATGAGTCCTCATCAGACCGGGTTCAACGACGTCCTTGCATTCGCCCAATTGCGCGGCGAAGCACCCGAGCGGGTGACGCTCATCGGCGTGCAGCCCGCCGATCTGTCCGATCTGGGCGGAAGCCTGGGTGAGGCCGTCAAAGCACGTATCCCGGAAGCGGTCGACATCGCCGCGCGTGAACTCGCCGCCTGGGGCTATCCCGGGCAGCAGCGCGCTCACGGCAGCCTGCCGCCGCCGCTCAATGCCGACGCGCTCTCGCTCAATGTCTACGAATCCGGGAGGCCGTCGGAAGCGGAGGCTTGTCGTATCGGCGACCCGCGCGTTCTTGCCGGTTCGCGCCTCTGCAAGAGCCCCTGAGCCATGTGCATCGGAATTCCCATGCAGGTTGTCAGCGCGAGCGAGGCTCGCGCCTGCTGCGAAGGCCGCGGCCGGCGGCAGGAACTCAACATGCTT
>Ga0074045_10006530_pt1 | contig 10010 bp, 9 predicted proteins | sample BogForMeECP23OM2_FD_94442 | JGI IMG/M metagenome (GOLD analysis project Ga0074045, IMG submission 94442) | Bog forest soil microbial communities from Calvert Island, British Columbia, Canada - Bog Forest MetaG ECP23OM2 | ecosystem: Environmental > Terrestrial > Soil > Wetlands ... | reverse complement strand
TCCGGCGCGGTCGCCGTTTCCGCCTCCGCCTTTGGGAGGAGCTAACACCGAGCCGGCATCGCCGGGTCCACCGAGGCCGGAGCCTTTTCTGCCGCTGCCGGAGCCGAAGGGCGCAGATCCTCCGCCCAAGCCGGGAGGCGGCGGAATTACATTGCCGGCCAGGCTATTGCCGGGAGCATTTCCGGCACCGCTTCCGCCCGCGCCGCTGCCTGAGCCTGATACCGACGGCGGTGGTGGAACCACATTTGTGTTCATAGAATTGCCGGAGGAGTTGCGACCTCTACTTGAAGCTGAGCCGCCGGCCGAAGAACCGCCGACCGAGGGCGGCGGTGGCACGACGTTGCTGGCAAGGGTGCCCGATCCGTTTGCGGGATTGCGGCCACCGGAGGCCGCTCCTGCGGATACGCTCGGGGGCGGGGGAACGACTTCCTGCGTGCCGAAAAGTTTACCCACGAGGCTACTGAGTAATGATGTGTTCGCAGGCGGTGGAGGCACGACCGTTTGCGAGGGGCCGGTGGCGCCGCCGCTTTCGAGGCGGCGCAGATCGCGGGAATCGGCAGAGGGCGGCGGAGCAACTACGGACGGAGCCGGCAGGTTGAGTTTAGCCTCGCGCGAGCTGTCACGCTCCGGCGCGGAGACCGGCGGAGGCACGACTGCGCTGCTCATCTGCACCCGCGACGGCGAAACTTCGCGGTTCACCGAAGTCGGAGCCGGCGAAATCACGCTGGCGTTGAGCGCAGGTGTGGAACGGCTCCGGTCGCGAGAGACGCCGGTTGTGGGCGGCGCGATCACGCTAGCGTTCATCGAAGGCGCAGTGCGAGCGCGGTCGCGTGAGACATTCGGCGCCGGGGCGATGATGCCTGCGTTCAGCGCTGGAGCGATCAGGGCGTGCTCAGATGGAACGGCGGGAGTGGGCGGTACGACTGCCGCGGTCAGGGCAGGCGCGTTGCGGGATCGATCCTGCAGCGCGCTGTCGGGAGCAGGAGCAATCACATTTTCCGAAAGGCGGGGAGCGACGAGCGCAGAGCGCAGACCTTCCGCCGGCGGAGGGCTGGGGCTCGATACGTCCCTCGACTTGAAGGCGAGAAGGTTGGCTACGGCGCTGTTCGACGCGGGCAGCTTGAGGTCAGGAGCGTCAACCACCGTCTGCACCAGCGAAGCCCCGCGAGACACGCGAATAGTCTGGGAGCGATGATGGGCTTCGCGGCCACCGGCACGGCCGCTTGCCCCGGACTTGGCGCCGCCGACATCTTGAGTGCGCGGCAGTTCGTCGCCGGAATAATAGATCACTTCGTAAGGGGTTAGCTTCGGCGCTGCGTAGGGACGCAGGCGGGCGATCTCGCGCGGAAGAACCGCCAGGATGAATACTAATAATGCTTCGAGCAGCAATGCAGAGAACAACCCACGGTAAGGGAAGACTCCGTGCGGGGCTTCTCCGGCGAGGCGTGGGCCGGAGCGGGCAAACGCCGGGCCGATCGAGGTGACAAACCCCTCCCAGCGCGGGGACCACTCAACCAGAAGCTTAGGCTCGCGGTGAAGCTGGACGGCCCGTTCTTCGAGTTGGAGGGTACCGGTCAAAGCTGAGTTCCCTTAATTCTTACTAATGTGGTTTCCCGATCTGGCGTTGTTAGTCTGGGAAATGTTGCCGCCAAATGATGCGCTAGCCGGTTTCTTTCACTTTGATTTCGATATCATCGCCCAATGCAGTTTCGGTTCTGGCCACCGTGTGGCTGGGTAACTCCAGGACAGAGGTTGCCTGCAAGCGGACAGGGGAGAAGCGCCATGGCTGGAGATTGTGTTCGAGATGCACCACCCGCCCGGCGCAGTCTAAATAGACTACGTCAATTGGGAAGCGCATAGCAAGAGTGTGAACGCCTTTGCACGGCCGAATCCATAGACCGCGTCCGTTACCGAAGTCACCTTCGCGGGTTCCCAACAAACCTCGCAGGCGAGTCCAGTGGGTCCGGGCCAGAGAGAGATCGGTGGCGAGGTAGCGCTGGCGGGTCTGGTTATAGGCCTGGAATTGTGGAGTAAGTGCCGCCATGCCTTTCAAGTTCTCATCGGTCTAAAAGTCCGCTGATCTCAAGCGCTAAAGCGCGGTGCATTGTAGAGACTTTCCTGCGCCCTTCGACTTCGCTCCGGGCGGGCTAGAAGTCGTGCCCTTTCCGATCGCCTGATGTTCAGGTCCGGTAAATTCCAGACACCCTACTTGCTGGTTAGCGAGTGGTAGGCCTGAATCAACGCGGGACCGATGGTGACGAAGAGGAACGGAACCAGAATAAAAATTACCAGGGGAGGGACCATCTTGATCGTCGTCTTGGCGGCCTGCTCTTCGGCGCGCTGCCGGCGTTGAGTGCGTAAGGAGTCGGAGTGGACACGCAGAGCCTGCGCCACGCTGGTGCCGAAGCGGTCGGTTTGAATCAGGGTAGCGACGAGGGCGCGAATATCGTCCACGCCGGTGCGGTCGACCAGATTGCGCAAAGCTTCAGCACGGGGTTTTCCGGCGCGCATCTCGAGGTTGACCAGGTGAAATTCGTCGCTGAGGTCGGGATGAGCGTGATGGAGATCTTTTCCCACGCGCATCAACGCTTGGTCAAGGGCGAGGCCGGCTTCTACGCAAATTACGGTCAAGTCGAGCGCGTCGGGCAGGGCGATGCGGATCCGCTGCTGGCGGTCTTTAATCATGCGCTTCAGAAAGAAGCGGGGAATGAAGAAGCCGAGCGCCGGGACGCACACCAGCAAGGGGCCGCTGTTGAGACCGGAGAAAACGAGGACGCCGGTAAGCCCGAGAAAGCCCAGCAGAAGGCGCGCTCCGAAATAGTAGTTGACGTGGCGCGACTCGCGCAATCCGGCTTGAATCAGCCAGGCGCGGGTGCGGGAGACGTCGGAAGGCGACATGGGAATCGCCTTGCTCAGAGGATCGAGAGCCTGCTCCAGACGTTCCTTGACCTTCACCGTGGGCGCTTCCTGGGCCTGCGCGGCCTGGCCCCCCAGGGCGCGCAAGCGGGCTCCCAGCACCGAACTTGGAGTCATCACCGCGGCGCCGAAGGAGAACACCACCAGCACAACCGTAACGAACACAACGATGGTCAGAATCAACGGCATTTCTATTCCTGAATTCCTAAAGCGGGCTTCTCATACCTGAATCTTAATGATCTTGCGAATCACAAAATAGCCGATCGTTTGCAAAGCGACGCTGGCCACCAGCAGGGCGTGGCCAATGGGATCGTTGAACAGAGGCTTCACAAATTCCGGGCTGAACAGCAAAAGAATGGCGACCACGACCGGCGGCATCGCCATCAGCATCGCCATGGTGAGGCGGCCCTGCGCGGTGTGAACCTTGACCTGGCGCTGAATCTTGAAGCGTTCGCGGATGACATAAGAAAGGTTGTCGAGAATTTCCGCGAGGTTGCCTCCGGTCTCGCGCTGCAGCATGACTGCGGTGACAAAGAACTTCACGTCGACCAGGGGAACGCGTTCGGTGAGATTCATCAGCGCATCGCGCACCGGCATGCCGAATTTCTGCTCTTCGTAGAGTTGGCGGAACTCGCTGGCCAAGGGCTCCGCGACTTCGTTGGCAATCATCTCCAGAGCGGTGGTGAAGGCGTGTCCGGCGCGCACTGCGCGGGCCAGCGTATCGATGGCTTCGGGGAAAAGCTCTTCGAACTTTTCGAAGCGCTTCTGCCGCCGATAGGAGACGAAGGAGTAGGGAAGAAAAGAGCCGATGATGATGGCGGCCCAGCCGATCGCCGGATTCTTGCTCCATAAGACGGCGGCGAGTCCGCAGCCGGCGCCGCACAGCAGGCAGAGCAGCAGGAAATTGCCGGCCCGAAACTTCATGCCCGCCTGCAGCAAAGCATCCTGGATGGCGGAAACCCGGGCCGAGCGTCGCAGCAGGGTATCGAGGGCGGGAATCTTGCTAAGTTGCTCGTCGCGCAGCAAAGCTAGTTCTTGGTTCGGGTCACGCTCCGGCGCTTTCTGCACTGTGGCCAGGCGGTCTCGAATCAGCCGGGCGCGGGCGTTGCGCTCGTCCACCAGCGACGCGATAACGAAGGCACCGAGGGCGACGACAATGAAGACGAGAATGGCGATCAATACGGGCATCAACGGCGCTGGCATAATCCCCTGTCCTCTTTAGCCCTTCCTCAGAGACCTTCTTACTATGAACCTTTACGACGAATCCTGCTACGAGGCGCCGCGAAGCGCGGAGTCTTTCCTCCGAGCACTTCAGACTTCGGTTCTCGATTCAAATAATGCCGGACGCAAACGCGCGCCGTAAGTTGCCAGACGCTCGGCAAATTTCGGTCGAATGCCAGTGGCCTGGAAGGTTCCGCGCACCTTGCCGTTCTCGTCGATTCCGTGGCGCTCGAAGTTGAAAATCTCCTGCATGCAGATGGTGTCCACTTCCATGCCGGTCACTTCTGAAACCGAGGTCACCTTGCGGGTACCGTCGGACAAGCGCGCCACCTGCACGACGCCGTGGATGGCCGAGGCGATCTGGTGGCGCACGGCGCGCTCGGGAATGTTGAGATTGGCCATCGACACCATGTTCTCGATGCGGGCCAGTGCGTCGCGTACGGAGTTGGCGTGAACGGTGGTGAGCGAGCCCTCGTGGCCGGTGTTCATGGCCTGCAACATGTCGAAGGCTTCTTCGCCGCGGACCTCGCCGACGATAATGCGATCCGGACGCATACGCAAACTGTTGATCACCAACTGGCGCTGCCGGACGGCTCCTTTGCCTTCGATGTTCGGGGGGCGGGTTTCGAGGCGGACCACGTGTTCCTGCTTGAGCTGCAATTCGGCGGCGTCCTCGATGGTGACGATGCGCTCCACATTGGGGATGTAGCCGGAAAGAACATTGAGCAACGTGGTTTTGCCGGCGCCGGTGCCGCCGGAGATCAGCAGATTCAAACGCCCTTTCACCATGGTGGAGAGAAGTTCAAGCATCGGTTCGGTGAGGGAGTGGTTCTCGATCATGTTGCGGGCGGTGACGGGATCGCGGCCGAAGCGGCGGATCGAGAGGCAAGCCCCATCCAAGGCCAAAGGCGGAATGATCGCGTTCACACGGGAGCCGTCGGGCAGGCGGGCGTCCACCATGGGAGAAGATTCATCTACGCGGCGGCCGACGCGCGAGACGATGCGCTCGATGATCTGCATCAGGTGCTGGTTGTCCTTGAAGGACAAGCCAGTCAACTCGAGCTTGCCCGAGCGCTCGATGTAGACCCGATCAAAGCGATTGACGAGGATGTCCGAGATGGTGGGGTCTTTGAGCAATGGCTCGAGCGGACCGAGTCCGAAGATCTCATCGAGAATTTCGCGCGATAGCCGCTCGCGTTCGGCAAAGCTGAGAGGAACGACTTCACTGTTGACCGAATTGCGGATGAGGACAAGAACTTCTTCCCGCGCGGAGTTGCCGGTGGAGCGGCCGAGTTTTTCGAGGTCGAGGCGATCGAGAATTTTGCGGTGCAGGTCCGCTTTAACCTGCTGGTACTCGCTGCGCTCGAAGGTTTGCAGATTCGCCATAAAGTATTACACCGTCTTAAACAGCGACCAGGCGGCGCGTTTCACGTCGACGTCGTTGCGGGTTAGTTCCTGCGCCAGCCCCGAAAAACAGCGGGCGATGTCGGTATGGCTTTGCTCCATGACCGGCGCTCCGCGGTCGATGGCGGAGGAGATGGCGAAGTACTGGTTGGGAACCCGCCATAACAATTTGGCTCCGGCGGCGTTCTCGGCGTCGGCTTCGGTGAATCCCGGGACCTTGCGAAAGCGATTCAGAACCAGCCGCACCCGTTCCCGGTTGCCGGTCTCTCCCAGATATTGCTGCACGCGGGCTGCGCTCCACAATGAGGCCACGTCGGTGCATGCGACCAGCAAGACCACTTCCGACAGATTCGAGACCAGGCGGCAGGCGGCATCGAGGCGCGAGGAATTATCCACCACCACGTAGCGGTAATGGGTGACCAGCATATCGAACAAGCGGACAAACTCCGCGGTGGAGGGTTCGACGCCCGCCGGAACGTTGGTTCCAGCCAGCAACTGCAAGCCTCCGCCGTGCCGGGTCATGAAACTCTCGAGCAGGGAACTATCCATGCGATGGAGATTGCGAGTGGCGTCGGCCACCGTGAACAGGGGCTTCAGATTGAGATGCAGGGCAGTATGGCCGAGGGGCGCGAGATCGACCAAGGCGGTATGTCCATGAGCCGCTTGCAGAGCGAGGGCGAGGTTCACGGCTACCGTGGTGGCGCCGCTGCCACCTTTGGCGTTGACGATGGAAAAGACTTTGCCCCGCGGACCTTCCTTCTGTACCCGGCGTTGCGCCGTGGTCAGGCGAACGAAGGCCTCGAGAAGATCGGTGGTAGTGGTGGGCCGCTCGATGAACTCGCGAGCCCCGGCGCGCATGGCGTTGACGATGTTCTGCGGCTGCTTCATGCTTCCGATCGCGAACACAGCCGTCTCAGGCAGCTCCTGGTGCAGAAGTTCAATGGCGCGCATGGCGTTGAGGGGATTATCCTCGGGAATATCCACCAGCAGGACTTCGGGATTGGCGGCTTGCACGCGGCGAGTTACGGGGTCGGAGGCGGCGAGCGGGAAGGTGGCGCAGCTATGTACCGTGCGGGCCACACTGGTGCCATCGACCAGCACCTGCAACACCGTGCGCTGCTCATTGTCGGTGGCTACGATAACGACTGAAAGCTCGGGCATCGCCTGCGACTTCTCCCCACTCCGTCCCCTGCTATAGCTTAACTGCTTTTATCTTCTACCTTTTCCTTGCGGCGGCTGTTTCCACAACCAGCCGTGATCCCCGGCGAGAGTCTCACTTCCACAACGGCTTTTTCTCATCAAACTTGTTATTGTCCATGAAAGGCTGCGGATTCTTCGGCGTCGTCGGAGCTTCGGCGTTCGGTGAAATGCGATGCACGGTGCACAACACCATCAACTCCGAGTTGCTCTTCGAAACGCTCTTGCTTTTGAAAAAATTGCCCAGGATCGGAATATCGCCGAGACCGGGTATCTTGTTCCAGATATCGGTAACGCGATTATCGATCAAGCCCGCGATTACGAAGCTCTGCCCATCCCGCAGTTCGAATTCCGTCTCCGCCTTGCGCGTGCTAAGCGCGGGGATGGTAAAGCCTGAGATGGTGAGCGCGTCGGCAAAATCCAAAGTGCTGACCTCGGGAGACACCGTGAGGTGAATATTGCCGTTGGGCATGATCACCGGGGTGAAGTCGAGTTTTACGCCGAACTCTTTGAACGAAATGGTGACGGCGGTGAATCCGGCGCCGGGTTGCACGATGGGGAAGGGAAACTGTCCGCCGGCGAGAAAGCTGGCTTTCTTGCCATTCACCGCGATGAGGTTGGGTTCGGCGAGAATCTGCAAGAGATTCTTGGACTGGAGCGCTTCGATCACTGCGCCGAAGTGAATGTCGGGACGGAATAAGAACAAGTTCAGGACATTGCTTACGGTTTCATTGGCGGAAAAGGGTCCGCCTTGCCCTACCGTCTGCGTGATTGTTTGCGACGGAAAGCCACCGAATTGGCCGGTGCCGGTGGTTCCCAGGGTGTTGCCCGCGCCCGTGGAGAAGAAATTTGAGCCCAGTTGCGTGAGAGCGGTACGATCGACTTCGGCGAACTTTACCTCCAGCAGGATTTCCTGGGCGCCGACAGGGCCGAAGGTGAGCACATTGACCACGTTCTTGGAATAAGCCGCAGCCAGTTCGCCGGCCCGCTTGGCGACGTCCTCGGTGGTGACATGGCCGGAGAGTACGATGGCGGAGCGCGAGGGCGTGACGCTGATCTGCTCATCGGGAAAGACCCGATGCTCTTCTTCGGCGCAGGCGCTGACGTCCACGTCGACCCGCAGATCGAAGCTGCGGGAGCGCTCGAGTTCGTCCCAGATCAGCAAGGAAACTTCGCCGGGAGCGCGTCCATGCACCAGGATCTGCGTAGGAGTAATCGGCTTGACGGAGGCTACGCTGTCATCGGTGACCGAGATACGCTTGATGCGTTCCGTGGTGTTGATGAGGAGAGATTTGTCGACCATCACCCGCAGGGGTGCGGATCCCTGGGTTTCCGCCGATTGCGGCGGTAAGGTTGCCGTCTGGGTTGTCGCGGGCGCTTGTTCCTGAGGGGGCGCGCTGGGCTGCGGGGCGCTCTCCTGGGGTTGGGCAGAGGCCCCTCCGAAGGTCAGAAGAAGAAAAGCCGGCAGCAAAACGGCTGGGAGCACCAGCGAACATGCCACATCCTTGAAACTTGTCCTGCAAACCTTCATCGTGTGATTCCTCTCCACTTGAGGAAGCCTGCGTAGCTGCAATTCAAGGGGCAGGCCAACGTATCTCCGACTATTTAGAATCTTCGCCACCCTGTTCCGAGAAGGTCACAACATCCTTCTTCTTTTCACCTTGATAAACGTCAACGCTGATGACCGCGGGAGGAGGTGCTGGTGCGGGCTTCACGAAATGCTTTAAGGCGCTGGTGTGAACCACAATTGGAGCGGTTTGCGGCGTGCCGCCCTTATAAAGTCCTTTGGCATTAGCGGCGGGTACCTCGTCCTGGCGGGTATCGAGGGGGTTGCGCAAGGCGAGTTGGATATGACCCTCGGTGCTAGCCAGAGTAAGGCGTTCGGCGTCGTCCGGCGAAACCAGCAGAGTGATGACCGGCGTATTCTGCGCCTCGCCGGCGGCATTTCTCTCTAATTTGTTGCCGGCGGCAATCACGGCTACATTCTGCAGCACGGTAGTGGTCTGCGACTCCGTACTTCCATTGGGCGTGCCGGTCAGCAGAACGTCGACTCGGGTTCCGGGTCCGGTAAAGCCCGCCACCGACACTACTTCATTCACCCGCACCGAGACTGCGCGCATGCCGGGAGGAATCAGCGAAGGCAGTCCAGCGCCTGCATTCTCGGGAGCCAACTTGCTGGGCAGAATGAACTCCCCACGGGAGATGGGAATGATGACGCCGCGCCCCAGCACCTGCGCGCGCTTGGAGTAAGTGCCACCGGGCAGAGACGAGGCTGGGTACTTCACCACGTGCACGTCGTGCTCCTCGACTCTCGCGCCCACCTGGATGTCGTCGGCGGCAACGATCACATCGATGCCGGGCTCGTTACTGGCCGCACCTTTCCCTTGCAGATTCTTATAAACAGAAAGACTGACCACGGCTCCCAGGGCGAGGGCCAATGCTCCGATCATCAACAGCCGCGTACGGTTCATATTGCTCCGTTAGGACGAGCCGAGGCGCTTTTCCACGCCGTCTCCTGGCGAAAATGGATTGCGTGAGACGATGCTTCCCGAATTCCTACTGAATCGAACTGGCGACATTCGAAAATACGTTGTTCGCGTTAGACCCGATCAGCCGGATGGTGCCGACAACGATTACCAGAATCACGGCCAGCATGACCGCATATTCCGCTATATCCTGCCCCTCGTCGTCCTGCCAAAATCGTCTTAGGCGCTTCGTCATTCGTATTGACCTCCAGACAAACGGTCAAGCCGCTTCCGCCGAAGTCCGCCAGGCAGGGACGTCGCCTCCGGGACTTGCACCCCGGATCTCGCACGGTCTACGGGGGAGTTGTCCTGAACACGATACCACCGATGATACCTCGATTATCCGGCAAATTTCCGGCAAGGTTACTTTACAGGGTATCTACGGTAACTGACGGGTGGTTGTTGTTATCGAGGGGAAACCTGGTCTGTCAGAATTACCGCCTGTGAGTCCTGGTAGGCGACGCTCCAGTTCGGGACGTTGCCCAACCCCACAGCCAGAGCTGAATCGTAGGGAACCAACACGGTGTGGATGTGCCAGCGTTCCAGCGGATGGCGCCAGTCGCCCTTAAGCTGGTAGGTGTCTGCATATTGATCCAGGAATTCTTCACCGTAAAGGTCAGCGCGGCCATCGATAAAGACTTGCGTCGAGGGATAGAGCTTCCAGATCAGATAGCCGCCCCAGTCATAGTCGTTAAAGATTGCGCCGGACGCGGGGTGGTCGCGAAGGTATGCAACCGCGCGCTCCGG
>Ga0074045_10006529_pt1 | contig 10011 bp, 5 predicted proteins | sample BogForMeECP23OM2_FD_94442 | JGI IMG/M metagenome (GOLD analysis project Ga0074045, IMG submission 94442) | Bog forest soil microbial communities from Calvert Island, British Columbia, Canada - Bog Forest MetaG ECP23OM2 | ecosystem: Environmental > Terrestrial > Soil > Wetlands ... | reverse complement strand
TTCCGCCGGGTTTCCTCGGTGTAAGGTTCGGCGCCGACGAACGCCTTGCGCAAGGCGAGGTCGCGCGCCGGGTCAATGCCGTGTTTCTCCAGGAACGTTGACAGATAAAGCCCGTAGCTTGGGGTAAGGTGGATGAACGTGGTCCGGAAATCCTGCATTAACATCAATTGCCGTTCGGAGTTGCCGGGGCCGGCGGGGATGACGAGGCAGCCGATTTTTTCCGCGCCGTAGTGGGTGACCAGCGCGCCGGTGAACATGCCGTAGGTCATCATGTTCTGAAACACGTCCTTCTGCGTGATGCCGGTCATGACGAACGAGCGCGCGCACAACTCGGCGGCGTTGTCCACGTCCTGACGCGAGAAGAACAGCGCCTTGGGTTTGCCGGTGGTGCCGCTGGAGGTGTGCAGGCGCAGCGCGTCATCATAGGGCACAGCCAGAAGCCCGGTGGGATAATTGGCGCGCAGGTCAGCGCTGGTGGTAAAGGGCAGGCGGCGCAAATCGTCCAGGGTCCGGATATCGTCCGGCTGGAGACCCAGTTCGGTGAACTTCTGCCGGTAGAATGGCACCTGCGCGGCAATGCGGCGGACGGTTTCCTGCAGGCGGTGTAGCTGCAGCCGTTCCAGCATGTTGCGCTCGAGCGTTTCGCATTGTTGATCCCAAAACATGACTAAACACCTGATACCCTTTCCCGATAATCATCGGCACTTTTCCAGACGGCAGGGCCATGCTGCCAGACGGCCATCATGCCGATGGCTTCCGGGAATTGATATGTTTTGATAATTGTTGCTACTACTCCACCCCAAAAAGAAAAGCGCGTCAAGTTTTACTGCACGGCGGCGGGCGGATTGGAATGGGTTGGCGTGATGCGAAGCTGGCTTTCGGCATCAGGCGAAATTCTTCTCTTTTACGACCCGCAAACCCGGATCGCGCGTGAGCGCGGCAGACAAGTGAACCGGCGTTGGCTGCAGTGACGTGATACTCCCATAGCATGGCTATGGCTTGACCTGTTCCCAATCCACCATCCGCTTCCAATCCGCCGAGCCGTTTCGGTATGCGGTCATGACCTTTACGGCTTCTTCGATTGACAGGATATCCCGCTTTGACATGTATCCCACATTCCCCTCTCTACCATCAAATGAAAAGGCACCTTTAAACACAGAGATGCGAAGAAAATCTTCCGTTCCATCCAAGCCAATATAAAAAATCGGTCCGATGCCGTCTTTATGCGAAGTCACAGCCGCTCGGATATCGGCCTCAGTAGGATTGAGTATGGTTTTTTCGTTCTCGTCGAACTTCAATGTGCAACTCATGTTCTTTGCGCGGGTTGTCGTGTTTGCATTGGTGAGCGTGTCAGGCGATGCATTGGTTTCAACGTTTGGAATCTCGGAAGCGACCGGGGCCGGGAAATGTCGGGCGCCGAGGGTCTCAAGGAATTTTCGGTCGCTCTCGGCAAGGCTCTCCGCCAGTTCGTCCGGTTCAGCCTGGGTTTTCGACCAGTGGATGATCTCCGGACTGAACGGCGGTTGAGCGTTTTGCGAATTCCACCATTTGCCCCAGGCCTGCCAGTCCCCGCTGAAATTTTGTCCGGTCAGCCGCACCAGCGAAATTTGAGCCCACCAACGAACGGTTGAGTTGTAATGATACAGCAGGTCAATCTTTTCCGGCACGGATTGCCTGTCACCGAGAAGACCGAGCGCGCGCACAGACATCCAGCGGTCGCGATTATCATTTGGTCGGCGGTCAAAGGCGATTTCACGCAGGGCGGGCAGTGCGCTGATGGAGTGCAAGGCGGCCAGCGAGTTGATGGCCTGGAAATACTCGTCTGAACGCGGCCCCTTGAGAGCGTCAATCAAGCGCCTTTCCAGGCTGGCGCGCTCGTTGTTCGACCAGCCGTCAAACGTGCGCTCGTCAAGGAAACTTTGGTATTTGTGCTCGGTAAATTGCCCCACAAGACGCTGGTCTTCATTCAACAAGTTCCCAAAAGCGTTCGAACTGACTTGCCCGGCTGCCGCCATCGTCTGGTTTGGTTGGTTGGGCTGAGGATTCCTGCCCGTCATCACAGCGTTGTAATAAGTTTGGATTTCACCCGCCGTCAAGGCGCGGTTGTAAATCGCAATCTCATCCAGCAAGCCGGCAAAAAATGTGTTGTAAGTAAAGTCGCCCGGATGGGAGAAGGGGCGGCAACTGATCCAAAGATCCCCCTTGGTCTTGGGCGGAAAACCCTGCCACTGCGATTGCGCCACCACGCGTCCGTTCAAATACAAAATGCCGGTTCCGCTGGCCTGGTCATAGGTGACCGCAACGTGCTGGAATCTGTTGGCGACCACTGTGTTCGACGGCGACCGCAGCACGTGATAATGGCCGCTCATGTCCACAATCACCGCTTCGAGGACGCCCTGCGACTTTGCATTCTGCCCGAGGCGCAATTGGGAGCCAATGCCGAGAGGCCGTGTGGTGCTGGAATACCACTCCAGAATCGGATGGAAACCGGAAACATCCAGCGGTTTGATCCATAGTGAGAGCGTCAGGCCGTCACGGCTTTCCATGTCCAACGAAGGATTGGATGGCACTTTGGCGTAGGAACTGTATCCATTCAGGGAAAACGCCCGGCCCACCTTGCCTTCGGCAAAAGTGATGTCCGTCAGGATCGCGGTATTGTTTCCCGCCGAATCATTGCCATTTCCCTCACCCGACCACAACGCCACCAAGGCCTGGCGCGGAGGCCCCGCAGGTTTCCCTGGCTTTTTGTCCACCTCAATGGGATTCGGATTGACGACGACGATATTGGAGTTGACGGGGGCGGTGGCCGCAATCGTCGGGGGTGGTGCTTGGGTGACGGTTTGCGCGGGAATTGGAATCAAAGTCGGGGTGGCAACAAAGGTATCAATTCCTTTTCGCAGGGCGTATCTGCACGACAGTCCAATGCCAAGGCTGATCACCAACAGGATCAGCAGCCCCGCGAGGAACCATTTCAATAACCGGTGGGATCGCCGGGTTGGCGGTGCGGTGGCGGCAACTGGCGGAACGGCCGCCGTAATGTCAGCCGGTTTCTCCTTTGTTCCAAAAATGTCTTCGTAAGCGTACATCAACGCCGCCAGGGCGACGGGAACCGTGACCAGGGAACCCACACCAAAGACGAGCGCCCCGGCCATTTTAATCAGCGACAAAACGATGATGAATCCGAAGAACTTCCACCAATGTTTGGAGACGGTCTTCCGGCTCAACTTCATGGCCGGCCGGAAGCCAAGTTTTTTGTCAATGACCAGAGCCAGGGTGAAGGTCCACGCGACCGCGAGATAAATGCCGGGTAGCAAGAGGCAAAAGAAACCGGCGGTCGTGAGCACGGCCATGACTAGGCTGGCGAGGAAGAGCGGCAGGAATGCCCTGCTGAAGCCGGAGAAGGCGGTTCCTACACCTGCCGGCTCGCCGCGTATTTTCTTCAGGAAATACAGGCACAACCCGCCCATGAGCGGACCGCTGACAACAACCCCTATCAATGCGAAAAAGGCGGCGAGGCGCAGCAGCAGGATCAGCACAGTGACACCCACGACTGGCCAAAAATTACTTCGTACCAAAGCCCAGCCGCGGCGCAGGCAACCGCCCATGTCCAAAGTGTAATCCCGCGCCAAAATTTCCCGGGCGGACATTTCGGCATTCGCCGACGGGGTGATGCTCTTGGCAATGGTCTCCACCGCCGTTTTAACCTGGCTGGCCTCCTGGTAGCGGCGTTCCGGTTCCTTCTCCATGGCATGCAGCACCACTTCATCAAGGCGCACGTCGATTTGAACCTTCTGCGACGGCGGCAGGAAATTTCCGAGCGGCAGTTCGCCGGTGAGCATTTCATAGAACACGACGCCCAGCGAATAAATGTCCGCCCGATGATCCACGGTCTGCGGTTTCTCAATCTGCTCCGGCGCCATGTAATACGGCGTGCCCACCACGTCCTTTGCGCCGGTCAAGGCGATGTCCCGGGGCGCCTGATCCAGGATTTTGGCGATGCCAAAGTCGGCGATTTTCACCTGGCCCTTTTTGTCGAGCAGGATGTTTTCCGGTTTGATGTCGCGGTGGATGACGCCTTGTTCGTGGGCGTATTGCAGCGCCTGGCAGATCTGCGGCACGATGGCCAGCGCTTCGGCGGACGCAAGTCTCCGCGCCTGCAACAATTTTCGCAGCGTCATGCCGTCCACAAATTCCATCAGCAGAAAAAAAATCCCCTGCGCCTCGCCAAAGTCATAGACCGTGACGATGTTGGGATGGGTCAGCCACGCCAGCGCGCGGGCTTCACGCTCGAACCGCTCGGCGAATTGCGGGTCGCTTTGTTTTTCCGGTGAAAGGATTTTCAGCGCCACGAACCGGTTCAGGCGCGGTTGGCGGGCCTTGTAAACCGCGCCCATGCCGCCCTGGCCCAGTAATTCGATGATTTCGAGCTGCGGAAAAAGTTTGGCCATCTGCTCTACGGATGGGGGCACAAAGGCTGGTTTGCCGGCTCCGGGTTCATTCCCCTCCTTGGTTTCAAAGCCGGATTTCATCAGGCACTCCGGACAGAGGCCTTGGGGCGCCTCAGGAACCACCGGCTTTCCGCAAATTGAGCAAACCTGGGCTGTATCCATAATAATTCTTCCGCCCTATTTATAAAGGAAAGCGGGCGGAAGGTTACAGCGGAAACGACCGTCCGGCCTTCGGCGCAGAACGCCTGAGCGCTGGAACCGGCTCATCGCCTGGCCAGCACGGCAAACAAATAACGCAATTCCTCTTCCACTTCTTCCGGTTCCGCCACCGTGTTGGCGATTTCATCCCGGAGCAATTGCCGATACCGCTGGCGCAGCCGATGCACGGCGACTTTCACCGAGCCTTCGGTCATCCCCAGTTTTGACGCCAGCGCCGCATACGGTTGCTTTGTGCGTTCACCCAGCAGGCATGGTTTCAACGCCTCGAAAAATTCCGCCTTGCCATCCGTTACAAATTCAGCGCTGAGCCGATTCATGACCTGCTCCAATAAGGTCAGCGCCCAACGCCATTCATAACTCTGTTCCGGGGTGAGGTTATCCACCGGTTCCCGGGCGCATTGGGTGTCCGCGACATCGAATGGCAGGGACACCATCCGGCCGCCACCGCGTTTTTGGGTTCTGGCCTTGTCCCATTCATTTGCCAGAAAGCGGCTGAAGCTGGTCAATAGAAACGAACGGAAACGACCGCGCTGCTGGTCCGCCCCTCCCAGCCAGTTCCGCTCCAGTAGCCACGCGAAGAAGGCCTGGGTCAGGTCTTCGGCATCGGCCCGGGCATATCCCCGTCGTCGCACGTAAGCATAGAGCGGGTACCAATAGGTTTGGCAGAGTTTTTCCAGGGCGTCTTGTGCCTGCGGGACGTCGTTTTGCCCGGCCGTCAGCACGACCGACCAATGGGTGGTGGCAAAAACCGCAGGGCCGCATGGCTGACCAGCGTCCGGGATATGATCGGTCTGAGGCGGGGGCGTGGACGTGCTCACGGGGGCAAAGCTAATGCGGAGACGCCAAAGCGCAAGCCTTGTGAACGATCTCCGAACTGGCGAAGGATCACAATTTTCGGCCGCGCTTGGAACTCGGACTCGATGAATTAATTCAAAAACGTTATGGGCTTGCCGGCGCTGCGGACGCGGCGGAGGAACCGGCCGCGTCCGTATTCACCGGGTCTTTTCGCAGGGCTAGAACGTGAACATGACTTCCGCGCGCAGGAAACACATCATACCCCGGCTGACGTAGAAGTCGCCCGGGAAAAGGCATTCGCCCCAGAGATGGCCGGTCAGGTGCTTGTTGAATTTGTATTTGAGGACCGCCTGGAGGTAATCGCCTCGGTAGTCACCATTGCAGGTAAACGGACCCTGCGTTGCCGGCCCACCCATGCTTGGGATGAAGGTTTCGTTCAAATCCCGTGTTGGCACGTCCTGATCGGCATACAACACGTAATCGCTGAGGCTGAAATTCATGTCCTTGATCGGGTCCACGCTCCAGGTCGGGCCGAAGCGAATAAGATTCGCGGTTTGACCCACCCGCGTTTCCTGCACGTAGCTATATACATTGTACATTTCGCTCCACTGCGGCCATCGACCCCACAGCACGTCAAACATCTCGTCATTCTTCGTCTTCGGATCATCCCCGGACAGAAATTCGAAGGACATGCTCAACTGGTCGTTCAATTTGTCTTTGAAAAGATAGGTGAGCTTGCTGTTCACAGCAAAGGCGTTGATGTTGCGAAAGCCCGCGGTCTGTGCGCCGGGTGCGAGCAGCGGATTGTTACCCCCGGGTCCGTTGAGTTCCGGGTCCTGCTTCCGGCCCAATTGATAAGCGCCCTCGGCCGAATATTTCCAGTGATCTTCCACCAGCCCCGAGAGGCGGCCTCCGATGGTAAAGATATCGGCATTATCTCCGAAGCTGGCGGGCGGCGTTTGATCGCCTAGGCGATCATCGTGTTTATACATGAAGTAACCGTCCAGGTTGGCCGCCTCCAAGCTCTTGTTGGCTATCCACAGAATCGCGCCTTTTTCATTCTGGTCGGTCAGCAGCAAAGATTGCGACTCCGCACCCTGTGGGGCTGAAGAACCTATGATGGGCAGCCAGCCATCCGGCCGGGCGTCCTGGATAATGCCGATGGCATCAATGGTGGTGTGCTGATCTTTCAGGACATAGGTGATGCGGGCGGAATCGAGGAAAGATGTGAACGAGCCATCGTCGGGCGTGCCGTCTCCCACCAGAAAGCCGTCACCCAGGAATATATCCTGCCGGCCGACCGTCGCCGTGGCCGGCAAGTCGAAAGGCCGCTTCCATTGCACGTTGAGGGTGTCAACAATCCCGTAGCGCCACTGCATGCCCAATTGGTTCAAATAACTGTCCATGGTCGAGGGTTTCAGGAACTCCCGCGGTTCAGCGGACAGACGGAAGTTCAAAGTCAGGTCGTTGGTCGGAAAAAAGCTGGCCCAAACCCGGCCGCGGAAGCGAAAATATTCCTGTTCATGCAAGGGAGCAAACGGGCTCAACGCGGGATCAGTGGTCAGGCTCAACGCGTCGTTGAAGTACTCATTCCGCACCCGGATATCACCCCCCCAAGTGAGCCAGCCCACAGGGTTCTTGACCTCATTTGCCCATTGGTCGAAGCCGGTCGGCGGTGTCGCTGCTGAACTGGCCGCGACTGGTTTGGCCGCCGTCGCCATGGCTGGCGTGGCAGAAATTGCACCAGTGGCCGGCGAGTTGGTTGGAGTTTGAGCCAGGGCGGTCGTCGCGGCCAGCGCGGCAAGACCCAACGTCAGTTTCAATTTGGTGTTCAACATAAGATTCGGCCTTCAGGTCTGATTCAGGATTGAAGATTCGGTTGCTGTTTCCGCTTCCACGATTGTTGCCGGGTTCCGGCGCTGCGCCGGGACAACCTCGGACTGCCAATTCGCGGAATTGAAATCAGAATTAGAAACAAATGCCGATGTGTCCAGCCTGCATAAGGCGTTTTTTACAGAAAACAGATGGATTTATGCACAAAATGTCGGTTTTTAATTTACTGAAAAGTGTTGCCAGGCATTGGGGAAAATCAGGTTTCTGGCGCCGGGCTCCGGCCCGGCTTTAAGGCTGCAAAAACCACGCTTGTCATTTTTACGGTTTTTTGTTGCACTCGACTAAACCTTGAGCCACTGCGAATTACATGCCTTCACCCAAACGACAACTCCTGAGCGGCGACGAAGCCATTGCCCTGGCTGCGCGTGACACCGGCGTCGCCCTCGGAGCGGGCTATCCCGGAACCCCATCCACCGAAATCCTGGAGCGTTTTTCCGAGCTGGGCGGCTACGGCCAGTGGTCGCCCAATGAAAAAGTCGCCCTCGAAGTTGCCATCGGCGCTGCTTTTGCCGGCGCCCGCGCCATGGCGACCATGAAACACGTCGGCCTCAACGTCGCCGCCGACCCGTTGTTCACCGCGGCCTACACCGGGGTGAGCGGGGGATTGGTCGTCATCAGCGCGGACGATCCCGGAATGGCTTCAAGCCAGAACGAGCAGGACAACCGGCGCTACGCGATTGCCGCCGGGGTGCCGATGCTCGAACCGTCCGATTCGCAGGAAGCCTACGACTTCCTGCTCGCCGCGTTTGAAATATCCGAGCGCTGGAAGCTGCCCGTCATTTTGCGCGCCACCACCCGCGTCTGCCACAGCTACACCATCGTGCAGCCGCGCGGTCCGGATGGAACGCCTAAGACACCGAAATTTGAACGTGACATCCGCGGCCGCGTCATGATTCCGGCCAACGCCCGGCCGGCCCACCGGCGGCTGCGCCAGAAGCTCGCCGAGATCCAGGAGTGGAATGAAACCTGTTCCCTCAACTCCGTCGTCCACGGCGGCAAACAATTGGGGATCATCACCTCCGGCATTTCCTTCATGCACGCCCGCGAGGCCGCGCCGGACGCGGCCGTGCTCAAACTCGGCTTCACCCATCCGCTGCCGCTGAAGAAAATCGCCGGATTCGCCAAAACCGTGGACCGGTGCGTCGTCATCGAGGAAGGCGATCCTTATCTCGTGGACGCCATCCGCGCGGCGGGCATCGAGGTCGAAGGCAAACCCGAGATGTACCGCTTCGGCGAACTCGACGTGCCGCGCGTGCGCCGGATTCTTGACCAGGACACCAGTCCGGAACCGGCCAAGCCCCCCGGCAAACCGCCGCAACTGTGTGACGCCTGCCAGTACCGCATCGTCTTCGAGGCCTTGCGCAAGCGCGATTGCATCGTGGCCGGCGATATTGGCTGCTACACGTTGGGTGTGCTGCAGCCTTTCGAAGCCATGGATTCCTGCGTCTGCATGGGCGCGAGCCTCGGGGTGGGCCTGGGATTGCGTCACGTGTTGCCGGCCGATCAGGCGCGGCGCGTGGTCAGTGTCATTGGCGACAGCACGTTCGTGCACAGCGGCATCAGCGGGCTGGTGGAGATGATCTATAATCCGCCGCCGGACGGACATGTGCTCATTATTCTGGACAACGCCACCACGGCCATGACCGGCCACCAGGAACATCCCGGTACCGGCCGGAAGCTTGATCACAAGCCCACGAACAAGCTGGTGCTCGAAAACCTGGCCCGTTCGCTCGGAATCAAACGCGTCCACGTGATCGAGCCGCGCGTGGGTTCGAACGAGTTCGAGCGGGTGCTGGACGAATGCCTCGCCAGCCGGGAACTGTGCGTCATCATCGCCCGCCGCCCGTGCATTCTCATCGTCAAACGCTTGCGCGAACTGGAACAATGCGAATGCGACAAAAAGGAGACCCCATGCCCGGCCATCTGACCAACGTGGTGGTGGCTGGCCTTGGCGGCCAGGGCGTGCTCAAGGCGTCGGACATCCTGGCCGACGTGGCGTTGCGCGCCGGGTTCGACGTGAAGAAAAGCGAAATCAAAGGCATGAGCCAGCGCGGCGGCTCGGTCACCAGCGACGTGCGCTTCGGTCAAGCCGTGTTCAGCCCCATGGTGACGCCGGGCGAGGCGGATTACCTGCTCGTGCTTGAACCGACGCAGGTGGAGCCGCACAAGCATTATCTCAAACCCGGCGGGACGTTGATCACTCCGGACGCGGTGGATGCCAGCCTTTTGCCGAACAAGAAAACCCTGAACGTGGCTTTGCTCGGCGCGCTGAGCGCCCACCTGCCGTTGCCGGAAGCCGGGTGGCTCGAAGCCCTGCGCGAAGGGTTTCCCGCCGAATTCTTCGACGCCAACCGCCAGGCATTTCTCGCCGGTCGCAACGGCCAGCAACCGCCAAAGCCCTGAAAGAAGATTATGAGCAAGAACCGCGAGATTCCCCCGATGCATCCGGCCAGCGCGACGGATTATCTGCCGCCGGCCCAGTTGCGCGACGTGCAGTTCACCCGGCTCAAGGACATGGTTCAGCGCGCGTTCGACCATGTGGCGTTGTTCCGCAAACGCATGGACGAACAAAAACTCAAGCCGTCCGACCTGCGGACGCTCGACGACATCGTCAAGCTGCCGTTCACGGTCAAAACAGACCTGCGCGACACGTATC
>Ga0074045_10006528_pt1 | contig 10013 bp, 12 predicted proteins | sample BogForMeECP23OM2_FD_94442 | JGI IMG/M metagenome (GOLD analysis project Ga0074045, IMG submission 94442) | Bog forest soil microbial communities from Calvert Island, British Columbia, Canada - Bog Forest MetaG ECP23OM2 | ecosystem: Environmental > Terrestrial > Soil > Wetlands ... | reverse complement strand
TGTGGGCGAAGTCATAAACCGTCGGCCCGCAGCAGTACATGCCGACCTTTTTGCCCGCCGGGTCAAGCGGCGCGAAGTCCTGAACCGAGCGGGACAGCGTGTTGAACAGTTTCAAGCCCATTTGCGTTCGCGCAAATTAAGCCAGAGCGCGCGAAAGAAAAGTTAAAATCTCACGCCAAGGCGCAAAGACGTGAAGCTGGCGAAACGAATTTGCAGTCTATTTAGGTGTTCTGCCCTATTTAAGTCCGAGTTTTTCACCTCTGGCAAGCAAGGCCAAGCATTCCTTGAGACGTCTCGCTTTCGTCTCCGGCCTTTTCGCGGTGACGATCCAGCCAATAAAATGCTTCCGGTAAGTCGGCGCCAGTTTTTCAAAGAAATCCTTTGCTTTTCTATTCCGCGCAAGTGCCTCTGACAACTCTTGGGGGATCTCCATGTTGATCACAGGGCGTGGGTCCATTTTCCAACTCGCCGACCTTTTTGCTGCCTCGATCTTCGCCAGGCCGAATTCAGTCATCCTGCCTTCTTTGATGATCTTCTCCACTCTCTTTCTGTTGGTGATTGACCACCGGCTGTCGTCCTTTCTGGGTGTGAACTTCCGGCAGAACTTATCGTCATCGATTCGCTTGATGATGCTGTCGATCCAACCGAAGCAGAGGGCCTCCTCCACGGATTCCTCATACTCAAGTGAGGGTCTGCCCGTCTCCTTCTTGTAGAACACCAGCCAGATTCCGTTCCCTTCCTTATCGTGATTCTCAGCCAACCACCTTCGCCATTGGCCTCGAGTTGAAACGTAGACTTGTTTCATGCAGAACAGCAGGCAAGCTGCAAATTTTGCAGCCCGTCCAGTTTCATCATTGCGACTTTATTTTGCACTTGAGTTTCCGTCCAGCGGTTTCGGTTTCAACCGTTGGAACCGTTCGACGAACAGAAAGAAAACCCCGGGGCCGAAGCAGAGCAGCATGATGGAGATGCCGGTGGCAATGCCCCAGAACGTGCCGATGGGCGCGCAGCAGTCGCCGCGGCGGCGGACGATGACGTGGCTAGGCACGGCCACGAGGAGTTCGAGGATGCTGCCGCGCAGGAGCCAGCGTGTGCTGCGTTTGAGCAACGCGTCCGGGTCGTCGGATTTGGCGAAGCTGCGAAAAATGACGGCCCAGACAAGCCAGAAAGCCAGCACGGTGATTACGGCTCCGAATTCGGTTTCAAAGTCGGAGGGCGACACCTGGTTGGCCTTGAACGGCAGGAAGTAGCCAAAAAAATTAAAGCCATCCTCTTTGAAATCGGCGCAGAGAATCGAAAGCATTCCGGCAAAGACAAGGTTGGCGAGAAAGAACGTCGTGACGATGACGGGGGTTTTAAGCGGGCGACGTGCGGGCAACCGGCGTGCGGCGATGTTAATGGGCAGCAAAAGCAGCAATGCCTGACCGGCGACGAGCACGGCCAGCCAGAGCCAGTAGCCCCAATGCAGATATGTCTCCAGCGTCTTTTGCAGACTGACGCCCTTGTCCGACCAGCCATTGAAGGCAATCCAGATGGCGGGCACGGTCAGCAACAACAACGCAACGGCGTAAAGCAGGACGGTGAGTGCGGCCCAGCGTTTCATTTGGTTTTCAATTTGGCCACGAAGTTCAACCCCAAGCCAGCGAAATCGGCGCGTCAAAATTTTTGTGAAATGTTGTTTTCGTGTCTTGCCAACATTTTCATTTCCCAGCAAACTTTCCCAAACGGGCATTAAAAACCGACATCGAAAAAGGAGCACATGAGCAAAGAGGCAAAGCTGGAATTGGACGGAAAAGCATATACGCTGCCGACAGTCGAAGGCAGCGAAGGTGAAAAGGCGGTGGATGTTTCGTCGTTGCGCGCGAACACGGGTTATATCACGCTCGACGACGGCTACGGCAACACCGGCTCGTGCGTCAGCAAGGTCACGTTCATTGACGGCGACAAGGGCATTCTGCGCTATCGCGGCATTCCCATCGAGGACCTGGCGGAGAAATCCAACTTCATCGAGACGGCGCATCTCATCATCTACGGCGAATTGCCGAACCGCGCGCAGTTGAAACGTTTTTCGGATTTGCTCACCGACAACCAGTTTCTGCACGAGGACATGAAGTTTCATTTCGAGGGTTTTCCGATGGGCGCGCATCCGATGGCGATCCTTTCGGCGATGATCAACGCGGCGAGCTGCTTCGACGAGCGCCTGATGTGCTGGAAATGGGGCGAGACCGGGGATTTTGACGTGTATGTGGCGCGGCTGATTTCGCAGGTACGGACGATTGCGGCGTATTCGTATCGCAAGTCGCGCGGGCTGCCCTTGATTTACCCGAAGAAGGCCTACAAATACACGGCGAACTTCCTGCACATGCTGTTCTCGACGCCGTACGAGGATTTTGAATTGAAACCGGAAGTCGTCAAGGCGCTCGATTTGATTTTCCTGCTGCACGCGGATCACGAGCAGAATTGCTCCACCTCCACCGTGCGCATGGTGGCGTCGAGCCAGGCGAACCTGTTCGCCAGTTGCGCCGCGGGCGTGTGCGCGTTGTGGGGACCGTTGCACGGCGGCGCGAACCAGGCGGTGATTGAAATGCTGGAGGAAATTCATCGTGAAGGCGACGACGGCTCAAAATTCATCATGGCGGCGAAGGACAAAAACAGCGGCAAGAAGCTCATGGGTTTCGGCCACCGCGTCTATAAAAATTACGACCCGCGCGCCAAAATCATCAAGAAAGCCTGCGACGACGTTTTGTCCAAGTTGCACATCAATGACCCGTTGTTGGACATCGCCAAACATCTGGAGGCGGCGGCGCTCAAGGATCCGTATTTCATCGAACGGAAGCTGTATCCGAACGTGGATTTTTACAGTGGCATCATCATGCGCGCGCTCGGCATACCGGTGGAGATGTTCACCGTGATTTTTGCGATTGGCCGGATGCCCGGCTGGATTGCGAATTACAAGGAAATCATGGAAGAGTCGAAAAGCCGCATCTATCGGCCGCGGCAGATTTACACCGGGCGCACGCTCAATCATTACGTGCCCCTGGCGGAGCGCAAATAAAGGTGGAGCCCACGGGCAGCACGGTATTTTCTGATTTTATCTTCAAGATTTGAAAACAACATTGCTTGTGGGAAGGCATAATTCCTGCTCATTTCAGGCAAATCCGAATGAATAAGATTCTGGTCATTGATGATGAGGAATGGCTGCGCGAGATGATTTATCTGGCGCTGAAGCAAAAAGGCTTTGAAGTCATCGAAGCCGTCAATGGCGCGGATGGCATCGAAAAAGCGCGCAAAGAATTGCCCGACCTCATCCTCTGCGACGTGAACATGGAAAAAGTGGACGGTTACCTGACCCTGTCCTCGTTGCGCACGGAAGCGCCCACGGCCTCCATTCCGTTCATCCTTATGACCGGCCTCGCCGACAACGCGGGCATGAGGCACGGCATGGAATTGGGAGCCGACGATTACCTGCCGAAACCTTTCACCACCGATGGGCTTTACGCCGCCGTGGATGCGCGCCTGAAAAAAGCCCAGACCGTGCGCGATGAAGCCGAGCGCAAGCTCGCCCATTTGCGTGACAACATCAGCCTGATGCTGCCGCATGAGTTGCGCACGCCGCTCAACGGCATTCTTGCCTACGGCGAAATTCTCGCCGCCGACGCCGCCAAACTCAAACCCGCCGAAATTGCTGAAATGGGCCACGTCGTTCACCAGTCCGGCAAGCGGCTGGAGCGGCTCATCGAAAACTTTTTGATTTACGCGCAGCTTGAATTGATTGCCGCCGACCCGAAGAACGTCAACGCCCTGCGTCTCGGCCGGACGGAACATCCCGTTGCGCTGCTGGAGAAGCATGCCGCCGCGCAGGCTGCGTTCGCGAATCGTTCCCCGGATTTGTCCTTCGAGCTGGCGGACATTCCCGTGCCGATGGCCGAGGAATATCTCAGCAAGGTTGTGGATGAACTCGCGCAAAACGCCTTCAAATTTTCCGATCCCGGCTCGTCCGTTCGCTTGTCGCTGAACGAGGCGTTCAACACCATTACCCTTGCCATCAGTGATCAGGGTCGCGGATTTACCACCGAGCAAATCACGCGCGTCGGCGCTTATATGCAATTCGACCGCACGATGCAGGAGCAGCAAGGGTTGGGGCTCGGCCTGGTCATCGCCAAGCGGCTCGTTGCCTTGCACGGCGGCACACTTTCCATTGTAAGTGAGCCGGGTATGGGCGCTGTCATCTCGGCCAAATTCGCCAAGGCGAAGACCGAGACGCCTGCGTGATGGGACGATAAAACCTCAAAACGGCAGTTTTCCGTAGAGCAAAACCAGTCCGCGTCCGGCCAGTTCGGCCACCAGAAACACCAGCACAATTCCCACGACCGGCGCAAAATCCACCTTGCCCGTCCGCAGCGGCACCACGCGCAACGGCGACAACAAGGCCTGCGCCCCGGCGTTCACATAACTCCAAAACGGATGTTTGCCAAAGTAAATGTAACTGTTCAACAGATGCAGGACGAGCAGCGCGCCGATGAGGTATTTCCACGTCAAATAACTCCCCAGCCCGATGACCAACGATTCTTCAATGCGATGGGCCGGTGAGGCGGGTTCGGGAATGACTTGCAGCCACGCCAGCAGCCAGCTCGCCAGCCACCAAAACGTCGCCGTGACAATCAGAGGCAGAAGAAATTTCACCCCGCGCGACCAGCGATCAATGCCGCCCAGGGGCATTCGCACCAGACGATGAAAAGGCAGGGGTTCCGGCCCGGCCAGGATGGAAAGCAGCAGCAGCCAGAGATAAAACACACCGAGCGTCAGCCCGAAACTGGAAATGGAAAACAAAAATATCCGCCGGAAGGAATCGCTGCGGAAGAAAAGCGTGGTGACGCCCAGGTCCAGTTTCCCCGCCCAAACCGGCTTGAACGCCGAACCGATCTGCCAGTAGAACAACGCGCGCAGCAGCAACAGCCCGCCCAGCGCCGCGAGCAAATGCCATCTTCGCAAACGCCGCGGCTCGGCCCGCCGCAGTGTGCCAATCAACGTCGCGGGCGTCCGTTTGCCGAGCGGATCGAAGCGGACCGAACGCCAGTTCAACCACAGCAACAAGCCCGCAAGGTTCAAAATGAAGTCAATCAGGCCCATAAAAATGACAAGGGACAGGTGTCAGGTGACGGGTGACGAATGTCAAGCAAGGATCGCTCGTTGATTCACGACAAAAGACCGAAACCCGAATGCCGAAACCCGAAAGAAATCCGAATTCCAAAGCTCGAATCGGAAAGACCCGGCGCGCGCATCTGTGTTATTCGGATTTCGGGCTTCGAGCTTCTTTCGGTATTCGGTATTCGGTATTCGGATTTCGGATTTCAAACCCAATAGAACTATAGCAAGGTTTGGAGCCGCCTTCGGCTGAACCTGCCCACAGCTCACATCATCTTCAACAATGTATCCGCCATTTCCGATGGCGTGGCGGCGATGCCGATGCCCGCCGCCTTGAACGCCGCGATTTTTGCCTCCGCCGTGCCTTCGCCGCCGCTGATGATGGCGCCCGCGTGGCCCATGCGGCGTCCGGGCGGCGCCGTTGCCCCGGCAATGAATCCAGCCACAGGTTTGTTGCAATTTTTCTTGATCCACCGGGCGGCTTCCTCTTCGGCGCTGCCGCCGATCTCGCCGATGATAAGAACGCCGTGCGTGTCCGGATCGGCGTTGAACAACTTGATCACATCGAGATGCGAGAGCCCGGGAACCGGGTCGCCGCCGATGCCGATGCACGTGCTTTGACCCGCGCCGCGAGTGGTGAGTTGCCAGACGGCTTCATAAGTCAACGTGCCGCTGCGCGAAACGACGCCGATGTGGCCTTTTTTGTGGATGTAACCGGGCGCGATGCCGATGCGGCAGCCACCGTGGGAATCCCTGCCTTTGCCGGGCGTGACGATGCCGGGACAATTCGGGCCGATGAGCCGCGTCGCGCGGCCTTGCAATGCGCGCTTCACACGAATCATGTCGCGCACGGGAATGCCTTCAGTGATGGCAACCACCAGTTCCAACCCGGCATCCGCGCCTTCGAGAATTGCGTCGGCGGCGAAGGCTGCCGGAACAAAAACGGCGGAGGCCGTCGCGCCGGTTTGTTTCACCGCCTCGGCGACCGTGTCGAAAATGAGGATTTTCTTTCCGCCGTGCTCAAAGACCTGGCCGCCCTTGCCGGGCGTGACGCCGGCGACGACCTGCGTGCCGTAATCAATCGAGAGCTGCGCGTGCCGCGCGCCGAAGCTGCCGGTGATGCCCTGGACGAGGACCTTGGTGTCGGGTTTGACGAGAATAGACATGGGAAAATCAGTTCTGGCTTTGTTGTTTTTTGATTTCTTTCAAATATTTCACGGTGATTCTGTCGTGGTCGCGGTTCATTGCTTCTTTTGCGTGGATCAGCGCGTCGATGTCAAGAATCCGGCATTTGCCATAAGGCAATTCCACTTCAACACTGTGTTTCAAAACTGCTTCAAAGTTGCCAATACCCAGGACTTCGCCCAGGCAATCAACGATTCCCAAATCTGTCTTCAAATACAAATTTTTCAGGTTCGAACACTGTTCCGGTGTCAGTTCCAGAGGCAAATCCGGCCTTGAGCGATGCACTGGGTGCAAATCCGCGAATGCCTTCTGGATGCGCATCAAATTTGCCTCGCTGAACCGGCAGCAAATGTCCACATCGAGTGTGACCAGGGTGACGCCATGCGCCGCCGCCGCGAATCCGCCCACCAAAACGAACTCGACTTGCGACGCAATCAATCGGTGCATCAGTTCACTAAGGTTTTGCATGACGTTTTTCCATTGCTGTGCGCAGCGACTCGGCAAAATTCAACGCGTCATCATTGGCCTGCATACGTTCCCATGGCGTTTTTGCCAGGTTGTCTCTCAATAACGACAAATCAATGTCACCGTCCGCTGACACACCGTAAGTTGGCGCAGCTTCCTTCAAGACCATCCCTGCTTTGTCGCGTTTTTCCGGCATTGATTTACTTCGCGTTGCGTTTGTGGGTGCAAATCGTGTTGTCTTCAGGATCAAAAATAATGGCCATATCAGTGATGGCGTAGCAGCAAAACGCAATTTCGATGACTTTCAGCATGACGATGGTTGTTTGTGGTTGAACGCGCCGAGGTTCGGCTTTCCGGCCGCAAAACCCGGCACCCGTTTCAAAAGTTTTGCCCCCGACTGTTGCAGGCGATGCCGCAAACCACGGCGAGCAGGCTGCCGGTCGGTGACCTCACGCACCATCAGGTCGCGCAGCGCATCGCGCCGGCGTTTCGATTGCTCGTGTTGTTCGGCCAGTTCAATCATTTGCTTCTGCAATTCCACCAACCGACGATAAGGCGCAAGGTCGTCCGCGACCTTTTTCATCCCCGGATTTTCGTTTCTGCCCCGAAACATGCGCCTTAATTCTTCAAATTGTCTGTTTCCCCACGGCCTTTACCACCTTTTGCGCCGCGTCGGCCATCGAATCGCCGGTGATGAGTTTCAGGCCGGATTTGGCCAGGGTTTTTTTGCCGGCAACGACGTTGTTGCCTTCCAGCCGGACGACCAGCGGGAGTTTCAATCCCGTTTCCTTCACCGCTGCGACGATGCCGGTGGCGATGACGTTGCAATCCATGATGCCGCCGAAAATGTTCACCAGGATGCCCTTCACGTTCGGGTCCTGCAGGATGATTTTGAACGCCGCCGTCACCTGTTCCTGGCTCGCGCCGCCGCCCACGTCGAGGAAGTTCGCCGGCCGGCCGCCGAAATGCTGGATGATGTCCATCGTGGCCATCGCCAGCCCGGCGCCGTTCACGAGGCAGGCAATGTTGCCGTCGAGCTTGATGTAATTGAGATTGAACTTGCTGGCCTCGGTTTCGAGCGGCGCTTCCTCGTTCAAATCGCGCATCGCCTGGATGTCCGGGTGACGGTAAAGGCCGTTGTCATCGAGCGAAATCTTGGCGTCCAGCGCCACAACGGTTTCCTTGCCGTCCGGCAGTTCGACCACACACATCGGATTGATTTCCACGAGCGCGGCGTCGCATTCCCACCATGTGTTGAAAACGCCGGTGACGAATTTTGCGGCGGTGTTGAGCAAATCGCCCTTGAGACCAAGCCCGACGGCAATCTTGCGTGCCTGATACGGCATGATGCCCACGGCGGGATCAATCCATTCCTTGAAAATCTTTTCCGGCGTTTTGGCCGCGACCTCCTCGATATCCATGCCGCCCTCGGTGCTGGCCATGACGAGCGGCCGGCCCACGGTGCGGTCGAGCAGCACGGCCAGGTAAAATTCCCTTTTGATTTTCGCGCCGCTGGCAATGAGCAACGTTTGCACCCGGCGGCCTTCCGCACCGGTCTGTTTGGTGACGAGCACCTGGCCGAGCATGTTTTTGGCGTGCGACACCGCCTCATCCACCGACGACGCGACCTTCACGCCGCCTTGAAAACCGGTCTTGAAAGTCCCTTTGCCGCGTCCGCCGGCATGGATCTGCGATTTGACGACCACGCGGGCACTGCCGCCGGCGGCGATTTTTTCCGCCGCGGCGCGGACTTCGTCGAGCGACTTGGCGGGGATTTCCAGCGGGACGGCGACGCCGTATTTGGCGAGCAACTGCTTGGCCTGATACTCGTGGATGTTCATTTCAAAAATTGACCCGGCGCATTAAAAACGATTGTGACCGGAAATCAAACTTTTAACACAAAGGCCGGGGGAGGGATGGACACAGATGAAAACGGCAGCGGCTCCATCTCCCACCTGTCCACCAGCTTGGCGCGTCGAAATCAAATCGAAGTTCAAATCGCTCACATCATTTTTATTGCTGATGTGGTTCAAATTCAGAACATTACAACCGGATAAATTCGCCCGAACCGGATGACAGTGGCTGTGAATAAACAACAATATGACAATCACGTGAAGGAAAGCGTTCTGGCCTGGACGTCGAGCCAGAGGTCGCTTTGCGCGAGGGTCACAAACAGAAGAACAGTATGGGAAAAACTCATTTCAACTCATTGGCTGCAGGCTTATGCGCTGTAGGTTTATCCACTGGCATGTTGGGGGTGGCGCAGGCGGACATCATTGCTTTCACTCCCCTTGTTCTGAATTCATTCGGAAGTGAGCCGACGGGCAACGATGGGGAGTTCTTCACGCCGACCACCACAATCTCGGTCACAGCGCTCGGCTACGTTATTCCCGGATCCAGCGCAGGGAATGCCGTCGGTCTGTACGACGTCTCTACCTCAACTCTGCTCGCGAGCGCAACGATCACAAGCTCCTCGACAGCATCCGGCTCTTTCCTTTACAACCCAATTACACCGGTTTCGTTGACGGCAGGGGTTGAGTATGCGGTAGTCGGTTTCTACATGGCCGGCAATGGCGCCATAGGCTATACAGCAGATAGTGGAGTGGGTGCCGCCCCTGACATTACTTTTGACGGCTACGAATACGACAACAACAGTACCCTCGATTTAACCACAACTTCATACACCCCGCCAATCTTCGGCCCCAATTTTCAGTATGTCGTTGTCTCTGTCCCCGAACCGACGACGATCGGGTTGCTGGGCGCGTTGACGATCCGCCGCCGCAAAGTCTGATTGGTTTGGCCTCTCGGTTCGGTATTCGAACTAGCCGACGGTCTTGGCGCGTTCCGCCCAGGCGTAGCGGTAGCTGTGGAGCGTGACGCCTTCGCAACCGACTTGGTTGTTAGTGTTCAGACAGAACCCTTTTGTCCGGGCTGGAGGCGGAAGTCGGAATCGAACGAGGAAGCTTTACCGTTCCGAGCCTGACACGCTCTGTTTCAACACTTATTCCAGCCTTATTTTACAGGGGTTCAAGCCGTTTTTTCGACTGCTCGCTCAATGCTGCACCATTGCTCTGGTACCGCTTCTTTATCGCTCGTCAGGTGTAACTTTATGTGAAGAATCAGGTGAAACTGTCATTTGATTTTCCCAATGGATCGTGTAAATTAGATATACATATATCTTGAATTATGCGTTCTTTATTCCAGATTGTGTATAGGAG
>Ga0074045_10006527_pt1 | contig 10013 bp, 10 predicted proteins | sample BogForMeECP23OM2_FD_94442 | JGI IMG/M metagenome (GOLD analysis project Ga0074045, IMG submission 94442) | Bog forest soil microbial communities from Calvert Island, British Columbia, Canada - Bog Forest MetaG ECP23OM2 | ecosystem: Environmental > Terrestrial > Soil > Wetlands ... | reverse complement strand
GTTCGCCGTGCCCGACCGACGAAACCAAAGCTACAAAAAAGCTACACTTTAGCTACAGAATGTGCGTATGATAAAAACGCAGATTTGATGGGGAAATCGATAGCACCCATCGGGAAGTCTTTGAAAAGTCAGTGCAAGTCCCTAAGGGATTTGAGCTTGATTCGAATCCCTCCCTCTCCGCCACGCAGTCTGAACTGTGGAGAAACTCTGTCCGCCGCCGCCAAAATACGCGAAAGGTGCCCGTATTTCGCATTACTTCTCGGGAAACCGGACCGGAGAGAACGTACTGCCGAGGACACGAAGGCCTTAACATCCCCTCTTTTCTCTGCAACTCTAATCCGTAGTCCGACTTCGCAGGGTCTCTCAGGCGAACACCGAGCGATCACAAACCGAATGCCTTGCGAAACCCTACGTGACTTCCGAGAAGCGCGCTTCTCGTTACCGATCGGTTGAAACTTCCCAGAACTCGACTTATGACCCGCGTCGTCGGGGAATCCATCTTGAACTGGCCGGGCGACTGGCCGAGACAATTGACAATTTCGGTAATGGGCTAATTTCATTCAACGTAGCCCGATGCCACAATTTCCAGGCGCTGCACAATCTAGCCACGTGGAGTTATGATGCCGTCGTACTGAATCTCCGGTCCGGTTCGGTCGAAGCTACTGGGGTGCTCGATGAGATTGCGACCAAGACGATTGTTGCTTTCAGCCTTTCTCTTCTCTTGGCGACTTCCTTCGCCAATGAGCTGCCAGCCCAGACCACCACTTCGGGCGCGTTGACCGGTGTCGTGACCGACACGAGCCATGCGGTCGTGCCCGATGCGGGTTTGGTAAGCGTGCAATAGTCTCGAAGCTTGGATAGGCATTGGTTTGCCGGAGCAGACCGCATTGCAGGTTTGGTCGTCATTTTCGCGATTACCAGTCGGAGCCAGTTCTTACGTGGGCATTGCCGTCGTTGAATTGATTGCGCTTGCGATAAGCAAGAACCATGGCGCCCACGCAAAGAGAAAGCGGGGGAATGATGAGAATCACAATCCCGTTTCGTAAAGCGCGAATCATGCGGGCTCCGGAGTTTGCCGCTTGCGTGTAACAAAGCGAGCAACCCTGAGAGAACGCCGGCGGAGCAAGCGTGAGCGCGACTAGTACTACTAGTGCAATCCCGACCAGACTGAGTGCTCTTCGCATTTCCATTTTTCCTCCTAGCAGCGCTCATTATTAGATCTCTATCCAAAGCAGCAAGAGCAGATACAGCCAAAGAATGTCCATGAAGTGCCAGTACTGCGCGGCCGCCGCGAACGTACTGCGCCGCAAAACAGAGCGGTGGAGCTTGCTCATGACATAAACTATTCCGACCAGCCCGCCCACTATGTGGGCCGCGTGTACGCCCGTGAATACGTAAAAAAAGGAACTGTTCGTGTTGGTAGCGAGATAGAGACCTTTCGACTTCAGCCGAAGCCACGCCATGTACTGACCAGCAACGAAAAGCATGCCAAGCGAGAGCGTTATCACCAGCCAGCGCATCGGCACGGCCATCTGGCTTTCGATTCCACGAGCGTATGACGCGATCCGGCGGCGAGCTAACTCCAGGGTGACGCTGCTAGCCAAAAGCACCAGCGTGTTGCAGAAAAGTATGGGAGGCAGAGCGATATGCCCCCAACCCATGCCTGCACCCTGACGGACGACCAAGGCGCTGGTGAGCGCGGCGAACGACATTGTGATCGCCGCTAGCGCCACCCAAATTCCGGTTTGGGCGGGACCGAGCGGGCGGTCCTGAACCGCGCGCCAGTCCCCCTCGACAGGGACCAGATTCCCACCGCCATTTCCCGTGTAACCCGGCAATTGAACTTCTAGCTGTGGAGATTCTGGGATCGTGGTTGCCATTACTCGCACTCCTTAACTTCTGATTCGGGGTTACTTCAACAAGCGCATGCTGTACATGCGAAATGCATCCGGAAAGAGGTAGCAGAGAAAGCCCAGGACAAAGAGCGTGGCCGGGAAAATCGTCCAGAACAAAATTGGCCTCTCGTACTTGACGTGCATCAGGTACATGATGGCGATGAACCCCTCCAGCGACGCCAGGCTCAAGAGTGAAAACAGCAGAGTCCCTGGGGACAAGTGCCGATAGGTAAGCATCACCTCTATCCCCACAATCAACATCAGACCCACCCCGATCCCCACGTAGGAACTCATGGTCAGTTCGCGATTCGATGACATAGATAGTTCTTCCATCCTCCGTTGATGTCAGTGGGCGTTCATCAAATACATCAATGGGAAAACGAACATCCAGACCAGGTCAACAAAGTGCCAATAAAGACCGGCAGTTTCCACGTGGCTTTCATCGTAGCGTCCCTGGGTATAGCCCCGCGCGATGATAGCCAGTGCGATGACGCCAGTGACGACGTGAGTCAAGTGCAGGCCCGTAACGCTGAAGAACGTCGCCCCAAACTGCGGCGCGCCTCCGGTCGGGTTGTAGAACAGTCGCCAGCCTTCACCGATCAGCTTGAACCATTCCCGAAGATGCAGAGCCGCGAAGACAGTTCCCAGAAACATAGTCACGCCCAGCCATTTGTTGGCCGAGGCCTTCGCCCGGCTCTGAGAGGCACGCACGGCCGCTAGCATGGTCAGACTGCTGGAGAGCAGCACGGCCGTCATTACCATCCCGTTCACGATGGAGGAGAACCCGAATGGCGTGCCCCAAACCGGGGTCCCGATGCGCATGTAACCGTAGGCAAAAAGAAATGCGCCGAAGGTGCAGGCATCGGAGACGATAAAAATCCACATCCCCAGCTTCTTCTTGTCAACGCCGTATGGAGAAGCCTCCATCAAAACCTCATGTCCTGGGGTGATGACCACAGCGGATGGCGTGATAGTCAATTCGGGTTGGTTCACGGCATCTCCTTTCGAACGGTTTTAACGTTGTGCCTGTGGATCTTGCGTTTCTAGGTCCCCGCCACCGACGCTTCCGCTGAAGTCTGCATCACGCTGGCTTCGCCGTCGTATTCCATTGGGCCGTGGTGGACGATCATTTGCCGGCCACCAAAGTTGTCGAACGGAGGCGGCGACGTTGTGTCCCATTCCAAGGTCGTCGCTCCCCACGGATTGTCCGGAGCCTTCGGGCCTTTGAAGAAGCTCCAGATTGCGTTGTAGAGGAAGACGAACTGTGTTGCGCCTAATAGCAACGCGGCGACGGAAATGAAGCGATTGGCTGGAATCAGCGGGATCATGAAGTCGTCGACAAACGCCGAATACCGCCGAACCGCTCCGGCAAAGCCCGTCAGGTGCATGGTCATGAAGACGCAGTACACGCCGACAAAACTCAGCCAGAAGTGCCATTTCCCCAGCTTCTCGTTCATCATCCGCCCAAACATCTTGGAGAACCAGTAATAGAAACCCGCAAAAGTCGCGAAGATGGCGGAGAGACCCATGGTGAAGTGGAAGTGGCCTACCACGAACGTCGTCGCGTGCAGGTAGGAATCGGTGGAAGGTTGGGCAAGAAAGAAGCCCCCGATACCACCGGAGATAAACAGGGAAATGAAACCCAGGCTGAACAGCATCGGGGTGTCAAAGCGGATATTGGAGCCGTAAAGTGAAAACACCCAGACGAGTACCGCGATGACCGAAGGGATGGTAATGAACAACGTAGGTACTGAGAACACCATCGCCATATAAGGACTCATGCCGCTGACGAACATGTGATGCCCCCAAACCACGAAGCTGAGGGTCCCGACCCCAATCTCGGAAAAGGTGATCACTTTCCAGCCGCCCACCAGGGGCTTGCGGATGAATGTCGGCAGTATGTGGGAGACGATTCCGAAGGCCGGCAGGATGATGATGTAAACCTCCGGGTGTCCGAAGAACCAGAACAGGTGCTGAAACAAAAGTGGCGATCCGCCGGAGTGTGGTTGCAGCTGATCGTTAAAGACCAACCCACCCGGAATAAAAAAGCTGGTTCCACCGAGGCGGTCGAGCACTAGCAGCAGGCATGTCGGCAGCAGCACGGCAAAAGCCAGCAAACTCACCCACGCGTCAATGAACCATCCCCAAGTCGAGAGTGGCAAACGCGACAACTTCATCCCCTTGGTCCGCAAATCTAGCACGGTCACAATAAAATTCAAGGCGCCCAGCAGTGATGCGATGCAGAAGACGGCGACGGAAAGTCCCCACAAGTTTTGTCCCCAGCCTTGACCTGGCCCGGCGACCGCGCCCACAGCACTCAACGGTGCATAGGCGGTCCAACCCGATAGCGGCGGACCGTCTGGGATTACGAATGTCGCGCAAGCTAGAAGGAAGCCCACAAACGTGACCCAGAATGACGCCCGGTTCAGCCGGGGAAATGCCATGTCGGCTGCTCCCACCTGGATGGGCAGCATGAAGTTGCCGAATCCCGCAAACGGTGCGGCGGTGAGCACAAAAAACGCCATGATGGTGCCGTGCATGGTCATCAGCGACAGGTAGTATTCCGGCGTCATTTGTCCGCCCGGCGCCCCGTTCGGGGCGAGCATACCCAACAGAGGAATGTGCACATCTGGCCAGGCAAGGTGAATGCGCATGGCCCAGGAAAGCGCCATCCCGACGAACGCCGCCACCAGGCTCAGAATCGTGTACTGGATCCCGATCACCTTGTGATCGACGCTGAGGATGTACTTGCTGATAAAACCCTGTGGCGGTGCGTGGTGGGCTGCGCCGTGCGCTGACGTTTCTGCCATGATCTCACCCCAGAAAAGTGTTTTCGCCCGCCTCGCCGAGGCGAACGTTTTTTCCATACTTTACTTACTGCATAGCCGCCTGCCTCTTGAGCCATTCATCGAAGTCCGCCGCCTTAAGCACGGAGAGATACGCTTTCATGTTGTAATGTCCAAGTCCGCACAACTGAGTACACACAATTTCGAACCGTCCCGTCTGGGTCGCCGTGAAGTGGAGCGGAATGTTCAGCCCGGGGACGAAGTCCTGCTGCACGCGCAGCTCCCGCACATCGAAGGAGTGGCCAACATCTTTGGAGTGCAGTGTGAGCAGAACTGGCTTGTTCACAGGGATGGCGAGCTCGGCGGTGATGATGTCGTCTTTGGCATCTGGATCACGGTCCGGATCAAGACCAAAGAAGTTCTGATTTCCCTCATTAATGAGCTCGGGATGAAGGGCTCCGAATTTGCCATCCGGCCCGGCATAACGAAAATAGTAGGCGAACTGCCCGGCCTGCACATCGATGTGCATAGCGCTTGGATCGGGCGCCTCGAAATAGACAGCACCCCAAGCCTTGGAACCGATGGAGGAGAGAGCCAGGATTTCGGTGCCGACAATCGCAAAGGCGAAAATGACGAGGGGCTTCGCGCCACCAGGTATCTGCTTCGGCTTGTCTCTGGCACCACCATAGAGAAAAGCAAATGCTGCCAGCACTACTTGTCCGGCAACAAATAGCAGGCCGGCCACAAGTACGGTTTCCTCGATCTGGTGATCGATCCTGGGTCCGTGGACGGAAATGTCCGCGGGCATCCACCACACGTGAGCCATTACGCAATAGGCCGTAGCCAGCGTGATGATCACGACGACAACCGCAAAGGCTTTACCCGGCATGAGATTCCTCGCTTGATAGTGTCGGCTTCTTACCCCACTACAACAGGATTCCCAGCGGCCGCCACGCTCGACCTCTCCACGGCGATTCTGGTTCGGTTCTCTACTTTGCTTTAAAGGTGAAATCGGCAGTTCCGGGCTTACCGGCCGCAACCGTCACTTTTTGTGTCTGTGTGCCGTAGGTTTCCTGCCAAGCGGTGACGGTGTAGCTGCCGGGCGGCAGGTTGTTGATGGTGTAGTTGCCATTCTCGTCCGTAGTTGCATAGGGCCCTTTGACGACGGCGAACCACGCATGCATCCAAGGATGAATGTTGCATTGCACCTGAATAAATTCCGCCGCTTTCCAACTCTTCTCAAATGGCGCTGCTCCCGGCGGCTGAGACTGATTAAACGGGACGTTGCCGGTCATGGGATTGGGGTTTGGGTGAACGTTATGCCCCGTCTGATCACTGGTAGTCACCTTGAATGTCTGGCCCACGTTCAGAGCCAACACGTGGGGCATGTACAGACAGTTTTTTTGGTCGAACACCGGCACCGTCGTCGCCGGTTGAGTCAGCGAGCTGCCGCTCAAGCCGTCCGAGATATAGAGGACCACATTCTCCAGTCCGCCGTTCGGACCGACCACGACGGTTTCAGAGTGCGCGGGAGCGTTGGCGGTGGCCTTAGCGCAGTAGGGGTCTTTCGACATATCGATGCCCTTCATGTGCGGAGCCACGCCATCAAGCTTGACGGTACCCGTGATCTGGCCTGCGGAAGCCGCATTCACACCTATTCCCGGATACAATAATCCGATTGCGAAAACTAGTAAGGCTGAGGCCAGTGCTGCGACTTTGCATCCAGTTCTCATCGAATCCTTCTCCTTGCTATCCTTCCCTCGTTAAAGTCAAACGGCTTGATGGACGGGTTCAGGTCGTTGATGAGCGTGTAACGGCGGAAATAGGTGAGCTGGGGCGGGCAATACCAACCACAGTGAAGGCCAACGGCGAACTCCCTGTGTGATTCCTCCCTCGATCAGTGAAAGTCGAAGCAAGCGAAGCCCACAGATGATCCATCCGCATGTGTCCCAGCCGGCGGCAGATATACTACGACGTGGCCCACAGAGAGTCTGTGATCTTGCTCATAGATCAACGTGATATCAATCACAAATATCATCGGAGGAAGTAGCGTTTGTTGCAGAGGATGCGGCGATTGCGAATGGATGGTGGCCACTCGGAAACTATCCACAAACGGCGTTCGAGGAAGTGTAGCCGAGGAAATAAGCTTCCCAGACCCGGACCGCTGGCCCGTCTGTCATACTAGCATCGGGCGACCGAGGAACTTCCCGTCCGAGAAACGAAGCCGAGCTCGTTCTGCCGGCTGAATGTGGAGACTCCAGATGGGCGTAGATGGGTGCTCGCTCGTCCTCTTAACGGGAGCCTCGGGGTACATCGGAGGGCGCCTTCTTAAAGCCCTTGAGTACGCAGGTTGGCCCGTTCGCTGCCTCGCTCGGCGCCCTGATTTTCTAAGACCGAGAGTTGCTCACTCCACTGAAGTTGTGAAAGCAGATTGCCTGGACCGTAGTTCGCTTGCGGCGTCCATGACTGGAGCCCGCAACGCATATTACCTGGTTCACTCCATGGGTTCTTCGGGTCAGTTCGAACGTGAGGACCGGCAAGCCGCGCAAAATTTCGCCGACGCTGCACGCGAGTCCGGAATACGACGCATTGTCTATCTGGGCGGCTTGGGGATCCAAGACCAGGCTCTATCAGCACATCTGCGAAGTCGTCACGAAGTTGCGGACATCTTGCGAAGTTCCGGGATTCCAATCATTGAGTTTCGTGCCTCCATCGTGATCGGTTCTGGCAGCCTCTCATTTGAGATGATTCGCGCCTTGGTACAGCGCTTGCCGGTGATGATCTGCCCGCGCTGGGTTGACGTCAAGGCCCAGCCAATCGCTGTCGAAGATGTCATTGCCTACCTGATGGCGGCGATCGAGTTGCCGGAAGATTGGGGAGCTGTGTTCGAAATCGGTGGCACCGACCAGGTGAGTTATGGCGAAATCATGCAGGAGTATGCGCGACAATGCGGCCTCCGCCGATGGATGATACCGGTTCCCGTCTTGACGCCGCGCCTTTCAAGTTTGTGGTTGGCCCTGGTCACTCCTATTTATGCTCGTATCGGCCGCAAGCTCGTCGATAGCATGCGCAACCCGACTCTGGTACACGACACATCGGCATTGACAGTCTTTGGGATCAAGCCGAAAGGCCTGAAAGCAGCGATCGAGAGAGCTCTTCACCATGAGGATCAGGACTTTGCGCAGACTAGTTGGTGCGACGCTCTCTCTTCGAGCGGGAAGCCGCCGGCGTGGGGTGGGGTGCAGTTTGGCACAAGGCTGGTCGATTCCAGAAGCGTACAAGTATCGGTTCCCCCGGGCTCGGCATTTGCTCCGGTGAGGCGGATAGGTGGTTCGAATGGTTGGTACTTCGCCAATTTTCTGTGGTGGCTTCGAGGCTCCTTGGATCTGCTCATCGGCGGCGTGGGACTTCGCCGAGGCCGTCGCGACCTTTACACGTTGGTTCCGGGCGACGCTTTGGATTTTTGGCGCGTGGAAACCTTTGAACCAAATCATCGGCTCGGTCTGGTGGCTGAAATGAAAGTGCCCGGTCGGGCGTGGCTTCAGTTTGAGGTTGAGCCCGAAAGCCGCGGCTCGGTTATCCGGCAAACCGCTATTTTTGATCCTGCGGGATTAGCGGGCCTTCTCTATTGGTACGCGCTCTTCCCCATCCATCGCTGGATTTTCGGCGGCATGCTTCGCGAGATTGCAGCCGCCGCAGAGCGCGAGGCAAAGACTGTTTCCCTAGGGGCATGATGCCAGTCTCCGGGTCCGCAGGCACCTGACCACAACTCTTGGACTGTCGGCAATGCGGAAATAAATCCGGCCCCTTCACCGTTTCGTCTCGCGGGTCTAGAAACGGCCTTCGAGGAAGTCTTGGCTGGCTTCCCACAAGCCGACTTGTAGCCCGAAATTAACTTCCGGAAACGGCAAGCGCTGTTCCGAGCGACGACTGGGTAATCACCAACGTTCCCGTTCGACGAACGCTGCAATTGGATTGAGATATTGAATGGCGATCGCTGCCCTAAAGCGAGGCATACTCCTGCCGCTCCTCGCGCACGACCTCGCTGAAGTCCTTCAGCGGATCGATCACCTTGGGCGTGATCGTCCCCGTCGAGCTTATCGTGGATCACGTCATAGATACCGGAGGCCCGCACCTTATCTCCTGGCTTGAATTCCTCCACCTTTGTCGCCATATTGCCCTCCTGTTTTCCGTCAGTTCTGACCGCTAGCGGCCGCTTGGGTTTCGCCGCGGACGATTACCGCCAGTCCGTCGGGAATAACTGCGACCTTGGCGGACTTACCCTGAAGTTCATAGGCGCGTTGCAATGCTTCATCAAAAGTCCTGGCATACTCCATGTGCATCGCGGTTACGATTTCAGGTTGAATGAGATCGGAGACCATGATCACGTGATGCCGGCTGAGAATGCGCGCGAGCACCTGCGATTCCCATTGGTCAGCAACAGTCTGATTCCGTCCGGCGTGCGTTAAACGATCGAGAAGCTCTTGTGGAGTCTTGACCTGAGCCAGGTTGTTGTAAAAACCTTTGCCGCCTGTACCATCTGAGAGGCCGGCGACCATGATGATGACCCCGCCGTCTTTAGTTGTGGCTTCGGCCGACGTTAGGCCCTTTACTGCTTGATAGATATTCTGATCGAGCGGATAACCACCATTGCTGACCACGGTTACATCGCATTGAATTTTCTTCACCGCGGCAAGCGACACGAGAAAGTCGCATCCTTTGTAATGGGCTTCTTCCAGATCCCCGGCAAAGCAAGCGATGATTTCCCTTGTGCCATTCAGAACCACGTTGACAATAAACCGCAGACCGGCAGCTTTCGCGGCATACAACATGTCTTTGTGAATGGGATTCTCCTTAAGAATGCCTGGCCGCGTGTCGGGGGAATTGATGAACTCGGCGCAGTGGTTGGCCATGATGGTCTTATAAGAGGAGATGCCGGGAAGTACCGATTTTCTGCCGCCAGAAAAACCGGCGAAAAGATGGGGCTCAATGAAGCCCTGGGAGAGCACCAGGTCTGCTTCAGCCGCGACTCGATTGACGATGCACTCGCCTCCGGATGGAAGGGTGCCTACTTTCTTCATGGCCGCATCATCGGTAGAGACATGCATCACAATTTGCTCGTGATCGACAATCTCTTGGCCGTATTTGTCGACTAACTCCTGTTGGGTGGAGGGCCGATGAAAACCCGTGGCGACAAGGATCTTTATGTCTGCGTCCGGCTGCGCTGAGCGAATGCGACGCAGAAGGATGGGTGTAATGATCTTGGAGGGAACAGGACGAGTGTGGTCGGAGCTGATGATGACGATGTTCTTCTTGCCCTGAACAAGTTCTT
>Ga0074045_10006526_pt1 | contig 10014 bp, 7 predicted proteins | sample BogForMeECP23OM2_FD_94442 | JGI IMG/M metagenome (GOLD analysis project Ga0074045, IMG submission 94442) | Bog forest soil microbial communities from Calvert Island, British Columbia, Canada - Bog Forest MetaG ECP23OM2 | ecosystem: Environmental > Terrestrial > Soil > Wetlands ... | reverse complement strand
CCAATACCTTGCTTTTGCAACGGCGATCGTGGCCATATTTGGCTTCTTCGCCTTGCTGATCGCTCCCAGCGTATCCGGTTTAACCATGGCCTTTCCTTCCGCCGTCGCTTTTTTGGTATTGGCGGCGGGGCTGCTCGGTTCACGTCCCACTTGGGTCATGGGCGGGCTTCTGAGCAGCCAAAGCGCGGGAGCCCAGCTGCTCCGCAAGGTAGTTCCCCTCGCGCTGCTGGTCCTTACTCTCGTTGGCTGGTCGATATCGAAGCCCCTTTTGACCGAAGCCCATTTCACCTGGGTGCAAGCAAGCATACTTGCGATATTTTGCGGTGCTTTGCTGGTTGGCTTCGTCACCTGGATCGCTTTCATCGTCGATCGCAGCGACACCGAACGCAGAAAGGCGGAAGAAGCGCTGGGCGTCAGCAAAGAAGACGCCGACCGGCCGCTAGGCAGGCTCGAGGAACCGCAGGCGGAGGCGCAGTTGCGGAGGAACGTCAACGTCGGCTTTGCCGTCGCCGTACTTCTGACGAGTCTGCTGGCCTTCCTTTCCTGGCGCGCGGCACACCAGGCGGAGGACGATGCGGCGTGGGTCGCTCACACCCATGAAGTGTCAACGGCCCTCGAAACCATGCTCAGACACCTGGACGATGTGGAGACGGGTGCGCGGGGTTTTGCTCTCACCGGAAGTGAGCCATTCCTGGAGCCTTACAAGACAGGAAAATACGCGGTCGCCCAGGACCTTCAGACGTTGCGCCTGCTGGTAGCGGACAACAGCGATCAGCGACCACGATTGGAACCGCTGCAAGCAGAGGCGAATGCCAGAATCGAATCGGCCACCAATGTCGTGACCATGAGACAGAACCAGGGGAAACCTCCTACGGAGGCCCGGATGGAACGAGGCGAACAGCTCATGGATGCGGCGCGGTCCACGATTGCAGCGATGGAAGACACGGAGAAACATCTCCTCGAGCAACGTACTCAACGTGCCCGTGCGGCCACTCGTTTCAATATTTCCATCATCGCGTTGGGATCGCTATTGGGCGTGATCTTCCTGTCGATGGCCGGGTTCACAGTCAGCCGCGAGATTGGGGTCAGCGCTCGGGCTCGGGCTCAAGTCAACACTCTAAACGCGGAACTGGAGCACCGGGTGGCCCAGCGCACGGCCGCCTTGGGTGACAGCGAAGGCCGGCTCGCGGGCGTCGTCCAGTCGGCCACCGACTCGATCATCACCGTCGACGAAGAGCAGCGCATCGTGCTCTTCAACAGCGCCGCCGAGAGGATTTTTCGCTGCCCGGCGGCGGAAGCGCTGGGACAGTCCCTCACCCGCTTCATTCCGCAACGACTCCACGCTGCCCATGCCGAAGATATTCGCAGGTTCGGCCACACTGACGTCACCAATCGGGCCATGGCACCAAAAGGCCTGCTGTGGGCGCTGCGAGCCGACGGCCATGAATTTCAGATCGAGGCCTCCATCTCGCAAGTGGTCACCGGCGGTAAAAAACTCTTCACTGTGATCTTGCGCGACGTCACGGAGAGAGTACAGGCGGCCGAAGCTCGCGAACGTCTGGCCGCCATCGTTGAGTTCTCCGACGATGCCATTATCAGCAAGACCCTTGACGGAACGATCACTGCCTGGAATCACGGCGCCGAGAAGGTGTTTGGATATACGGCATCCGAGGCGGTCGGCAAAAAGATGTGGATGATCGTGCCGCCGGAACGAGCCAGCGAGGAATCCGATATTTTGGCGCAGATTGCACGCGGTGGTAGCGTCGAGCATTTCGAAACCATCCGCGTGCGTAAAGACGGCACGCACATCGATGTTTCGGTGACGATTTCACCGATCCGGGACAACAACGGTGTAATTGTTGGCGCTTCAAAAATCGCGCGCGACATCACCGACCGCAAACAGGCGGAGGGGGCCATTCGCGAGCAGGCTCAGGTTATGGACTCGGCCCAGGTATTCGTACGCGATATGGAGAGCCGCGTCGTGTACTGGCCCCAAGGCGCGGAAAAGCTTTATGGCTTCACTTCGCAGGAGGCGTTGGGCATCCTTTCGCACGATCTTTTCCATACTCAATTTCCGGAGCCGCTGGAGACCATCGAGAAAAAGCTTCTTGAGACGGGCATGTGGGAAGGCGAATTGATCCACCGCAAGCGTGACGGCGGCACCATCGTTGTCTCCAGCGCCTGGGCATTGCATCGCGATAGCCAAGGGCGGCCCGTTCGTATCCTTGAGACCAACATCGACATCACCGCGAGCAAACGAGCCGCAGAAGAGCTCTCGGTGCAGGCGAGCGAGTTGGCGCTCTCGCGAAAAGCCTTAGAGGCGCAGACCGCGATGTTCCAGCTCGTCCTCGACAACATGGGCGAGGGCCTGGTGGCGGCCGACCGCGAGGGCCACTTCCTCATCTGGAACAATTCCGCGAAAAAGCTGATGGGTCGTGGGGCCGACGACTTGCCCACCGAGCAGTGGACGCCGCATTACAAAATTTTTCTGCCGGACGGAATCACGCCGTATCCGCCGGATCGCCTTCCGCTGGTGCGAGCTCTGCACGGGGAATCGGTGCGGGTGGAGCTGATGGTGCAGCCGCCGGAGAATCTGCCGGGGAAATTTCTGGAAGTCACGGCGCGACCTCTCAGTGACGCAGCGGGCGGCTTGTGCGGAGGTGTCGCCGTTCTCCACGACATCACCGAGCGGAAACAGGTGGAGACCGCCCTGGCCGGGCAGGCGGAGGAATTGTCGCGCCAAGCAGAGGAATTGATCCGCTCCCGGCTGGCACTCGAAACCCAGACCCTCATGCTGCAGTCGGTGCTCGACAGTATCTCCGAAGGACTGGTGGTCGCGAATGAAAAAGAAAAATTCGTCGTCTGGAATCCAGCAGCGGAAAGAATCCTCGGTTTCGGCCCGACGAAACTGCCGAGCGAGCAGTGGCCCGCGCACTACGGCTTCTTCCTGCCCGACACCGTGACCCCTTTGTTGCCGGAACAAGTTCCGTTGATCCGTGCCCTTCACGGAGAGGTGTGCACGGCCGAGATGTTTGTGCGCAATCCGAAAACTCCCGAGGGAGTTTGGATCGAGGCGAGCGCCAGTCCCCTGATCGACAAGAACGGAATCACGCGTGGCGGGGTGATCGCGTTTCGCGATGTCTCTCACAATAAAGTCGCGGAGCGCGAAATCCACCAACTCAACGACGAACTAGAAATCCGCGTGCTCGAACGGACCGCCGAACTGAAAGCGGCCAACAAAGAATTGGAAGCCTTCAGTTACTCGGTCTCCCACGATTTGCGCGCGCCGTTGCGGCATATCAGTGGCTTCTCCCAGTTATTGGTGGAGGAATTCGGAGCGACGCTCGTCCCCGAAGCGCAGCGCTATGTCGAGCGCATTCAATCCGGAACGCAAAGAATGGGCCTGCTGGTCGACGAATTGTTGAATCTGGCGCGGGTTGGCCGCCACGCCTTGAATCCACGCGTCACGAACTTGAACGACCTGGTCGCCGAGGTAGTGACCATGCTGCAACCCGAGAGCGAGGGGCGGCAGGTGGAATGGGTGATCGCCGACCTGCCGCCGGTGGATTGCGATCCGATTCTGGTCAAGCAGGTCCTGCAAAACCTATTGGCGAACGCGCTCAAGTTCACCCGCCACCGCGCTCCCTCTGTTATCGAAGTCGGCTGCGGAAAAGAAGAAGAAGCGCAACCCGTGTTTATGATCCGGGACAACGGAACCGGCTTCGACATGAAATATGTCGACAAATTGTTCGGCGTCTTTCAAAGGTTGCATAGTGCGGAAGAGTTTGAAGGCACGGGCATAGGCTTGGCGACGGTGCAGCGAATCGTACACAAGCATGAAGGCCGGGTGTGGGCGGAGGCGGAAGTGGACAAGGGTGCAACTTTCTATTTCACTCTCGGCGCGCAAACAGAGGCCAAATCGAAAAGCAATGGAGCTACGGCTGGAGGCCAACGATGAGCTCAGAAGAACTGGACATACTGCTGGTCGAGGACAGTCCGGAAGATGTCGATCTCGCCCTGCATACCTTGGAGCGAGAGAAGCTAGCCAACCACATCTTTGTCGTACGCGACGGCGCGGAGGCTCTGGACTTTATCTTCTGTCACGGGGCGTTCACGCACCGATCGTTCGAGCATCCTCCCAAGTTAGTGCTGCTGGACTTGAAACTGCCCAAGGTCGATGGCATGGAGGTGCTCAAGCGGATCAAGAGCGACCCCAGGACCAAGACTATCCCGGTCGTCATCATGACCTCATCGAAAGAAGAACGGGATCTGGTGGCTAGTTATAACTTGGGGGCGAATAGCTATATTCAAAAGCCCGTCGATTTCGATCAGTTCCGGGAAACGGTCAAGACCGTCGGCTTGTACTGGCTGGTCATCAATCAACCGCCGGTAATGGAAGATCAGCAGCATCTGGCAGGACTGGCTCATGACCGACATTAAAGACGCATCATTGCTCACACCGGAACCCAACAAAATCCGGGTGCTGCATGTTGAAGATAACGAAATGGACGCGGAGCTTGTGGCCCAGGCTCTGCGTAAAGGCGGCTTCTCATTTTCCGTGGCGGTGGTGCAGACGGAGGCCGAGTTTGAGCAGCAACTGCGCTTGCAAAGTCCCGACGTGGTGATCGCCGACTACAACCTGCCGCAGTGGAAAGGTATGGAAGCGCTGGATGTGCTGCGGCGCGCCGGGTTGGACGTTCCCCTAATCCTGGTCTCTGGAGCATTGGGAGACATCACGGCGGTGGAGTGCATCAAACGGGGCGCCACGGATTATGTTCTGAAGGATGGTCTGGCGCGACTGCCCGAATCCATCCGCCGCGCCTTGGACGAAAGACGTCAACTTCGTTTGCGCCGGCTGGCGGAAGAGGACTTGGCGCGGAAAAACGAGGAACTCGCCCGCTCCAACGCGGACCTCGAGCAGTTTGCCTATGTGGCTTCACACGACCTGCAGGAGCCGCTGCGCATGGTGGCGGCCTATACGCAGTTGCTTGCCGAGCGCTATCAGGGCCGGCTCGACGCGGACGCCGACAAATTTATCGGCTATGCCCGCGAGGGTGCTTTGCGCATGCAGGCTTTGGTTCTGGACCTGCTCGCCTTTTCACGAGTTGGCCGGTGTGGCGCCACTTGCGGACGCGTCGATTGCAACGCGGCGGTGGAGGAAGTTCTGCTCAGTCTGGGTCCGGCGATGCAAGCCAGCGGTGCGGTGGTCACGCATGCGGCGCTGCCCGTGGTTTGGGCGGACCGCTCGCAGATGACGCAGGTCTTCCAGAATCTGATCGGGAACGCGATCAAGTTCCACGGGAAAGAACCGCCCGCGATTTCCGTGCAGGCCGAAAAGGCGGGCGAGCAGTGGATGTTCAGCGTGAGCGACAACGGCATCGGCATTGCCCCGGAATACGCGGAAAACATTTTTGTGGTCTTTCAACGCTTGCACACCCGGACCGAATATCCGGGCAACGGAATTGGTCTCGCCGTCTGCAAGAAAATCATCGAGCATTGTGGCGGGAAGATCTGGGTTGACGCGCAGGCAGGCCATGGTTCCATTTTTAAGTTCACCTTGCCTGCCGCCGCCCCCATACAAGAAGGGTGCGCACGATCATGAAACAAGTCCTCATAATCCTTCTAGTGGATGACAACCCCGCCGATGTGGACTTAGCCCGCGTGGCACTCCAGAAAAACCTTAACCGTATCCGGGTTGAAAGTGTGGGTGATGGCGAAGCAGCGCTGGCATTTCTCAACCACTCCGGAATCCACGCGGAAAAACCTCGTCCCGACCTGGTAATCCTCGACCTGAATCTGCCGAAGAAAGATGGAAGAGCGGTTTTGGCGGAAGTGAAGACCGATACCGATCTGCGCACCATCCCCATCGTGGTATTCAGCACTTCGCGTTCCATGTCCGACATCGGACGCAGCTACGAACTGGGCGCGAACTGTTACGTCAGCAAACCGGGGAATTTGAACGATTACCTTTCCACGGTGCAGTCGATCGAACGATTCTGGCTGGGCTCCGCGAGTCTGCCACGAAAGGAAACATAATGGATCACGAAACCCCACGCGTTTTATTGATCGAAGACAACCCCGGAGATGCGGACTTGGTGCGTCTCCGCCTGGTAGAAGGCAAATCCGATGTCCAGGTGAACTGCGTCCCACGCCTGGCCGATGCGCTCGTTTGTCTCGATACCGAAACACCCACGCTCGTGTTGCTCGACTTGAATCTTCCCGATAGTCACGGCGCCGACACTTTTCGCCGCATCATGCAAAAGGCGCCCAATGTTCCGGTCGTGATCCTCTCCGGTCAGGACGACGAGGCGCTGGCAACCAAAGCCGTTCACATGGGCGTTCAGGACTACCTCGTCAAAGGCGACATTACCAGTAAACAACTGGAACGAGCCCTTCGTTACGCCATCGAACGGCAAGGCTTGATGCGCGCTCTTGAACTCAACCGTAAGCAGCAGCTTGAATTCAAGGATCGATTCCTCTCCCACGTTTCGCACGAATTGCGCACACCGCTGACCTGTATTCACCAGTATGTAACCCTGCTTTTGGACGGATTGGCTGGTCCGTTGCTTCCCAATCAAACCGATCACCTGAAGGCGGTGCTGAAGAGTACCCATCAATTGCATGCCATGATCCGCGACCTGCTTGAAGCCACTCGCGCCGAAAGCGGCAAGCTCAGAATCGAACGGCGCTGCATCGACATTCAGGAACTGGTACAGCAAGCAGTCACAATGATGCAGCCGACGGCCGGCGAAAAACGCGTCAACCTCGAACTGGTCGTCGATCCGGCTGTCCCCATCGTCTACGCCGATCCCGATCGCGCTCTCGAAGTGCTGGTCAACCTGATCGACAACGCCATCAAGTTCACTCCCGCGAATGGGGCGGTGACCGTGAAAGCCGCGATCGTGGAGACCGATCCGAGCGCCGTTTATGTCTCGGTCAGCGACAGCGGCCGCGGCATTCCGCAAGAGGCTCTGCCGCGGGTTTTTGAGCGCCTCTACCAGGATCCCAATGCCGTGGATGGCAACCGCACCGGCCTCGGTCTGGGCCTCTACATCGCCAAGGAAATCGTTACCCTCCACGGCGGCAGGATGTGGGTAGCCAGCGAGCCCGAATCGGGCAGCACCTTTTCGTTCACTTTGCCGCTTTATTCTCTCGCCAAGCTCCTGCTTCCGGTGATCACCCATCAGGGACGATTGCGGGATGACCTGGTGCTGCTGCGTGTAGAACTGGCCCCGTTGTCCAGAGCCCTGCGCGGAAGCTGGAAAGAAGTCTGCCAACAATGTCTGGAGCGGCTGCGCCGCTGCATCTATGTCGACAAGGACCTGGTTCTTCCGCCCATGGAAACAAGCGGCGCCGACGAAACTTTTTTTGTAGTCGCCTCTACCGACATGGAGAAAGTCAACATCATGATGGAGCGTATTCGCGACCAGGTCGGCGGCCTGCCGAAGTTGAAGTCCAGCGGCACCCTGCGCGTGACCGCCGAAACGATCCCCGGGCCGCCCGTCGCCGACCCCAGAACCTTGGAACAACAAGTCTGGGGAGTGGCCGACTTTGTCACTGAACTGGTTCAGCAAGGTCTTCGAAGCAAAGCAATGGCTCATTGAAATACGGAAATCGAAATACGGAAGAAGAAGGAGAACAAAAATGCACACCGAAAAATACTCTGAGGAGCAACCCATGGAGCGAGCCAAAATTATGGTGGTGGACGATGATCCCGATCTCCGACAGGCGCTGAGTTTGCGCCTGCGCGCCAACCACTTCGATACCTTCAATGTCTGCGACGGCTACTCGGCGATCGCCATGGCTCTGAAGGAACGTCCCCACCTCATCATTCTCGATCTCGGCCTTCCCGCGGGCGACGGCTTTGCAGTGTTGCAAAACCTGCAACAGTATCCCGCGCTCTCCATGATCCCGGTGATCGTTCTCACCGCCCGCGATCCCGAGGCCAACGAAAAACGCACGCTCGAATCCGGCGCCATCGCTTTTTTCCAGAAGCCCGCCGACAACGAAGAGTTGCTGGGCGTGATTCGCGCCTGTCTGCGGATGGGCAACGGATGGCCCAGCGGTAAGCCCTCGTAGCTAGCGCACCGAACCGCGGCAAATCACCGAAGGAGAGAGATATGCATAAGGTGAGCGATAGCTCCGTGGAAAGTGCAGGAACACCTGCCCCTTCCCGCGTCTGCAAAGTCGGCCGGCGCGAACCCCGCTACGTGACCAGCGTCGCTTTCAACCTGAAGCGTTTCTTGCGCTTTGGGCCGGCTACAACGCAAGCCGTAACTCTGGACGTAAGCATCAGCGGAATGTCGGCGCTGGTCTGTGGCGCGCCGTGCGTGGGAGAAACGGTTGTCATCGATTTGCGCCTGCAGGGCCTTCCGGTGGAGATTCTGGCCACCGTCCGCCACAGTACGAATGCCAAATCTGGATTTGAATTTTATCCCCGCTCCCCGCTCGCCGAGCAGGGAATTCACAACTGGATAGAGGATCTGCGCCTACATGAGGAAACCCGGTTTCCAAGTGGGTATTCGTCGGCGGTCAAGCTTGCCGGCGACTAAATCTCACTGGGAATCTTGGGAAGAGGAAATCTCGCAGAGGCAAAATAGATTCTAAAATTACAAATCACAAATCGCAAATCACAAATTTCCCATCACTCCGGCAGCAGCGGCCGTCCCTGAATATTCCACGAAATGTGGTGCACGGCGCTGTTGGTCGCCAGAATCGCGGACTTGCCCGGCGCGAACGCCAGTCCGACCAAGCCCTGGCCGGAGACTTCAACGCTGGCGTTGCCTTGTGGCGTAATCTTCACGATGCCGCGTTTTCCGGCCAACGACGCGGCCACATAGATGTTGCCATCGACATCCAGCGCCAGCCCCTGCGGACGCCCCAGCCCGCGGTAGAAAACGGACACCGTTCCATGCGGGTCGACTTTATAGACTGAGTCGAAACTGGAAGTGCTGGGCCCGGTAACGAACATATCCCCCTGCGCCCCGAAGGCGAGATGATACGCGGAAACGCTCGGCTCCAGCGTCGCGAACACAAAAATCTGCCGGTCGCGCGCGATTTTGAAAATGGTTCCGCTGCGATCGCCGACGTAAAGATTCTCCTCGCGATCGAAGGCGATCCCAGTCGCAACTCCCATGCCTTCGGCATACGTGGACATGGTCCCATTCGGCGCCACCTTGTACACCGCTTCGTCATGCCGCGACGAAACGTACATCTGGCCTTCGCGGTCAAAGGCAATCGCGGTGGCGTTCATCAGGTCGCTGAGAAACGGCTTCACGTTGTAGTTGGTATCGATTTTGAAAATCGACACCGGAGTTTTCTGTCCGCGCGATCCAGAGAACGTCACAAAGATATTGCCTTCGCGGTCGAGCGCGGGATTAGCAACCGGATGAAGATTGTCGGCCACGGGAACCGCGACCTTAATCGAATGCGGATTGCTGACGTGTCCGTTGGTGCCGACCGTAACCGGCCCCGACGCCGCTCCCTCGGGCACACGCGCCACCACAAATTCGTCTGAACTGATTAAGACCGAGCCTTCCAGGTCGCCGAAGCGCACGCTCGGACGCCGCAACTCCGGAGGACGCAAGCCTTTTCCGATGATGCGAACTTCGCCTCCGGGCAAGGCGCAGGCGGGCGCAACCGCGTCGATATGCGGCTTGCCGTTAACATTCTTTTTTCCCAGCAAGCGGTCGGAAATGCTCATGAATTTGATTCCGGGGCTACTTCATTAGAAGACCAAAGTGTAACAAGAGATGCACGATGGCGAGCGCATAAAGTCCCGCTCCCAAGTCATCCACCACGATGCCCGTACCTTCGGGTAGCCGCTCCAGTCGCCGAATCGGAAACGGTTTCCAGATATCGAAGACACGAAAAAGTATAAAGCCCGCCAGAAAGCTTTTCCAAGCGAGCGGCACTCCGATGAGCGCCACCAGTTGTCCCGCAACTTCGTCAATGACGACGAATTGCGGATCCTTCGAGCCAGACGCGCGCGCGACCCGAGTGGCTGCAGGAATT
>Ga0074045_10006525_pt1 | contig 10014 bp, 5 predicted proteins | sample BogForMeECP23OM2_FD_94442 | JGI IMG/M metagenome (GOLD analysis project Ga0074045, IMG submission 94442) | Bog forest soil microbial communities from Calvert Island, British Columbia, Canada - Bog Forest MetaG ECP23OM2 | ecosystem: Environmental > Terrestrial > Soil > Wetlands ... | reverse complement strand
TAGCCCGGATATTTCACCAACCATCGGCTGCGGCCCTCTCATCGCGCCTCGCTGCGATGGTGGTGAAACATCCGGGCTAGGTCCAGATTGGTCCCCTGGCCGTTTGACACGCGGCCGGCAGAGGGTGACGGGCACTCGCCGGAATCATCACTTCTCGTTATTGTCGGAACAACCGAAAGCGTAGTCGATGGTGTGCGAAAAACATTTTTGTGGAACAAAGCCAATCTCGAACAACCCCTTTCCCATCTTGAGGATACACCCCATGTCAAGTGCGAATATGAGGCGAAAGCAGTGGCCGGAATGGGTGATTCGACAGAATTCGACAGTAGTGTCGAGAAGTGTCGAAAAGTGTCGAAAAGTGTCGAATTCCGTGGGGTGGGTGAGGGTTCCTCCCGAGCGGTCGGAGTAGCTCCTATTGCGTTTATTTGCAATGGGATAGCCGGAGGATCCGGGAGCCGCCAAGGGGCGCGCTGAGGGCACTGCAGGCGAAAACCGGAGTGTCGTGTCGAAATGTCGAATGCGAGGCGGCGGCGGCGGGCCGCGCGAGTGATGAAAAGTGATGATTTGTGATGAATCGCCCCGGCGAGACACCGGCCAGGAGTGCCGAACGAACGCGACCGGCGTCCTGGCGCCCAAGCCCGGATGTTTCACCAACCATCGGCTGCGGCGCGCGATAGACCCGTGCCTACTTCGTTGCGCTGGGCCCGGAGGGCGCCCCCCGTCCTCGACGTAGCAGTCAGGTACGCCTGCGGGCGGCTCCCGCGAGCGCGCCTCGTGGCATTGTTTGATGTTGGGGCTTGATGTTGGGGCTTGATGTTGGGGCCCTCTCATCGCGCCGCGCTGCGATGGCAAGTGAAACAACCGGGTTAATCTTCCGGCGTTTCGGGTGAGGCGGCGTGGCGCATGCGCCACAGCGCCTGGCGTATTATGCCGGTCCAGAGGTTTACGTCGCCGCCGCGCAGGACCAGACGCCGCACCAGACGGCGGGTTTTCTCGACGGTCGCCGGGCCGGGGCCGAAGTCGCTGTAGCCGGAGGCCTCCATCATTTCCAGCAGCACGGCGGTGAAGCGTTCGACCTCTCCGTCGGGGGCCAGTTCGGCAGCGCCGGGGAGGCGGCGCGCGGCGGCGGGGCTGCGCGCGAGCTCGTACAGGCACACCGCCACGGCCTGGCCGAGATTCATCGACTCATGTTCGGGCCGTGTGGGGATGTGCACCAGCCAGTGGCAGAAGCTCAGGCCGTCGTTGGAGAGCCCGTGCTTCTCCGAACCGAACAGCAGAGCGGCCGGCGCGGCGGCGAGGTGACGCCGCAGCAGCCGTGCGCCGGGCTCGAGGCGGTGGACGCTCAAGTGAAGCCGGCGGTGCGCCAGGCCGGTCGCGCCCACCACCAGGGAGACGCCCTCCAGGGCTTCGGCCAGCGTTTCGTGTACCTGCGCCGCCGCCAGCACGGAGCCCGCGCCGACGCCGGAAACAGCTTCACGAAACGCCACGTCGTAGGGACGCACCAGGCGCAGGTCGAGAAAACCGAAGTTGCTCATGGCGCGCGCGGCGGCGCCGATATTGAGGGGGTTGCGAACGTCGATCAGGACGACGCGCAGAAGCGGCGCGCAGAATGCGCTCATCGTCGCTCCTGCGCCGGATGGCGCGGCTCCGGCGCCGGATAGCGCGGGTCCGGCGTGGCCCCCCGCTCAGCGCGCGTGGGCATCCTCGAGGTAGGTGTAGCCGTACAGACCATCCTCGTAGAATTTCAGCAGCCGGCCGGAGTCCTCGTAGCCGATGCGGCCGTCCAGCACGGCCTGCTCGACGTCCTGGCGGAGTTGCTCGAGCAGCGTGCGGGCGTTGAACTGGACGTAGTCGAGGACTTCCTTGACCGTGTTGCCGCGGATCACCGCCTCGAGCACCGCGGCGCCTTGCTCGTTCAAACGCACGTGGACGGCGTGGGTGTCGCCCAGCAGGTTGTGCAGATCGCCGAGGATCTCCTGGTAAGCCCCGACCAGGAATGTCGCCAGGTAGTAGGGCTCGCCGTTGAAGGGGTGCAGCGGCAGGGTGCGGCGGACGTCGCGGCGGTCGATGAACTGGTCCACCTTGCCGTCGCTGTCGCACGAGATGTCGCCCAGCACGGCGCTGCGGGTCAGCGGCTCGTTCAGGCGGTGAATCGGCATGATGGGGAAAAGCTGCTTCACCGCCCAGCTATCGGGCATGCTCTGGAACAGCGAGAAGTTGCAGAAGTAGGTGTCGGAGAGCATCCCGTCGAGGCCCTCGAGCTCTTCGGGGAACACATCCAGCTTGAGCGCCAGGGCCAGGACCTTACGGCAGATCAGCCAGTACAGGTTCTCGGCCAGCGAGCGCTGTTTGAGGGGCAGGTAGCCCAGCGAAAACAGGTTCAAGGCCGAATCGAGCGCCTGCTGGGCGTCGTGGAAACCTTCCAACAGGTTCTTGGTTCCGAGGTTCTTGTAGGTTTCCAGGAGGTCGATCAGCGGCTGTTCGACGTCGTCGGGCAGCGCGGTGGGCACCTCCTCGTCGCCATAGCCAGCCACGCCCAGGACGTTGAACACCAGAACGCTGTGATAGGCGGCGATGGCGCGGCCGCACTCGGTGACGATGGTCGGGTGGGGGACCTCGCCCTCATCGCAGACGTTCTCGATGTGATAGACGACGTCGTTGGCGTACTCCTGGAGCGTGTAGTTGACGCTGGATTCGAAATCGGTCTGCGAGCCGTCGTAATCGATGCCCAGGCCGCCGCCGACGTCGAGGAATTCGAGGCCGCAGCCGCTCTTCTTGAGATCGACGTAGATGCGGGCGGCTTCGATGACCGCGGCCTTGATGTGGCGGATGTTGGTGATCTGACTGCCGAGATGGAAGTGCAGCAGCTTGAGGCAATCCTCCAGGCCCGCGGCCTTGAGTGTTTCGAGGGCGCGGATGGCCTCTGTGACCGTGAGGCCGAATTTCGAGCGGTACCCGCCGGAGGATTTCCAGCGGCCGGCGCCGCGGCTGGCAAGCTTGACGCGGATGCCGATCTCGGGCCGCACGCCGACCTTCTCGGCGTATTTGAGGATCAGGTCGAGCTCGGTGTATTTTTCGACGACCGGAATGATGCGGCGGCCGATCTTGCGGGCCAGCATCACCATTTCGATGTACTCGTCGTCCTTGAAGCCGTTGCAGATGATCGGCGTCTGGTTGTCGGCGATGGCCACGACGGCCAGCAGTTCGGGCTTGGAGCCGACCTCCAGGCCGAAGCCGTACTCGCGGCCGTATTTGTAGATCTCCTCGACGACGTGGCGCTGCTGGTTGACCTTGATGGGATAGACGCAGCAGTATCCGCCCTTGTAGTTGTGCTCGGCGATAGAGGCCTGAAAGGTAGTCTGCAACTCCTGAAGCTGGTTGCCGAGGATTTCCCCGAAGCGGACCAGGATGGGCGGGTCGATGCCGCGCAGGACCAGGGTATCGACCAACTGCTTGAGGTCGACGGAGCGGTTGGGGTCGCGGCCGGGATGCACCAGCACGTGGCCTTCTTCGCTGACCGAGAAATAGCCCTTGCCCCAGCGCGCGACGTCGAAGGTCTCACTGGCCTTGGCGACGCTCCAGCGCTCCATGGGCTCGAAGGATGCACTGGTGTCGGTGACTTTCAGGATCAAGGTTGGTTGCAGCCCTCCTGCACTCCAAGTGTGAATAAAAACTCCTGGCAGGGCAACAGTTTTTGCGTTCCAGGGGTGTAACAAGGGCGGGCGGCGCGGGATTCGTGTCGTGCCGAAAGCGTTGGGGGCTCACCTGGCGCCGGTGATGGGCGCCAGCAATGCGCGGGACCGGGCATGGGGTTGGAGCTGGCGCGGCAGGGTTGAGAGGTGGCGGTGAATTAGCACTGCGACCGCGCCGGAGCGGAGGGGACCGCGGGCGAGATTGTGGCGTTGGGCGGGCGCTCTGCGGCCCGATGGCACCGCGGCCCTGGTGGACGTTCCAGCCCGGATGTTTCACCAACAATCGGCTGCGGCGCGCGATAGGGCCGCATCTACTCCGTTGCGCTGGGCCCAGGGGGCACCCCCCGTCCTCGACGTAGCAGTCAAGTACGCCTGCGGCCGGCTTCCGCGGGCGCGCCTTGTGGCATTGCTTGATGTTGGGGCCCTCTCATCGCGCCTCGCTGCGATCGTGGTGCAACGTCCGGGCTAGGCGAAAGGCCGGATTCTACACCGGTTGGCGACATTAACATACAGGGAATCGCCGAGGGAGCGATGGTAAACCCATTCCGCCGGGGCGCAATAGAGTACCCCAGATTGCTTGCTCGCTGGGACTCACTGCATGAGCAGTGGACATTCCAGAAAGCGTTCAATGAACCTGCGGAACAGGAGGCTGAGCGATCGTTCCAGGCGGCAGTTCGGACCGTATTTGCCCTACTGAAGAATTCGTGGGATGCGAGCATCCGCGGCCTCGCCAGCACATTACAGCCGCCCTAGCACGTGTGGCTCGACTTCATGCGGAGGGAGAAGCGTGGTTTCAAACGCAGGGAGCAATTCCGGAGTGGCGCATTCCGCCACCTCGTGGCCTGGGCCGAGCACGGCACACAACCTCCTCCGAACGCAACGCGCTTGCTTGATGATGGCGATATCCGTAATGTCTTCGAGCAATCCGCGAGCCTGTGGGATGACTTGGCGGTGCTCGCTACAGAAGGCGGCCTCACGAACGCAAACGCGACCGACGCAACCGAACCGAGCGAAGATGAACCGACTCGCACCGAGGAAGGGGTGGTGGAAGGCGGAATAAAGGGTACCAGGTCCGACAAGGCTGCCGCTAGGTGGTCATTCGTGATGCCGATTCTCGCAAGGCGGCATTGGACGCGGTGCAGATACCGGATGGCGCAACGTTGCTGGGCGCTGGCTGTTTCTTCACGCCGCCGGCGCAATCGGTGCGGCCGGGCCAGCTTCCGACGTTCAAGTACGGCTGCCGGGCGTGTTGGGCCGCTACAAACTGCGCCTTCCTTCGGGGCCGGAACCGCTACAGCGCGCCAACCAGCCGCTCCTCAACCCCACCGGGGACGTCGATATCGGGCGCGCCCAGGCGCGGTTGGAGGCATCGAAGTTCGCCAGCGGCGGGTAAGAGAAAGAGCCGCAGCGGCATCTTCCCCGCACGCTGCTTTGAGAGAATGAAAAGTTCGGGCTGTGGCGCAGCCTGGCTAGCGCGCTTGCTTGGGGTGCAAGAGGTCCGGGGTTCAAATCCCCGCGGCCCGACCAGCCTTTTCAAAATCTTACAGACCCTACCCACCACCAGCACCCTCGTTTGGAGTCCATTTGGAGTCCAAGAATGGACGCCGGCCCAGGCGCACCGACCGAATCTCGTGGCTCCACTGTTTTCTGTTCGTGCATCGCTGCGGCTCTCTACTCCTATAAGAAACCCGACAATCGCTTCGTAAGCTATTGATTGCGTTGGGTCATTGTGTGTCGGGTCCTCCGAAAAACCAGACATTTCGCCGGTGTACGGCGTGCTGCGGCCTCCGACACCGCGGACCGCCGAATCAGACTAGCAAGGACGGCTGACCCTCAGGACTCCAGGGGCAATCTGTGGGTGTCGCCGCGCCAATGTCACGTGGCGGCAGCAAGCGGGCGGCGCAAGCATCGAGGCGTCGAAGATCGCCGGCCACAGCACAGTCCGGATGACCGAGGAATACACGAAGATCCGACTGCCGAGGCAGGATGAACTTACGCGCCTGCTTCAGGAACGACTGGTCAGAGTGGGCGAAGAGCAGCCAGTGGCGGTGCAGTAGAGAAACAGAGCGGACTGTCGAATCGCAATGATCCGGTCAGGGCAGGGAGAATCCGAACAGTCAACAGCGGGTCAGATGCAGAGGTGCAGGTCGCCCCTCGAGGCGGGCAGTGGGTCATTTTCCGATGACGCCGTTTATCGGCTACTTACGCCGTCTCCGAATGCGCCGTGATCCGATTGGAACCCTCCGCACCCGCACGCGATCATCGGAGGAGCTGCAGCTGTAGGGGTGACCACCATGATCTCAGGCAGTTCTGGATTTGCGAGAGAGGCCGCCGCGACACGGGCTGACTCACGAATTCAGAATTTCGGGGTGCGGTGGGCCACCAGCTCGAAATTGGGGGTGTTCCAGGTCACGTAGTCAACCTTGAGCAGAACCTCAAAATAGGGGAACCGCGATTGCGGGCCTAATCCAAGTGCCGAAGACAAACTCTGGATCCAACGCTCGCTGCTGATGAACTGTCCGCCGGCTTCGCTGGATGCCATGTCCGTTCCCGAAACCAGCAGAACGTTTCCACTGCGGCTATGGTTTGGCAGAAAGGCCACCCGGCAGTAGCCTTGCTTTCTCCATTGGACGGAGTAGGTTGCGCTCTCACCAGGGAGGGGCGAGCGATTTTGAAAGTAGCAGGCCATCGGCCGCGTCTCTTCAAATACACTACGGAAATTCAACTGATCCTCAAACAATTCGACCCAGGGATTGGTCCGCCGGGTACCCACCAGAATGAGGTTGTGCGACTGCAGGTAGCTCACCGCAAAATCCCCGGCAAAGACGATCTCCGTGGGCAGGTTATGGGCCGCGTTGAGCACCGAGAACTTGGCCGCTGAGCGGGCGTCGGAAATATGCGTGAAGTACGTCCCAGCCAGTAGTTCCTTCCATCGGGCATTCTCTACCGGGTCCTTTAACCGCTCGTCGCTCAGAGAGCTGAAGATCTTGTCCCGGTATTCGTTCAGGGACATCTGATGCCGGATCGCGTCGTCGAACAGCCCAAGCATCGCGTCGGAGAGCACGATGCAAGTCGGGCGCCCATTGTCGAACATCTGGTACCACAGACGATCGACATTCCCAGGGGGGCGGGCCGAAGTGCTCAGACGTTGGGGCGCAAACAGGAGTATCGCCATCAACAGAACGCCGGCGATGGACAAGACTGAGAGCACTGCAATCCACCACCTCCGTGTGAGCAAACGAGGAGGTGGCAACTCAGACGGGCGATCCGGCGAGGAATTCGACTCACGACTGTGGAAGACGGGCGTGTAGGTCCCCTTGGGGATCTCGATCACGATGGGCTCGTCGCGGCCTTCGGAGGCGAAATACTGCTCCAGCCGCTTGCGGAGCTGGGACACCTGCACCCGGACGATCGCGTCTTGAGCCGTGTCATAGTCCGGGTGGCGGCCGAAAACCTCGATCCCGATCTCGTGTTCCCGGACCCCGCCTCCAGGGTCGGCTGATTTGCGGTTGCAGAGGAACAGAAACAGCTCACGCAGACGGCACGATCTGCCAAAGGCGGGACCCGACGCCACCCGCTTCACGAGAAGGTTGCGTGAGTCCGTCTCCAGGCCGTCTTCAGAGCCTGACCGTTCCTTTGAACCAGCTTCTTTCATGAACCCGGTCTGTAATGCGCTTCCCTGAAGAGCGAAGGCAATTTGGCGTGCGACGGACGCCCTTGTCTGCGGACGATTCGTGTCCTGCAAGCGGCTGACAAGAGCCGGACCGCGGGTCCGGCGCGGGCCGCCCACCCTCTCCCAACCAAGGCGTACCGCAGGCGGTCCTGGGTAGCGATTGGGCGGCATCATTCTAACACAAGACAATCAGGCTGTAAACCCTGTTAACGAACGTTGTTAACGAACTGATAAGACGCGGCGAATTCACGGAGAATTGACTTGTGCGCGGGGCCGCCTCGCCTTGAGCATGGGCTTGGTTCACTTCAACAGGAGGTCTCGCTTCCCATGCGACACTTTGCAATTATGGCGCTCGTGGTCGTAGGGCTACTGGCGCTTCCAGGATTGGCGCCCCGCGCGGCTCTGGCGCAAGAGTCCAGCGCCACGATCACGGGTACCGTGACCGACCCCAGCGCCGCGGTGATCCCCGGGGCGGCAATCGAGGTCACCAACACAGCAACCGGCGTGGTCGCCAGGACCGTCGCCAATGAGTCCGGCGCGTTCCGGATCCCTTACCTGCTCCCCGGCCATTATAAGTTCATGGCCAACAAGACGGGGTTCAAGACCTATGTGCAGGCCGACATCGAACTGCGGGTGGCGGAGACGGTCGAGCTCAACATTCGGCTGCAGTTGGGCGCGACCAACGAGACGATTCAGGTCAGCGCTGTGGCGGAGGTATTGCAAGCCACCGAGGCGAGCCAGAGCGCGACCATCAGCAAAGCCGAATTGGACGAGATCCCCATCCAGGGCGGCTCGGCACTGGAACTGCTGACCTTCGCCCCGGGCATGTCCAAGCAAGGCGAGCTGCGCACTCCCTATCCGGCCTGGAACAACGGACTTACGATGGTTAGCTCCAACGGCGCCGGCTTGGCTCACAACGACATAACGCTGGACGGCGTGGCGAACGAAAGCGTTGGCGGACCCGGGCAAAACGGGGCGGCGAACGGTTACACGCGGCCGGCGATCAGTCTCTCCAGCTACGCGGTCGAGGAGATGAAGATCCAGACCAACGTCTACGACGCCACCCAGGGCCACACGTCCGGAGCGGTCTTCAACATGGTCAGCCGCTCGGGCACCAATGCTCTCCACGGCGAGGCGCACTACCAGTTCTATCCCTCGTCCCTTGCCGCGGAAAACCCTTTCAACCGCTACTACGTGTATTACAACAGCGCCGAGCAGTACCGCTACGGCTTCTCGTTGGGAGGCCCGGTTTTTCTGCCGAAGATCTATAACGGCCACGACAAGACCTTCTGGTTCTTCACGATGGAGAAACACCCCTTCAAGACGCCCACGTCGAGCCAGGATTCTGTGCCTACCGACGCGGAAAGGAAAGGCGATTTTTCGGCTCTATTGACCTTAGGCAGCCAATATCAGATCTACAATCCATTCTCCATCCAGAGCCACCCCGATCTAAGCCGCTCTCCGTTTCCCGGGAACCTGATTCCGGCCAGCATGATCAGCCCGGTGGCCACGGACGTGTTGAAGTACATCAACTCCCCGAACAACACGGCTGGAGTCAGCGCGGACGGACAAGGCAACTATATCTGGGTCGATCCGCAAGTCGATACCTACGACACTTACAGCACCCGGATGGATCACAGCTTCTCCGACAGGCACCGCCTGATGGGGCGTTTCAGCTGGGATAAGTGGTTCGAAGGGTGGGGAGATACATACGGCAACGGGACCGCCGGGGAAAGGCAGTTGCGGAGCTCGTATGTGGGCGCACTCGACGATGTCTTTACTTTCTCACCCAGCATGGTACTCGATGTGAAACTGGGCGTGACTTACCAGAAGTACGACGACGGCCCCAAGGTGTCAGGAGTCGACTATGGCGCACTGGGCTTCTCATCGCAAATGACGGGTCTGATCACGAAATCCTCCGCCATCTTTCCGGACATCACTTTCGGAGACGTATTCGACAATATCGGGGGGACTGCCGGCTACTACGATAACAACATCAACGAAACGCTCAACGCTACATTGAGCTGGCAGAAGGGCAAACACAGCCTGCGCTTCGGCGCCGAGGCCCGGAACTGGATCGAGAGCCACTTGAGCACCGCCGGCGTGAACGCGCCGTTCATCTCGTTCGGTAGCAGTTACACCAATGGCCCGCTGCCGACGTCCAACGCTTCTCCCGTCGGCCAGGGATTTGCTTCCTTCCTCCTGGGCGTGCCGACTAACGCCTCGATGGGCGTGAACAGCCCCTTTTCGGCCAATTACAAGTGGGGCGCGCTGTTCATCCAGGACGATTGGAGAATTACTCCCAAGCTGACGCTGAATCTCGGGATGCGCTGGGAATTGGAACTGCCGACCACCGAGCGTTACAACCGCATGGAAATCGGCTTCGATCCCAACTCCGCTCCGACCTTCGCCTCCGCTGCTGAAGCTGCTTACGCCGCCTCCGGCTATGCAGCCCATGCGGCGAGTATCGCGGCAGCGGCGAACCTGAGCCCGGCCCAGACCGCCACCCTGAGTAACTGGCTGTCGTCGTTCCCCTCCACATACAATGTTAGCGGCGGATACATTTATGCCAACTCCGGCAACAACGGCATGTGGAAGACCGACTGGACGGAATTCCTGCCGCGCTTCGGTCTGGCCTATCAGCTAAAC
>Ga0074045_10006524_pt1 | contig 10014 bp, 9 predicted proteins | sample BogForMeECP23OM2_FD_94442 | JGI IMG/M metagenome (GOLD analysis project Ga0074045, IMG submission 94442) | Bog forest soil microbial communities from Calvert Island, British Columbia, Canada - Bog Forest MetaG ECP23OM2 | ecosystem: Environmental > Terrestrial > Soil > Wetlands ... | reverse complement strand
GGCGTCGGTGACGAAGAAGGCGTCGCGGTGGCGGACGGTTGGGGGGTGGGCGATTCGCTCGATGGCGTCGGAGTAGCCGAGGGCGTCGGCGTGGCTTCGAGCGGCGCGGGGGAGGGCGTCGCGCTAAGGGTCGCTGGTGGCGATTCGGTCGATGTGGCGGTCGCAGTTAGCGAGGGCGACGACGCGGGAGCCGCGGCGATCGCTGGCGCCGACTGGGTCAGGGGCGCGGCTTCCGTCGGCGCGATCGGTGACTCGGTCATTGAAGTCGTGGTACCCGACGGGGAACCGGCGGCTGCCCGGCCAGGCTCATCCGGAGCGACCGGCTGCATCAGGGCTTCGGGCGGCGCGACTTCACTCGCGGAATTCCCCGCTTCCTCGTCCGACGGACTCGGACTTGGCGAGCTCTCGTCATCGGTCGGGGAACTCTCGGCGGCTTGCGATGGGGCCGCCTTGGGCTTCTGCAGCAGCAGCGCTTCGGCGATTACGTGGTAATCGACGTGATCGCCGGTCAGGCGTTCCTCCCGCTGCTTGACGAGAATTGCGTCGGCGCCACTCTCGCAAGCTTTCTGATCCACCGCCATGAGCACGTCCTTGCCTGCCGGAACACTGCCTGCAAGCTCGATCGAGCCGAGGTCGCGGAAAATCGCGGAGGGCGTCTGCTCCAGGGTCTGTAGAGAGCATCCGGCGGCGCGCGGCGGTATCTCGGCACTTCCCACGCGCGCCACGAGCACGAGGTCGGGCGGCAGCAACTTAATCTGCGGGGTTGGCGGGGCCTGCGCGCATCCCGCGACGAGCAGGCAACCGGCGATCATGACCAAGCGCGCGATTCGACGCACACGCAAGGAATACCGGCGTGTTCGGGGGTATCGCAAGTACGCCCGTGAACATCTCGCTTTGGCGGCGGGTTTGTATAAGATTATTCCTTCGACGGAAATCGCGACGGAAGCTGCTCAAGGGCGCCGAGGATCGCCATCCGCGAGGTGATTTGAAGTGAAAAGACCACTGCTCGGTGCGCACATGTCGATCGCTGGCGGGGTCAGCCAGGCGCTCGTGCGCGGCCGCGACGCCGGATGCGAGTGCGTCCAGATCTTCACCAAATCGTCGCGCCAGTGGGCGGCCAAGCCCTATGCGCAGCACGAGATCGCGGCCTTCCGCGCGGCGCAAAAGGAATCGGGAATCAAGCTGGTCGTGGCGCACGATTCCTACCTGGTCAATCTCGGCGCGACGGACGCCGCACTGCGGAAAAAATCTGTCGCCGGAGTGATCGACGAGCTCGAACGATGCGAGCAGCTCGAAGTGCCGCTGCTGATTGCCCATCCGGGCGCGCATGTCGGCGCGGGTGAAGAGGCCGGGATCAAGAATATCGCGCTGGCCCTCGACGAGGCGCACGCCGCGTGTCCCGGCTATCGGGTCAAAATCGCGCTGGAAATCACCGCGGGGCAGGGGAGCAATCTGGGTTATAAGTTTGCGCAGATGGGCCAGATTATCGACGCCGTCAAGGATAATGGGCGGCTGCGCCTCTGCTTCGACACCGAACATGCGTTTGCCGCGGGCTACGACCTCCGCGGCGACGAAGGCTACGAGGCCACCTTCGCCGAACTCGACGAGCACGTCGGACTCGAGTTGCTGGCGGCATTCCATATCAACGATTCGATGAAACCGCTGAATTCGCGCGTCGACCGCCACGAGCATATCGGCAAGGGCCACCTTGGACTCGAACCGTTTCGCCGCATCGTGAACGATCCGCGCTTCGCCGGCCTGCCGATGTGTCTCGAAACGGAACCCGGCCCCGAGATGCAGGACATCATGGCGGACCTCCGCCAACTGCATGAACTGTTACGCTAGTGGAGCGAAGCGGAACGAGGACGGGGGGCGCGCCAGTGGAGCGCAGCGGAACGAGCGAACGGGTCTGCGAGGCGTGGTCAGGAAAAGCTAGTCTGTGACGCGCGGCCAAAGTTAAACTTCTGCGAACCGCTGCACCATAAACCATGATTAAACGAATCCTCACCGGCGATCGGCCCACCGGACCCCTCCATCTCGGGCACTACGTCGGCTCTTTGCAGAATCGGGTCAAACTGCAGGACGAGTACGAGACCTACGTACTGATCGCGGACGTTCAGGCGCTGACCGATAATTTCGAGCATCCGGAGAAGCTCGCCGGGAACCTGTTCGAGGTCGCGCTCGACTACCTTGCGGTCGGACTCGACCCGGCCAAGGTCAAGTTCGTCGTGCAATCGATGGTGCCGGAGCTGACCGAGCTGACCATCTACTTCATGAATCTCGTGACGGTGGCGACGCTCGAGCGTAATCCCACGGTCAAGGAGGAGATCAAGCAGCGCAATTTCGTCAAGGGCGTGCCCGTCGGCTTCTGGTCGTACCCGATTTCACAGGCCGCCGATATCACGATCTTCAAGGCCGACCTCGTGCCGGTGGGTGAGGATCAGTTGCCGATGATCGAGCAGGCGCGCGAGATCGTCCGCCGCTTCAACCGCCTTTACGGCAAGGTGCTGATCGAGCCGCGGGCGATGCTCGGTGCGGTCGCGCGACTGCCCGGTACGGACGGCGGGGCGAAGATGTCGAAGTCGCTTGGCAACTGTATTTACTTGGGCGATCCGCCCGAGGCGATCCGCAAGCGCGTGATGTCGATGTTCACCGATCCGACCCGCATCCATCCGACCGACCCGGGTCATGTCGAGGGTAATCCGGTCTTTACGTATCATGACGTCTTCAACCCGAATAAGGGCGAGGTGGACGATTTGAAGGAACGCTATCGCAAGGGCACGGTCGGCGACGTCGAAGTGAAGCAGAAGCTCTACGACGCGCTCAACGAGTTCCTCACGCCGATTCGTGAACGGCGCGCCGCATTCCAGTCAAAGCCAAAGCGGGTTTACGAGATTATCGTGGAGGGCACGCGTCAGGGCCGAGCGCTCGCGCAGGCCACGATGGCAGAGGTGCGCACCGCGATGAAGATCGCGTACAAGTTTGAGTAAGCACGCCTCTCTATACTAACGAAAATACTATTGATTCTCTGCGGAGTGATGCAGATGATCCTTAGTCGCCGTAAGTTCTTGACGCAAGTCGCTGCGATAAGTGGAATGGGTGCTGCTTTTCTATCCATGCAGGCCTTGGGTCTCGCATCCACAGTCTTTGCCGAACCTGCGCCGGCTCTGTCACCGAAAATCGGCAATGGTACGCATGTCGTCATATTGGGAGCCGGCATTGGCGGACTTGTTATGGCCTATCGCATGGAGCGAGCGGGCTTTGCGGTGACGGTGGTGGAAGCCCGACGGCGCACGGGAGGCAGAAACTGGACTCTCCGTCACGGCGACAAGGTCGAGATGATAGGTGAGGCCGAACAGGCGGTCGGCTTTTCCGAAGGAATGTATTTCAACGCCGGTCCGGCACGGATTCCCAGCCACCACCAGGGTCTTCTAGGTTACTGTAAACTTCTCGGAGTACCGCTCGAAGTCGAAGTCAATTTCAGCAATAGCGCCTTGTTGCAATCCAACGGGGCCTTTGGTGGCAAGCCGATTCAGGAGCGCCAAGCGATCAATGATTTCCGCGGCCGCATAGCCGAGTTGTTGTCCAAGGCAACCAACCGTGGCGCCCTTGATCAGGAATTGACAGCCGACGACAAGGAGCGTTTGATCGCATTCCTGCGAAACTATGGCGATCTGTCGAAAGACAGCCTCTATAAGGGGTCGGAACGCGCCGGCTATAAAGTCTTGCCGGGACCTTACGATCAGATTGGCGTCATACGAGATCCGTTGAGCTTGCGCAGTCTGCTCGAGGATGACGCGCTTGCTGGCATGATGTTCGACGAGATTTTTGACATGCAGGCCACGATGTTCGAACCGGTAGGCGGAATGGATCGCATTCCAGCCGCTTTTCACAAATCGATAAAGAGTCCAATTCGATTAGGCGCGGAAGTGTGCCGCCTCCGTCAAGCTTCGGCAAAGGTTGAGATCATCTATCGCGATCGCAGTACTGGCGAAACGCATAAACTCTCAGCCGATTATGTAGTCTGCACCATACCGCTGCCCGTTCTCGCCGGAATAGATACGGATTTCAGCGCGCCAGTTAAGCAGGCTATTGCTGGCGCGAAGTACGATCACGCCGCGAAAGTGGCGTTCGAATCGCCCCGCTTTTGGGAAGCTGAACAGATTTATGGTGGACTATCGTTTGGCGGGCCCGCCACGGGCGCGGTCTGGTATCCCAGCAGTCGCTACCAGTCCGCTCGCGGCATAATTATCGGCGCATACGTGGCGGGTAAGCCGGGCGAGGCGTTTGAGGCATTAGCGATTTCCAGGCAGATCGATATGGCTCGCAGCGCCGTCGATAAACTGCATCCAGGGCACGGAACCGATCTAAGCGCACCAGTTGCGGTGGATTGGAGTAAGATTCCCTACAATCTTGGTCCCTGGATCCAGTGGACCAACTCCGGCTCCGACACCGCGGCGTACCGGCTGCTTAATCAACCTGAAGGGCGCGTCTACTTCAGTGGCGCCCATCTCAGTCAATTACCGGCCTGGCAGGAAGGTGCTGTCCTCGCGGCGCATCGCACGATTGAATTGATCGCCAGCCGCGTCGGTGCTGCAACGTCAACTGCCATTCATTAAAGAGCTAATAATCAATGGACCGCCTCACACCCATTTCGCCAAAGCATGCGCTTGCAATCCAGACGCGCGCTCAATATGCCTTCGCGAAAAAGGCGCGCTCATTGGCCGGCTCGCCGCAGACGATGCAGTTGCCCGCCGAGCCATTCTGATTGAGAGGGATCGCGCGACAGGTGGCGCGAGTCTCCTCGCGAATCTTTGTTTCACAGACCGGATTGCCGCACCAGTAAATGTCGGCGAAGCCGCCACCGCCTTCGCCCTCCATCTGCGCGCGCAGTGCGTCATACGAGTCGAAACTTCGCGTGTTGGCATCGATAGCGGACTTGGCTTGCTGGTAGAGATTTTTCTGAATTTCGCTGAGCAGTTCCGTGGCGCGAGTCGCGATCTGGGCGACCGTGACCTTGGCCTTGCCTGCCGGCCCGAGGATATCGCGACGCGCTGTCTGCGCCTCGTTGGTCGCCAGATCGCGCGGGCCGATCTCGACGCGAAGTGGCACGCCGCGCATCTCCCAGTCATTGAACTTGAAGCCCGGCGTAAGGCCCTCGCGCTCGTCGAGCCGCACGCGGATGCCAGCCTGGTCGAGCGCGTCGCGAATCCCGCGCGCCGCCGCCAGCACCTTTTCGCCCTCGTCGGCCTTGCGCCAGATCGGCACGATGACCACCTGGGTTGACGCGACCGCCGGCGGCAGGCGCAACCCCTGATCGTCACCGTGGCTCATCACAATCGCACCGAGCAGCCGGGTCGAAACCCCCCAGCTCGTCTGATGGGGATGTTGCAGCTGGTTGTTTTCGTCGAGGAAGCGAATCTCGAAAGCCTTGGAAAAGTTCTGGCCCAGGTAATGCGAGGTGCCGCATTGCAGCGCGCGCCCGTCGGGCATCAGGCTCTCGATCGTGTAGGTCTCCTCGGCGCCGGGAAAACGCTCGGCCGCGCTCTTGCGTCCATGGATCAGCGGGACGGCCAGGAAATCCTCGACGAAGCCGCGATAAACCTCGAGCATCGTCAGGGTCTCGTGCTCGGCCTCCGCGCGCGTGGCATGCGCCGTATGCCCCTCCTGCCAGAGGAATTCCGTCGTGCGCAGAAAGGGCCGCGTCCGCAGTTCCCAGCGGACGACGTTGCACCATTGATTGACCATCATCGGCAGATCACGATGAGAATGAATCCACTGGGCGAACATATGGTTGATGATGGTCTCGGAGGTCGGGCGCACCACCAGCGGCTCTTCGAGTTCCTTGCCGCCGCCATGCGTGACGACCGCGACTTCCGGGGCGAAACCCTCGACGTGCTGCGCCTCCTTGTGCAGGAAGCTCAAGGGGATGAAGAGCGGAAAGTAGGCATTGCGCGCGCCCGTCTTCTTGATCCGGCGGTCGAGTTCGTCGCGCAGGTTTTCCCAGATGGCGAAGCCGTCGGGACGGAAGACGATACATCCGCGCACCGGCGAATAATCGGCCAACTCGGCGCGCAGAATGATGTCGTTATACCAGGCGGCGAAATCCTGACCGCGCGGCGTGACTTTTTTCTCGTCGGCTTTGTCAGCCATTAATGATCGACCAATTCCGCCCTGGCGGAAGTCCTTTCGCTGATGATAGCCGACTCCTTGACCCTGCGGTAAGCGAACGATTCAATTTACGCTAAGATACCGACCGATCCGAAGCAAAAGTCAGCCGAAAGCAGGAGCTTAGAAGGCCCATTCCGGTATCAGCGATACGAACGAGCCCATGTGAATCAAACTTGTTCGAACTTGCGAGGAATCAATTGAATGTCATCATGCAAAATCGCGATGTCGATTAAAATTGCGCTGATCGCCGCACTGATACTGGTTGTGGCGCCAGTTGTGCCCGCGGCCGCGGCGGAGTCGACGCCCTCCGACCTGCACACCATCGAGGTTAACGGCGACGGCAGTGTGCAGGCCGCTCCCGACCAGGCGACGCTGCAGTTGGCGATCGAAACCCACGCCGCGACGGCGGCCGAGGCCGCGGGCAGCAACGGCGCGCTGGCGCAAAAAGTGCGCGACGCCCTCAAGGCCAAGCTGCAGGACAAGGGCCTGATGTGGACCGGCGGCTATTCCCTCTACCCGGACTACAGCGAACCGCGCAACGGCGGCGAAGCCAAAATTATTGGCTATCGCGCGCAGAATTCGATCACCGTCCAGACCGGCGCCCTTGAGTTGGTCGGTCCGCTGATTGACGCCGCGATCGCCGCGGGAGCGAATCGCGTGGGGTCCCTCGACTACGACCTTCGCGACAACACGAAGGCGCGCAGCGAGGCGATCACGCGAGCCGCGAAAGACGCCGAAGCTCAGGCCCAGGCGCTGGCCGCCGCGCTGGGGGTCAAGCTCGGCGCCGTGGTCAAAGCTACCACGGTGTCGGAGGCTCGACCGATTCCGGTGATGCGGATGCAGGCGAGTCCGATGATGGCGAGTCAGGCGACGCCGATTGAGGCCGGACAGGTCACCGTGCCCGCGTCGGTTTCGCTCACTTACGAGATTGAGTAGGCTGGTCGCATTATTCCCGACGGGTGGCTTTGAGCGATGCTAAAACCGGGTGACGTGGCGCCGCCGTTTGATCTCCCCTGCGCCTTCGAGGGCAAAATCGGCCATCTGGCGCTGACGAGCGTGCGCTCCGAGATGATCGTGCTCTTTTTCTATCCCCGCGATTTTTCCTTCATCTGCCCAACCGAAGTGCTCGGTTTCCATAAGGCGCAGGCCGCTTTCAAGGCCGAGCATACCAGTCTGGTCGGCGTGAGTGTCGACGACGCGGAAACGCATCTGCGCTGGGCGGTGGAGTTGGGCGGACTGAGCTACCCGCTGCTCGCCGACCCGGATGCAAGGGTCACGCGCGAGTATGGCGTGTACGATGACAGTGAAAAGGTCGCGATGCGCGCCACCTACGTTCTCGACGCGAAGCGGAACGTGGCGTACGCCGTGGCCAGCTCGATCAACGTCGGCCGCAGTGTCAGTGAGACTTTGCGCGTCGTGCGCGCGTTGCGCGGCGGTCGTCTGTGCCCGGCGGACTGGCAGCCCGGCGACGCAAGCGCCGCGGTCGAACTCAAATAGCCGGCTGAACGCGCTTGGCGGCTCCTAAACCCGAAGAGAAGCGCCGCGTCTTTGAACGCCTGGCGAGTATCCGCGAAGTCGTATTCGGCATCCAGGACGGCGTCCTGACCACGGCCGGTGTGCTGGCGGGTCTGAGCGGCGCGGTCAACGGCCGTTCCCAGGTGATTCTTGCGGCGCTCGCGTCGACCGTGGCGGGCGCCCTCTCGATGGGCGCCGGGGCCTACCTTGGCACTCGCGCCGAAACCGAAGTGATCCGCAGCGAGCTCCGGCGCGCGCACGCCGAGGTGAGCGATCAGCCGTATATCGTGCAGGAAAGCCTGATGGAGGCGCTCGCCAAAGAGGGGCTCGCGCGCGAGGCCAGCTACCGCGTCGTCAAGCTGCTCAGCTCCGCGCCCCAGGCGCTCTCCTCGACCGCCGAGGAAAAGATCTACGGCCTCTCCCAGGGGAGCTTCGGCAACCCCGCCCTCGACGGGCTCCTGATGGGCGTGGCGTTTTTGCTCGGTGCGCTCGTGCCCCTGCTGCCCTTCGTGCTGATTGCGTCGGTGCATGCCGGTCTGATCGCGGGACTCGGGGCGACCGCGCTGGTGCTCTTTGCCGTAGGTTATTTTGTCGAGGGGCGGCTGAGCGACCAGCGTTATCCGGCGCTCGCCGGTGCGCGCTTCCTCGCGATCGCGCTGGGTGCGGCCGCGATCGGCTACCTGATTGGACTCGCGATCTCACCGCTTGGAGCCGGGTCGTGATGCCGCGGGTCTACTCGTCGATGGAAGCCTTGGTCACCCATTGGCGGGCATTACGGGAGGTCGCTGACGGTGCTCACGCCCTCAGCGCTGCGGAAAGCGAACTCCTCCGCGCGATGGAGGCCGTGCTTGAAGCGCTCGATCCCGCGGAGCGCGCCGCACTCGAAGCCGCGTCTGCCGACGGCGCTCCGGCGGCCGCCAACGCTCACGCGCGCCGGCGGCAACGGGCATTAGCGAAATTGGCTCCCATCCTGACTACGGCTGGATGGTTGCAATGATGCGCGCGGCTTGATGGTTGCGTTTATCCTACGCCGGCTAGTCGTCGGCGCCGGGGTTTTGCTCGGCGTTTCGATTGTCACCTTTCTGATCGCCTTCGTGGTTCCCGCCGACCCCGCGGTCGCGATGGCGGGGGCCAAGGCTGATCCGCAAACGCTTGCCATGATTCGCACCCAACTGGGTTTGGACCAACCGGTCTATGTGCAATACGCGCAGTACGTTGAGCGGGCGCTCCATGGCGATTTGGGGCGCTCCTATATCCGCCGCGAGAGCGTTACCGACTTGATCGTCGGCCGCTTCCCCGCGACCGCGATTCTGGCGGTCAGCGCGATGGCGGCCGCGCTGATGCTCGGCGTCGCGATGGGCCTGATTTCCAGGGCGTGGCGCGACCGGATGCCCGACCATCTACTGCTCGTGCTGTCGCTCGGCTTCGTCTCGATTCCGGTTTTCTGGCTGGGCACGATGCTGCTGATTGTTGCCGCGCTCTATCTGCGCGCTTTGCCCTTGGGTGGCTTCAGCGGATGGTCGAGCCTGATACTCCCGACGATCACGCTGGCGCTCGGCTCGGCCGGCTATTACGCGCGGATTTTGCACACTAACCTGACCGACGCGCTGGACCAGGAGTACGTGCGTACCGCTCGCGGCAAGGGACTCTCGCGGCGCCAGGTGCTCGTCAAGCATGCGCTGGCGAACGCGTTGATTCCGCTGCTGACCCTGGCGGGACTCGACCTCGCCGGCCTGCTCTCGGGCGTGGTTCTGACCGAGACGGTCTTCAATTGGCCCGGGATCGGCCGGCTCGCCTATGAGGCGGTGGTGAATCTCGATATTCCGCTGATTATGGGCACGGTGCTCTTCGGCGCCGTGCTGGTCGTTCTCGCCAATATCGTGGTGGACGTGCTCTACGCCTGGCTCGATCCGCGGATTCGCCTTGGCGCGATCGGATAATACGATGACCGCGAAGGGCAAGCTGATGGAAATGACCGGCGCTTTCATGATCACGCTGCTGGTCATAACCGCGATCGGCGCGCCGCTCCTCGCCCCCCACGATTCCGCTCAGGCGGTCGCCGAAACCTTTGGCGATCCGGCCGGCCCGTCGCGCGCCTTTCCGCTCGGCACCGATGAACTCGGCCGCGATGTGCTCTCGCGCATCATCTGGGGCGCCCGCATCTCGCTCGAGGTGGCGGTGACGGCGATGGTCGTGACGATGGTTATCGGCGTCGCGCTCGGCCTTATTGCGGGGTTCTTCGGCGGCGCCGCCGATTTTGCCCTGATGCGCCTGACCGACATGATGCTGGCCTTCCCGACCTTGCTGCTCGCGATGGCCTTCGTGACG
>Ga0074045_10006523_pt1 | contig 10015 bp, 3 predicted proteins | sample BogForMeECP23OM2_FD_94442 | JGI IMG/M metagenome (GOLD analysis project Ga0074045, IMG submission 94442) | Bog forest soil microbial communities from Calvert Island, British Columbia, Canada - Bog Forest MetaG ECP23OM2 | ecosystem: Environmental > Terrestrial > Soil > Wetlands ... | reverse complement strand
GATCCTCTCTTCGGTGATTCTCTGTGCCACCGGGGGAGAAGCGCTCTACGCGGACATGGGACACCTTGGCAGGGAGCCTATTGTGAAGGCATGGTACCTGGTGTTTTTCGCCCTTGTGATCAATTATTTCGGGCAGGGTGCGTTCCTGATCGCCCACCCTGCTTCCCAGAATGTCCTCTTCGATATGATCTTTGCCGAGGCAAAACTGCTCTACATCCCGTTCCTCCTCCTGAGTATCACGGCGACCGTGATCGCATCTCAGGCGATGATCTCCGGAATCTTCTCCATCGTGTACCAGGGAATTACGACCCGCATCCTGCCGCTCCTGCATATTGAGTATACGTCCCCCCATCTCCGGTCCCAGATCTACATCGATATCGTGAACTGGATGCTCCTGTTTGCCGTCCTTTTGGTTATCGTGATCTTCCGGTCATCCAACAGCCTCACGCATGCGTACGGGCTGGCAGTCAGCGGGACGATGGCGATCACAAGCATCCTGATCCTCTGGATCCTCATCCTCCGGCGCGATGTCCTCAAGAGCCTGATTGCAGGTGGGGTGCTGATCGTCACCTGCACATTCCTGATCGCAAACCTCCACAAGATCCCGCAGGGCGGCTACTGGTCGCTCTTAATCGCCGCCATTCCGCTTGGCATCATTCTCATCTATACCAATGGCCAGCGCCGGCTTGCCACTTCCTTAAAGCCGGTGCCGCTCGATGAATTCCTGCCGAAATTCAATGAGATCTACAAGTCGGTGAACAAGATCTCGGGCTCCGCGCTGTATTTTGCCCGGGACTTCCGGCAGATCCCGCAGTACATTCCCCGCACGATGTTTACGAATAACATCGTGTACGAGGAGAACATAATCATCTCGATCATCCGGACGGAGCAGCCGTTCGGCGTAACCTGGGGCGTGACCCGGGAACTCACCAGAGGACTCTCGATCTTTGAGATCTACCTGGGGTACATGGAGATTGTCGATATCCCGACCATCTTAAAAGAGGCCGATATTGACGAGAAGACCATCTTTTACGGGATGGAGGATATAGTCACCAGCCATGCGGTGTGGAAGATTTTCGGCGCGATCAAGCACCTCACCCCGTCGGTCGTCCAATTCTACCGGCTGCCATCGGACAAGATCCATGGCGTCGTGACCCGGGTGGAGATGTAGGGCGTCTGTCTTCCGGTCTTTACTCTGCTGCAGGACGATATGCTCTTAATTCTGACAGCCCAATAATGACAGTGAGCGAGGGTAGTCAAGCCAGGTCAAAGGCGCCGGATTTAGGGTCCGGTCTCGCAGGAGTTCAGGGGTTCGAATCCCTTCCCTCGCATTTCCCCCGTTGGGTTAATCCCTTCTTCAATTGAACCCCCTCTCAGGAGTTTTAAGACTGCATCTGTGACTGAAGCTGAGGTATTCAGTGGTTTAAAATCCACCGACTTTCTGACCCGGGGCTTGCAGGTGTGTTGAGGCAGGAGGTGACGTTTGCTGAATCCTGCTTTATAGCATCAAGAAAAGTTTCTTCTGATCTCCCAAGAGCCGTTTGTATCTGTTCTTCTTTGTCTCTCGGGATCAGGCCCGGAGTGTCCACCTGACATTAATCGCGTGCACCGGGCAGAATTCATGGCACAGAAAACACATGCAGCAGATTTCGCTCTTTTCGGGGTAAACACCGTCTCCTTTTACCTTGACAAAAACTCCCATTGAGCATAAGTCAACGCACCGGTGGGTGGTCCGGCAATGATGAGATTTTTTGCACAGGTCCGGATCGATGTACACTTCAGTTCCTACATTTGTTGAGGGTCCGACTTCCAAAAGTATCACCTTTTTAAATTGAACGGGCCCGGCGTGGTACGGCACCCCGTCTGATTGCTGTAATATTTATTCAATTTTTTATTATAAAATTATAATGTTTTGCTTCTCACTCGATGGTGGGTGAACAGAAACAGCACCACAAGTGCCCTCCTGCTCACCACTGCACGCATACCGGAACCTCGGGAAACGGGGGCTCAAAAAGGATCGCCGGGGAATTTATCCCTGGTTGGATCCCCTTCGAACAATTCGTTGTTCTTCACTCACCACGGGTAGTAATTTTTGTAGACATCATTGTCAGATAATTGCCCTACCTTGTCGATATCTTCTTTGGAAGTTGGTTTCTGGTTGATGACTTTAATGACCTGACTTCCGCTGAAGAGTACGTTTCCTCCGGTCTTGTCGATGACTCCGTCAACTTCCATCGTCACTTTGTTCCCCGGGGAGACTCCCACGAGGGCGTTCCGCTGGAAGATGGCAACAAAGACCGACGGGAACAATTTGGTCCTCACAAGCCGGGTTGCCGGCGCGCCATCGCAGTATACCGAGGTCGGGTCCACGTTCGCGGCCAGGTAGCCTTTCGGCAGGAGGACGAATGCCACGAAGTAACCGTTGGTGTCCGCGAGATTCAGCGGGTTTGGCAGGATCAAGTCTTGGGTCGTTACCGTCTTCATCGGAGTGAGCGTGAAGGCAAGATTATACGTCCTGTCCAGTCCCGGACTATACGATGCGATCGTTACCGATTGAACAGCCGAGGTCTGGTAGCCATCTTCTGATACGTAGATCTTGTGCGTTCCCGGCATGATATGCGTGTCAGAGGGAGTCAATCCAATGTTGTTCCCGTCAATGAAGACGTTGGCGCCTTCAGGGTTGGAATTGACAACAATCTCACCATACGGTGTGTTGTCTCCATTAACGACAGGGCTCAGCGTTATTGATGGAGAAGTAGTCCCTCCTGAACGAACCTTAGCCGAAGCAGAATTGGGGTAATAGCCGTTTGCCGAAAGCTGTACCAGATAGGAAAGAGGGGCAACGCCACTGAACGTTTTGGGTGTAACCGGGAGCGGGCTCATCGTGTCCGTGATGCCAACTATTGAGATTTGAGCTCCGGTAACATTGGAGGTAACCGCCAGGGTTCCGGTCGCTTGCGTCGTCACCCCGCTGATGGAAAAGGTCGGGCTGGTTCCCATCACTGGCGGCGTAAAACCAGTAGTGCTTACCTGGACATAATAATCAGTCGCGGCACCCAATGCCAGGCTTGATGGAACAGTATAGGAAACAGTCCCTTGGGTTGCAGGTACTGTTCCCGAGATGGACGCCTGGACCGCCGAACTGCTTTTCTTCATCAGGTTAACAACCACATTGGTCCCGGCTGGCAAATTTGCCTGAGTCCACGTAATTGTCTGGGCTACCGGGGTCCAGACCGTACTTGAGGTAGGCGAGGTTACGGTAATAGACTGGGTAGTGGCGGTATAGGCGCTGAGGAACTGGTTTACCCCGAAAGGTGTGCCGGATCCGGAGGAGGCGGAACGTTGCGGAGTCTCAACCCCTGCCGTTGCTGCAGGATCGGTTGCCGTTGCAAAGGTATAGGCCTCGTTCATCGAGATTTGTCCGTCACCACTGGTATCAGCATTGATGTAATTTCCGGCCGAGTCATACCAGTTGACTGAACTGATCCACGGGTAGGAGAAATAATTCGAATTGGATGGTTGATCCCCGTTTGCCGCGGTTTCAATCACTCTGGTCTGGGTACCTGCGGAACTTATGAACGGACCGACAAACCCTCCACCGTAGCATTGCTCCATCATCACGGTGATGTTTCCGGCTTTCGTTGGTAATGCATTATCAAATTGAGCAGGTGTTATCTGATCCGAATTCCAGAGATAGAGCCAGACATTGTTGTTGTTTTTATTCGCTTGTTCATTGCCATCCCATCCGCCATGACCGGTGGTGAATATGAACAGGCTGTCGCTCGATGTCAGTTTATTGTTCAAAGCGCCAAGATAACTGGTTACATTGGCATAGGTGGCTGCGCCATTCACCTCATCAATCCCACCATTGTCAAACGTGGAGGGAGAGGTTCCCATGTTGGCGATATACGAAGGTGCCCCGCCATAACTTAAGACTTGGTCATAGGTACTGTTGGATCCATCGGACAACAGCACAGTGATGTGATCCCTTGGATAGTGGTAGGTCTGGTTCAGGGTTTTGTACATGAATGCGATATCGTTATAGTACCTTCCCATATTGTCGGACGGGTTGATACCACCGGATATGAGCAGCGCATAATTGTGCGTGGCAACAGAGTTAGGCGGCGTGGGATCCGTTCCTATCGTTTTAATGCTGGTGACCCCACTTGGATTCGGGATCATTCCGCTATTCAGTGAGAACTGGATGTTGGTTGCCGGGGATGTATCGGGATACGTGCCCGCAATACTCATGTCATTTGCCTTCAGGTAGTAATACTCACAGGGATGTTCCCAGTTGGCTTTGGGGTGTTGGTCAACAAAGACAAGGTATCCCGGAACGTTGGGTAACGTGATTGTGTTCCCCGCGAAATCGGTGATAACCGTGCTCCCCGGTTCGAGAATCGGGCTGTAGAATGATTCTTTGGTTGTATCCTTACCTGAATTGGATTCTGCTGATTGGACCGTTGAGACAATTTGAGGAACATTGATGTAGGTATACAATGCCGATCCAGTTCCGACACCGTTCGGCGTTGTAACCTCGACATCCACGGTTCCTGCAGTTGCATTGGCCGGTACGGTCGCAGTGATCGATGTATCTCCAGAAACAGCGAGATTTGTTGCTGCCATTCCCTCAAAGGCTACAGCCGTCGCTCCGGTAAATCCGGTACCGGTAATCGTAACCGAGTTGCCACCGGTGAGCGGGCCAAAGTTCGGTGAGATACTGGTTACAACCGGGGGTGTTGCAACATAGGTGAACTGGTCATACTGTGACGTCGCAGATGTCCCGCTCGGCGAGGTGACAGTGATATCAACAGTTCCGGTTCCGGCCGGGGCTGTCGCTTGGATATAGTAATTGCCATCTCCTTCCAGAACATTGAATTGGGTTGCCGGAGTTGTTCCGAAGGTCACTGCAGTCACACCATTCAAGTTGCCTCCCCATATCTGTACATTTGTGCCAGCAGTGCCAGAGGTCGGGGAGATAGTGGAGATGCTCGGGGCTGATGACACATAGGTGAACTGGTCGGCTGGTGAAGTGTCTGATGTGCCGTAGGAACTGACGAGAGTAATGTCAACAGTTCCGGTTCCCGCAGGAGCGGTCGCGAGGATGTAGGATCCCGAGTCATCTTCTTGAATAACTCCGAAATTCGTTGCAGGGGTGGTGCCGAACAAAACAGCGGTCACTTGATTGGGTTCTGCCCCATATATGGATACCTGTGTTCCAGTCGGGCCAGACGTTGGTGAGATCGAAGAGATACTTGGGGAGTTTAAATACGTGAATTGGTCGGCTGCTGTAAGTGCTGATGTGCCGATGGGAGTAGTGACGGTAACGTCAACAAGAAAAACCGATCCGCCTGGTGACCTTGCTGTGATCGTATTATCGTTGACAACATTGAAACTGGTCGCCGGGTTTCCGAAATCACCGGTTCCAAAGTTAACTGCGGTCGCCCCAGTAAATCCGCTACCCGTTATAGTGATTAAGGTACCCCCGCCAATCGAGCCAGAGTTCGGTGAAATGCTGGCAACGGTCGGGGCGTTCACATAATCAAACAATACGAGTTCTGAATTTGCCGATGTGCCGCCGGATGTGGTTACAGTGACAAAAACGGTCCCGCGCTCATCAGCGGGGGTTGTCGCTGTGATCGTATTATCATCGACAACAATGACATCGGTTGCCGGGATGGTGCCAAAATCTACGGCGGTTGCTCCGGTAAAACCGCTACCGGTGATAGTTACTGATGTGCCCCCAAGTGTTGAGCCAATTGCCGGTGAGATGGAGGTGACAACCGGGAGGGCAGCAGTTACCGGGCCTACCGTCGCACTGGCAACAGTGCCGGTGAAGAGCCCCGTGCCGGTGGCATTAACCCCGATATACTGACCTACATCCCTTGGAACTGGTGTATAGGTGTTCGACACTGCGCCAGAAATGAGTGACCATGGACCAGATAATGAGGGTTCCTCCCGCCATTGATAGGTTGCGGTTGCACCTACGGGCGTCAATGCACCTGCTGTCAGCATACTACCAACCTGAGGTGTGCCGGTGATAGGACCTATTCCCGTGATCGGGCCTGTGATCCCTATCTGAATTTTAGTATAACTTCCCTGCCCTCCGAAGAGGTCGGAAATATCCGATGTCTGGTTGGCAATAACAAAATCATATTCACCCGGGACGAGTTGACCTGCTATGTTACCTGTATTCCAATCATACGAAAAACTCCGGTCAAGGTAAACAGGAACAACTGCAAATGTCGAAGGATTCCCTGATACTGTCGCAATCGATAAATCATTTGGATTGACACCGTTGAACGGGAGACTGCCATCAAGGCTTCCACCAAAATGGGCGGTGTTGTTGGTGACCATGATATAAGTAGTATTTATCCCGGGTAAGCCATTACCAAACCAATCAGTTCCTGTAATGTAAAAGCTAGTCCCTATTGGACCATAGCTTTGACTTGCTGTTGCGGAAATAAATGGATTAATAACATGGATATAATTGGTCTGAGTCGCTGTATTGGTCCCATAAGAGTTCGATACATTTAACGCAACGGTGTAATATTGAGGATTATCAGGATTCGCTAGAACGTAGGTGTGCGTCGGGTTTTGCAGATTGGAGATCCCCCCATCACCAAACGTCCAGCACCAGTATGTTGGACCGTTTGTGGATGTGTCAGTGAAAGTTACCGTCAGTGGTGATGTACCTAACACAGGACTGGCAGTAAAGCTGGCTACAGGGGGCGCCCCATTAGCACTTACAGTTCCAACGGCTATGCAAAGAAACAGGAGAAAGACTCCTGCGACTATCAATTGAATATTTCTTGTCTTCATTTCATATCCCTCAACAGAATTTAATAATTTTATAGCAATCGAGCTCATCTGAATTGTTATTATATTAATTAATCGATTTAGATTTACAAAATTCACTGTTTTTAATATTGAGGGATATTTAGATTTTATCATTTTTTTATAATGAGTAATAGTGAGATTATGTTTTTCTTGCAGAAAGGACAATCCAGATTTGAAAAATAAACCCAAATTTGCTTTTATCGTTTTGCGAACCAAACACACCTTAATAGACGTAACTGCTTATTCGAATAGAATGGGAATGCCCTTGATAGCATGTCTTTTTGTGCGCGCGATCAGGCTATGCCGCTATCAGGAATATTTTCCGCCAGGCTTGTAACATCGTAACGACAGCTATCTGAGTTTATTTTCAAATGCTCGATTACTTAGATTGAGATTCTACCTAGTCCAGCAGGGGATTCTTAAAAACCGGGAAGATTGGGTAAACGCCTTTCAAAACATATTTAAAATCTTGTATTATAACATTGGAATATATGGGTGCGTTATGATAGAGAGACCTATAATTATCCCGGCTCTTCTGTTTATCCTCATGATGGCTTTTCTGAAAGTACCGGTATCGGCGGGCCTTCTTGTCGAGGGCGGCTCGCAGATAACGACGTCGTATGGAGCTACGATCTATAATATAACTTTGACTGGTTCTCCAATTCCTCAGGGTGACACAATTACTATCGATGTATCAGGTTTGGATCAATCGGGTGGTTCGCTGTTAGATGGCCCTCCCCCTAACGGACATTGGAACGGAATTTTCACGACCGCCAATGTGGAAATAAAAGGCAATGGAACCGCACCATGGACAGCTGTAGTAGATCCGACCGGCTCGACCCTTATATTGACATCAACCGGTCCAGCTACCCCGGATAATAATTATGTGAATGTCACCTTCATTGGAGTTAAAGGGAGTCCCTGGACTTTTGATTCGGAGGGACCATACTCCCCTCCATCCTTGACTGTAACCAGGATCGATGATGGAACCATAACCTCCTTAACCTTCGATATCAATACGGTACCAGGAACTCTTTCTGTCGTTAACGGACCGATAATTACGACACCAAACGGTGCCACCTGGGCTAATTTTACCATCACCGGTAACGACATTGATCAGGGTGATACTATCACCATCCCCATGGATGGTCTGACCCCGGTTATATTCGGAGGGGGACCTCTTACAAACAGTAACGTGCAGGTAAGCAATACCGGACTCGCAACCTGGACGGGTCAAATAAGTGGTAATACCCTGAACCTCACGGCAACCAATAATTATGCGGCTGTCGGCGATACGGTAAACGTAACGTTCATTGGAGGAGCAGCAGGTGCGGCGCCTCACTGGCTCGATAATTCGGATGGACAACAGAATATCTTATTGACTGCGACCAGAATGGATTCAAGACCCGATCTAAATGACCTTGGTAATCCGAGTATTAATTTCAACTTCGATATTAACACAATACCCCCTTTCAATATAGCAAGTACCACGATCAACGGGTTGACCATTACCAATTGCAATGGTCCACAGTCACTCAGCGTTGACACATCCATTGTGCCATCAGCCGCGTTAATCCCCAACAGCTCTGTGCTGCAAATCCAGCCAGTGAACAGTGGTTTTAAGACGATTACGTTTTATTCCCGGAGTGGTTTTTCCCAAAATGGTAACCTGATCACCGGAGCAATTTCCGGCGTCAACCTGGTATCGAATGAAATTACGCCGGTTTCAGGGTTTTCAACCGGCATCGGGCCGCAGGCTTCGTTTAACTATAGTATTTTCCTTTCGGCTTATCCCTGTGCTGCGACGCTGAGCACGCAAATCTGGGAAGGCGCATTAAGTGGGGATACTAATACGTTCTTCCAGATTGTGAATAATAATGGAAATAAAGCCTCTCTTATAGGCACAGCCTATGAAGCAAAGATCGTCAAGACCAATTTCCCCACTCCTGATACAGTGAAGATCCATATGAGTGTCAATTCAAGCTGGATCTCATCGTTACCGGGTGCTAATCACATCTATATTGGACGTATTTCTGACAGCGGAACAGGAAGTGTACTCAATACAAGTTTCCTGTACTATGACCCCGTGAAAAACCTTGACTATTTTGAGGCTGATTCTCCGGGAGGACTTTCAACATTTGGTTTGTTGGCCCTTGGACCAAATAACAATGTTTTCCAGATCATAACGCTCGCCATCGTAAACCAGGTAAGCTACCTGGCCCCGGCCGCCCAGGCTGCCCCAGCGGCCCCGGCAGCCGCTGCTCCGGCAGGCCAGTCATATGTGGGATCGGCATCCAGCGCCTCAACACAGTATCCCCAGTTCACCCCCATGGTGACCGCGGCCCCGACGACCCCTGCGCCGCCCGACCCCGGCCAGACAGCAAAAATCAATTCCAATGCAAACGGTGTGATTACCCAGGCGGCAACATTAGTCTCAACCGATAAGCGCGCGACCCTTATTCTCGGTGAAGGGGTCACCGCAAAAGACAGTGCGGACCATCCGCTCTCTTCGATAACCATAAAAGCCATTCCGGAAGGCGACCTGCCGTCCACTTCCCCGGGAACGGATTTCTCTTTTGCAGGCATGGCATACGAAATCACTCCCGATGGTGCGACATTCTCACCTTCATTGGCACTCTCGTTTGTTGTCCCTCTCAATGCTCCGATAGGGGAAGAGCTTACCATTAAAGAGTATGACCAGGCAACCGGCGCGTGGCAGGATCTCCCTACCCAGCATGATCCTTCAACAGGGAAATTGACGACAAGTATCTCTCACTTCTGTTGTTTTGCCCTTTTCGCCAAATCAACGGCACCCGCCGCGCAATCTGCATTCCTGACCCCGGCTCAGACGGCAAATACAAACGCGGTTACCCCTCCTCCGCCTGCTAATGCAATGTCTGCCTTTATCGGGATGATGTTCTGGATTGCAACCCTGATAGCACAAAATCTTATCATCTTTGCAGGAATCGTTATAATTGCAGTGGCTGTTATCCTGTATGCCCGGAAACGGCGAATCGATCGACGGCTTGGTGGCATCTGAATATTTTTTAAGCCACACGGACAGCCAGCGGGCAGGCAATTATAATCCCATCACATTACCGTTGAGAGACGATGCGAAATAACTGATCATGACATTCAGCAGTTTCACGATGGAGCATCCCTATCTCGACGCTTT
>Ga0074045_10006521_pt1 | contig 10018 bp, 7 predicted proteins | sample BogForMeECP23OM2_FD_94442 | JGI IMG/M metagenome (GOLD analysis project Ga0074045, IMG submission 94442) | Bog forest soil microbial communities from Calvert Island, British Columbia, Canada - Bog Forest MetaG ECP23OM2 | ecosystem: Environmental > Terrestrial > Soil > Wetlands ... | reverse complement strand
GGGCATTTCGATCTACTCCGCCATCGAACAGAAATTCGAATTCAAGCGCGGACCGGTCTTCGCGAACGTATTGTTAGCCGACGAAATTAACCGCACCACGCCGAAGACGCAGTCTGCCTTGCTCGAAGCCATGAACGAGGGCCAGGTCACCATCGACGCGCACTCGTATCAGCTGCCGCAGCCCTTCCTCGTGTTGGCCACGCAGAATCCCATCGAGCACCACGGCACGTATCCTTTGCCGGAGTCGCAGCTCGATCGTTTCCTGATGCGGGTTCGCATGGGATATCCCGAAGGCAACGCCGAGCGTGAGATCCTGCGCGCCGAAGCCGGAGTCGCCCAGCTAGAAAACCTGCGCCCCGTACTCAACGCCGCCGACGTAGTCGAAATCCAGCAAGCCGTCGCCCAGGTCCACGTGGACGAATCACTAATCACTTACCTGCTGAACATCGTCACCAAAACGCGCGAGTCCGAGTCTCTCTCCCTTGGAGTATCCCCCCGAGGCTCGCAGATGCTCTACCGCGGGGCGCAGGCCATGGCATTCCTCGAAGGCCGCGATTACTGCACGCCAGAAGATTTCAAACCGCTGGTCGTCTCCGTCTTCGCCCACCGCGTCGTAGTAAGTTCGCTCTACACTTCCACCCTGAAAAAGTCCGAACAAGCCGAGCAAGTTTTGCGCGAGATCGTGGAAAGCGTGCCCGTGCCGGTGTAGGTTTTGAACGTGTGGGACGGCCGTCCTCGGCCGTCCAAGCCGAGCGCAGCTCGGCCCTCACTCCGCGGACGAGAGCCTTACTCGTCCGAGGCCACCGGCTGCAAAGTTGAAAGTCGCGAGATCGCCGCCACCATCATTCCCGAGAGAAATTGCATAGTCGCCACATCGTTGTTGTCGAATGCGTGAGGCGTCGACGAGAGAACCTCGAAAACTCCCAGCGTCCGCCGGAAGTGCCGCAGCGGTGCGACCAGGATCGAGCGGACGCCCATCCGCCGGCAAGTCGCCCAATCCACGCGCGGATTCGACTCGGCGTCGTCGCAGAGCAACACTTCGCCCGTGCGCACGCATTCGGCGGAGAGTCCGCTATCGGTTTGCAGGCGGACGCCAATATCCGGGGCGGTGCGGCCGGTGCGTGCCCGACAAATAATTTCGTTGCCCCGGCGCAGCGCGATGGCAGCTCCGGTGGCACCGGTTAGCACCTGCGCTTTTTCCGCGATGACGCTGATGCCCGGCTCAAGGTCAATTTCTCCAGCGTTCATGAGCGTATGCGGCACGGCGACGGACCCATGATGGCGAGGCCGCATGCGATGGCGAGTGGAAAAAGTTGCCGCCGCGGGAAGCTCGATCTGATCTTCACCAGCCTCCGCGCCTTGCACACTATTCGGAACGCTGTAGAGCAGTGACCGCACCAGCCGGTCCAGTTCCGCATCTGCGATCAGATGCGCAGTCTGCCCGCGCAGCGATCCGCCGAGCACGCGCGAAAGACTCAGCACGGCACCGCTGCCGCAGGCCAGACATCGCGGAGTGTTGTTTTCGCTGAGCAATTCACACTGCACGCAAAATACTGCCGACTGTAATGACACAAAATTAACGTCAATGGCTGTCAGCGAGCGCTGCATCTGGATGATTCCCTCCGGACAATGAGGAAGGATGAGGGTAAACAAGTTGCCCCGACACGAGTAAGTGACCGGGCTGGTTCGGGCTGTGGATAATTCTTTTCACCGTGTTGAACATTTGCAATTCGCCAGCAAACCCTGAGAGAGATCCGACACCGGGGAATCGGCCAAGGAGTTCTATAATCTCGCTCATGTCATTCCTTCGTTTCCTGATGCTGCTGTCGCTCGTTGTCTGGGTCGGCGGCCTGATCTTTCTCGCCTTTGTCGAAGCGCCCACTGCTTTTTCGCCCGGACTTCTCCCGACTCGCCACCTGGCAGGCTCGATCGTGGGGCGCTCGCTTGATTTACTGCATTACATGGCCATCATTTCAGGAATTGTTTTTCTGATCGCGTCCATGCTTTACAGCCGGATGGCGACAGGAAATGCGCGACCGCTGGCGGCGCGGCACCTGCTGATCGTGCTCATGCTGCTGCTGACGGTGATTTCGCAGTTCGCCATTTCTCCGAAGATGCACGCCATTCGCGCCGAGGTGGGCGTGATCGATAACGTGCCGCTGGACGACCCGCTGCGCAGGGAATTCAACCGTCTGCATGTGTGGTCGGAAAAATTCGAGGAGGCGGTGCTCTTGCTAGGGTTGGTGGCGTTGTATACCACCGCGCAAGCGTTCCGGGGAGTTGGCGAAGGCTAACTGATCGTGACAACGGCGCTTCGACCTTTAATTCAATTCATCAGAAATTGTCATAAAGGGGGATTGCTACCGCACAGCTTTTCCCGGTTCCGGCTTCAGCGTGTCATCAAGATAGGCCAGAAATTCGGCGATCAGCTTATAGCTGTCGTAGTAATCGTTCATCTTGATGGCTGCCAGTTTGTCGAACGGCGAATGCAAGATCGACCAGGTCTGTTGCGTCACCGAGTGCAGCGTGATGCGCGGGATCTGGTAGCGAGCAAACGATTCGGAATCCGCAGTGCCGACGTTGTCGACGTTCATTGCCGTCACAGGGAGCTTACTGGCAAACGCGACCGCAGCCAACGCGTGCAGCAGAACTCTGTCGGCGTGCGACGCCCAGACCTCAGTGGGACCGAGGCCTAAACTATCGAAGTTCACCATGGCTTCGATGCGCGCGCGCTGTTCGCCCGTGAGGTGATCCACGTAAAACTGCGATCCGACCAACCCTTTTTCCTCGGACGAGAATCCGATGAAGATCAGCGTGTGATGGCGCGGCTGCGCGCTCAGGCTATACAGAAGGCTCGGCAACAAGACAGCCCCTGTCCAGTTGTCGACCACGCCGTCGCCGTAGCTATCGACTTTATCGGTATGTGCGCCGACGACGATAGCTTCCTGCGTCTCGCCCGGCAGCACGCAAATAACGTTTGGCGGAAGCTTGCGGTCGAGCGCTTGCTCAGAGAGGTTCGAACCCTCGCATCCGGACTCGGCAAACCATTTCCGGATCAGCGCCTCGCGCTGGCCATTGTTGGTTGAAAACGACTTCAGCCGGCCTTCGACAACTTCGCGCTTCTGCAAGCGGAAGCGGATCTGCTCCGGAGCTTGAGCTAAAGTTTGAGCTGAAACGCAGACGTCACAAGCGACGCCAACGATGCAGACGATCAGCACGCCCGCAAGCTGGCAAAGGAATTGTCTGGCGAAAGTTTTGCCGTCGCGCCACATTCCCCCGAGCCTAGCACGAAGACGACTCCAGGCGCGTATGCGTATTGCCCGCGATGATTTATTCTTTTGACTGCGCTGATAGCTGAGAACTGAGAGCTTTTTCATGAAAACTGGCATTATCGGTCTGCCGCAAGTCGGCAAGACATCTCTATTTGGCATTCTGACGAAGGTACATCTTTCCGGGCAGGCATACTCGAACCCGCGCGAGGCGCACATCGGCGTCGCCAAAGTGCCCGATGAGCGCCTCGACAAGTTGGCCGCGCTCTACCATCCCAAGAAACTGACGCATGCCTCGGTAGAGTATGTGGACGTCGGCGCCATCGGCCAGGATGCGCTGAAAGAAACTGCCTACATCGGCCATCTGCGGCAGGTGGACGCGCTCATTCACGTTCTCCGGGCGTTTGAAAGCGATGAAATTCCGCACGTCGGCCCCATCGATCCGCTGCGCGACATCAAGAATGTCGAATTCGACTTGATGGTCAGCGATCTTGGCCAGATCGAAAAGCGGCTGGAGCGCCTAGAAAAAGATTTGAAGAAGATGAAGACGCCGGAACTGGAAAAAGAAAACGAGTTGCTGATCAAAGCGAAAGCCTTTCTAGAAACCGAAAAGCCGCTGCGCGAAATGGAGATGTCGCCCGAAGACAAGAAGCGCATCCGCGGCTTCATGTTTCTGAGCGAGAAGCCGATGCTCTACGTCCTCAATATCGGCGAGAGCACTGAACTCGGCAAGGACCTGGAAGCGGCGGTTGCGAACTATGATTTGACCGAAGTGGCGGCGCGTCCGAATGCCGGAGCCAGCGCGATCTGCGGTAAAGTGGAAGCCGAACTGGCGGAGATGACGGACGAAGACGCGGCGGAGTTCCTGGGCAGCTATGGCCTGACCGAAAGCGGCCTCTCGCGGCTGATCCGCAAGAGCTATCACCTGCTGGGACTGATTTCGTTCTTCACCGCGGGTGAAGACGAGTGTCGAGCCTGGACGATCCCACTGCATACGCGGGCGCAGAACGGGGCTGGCGCCATTCATTCCGATCTGGAGAAACACTTTATCCGCACGGAGACGATTCGCTGGGACCAGTTGCTGGAAGCCGGATCGGAAGCTAACGCTAGAGCCAAGGGTACGCTGCGCCTGGAAGGCAAAGACTACATCGTGCAGGACGGGGACGTGATGCATATCAGGCACAGCGGATAGATACAGATAAGGTTCTCAGTGAACATGAAAGAAGCGATCCAGCAAGAACATGCACGCCGCTCCGACGAAGACCAGTAGAGCCATCTTCACTCCGGGCTCTTTATTTACTTCAGGAATCAGATCCGACGCCGCGACATAGATCGTGACACCCGCCGACAGCGGCAGGCCGAAGCTTACCTCGTGGCGAAAGACGGCCATGGTCATCACTCCGGCCACGGTTGCTACGCCCAGCGCCACGGACGCTCCCCAGGCGAAGGCGCGACTTCGGCCACTGGCCAGCATCACTGACGAGATGGTGAAGCCTTCCGGTATCTTGTGCAAAAACACCGCAATGAAGATGATCCAGCCGAGCGCCGGTGAAACCAGGAATCCCGAGGCGATCGCGATGCCATCGAAAAATGTGTGGATCAGCAACCCGATCAGAACCGAATATCCCTTATGAGCGTGGACGAACTGGTCGGCATGGGTTTCTTCTCCAAAGTGGAAATGCGGGGTGACGGTGTGCTCGAAGAAATGGACGAGCAGGTATCCAGCGAGGATCAGGAATCCGGCGTACGGGCCTCGCAGGTGAATGCTCTCCGGCACCATTTCGACCAGCGCCGTCGCCAGCATGAAGCCTGCTCCGAGCGCGACGAAATAGCGCAGATAGGAACGCTCCCAATTCCTTTGGACGATGATGGCGCCGCCGAACACATTCGCGCCCGCCGCGGTCAGCCCCAGCAGCAAACTGGTCAGGATGGGAGACATGAGGAAGAAGAAGAATAGCAGGAAGCTGTTGTCAGTACCCGGTTGGCAGTGGACTGCCTCTTGACCACAGAGGGCACGGAGGTGCACAGGGAAACACAGGGGACTTCGGGAAACTGTGTGGGGCTTTATTTCTCCGCCGCAAGTATGGGAAGCACGCCAGCTATAATCCGCTGTAACTGACAACTGGTAGCTGACAACTGTTTTTATGCGCTTCGAACTTTTCGTGGCTACTCGCTATCTTCGCGCCAAACGCCGCCAGGCGTTCATCGGCGTCATCACGGGGATCTCCATCCTGGGAGTGGCGGCGGGAGTGGCTTCGCTGATCGTTGCTCTGGCCATCAACAACGGCTTTCGGCAGGACTTGCAGGCGCGACTGCTGGGTTCGACCGCGCACATCAGTCTGCTGCGGGTGGAGAGCGACGGGATTCGCGATTGGCGTCCGCTGCTCGACAAGCTGTCGAAACAGCCGCATGTGGTGGCGGCGGCTCCGGCGATTTACGAGCAGGTGCTGATCTCGCGCGGGCCACGAGCGCGCGGCGCGGTGCTGAAGGGGATGCTGCCGCAGTATGAACGCAAAGTCAGCGATCTGCTGAATTCGGTAACGCTCGGAGCGGCGGCGGCGCTCGCGGAAGAAAGCGTGGGCGCGACAGCAGGGACTCAGGATGCAACTTCAAAAGCAAATGCAACGGCAAGGGCAGCGGGCGAGGGCGCCCGCTCTACGCAAGCCGATTCGCCGGACGACTTGGCAGGGGTGCAGCACAGGGTCGCGGCCATGCCTCCGATTATTCTTGGCAAAGACATGGCGGACGAGATTGGAGCGACTGTGGGATCGGTGGTGCTGGTCACTTCTCCGCAGGGCGAGTTGACTCCGTTTGGCATGGTGCCGAAGTATATTCGCTTTCACGTTGTGGGCATCTTCAACTCCGGCTTTTACGACTACGACTCTTCCTGGGCATTCATCCGGTTAGCCGACGCGCAGGAGTTGTTTGGCTTGGGCGACGTGATCTCGGTCATCCAATTCAAGCTTGACGATATCTACCTGGCGGGCGACGTTGCTCGATCACTCGAACAGACTGCAGGTCAAGGTTTCATGGCCACCAGTTGGATGGAACAGAACAAGCCTCTGTTTCGCGCGCTGCGGCTGGAGCGGGCGGTGACGTTCATCACCATTGGGCTGATCGTGTTCGTGGCCGCGCTCAACATTTTGATCTCCCTAATCATGATGGTGATGGAGAAGACAAAAGACATTGCCGTCCTCATGTCACTGGGAACGAAGAAGAGACAGATCCGGCGCGTGTTCGTCGCGCAGGGCGTATTAATTGGCGTGATTGGGACGGCGATCGGGCTGGTGCTCGGATACGCGATCTCGTGGGCGGGCGGACATTACCACTTTATTTCGCTCTCGCCTGAAGTCTATTCCATTGACTACGTGCCATTCGCGCCGCGATTGATGGATGGCTTGATCGTGGCGCTGGTGTCTATCGGGATCTCGTTTGTAGCAACGATTTATCCATCGTGGTCAGCGGCGCGGATTCTCCCGGCGGAGGCATTGCGGTACGAATGAGCTTTTTGTGTGGTGACGATCCCCCTGCTGTGACCTCGGTCACATTGCAATTCTTTTCCTGAGGTATACAGTCTTTCGCATAGCTCGTTTTTGCACGCGTAACGCAGGAACGGTTTGGTCCTCCTCATGGTCTAATGGATCAGGGACCCTTTTCTCAGGTCGCAACGGGACGAGGGCTTGGTACCTGGGAGGGCAAGTTTGCATCCAATAGCTCAAGATCCTCTGCTGAGGGTCGAAGGGTTAAGTAAGAGGTTTCGCTCAGGCGAAGCAGAGCTTGTGCTCTTTGAGAATCTGTCTTTCCAGGTCACCAAAGGAACGATGCTGGCGATCGTGGGACAGTCGGGTGCAGGAAAGAGTACCTTGTTGCACATCCTCGCTGCCCTTGATCGTCCCTCGGCTGGTGCCGTATACTGCGCCAACTCCCAAGTGAATACGCTTTCCGACGATGACGCCGCCGAGTTTCGTAACCGCGAGATCGGCTACGTGTGGCAGTTCCATTACCTGCTGCCGGAATTTACCGCATTGGAAAATGTCGCCATGCCTCTGCTGACGCGGGGACAAGCGCTGGCGTCATCTGTAAAGGAGGCTTCGCGCTGGTTGCGCGAGGTCGGCCTCGAAGAGCGCGGACATCATCGTTCGGGCGAACTCTCAGGCGGCGAGCAGCAACGGCTGGCTCTGGCACGGGCGCTCATCACCCAGCCGCAAGTATTGCTGGCCGATGAGCCTACTGGCGATCTCGATGGACGTACCGGGGAATTGGTTTTTGAATTGGTCGCGCGGTTGCACCGGGAACATCAGCTGACTTCCTTGATCGCCACCCACAACCTGGCGTTTGCACGACGGTGCCATAGGGTTTTAAGGTTAGATAGAGGCACAATAGAAGAAGTGGCGCCGGAGTCACTTCCGGCGTAACGAAAGGCAGCGCAGAAACACGATTAGAGAGTAGAGGTCTCAACATCGGAGCACCCGGAGGTAAGACGCTACGGGGTTACTACAATTCGGATATCGCTGGGAGATTAGGCGATATGAATGCATAATGAGGTAGGGTCTGAGTTTGGCGGAGGGGCGTTCCGCAGGAACTCGGGGGGAATCAGTATATGTTCGAACGCTATACAGAGAAAGCCAGGCGCGTCATCTTCTTCGCACGGTATGAGGCCAGCCAGTTCGGGTCTCCTTATATTGAAACCGAACACCTGCTGCTGGGATTGCTGCGCGAAGACAAGGCCCTGACGAATCGTTTCCTGCGCTCTCATGCGTCGGTTGAATCGATCCGGAAGCAGATCGAGGGTCATACCACCATCCGGGAAAAGGTTTCCACTTCAGTTGATCTTCCCCTGAGCAACGAATGCAAGCGCGTGCTGGCGTATGCGGCGGAAGAGGCGGAGCGCCTCTCGCACAAGCATATTGGCACCGAGCACCTGCTATTGGGATTACTGCGCGAAGAAAAATGTTTTGCGGCCGAGATTTTGCACGAGCGAGGATTGCGGCTTTCTACCATCCGCGAAGAACTGGCCCGCACCAGCCAGGAAAAAGCGGCGCCGCAACGCGGACAGCGCGAATCCTCACTGCTGAGTGAGTTTTCGCGTGATCTGACGCAGTCGGCCATGGATAGCCAGCTCGATCCGCTGGTCGGCCGCGACGGCGAAGTAGAGCGCGTTGTCCAGATTCTGTGTCGCCGCACCAAGAATAATCCGGTGCTGATTGGCGAGCCGGGCGTAGGCAAGACGGCCATCGTGGAAGGCCTAGCGCAGCGCATCGCGGACGGCGAGGTTCCTTCCTTCCTGGCCGACAAGCGCATTCTGGCACTCGACCTTTCTCTGATCGTCGCCGGCACCAAGTATCGCGGACAGTTTGAGGAGCGGCTCAAGACCATCATGAAAGAGCTGATGGAGTCGCAGAATTCCATCATCTTTATCGACGAGCTGCACACACTAGTGGGTGCAGGATCGGCGGAAGGCTCGCTGGACGCGGCCAATATCCTGAAGCCAGCTCTATCGCGCGGCGAGATTCAGTGCATCGGCGCAACCACGCCCGCTGAATACCGCAAGTCGATTGAGAAAGACCGTTCGCTCGAGCGTCGCTTCCAGGCGGTAAAAGTTCCGCCACCGAACGAAGCCGACGCCGTAAAAATTCTCTTCGGCATAAAAGAGCGCTACGAAAAATTCCATGCCGTCACCTATACCGACGATGCCATCAATTTTTCGGTGTCGCATTCGAATCGCTATATTCCCGACCGATTTCTCCCGGACAAGGCCATCGACCTGATCGACGAGGCGGGCGCGCGTGTGAAACTGCGCCAGACCACGCTGCCGGAAGAATTGACGGAAGTTCAGAAGCGGATCAAGTTCATCGTCCATCGCATGGAGAACGCCATCGCGAACCACGAATTCGAGAAGGCGCGCTTCTACTCGGACGAGGAGCGCAAAGAGCGCGAGAACCTGCGTGCTCTTCGCGAAAAATACCACCTCGATGAATCCTCCACCGGCGTTGTCGGTCGGGAGGACATCGAGGATGTGGTATCGCGCTGGACTGGTGTTCCCGTCACCTCGATTAAAGAGGAAGAATCGCAGAAGCTGCTGCGCATCGAAGAAGAGCTGCACCGGCGCATCATCTCGCAGGATAAGGCCATCAACGCCCTGGCCCGTGCGATCCGCCGCAGCCGCGCTGGCCTGAAAAACCCGAACAAGCCCATCGGCTCATTCTTGTTCCTCGGACCCACCGGCGTCGGCAAGACCGAAGTGGCCCGCACGCTGGCGCAGTTCATGTTCGGCGGCGAGAAGTCGCTGGTGCGCTTCGACATGTCCGAGTTCATGGAAAAGCACTCGGTCTCAAAGCTGATCGGTTCGCCTCCGGGATATGTGGGCTACGAGGAGGGCGGCCAGTTGACAGAACGCATGAAGCGCGCGCCCTACTCGGTGGTTCTGCTTGACGAAATCGAGAAGGCGCACCCGGATGTTTTCAACATCTTGTTGCAAGTGTTTGAAGACGGCCAGCTCACCGACGGTTTGGGCAACACGGTGGACTTCAAGAACGCCATCATCATCATGACTTCGAACATCGGCGCGCGACACTTGCAGAAGCGCGAAGGCCTGGGCTTCCAGTCAACCAAGGAGGACATGATCTCCAACAAGGTCGAGGATCTGGTGAGGAACGAGGTCAAGCGCACCTTCAACCCCGAGTTCCTGAACCGGTTGGACGAAATCATCCTGTTCAGCGCGCTGACTGAGAACGACCTCATTCAGATCC
>Ga0074045_10006520_pt1 | contig 10019 bp, 11 predicted proteins | sample BogForMeECP23OM2_FD_94442 | JGI IMG/M metagenome (GOLD analysis project Ga0074045, IMG submission 94442) | Bog forest soil microbial communities from Calvert Island, British Columbia, Canada - Bog Forest MetaG ECP23OM2 | ecosystem: Environmental > Terrestrial > Soil > Wetlands ... | reverse complement strand
CTGGAGAACTGGGAAAATCGCAGATCCTCATATCAATACATGGGCTGGATGTCAGAAAGAATTTCTCTGCGCCCTCCAGTCGCAGGAGAGGTTTTTTTCCTTGACATCCCCTTTTATAGAACATGTTACATAGAGGACATTCAGACTTCGCGGCTGTACTTCGCCACAATTCAGAGCGCCTTTAAAATGAATAACATACAGCGAGCGGACGTAACATTGCTACATGGCCTGTGGTGACGAAATTACATTTCGCCAGGCACAGGCAATTCCTGCAGGAGCGGGTTCGGCAGTTCAAATAAAAACGTCTCCACTTGTCGAATTCCGGTCCGTCCGTTCGACTATGTAGTGAAGGCAGGGCAACTGTTACGGCGGGTCACTCGAGGGCGAAGCAATGGAACGCGATATCGGCGCACTCAACGAAGAGATGGATGCTGCCGGGGCCAGGATTTTCGCTGGTGGCCTCTCCCCGGCCAGCAAAGCGAAATCCCTGCGGGCGCAGCCCGACGGTAAGATGATGGATCACCGACGGGCCGTACCTGGAGACCAAGGAGCACGTAGCCGGTTTTTGGATCCTGAAAGCCGCAAACCTGGAGGAGGCGCTGGAGTGGGGAGCAAAGCGGTCATCGCCTGCCGGGTGCCGGTCGAAGTGCGCCCGTTCCTCCGAATCAGGCCCCAACGGAAGGCGGGTGATCCAGGCTCTTAATCTCGCTGGGATCACCAACACGCGTGGTGCTGATAGACGGCGAAGGGAGAAGAACCATGTCATTTTTCCGCGATCTCAGAGTTGCATTCCAGTCGTTGATGCGCAGCAAAGGGCTGGCGGCCATTGTGATCCTCACGCTGGCGCTGGGCATCGGGGCCAACGCGGCCATTTTCACGCTCGTGCGCGGAGTGCTGCTCAAGCCGCTCGTCAACCGTGACGGGAACCGGCTCATATACATCCGCCAGAGCGCCCCCGGCTTGGGAGACGACAACGTAACGTTCTCCGTGCCCGAACTCAAGGACATCGAAAACAGTGTCCATTCCGTGAGCGAGTTCGGCGATTTCTCCACCATGGGCTTTACGATGATCGGACTCGGTGAACCTCGCGGAGTGCGAGGTGGCGTCGTCAGCGGCAACTACTTCGAAGTAATGGGTCTGCGTCCTGTTCTTGGCCGCCTCATCGGACCTCAAGACGACGGTCCCAATGCGGCCGGCGTCATCGTGCTCACCTATCGCTTCTGGTCCACCGTTTACAAAAAAGATCCTAACGTGATTGGCAAGACAGTTCGCCTCAGCAGCATCGGCGACCGTTCCGCCACCGTTATCGGCGTCCTTGAACCGTGCGTGCCGTATCCCGCGGACACAGAAATCATCGGCAACATGGTTACGAGCCCGCATCATCTTTCCGCCACCATGGTCACAGGCCGCGTCCATCGCATGACCGAGCTCTTCGGTAAGCTTGCTCCCGGCGCCACACTCGACCAGGCTCGCGCCGAGTTGCGCACAGTCTACGCCACGATGCAAAAAGATCACCAGGATGCTTATCCCGATAGTGGCGGCTTCCGCATCGAGTCGCGGATGCTTCGCGACGAGGTTACTTCCGGCGCGCGCACCGTTCTCCTCGTGCTTCTCGCTGCATCAGGCCTCGTCTTCATCATCGCCTGCTCGAACGTTGCCAACCTGATTCTCGCTCGGACGGTTCGCCGCGAGGGCGAACTTTCGATACGCGCAGCGCTCGGCGCAAGCACCGGCGCGCTGCGCCGCATGTTGTTAGCCGAAAGCCTTCTGCTCTGCGGCGCAGGCGCAATATTCGCTTTAATCATCGCGCAGCCATTGGTCACCATCCTGGCTCGATACGCCTCGCGCTTTTCCGTTCGCGCGCTGGATTTGACGGTCGATTCCAGCTTGCTTTTAGTGGGAGTGGCGTTGGCAGTAGTCGCCGCAGTGATCTTGGCATTTGTGCCGCGCCTGCCCTCGCCCAATGCCTCGAAGGGCGCCGCGAATGGCATGAACCTCGCCAGCGGCAGCGTCCGCATCACTAGCAGCACCAGCCGCCGCCAACGCATCTTCGCCGTCACGCAAATCGCCGCGTCTTTCGTGCTGTTGGCGGGCGCAAGCATGTTGATCACGACGCTAATCGCGTTGCAAAAGACCCAGACCGGTGTCGATACGCGTCGTGTCCTCGTCATCGACGTTCCGGCGCTGTACAACGGAAAAACGCCTCAGCAAGTCCTCGATTTTTACAAGGAAACGACACGTCGCATCGACGCGCTACCCGGCGTCACCGATACGGCTGTCGCAGCGATCGCTCCCTGGCGTGATGCCGATAGCTTCGGTCCAGGTTTGCAATTCTCCGGTGATGGTCACGTCCATGGCAAAGACGATCCTCGCGCGATGTGGCGCACCATCTCTCCCGGCTTTTTCACAGCGCTTGGCGTTCCCATCATTGCCGGCCGCGATTTCAACGCGCTCGATGACCAGAATCAAGAGCCGGTTGCGGTCGTCAGCGCGAGTCTCGCACAGCGCATGTTTCCCGGTCAGGACCCGATCAATCGGCATGTCTATTGGACCGATCCCGTCCTTGAGTTCCTTCCTGGCACCGATGCCGAAAAGAGGCGATTTAAGTCGCCGCACCGTATTATCGGTGTCGCCGCGGATGTGGACGACTTACATATCGTTCCGACGCCCACCTCGACCATTTATGGCACCTTTGAAGACGCTCCCATGTTCGGCGGCCACCTCTTCATCCACACCACTGGAAATCCTTATTCGCTGGTGACGCCGGTAACGAAAATTGTTCGGGATATGTCCGCCGATGAACCTGTTGAGCACGCCGCCACTCTCGAAGACATCCGCGCAAAAGTGCTTGCGCCAGACCGCTTGAACTCTCTGGTCTTTGGCGTGTTCGCAGGGGTCGCGTTGCTGATTGCCGTCGTTGGCGTGGCGGGCGTACTGGCGTTTTCTGTCAGTGCGAGGACCCGCGAATTCGGAATCCGCTTGGCACTTGGGTCACAGCCGGGAAATCTCCTCAGAGGTGTTGTCACGCAAGGCGTCGTGATGGCATCCGTTGGCGTTGTGGCGGGCGCGGCGTTCGGGCTGGTCGCGGCGCGCGTGGCAGGCGGTTATTTCGGCGACTTGAAAATGCCGGGCGCAATGCCCGTGATCGTTTCTGCGGCTGTGCTGTTAGGCGCGGCGGTAGTCGCTTCGATGCTCCCGGCGGCACGCGCCGCGCGCGTCGACGTCATACAAGCGCTTCGCTCGGAATGATTTTCCCGGCGCGCCCAAGTTTCCCGTAAGCCAACGAAATCGTCGAAAGAGCCGCCCAGGCGAAAGGGCTGCCGCCGATTCTTGTGTTCGCAGTCGAAGTTGCAAAGTGGTCCGACGGAACGGCCGCACCCATGCATCAAGAGTAGATTGACCACTACGCGATCGAGACATCCCACTGAACTCCGGCATGGCAACCCGAGTGGTCTGCCCAGCGAATTGTCGGCTAACCGGAAGTGATCGTCGGACTCGTTTTGCTTCGCTTTTTTGTCTGAGGCGTCTGGGCGCAAAACGACAATTTTTCGCTCGTCGAAACTCTGGTTGACAAGCGTTCCATCAGGGCAAACCGTGGCAACGTACGCCAGCCGCTGCTCACTGACAACACGCTTCATCTCAGCAGTGAGTTTCGCAGTCATTTGGGTATCCAAGCTGCAGGGTAAGGTTCCCTAACATTTCGCTCGTGAATGCTAACAGTTTCTGATTCTTCAGGTAAGCCGATCCTTCTCGCCTTGTCTTTTCTAATGTGGCCTCCTTTGGCGAAGTTTTGTACGAAGAAAGATTGCGTGAGGGATAAAAGTTCGACTAACTTCGGCCGTTGCTTGAGTTTCTCAATCATTCGAGCGCCCATCCGGCTTGATGTTCTGGTTGAGCCGCAGGACATTCTTGGGATCGTACTTTTTCTTGATACCCACCAACCGAGCATAGTTCGGCCCGTACGCCGCCCTCACAAGCTCTTCGCTCGTTTCGCCCAACTGGTTGACGTACACTCCATGCGCAAACGGTTGCAACTTGTCGCGCAGCGCCGTCACCCACTGCACCGCACTCGCCTTCTCTCCCGCAGCACTCCAGGTACCCACAATGTCCACCTCGTAACCCGGCTGCCGCAAAGCAAACGCCGTGTCGCTCAATCCCACGCGTGAAATTGCGCCGTAAAGTGGCACAATGAACACCCTGGTGTTTGGTGACCCATCGTTGGTTGCTGTTGTTATCGCCGCAATGGCGGCCTCGGTGAGCTCCGGAAGAAACAGGTCCGTTTGAAAATGCGCAATGGGCGCGGGAAGGAATGCTGCCGCCTGAGCTTCCGGATAGGATCTAACCCTGACATTGTCCTCCTGCGGTTTCAGCGCTCGGAAGGGCCTGAGTAATTCATTCCCCTGGCGCGGATCGCCGCAATGCAAGAATATCAGCAGGAATCGTGTCCCCTGTTCGGACGGTAACACTCCGCCAACGACGCTCACTTCGTCCGGTGCCGCCGCCGCGCATGACCCTGATAGGAAAGCGTGTCGAAGTGTCCCCAGTCGACTTCGAAGCGTTCTCCAGGCCCCGGTTCCATGCGCACGTAGGCGCGTGGGGCGTTGGCCGGCGCGCGCACCCCATGCAAGTACTCTTTCAGAATGCTCAGACCACCGCTGAAGCCGAGCGGCCGGAGTCGTTGTGCGATCACCGTGGCAGGGACATGAGGATGCTGCTCCAGGAACTCGGCGATGGTGGGCTTGAAGGGATCCAGCTTGCTCGAGCGCTGACGGGAAGCGGCGGTCTGCGCCGGGGCGACGAGATATTTGGCGATGGTTCTGCGCCCGATGTGCAGATGACGGGCGATTTTGCGCACCGGCCAGTGCTCGGCCCAGTGCAGGCGATGAATTTCGTTGATTTGCTCGGCGCTCAGCATGGGTCTGAGGTTGGGTACGGGCAGGACCGCAAAAACGCGATAGGGTTGTTCTTTTCAAGCACGCGTAGAAGCCTTAGTCCCGTCGCCAAGCTGCTCGAAGATAAAGACTTGCATGGAAGCTAAGTTGTTCTTTTCAAGATTGGCTATCCTGGGCCCCAACATCCAAACTTCGGCGGCAGAACGCTTTAGGTCCAAAGCTAAGTTGTTCTTTTCAAGCTGCCGGATGCGGCGCTTTTGGTCCCGCCGTTGTTGGCGTTCGCGATTCCGGTCGACGGCTTCCGGGTGTTCCGCACGGTAGTGCGGAAGATAGTCGGGATGAGCTTCGCGCCACTTCTTCTGGCTGTCGTGGGCGATCTGGCGATATTCCGGATCTGCTTCGAGCTTCCGTCGGTGGTAGTCAGTGCGGCGACGGCGTTGGCATTCCGGTCGACTGCAGACAGTTTGCTGTGGACGATAAGGAGAACGAAGAAAAGCACACTTGCAGTAGAGGCAGCAGCCGTTCTGGGGCACGTCGACTCCTCAGAGATTTTCGCGTAACGAATCTGTGAGGAATAATCAAATGGCAAGCGACGTGCAATTTTAGAAACTAATATAGAGTTCCTACCGCATCCTTACCAGCGGGGCTCTAGGTGGATCACTGGCTCCGTCCAACACCGGCCAGAATGGCTCCGTTTTTCGCCGGCGTCGACAGTACAAGGTCAAGAGCACAAATAGTGCAGCAGCGATCACCGAGAAGTGGCCGACCAGAACGGCGATAGCGGCCAGACTCGGGGAAAAGCCCAGCCCACACGCAAGCCCACGCATTGCGTTTGTTGGCCTGCCCTGTCTCACAGGAACGACAAAATCGATCAGGATGAGGGCAACAAGAGACGGCAGCGACACCGCCAGTAGCGAAATAACGACCCAAGCGAGCCGATAGTCGTTACTCTTTGCGATCGCGGCCACCAGAAGAGCTGCAACGAAAGCGAGATAGCCTCCGGCCAATTTCATCCCACGTTCGCGAAACTCGTTGCGTTCGCTAGGGGATTCCGAGTCGGATTCCATACCGGCAAGATATCACAACGAGAAGACACTAGGACTCGATGTCCGACTTCCCGACACATGTCGTTCGCCTGCTAGTCCGTTGCATTGCGGCCTTAGCCGGAAAGAGCTATAGTGGCGCACATTCCCCCAGGGCCCAATCAAAAACCTAGGCTGATTCCAAGGAGCATACGCGATGAAAAAGGTGCTATGGATCGGATTTTTGGTGGCATTTCTGATGCCAGTTTCGGCTAGGGCGCAGAGTGCCTTCGACGGTACGTGGAAGTTTGAACTGAGCACCGCACAATTTCCCGAGAAACCAGACGTCTATCTGCTTCAAGACGGCATGTACTCCTGCAAGACATGCGTTCCTCCAATCGAAGTCAAAGCTGATGGCCAAGACCAGAAAGTCACCGGATATCCTTACTTTGACACCATTAGTGTCAAGATTGTGGACGATCACACAATCGAGCAAATCAACAAAAAAGATGGGAAGGTCAACGGTACTTCAAAAACGACAGTTTCTCCCGATGGCAACACCTTGACCTTTGTCTTTTCCGATAGCTCTAACACCAACTCCGACCCGGTGACCGGCAAGGGCGAGGCTACTCGAGTAGCAAAGGGTCCAGCTGGCGCCAATCTGATTTCCGGCTCCTGGCGGACTACCAAGTTAGACAATCTGTCTAACAACGGGCTTCTCGTTACGTTCAAGGTCGAAGGCGACAGCTTGACCATGACCACTCCCACCGGACAGAGCTACACGGCAAAACTCGATGGCACGGAGGCCCCCTACAAGGGTGATCCCGGCACCACTAGCGTGTCTGTCAAGCAGATCAGTAAGGACTCCTTCGAGGAGACCGACAAACGCGACGGGAAAGTGATCAGCGTCGCCCAAAACACCGTGTCCCCTGACGGCAAGACCATGACCGTCGCGGTCACCGACACCCTGCATGGCACTACCAGCAAGTTTGAAGCAAAGAAGCAATAGAACAGGGTGTGCCGATGTTTGAACAACTCAACGAAACGGAAGCCCCGGACCTTGAGCGCCTATGTCATGGTGTTTCGCCCAGCGATGAGCCGTGTAGTTATCCGGCAACAGTGCATTGCTCTACCTGCAAAAGGTGGTTTTGCGACGCACATGCTGAAGACGCCTAGCATTCACGCAGCATGATCGAACCCGGAGACGAAGGCGGTGAGGCGCAGCCTGCTCTTGTCACCGTCGATCCGATCATGGTCACTTCCGGTGCGCACTCAGACCAATGGAGTGTCTTCTCGATTGGAGTATAGTTGCCTTCTGGTAAAGGCCATGAGCGCCGAATACCGTATAGAGCCGGCCGGCCATCAATTCACAATCATTGATGCTGCTGGTAATCAGGTCGGCATATACCCCACTGAAGAGACGGCGCGGCAGGCCATGGAACGTCGCAGGAAGCAAGACGCAATGTTAGAGACGGCAAAGTAGCACTTGGAAAATGCTGTCAAAGCTCAAATGCAGATTCATGGTGTTGACCACGATACAGCTTTGTATTGGATTCGCATCGCGTCAGAAGTGAAGTAGCGGACTTGCGCCAAGGAATTATTCTGAAGGCATCCGAAGCTTAAGCCACCGTAGCCGCCAGAGGGATCCTCCGACGAAAAGAAAGTGGGGAGAGGAAATCGAGAGTAGAATGAGCGTGATTCCGCCCAAGGAGAGACCCCTGGGCCGCCAAGGTGCGCTCGCGAGGCGGCAGAACCAAATACGAAGACTTAGTGGAGGTGTCGAATGGCGACAGCGAATCCGGTGCCCGGTTTGCAGGGCCCGTTGGGAGCGGCAAAGAAGATCACGGGATGGTATATCGCCGCAGCCGTGTTGTTTATCGTGCTGGGGATATTTGCAATTATTGAGCCCGGTGTAGCAAGTTTGGGAGTCACGTTGCTCGTCGGGTGGCTGCTGATCATTGGGGCCGTGGGGCACCTGATTGCGGCATTCAAGGGTGGCGGGGCGAAACAGGTCATTTTTCAACTGCTGATCGCAGTGGTGTATTTTATCGGCGGGATCTATTTCCTGACGCACCCGATCATGGCGGTGAGCACACTGACGCTGCTGCTGGCGGGGGTAATTCTGGCGGAAGGAGTGCTGGAGATTATCTCGTACTTCAGGATGAGGGGCGAGGGCGCCTCGGGCTGGGTACTGTTCAATGGGATCGTAACGATCTTGCTGGGATGCCTGATCTGGTTCCAGTGGCCGTCGAGCACAGTGTGGGCCATCGGGATTCTGGTGGGAGTGAACCTGCTGATGACGGGGATAACCCGGCTGATGTTCGGACTGGCTGTGCGTAAAGTGATCCCGCAAACCGCCCGATAAAAGAATAAGCCGTGACGCGGAGCACGGCGCGGAGACAGAGCCCAAAAATACGAAGGGGTGGAGAACGCCATCAAAGCTCCCATGCAATTGAACGGTGTTGATTGTGACACCGCGGAGCGTGCGATTCGGGACGTGATGGGCGGCGCGTGAGAAGCGTTGGAAAAATTCTTAGTCCGCCCGGAGTTCACCAACAGTTCACCTCTAGTGCATTGATGGAAAACTGAGGCTACGTCAAAGTGCGCATTCTCAGGGAACCACATCGGCTCACCAAAGAATAAGAAGTGGCAAAAGGAATTTGCGATGCCAGTCCCTGCGATTCCCTCGGGCGGAGTGAATCGTTACGGCTGATGTCGCAAAGAGGTGGCTCCTCCCTTTCGAGAGGAGCCATTCTACGAAGAGGCCTGGGATGGGCGGCTGTCCCGGGCCCTTCTATACGAAAATATAGTGATTTCCGTATAGATGCAAACTGCTGAGTTGTTTGAGCGGGCGGAGCTGGTTCGTGCAACACAGTAAGAGACCTGTCCCTCGCCAAAACGCCGCGACACACCGTGACCCACGACGCCTCTTTCCAATCGATTTATTCGTTGTGGAAATCAAAGGGAGAGTGACGTGACGATATTCGGTGTTCCAATCGCCCCCTCCAGCCTGGCGATTCCACAAAGTACTGATCGCTACTATTTGGTGCGAAGTACTGATTCGGTCGGTCGTCTCTCGGAGCTCTCAAAAAGAAATAGAATCGTTCACTTCTTGGTGATTTCGAGGATCACTGTTCCTTCGCTCAGCCGACCAGAGACGTCGGTGACCCTCAACGTGATCTCGTATCGGCCTGACGGGACTTCCGTATTCGTCACGTGTATTCCCTCCGCATTTACAAACGGGCGCACCTTGTCGGTGATGTCGCGCTCTCCACGGAATTTCTGCAAGATCCACTTTTGCGCAATTACCTGTATGGATTTCGGATCGGGTTGGGAATCACGTGGAAGAAAACGAACAAATAATTCGAAGGGAGATTTGACTACATCAACTTTAGGTTGAATGATCTCTAGGTCAGGCCCAGCGGATTTTGACATCTTAAGCGTAGGCATCGCCAACGGCGTTAGAGCGTTTGCGCCCAAGCCTTTGTGTCGGGCTGGCTCATTTTTCTCTGCCTCTTTTGTCACAGATTCCCAGAATTCTACGTCGTCGGGACCAATCAGGACGGTTGAAGGCATATGGCTTTCTTGGGCAGCACTCGCACCTGCCATGCTCAAACAGATATGCAGAACAGATAAAGTGGTCCAAGTGGCAGAAATCGCCAAATATAAATGCCGAGACCGTCTCATGGCTGGCCTCCCCGGTTGACGACTTCACAAAAGTCAAAGTCGGCACGAACTCGTTTGCCGGATTTGAGTTTGGGAATGACATAATGTACGTTCTACCGATCCGTACCCGTTCCATTGCACTAAGAAAATGTTTGAACCAGCTTCCGAATGTTTCGGATTTCTATTCTCAATCATGTCCTGAAACTGTCTGGCAACATTCAATCAGATTGCCCACCCTTTTGGGTTCGTTGTCTCACCATCTACTCTAAGCTGAAACAAAACCTTAGGATCAAAGCCGACCCACTGAGGAATTAACAACGCCATCACGAGGACGTTGCCGACGATGCACCCGAATGGAATGGACTTGGCGCACTGGCTTTCCGTCAATTCTATTTCTTACGCTTGCTATCCTTTTCGATTGAGCTCAGAAGATCATTTG
>Ga0074045_10006518_pt1 | contig 10019 bp, 11 predicted proteins | sample BogForMeECP23OM2_FD_94442 | JGI IMG/M metagenome (GOLD analysis project Ga0074045, IMG submission 94442) | Bog forest soil microbial communities from Calvert Island, British Columbia, Canada - Bog Forest MetaG ECP23OM2 | ecosystem: Environmental > Terrestrial > Soil > Wetlands ... | reverse complement strand
TCCCGGCGCCAGCGCGTCCTCTATCTTGCCGCGGGAGTCGTCGCGCTGCTCGCGGTGTTTGCCATTGTCTTCCTTCCGTGGCTTCTCATGTACGAGGGGCCGCGGCTGCACGCCTCGACGAAGCATTTGCTGCGGCTGGCCAAACCGGTCCTCGACACCCTCCTTGCCGAGCCCCTTGCCCTGCTCGTGCTGGTGATCGGTCTCACGAGCGGGAGCGCTCCGTACCTGTTCATAGGGCTTGGCCTGCTCCTTCTCATCCCTGAAGACATCCTGGATCATTTCCAGCTGCTGCGGCATCTGGATCCCCACGGTCAGTTCTCCAACCTTATATCCATTGTGTCCAGTCTTTACCTCTTGAACGGGGCCATTCTCGGCATTTTCAAACGGGAGCCAGGAGCGCAGGATGTTCGAATCGAATAAAGGGGCTTGACGGGGCTCAGCCTGCCGCACGGATTCCGGACGGCCGGGCCTGCCCGGCTTTCGAGCGGGCAATTTCCAGGAGACGGTCGATGTAGTAACGGGCGGCCACGTCAGCGGGGTCTTGCGCCAGCACTGCGCGGAACCCTGCCGTTGCTTCGGAATACCGCTGCTGCTCGATATTGCTGACGGCAGTCTCGAACCGGTCATGGGTGCGGACCCGGCCTTCATCCACGACATCGATGATCTCGTACACTGCCACAAGATCGGATTTCCCCCTGACCGGAACGCTGCCCAGATAGCGCCGGGGGTACCCTGCCGTATCCGGGCAGGCTTCAATCAGATCCTTGCTCACGATGATATTGGAACCGAAAGTCCGGGTGAGTCCCTCGAGCCGCGACGTGAGGTTCACCACGTCGGAGATGACGGTGCCTTCCATCCGGGACGCCTCTCCCACGGTGCCGAGCATGAGCTTGCCGCAGTTGATCCCCACCCCGATGAAGATGGGCTGGTAGCCTGAGTTGGCCCGATGGCGATTGAACAGCCGCACCGTTTCCAGCAGCTCCACGCCGGCGCGCAGGCCGTCGGCGGGGGAGCGGGGGAAGAGCGCCATGATCCCGTCCCCCATGTACTTGTCGATGAACCCGCTGTTGCGCCGGATGACGGGGGAGATCCTGCTGAGGAATGAGTTGAGAAAATTGAAATTCTCCCGCGGGCTCATCTTCTCCGAAAGAGCGGTGAAGGACCGTATGTCGGCAAACAGGACGGTGAGGTTCATCTCGATCTGGTCGCCGAGCTCCACGTTCACGATCGACTCCTTGCCCAGGAGACTCAGGAACTCGCGGGGCACGAACCTGCTGTACCCCGTGGCAAGCCCCTCCGAGATCTCCAGGTTGTCACGGGCGGAGGTGAACGCCAGCGCATACCGCCGCGCGATCAGCGCTGACTGAAGGAAAATGAACACGACCACTGTATAGGACGTGACAAAGACGCCAAAGGTGTGGAGCTGGTCGATGATGATGTCATAGGTCGCGCCGCCCAGCATGATCGCCAGGCCCATCAGCATGAGAACGGCGCCCTCGCGGTGCGCATGCAGAGCGCGGATGAGCCACACGATGAGGAGAACTCCTTCAGCAAGAAGGAATATCTCGTAGTAGAGGTGCACCGCGACGATAGTGCGGATGGGCGCGAAGACGGCAAAGAGGCTGTAGGCGCTGCTCACGGCCACCACGGCAATCCAGGCCGCCCCCGGCCTCTCCCGGGGAAACAAGTGATGGAAGCAGAAGAAGACAAAAGCGCCGGCAGCGTAGACGGTGATGAACTCCGCGGCAATGAGGGTGTGGAATCCCAGGCCTCCGGCAAACTGGTGGAGAAGCCGGGAGCCGGTCAGCGCGCCCCGCAGGGCGAGGTCCACCGCCAGGAGGCCGAAGTAGAGTGACGCCTTTTCCTCAGGGTGGATGATGGAGAGAAGGATGTGGTAGAGGCCCATCGCAAGAATGAATGCGTAAATGAGGGCGTCCAGGATCGTCTCCCGGGCTCCCACGGGCGCAAGGGCTGACTGGTAGCCCAGACGCGGCGCGGTGTTCATGCCCGCCTTGACTTCTTCGGCGTTGCTCACTTGAAGAACGATCTCCAGCCTGCCGCGCGCCTCGAAGAAGACGGTCCGCTGCGCGTAGGACCCGCGGATCAGGGAAGAGTGGGAAGAGACTGTGCCATTTTCCGCGATCAGCGCGCCATTGCAATAGAGGCGATATGCGCTGGCGATATTCCTGAGATAGAGACCCAGCGGCTCCGTTGTGATATCCGGCAGCGTCACGAGGAGACGATACGTGGCTGAGCCCGTACCTGGAAAGCCATTCGCGAGGTCGTTCCAGGATCCCGGAACGCGGATGGGCCATCCCCCGCTCTCCTGGAAACCGGCGTCGAAGTCATGCGGTTCGAGAAGCTTTCCCCAGTAGAGCTCCCATTCGCCCGTCAGGTCTATCGTCCTCCTGAGATCCGCATCGCTCACATGGATCGCGCCGGCCCGCGCCTGCGCCGAAGGTTCGCTCCCCGCAGCGTACGAGGAGACCACCGTCAGGAATAGAGCAAAAGCAATCCAGGCGCGTGAGGTCCGAGGCATGGGCGGCATGCGCAGGATTATATCGTCATTCGGCCCGGCTGTCAGGCCACTGTCTCTTGATCCCAAAAAGCGTTATCTTCGGCACCTGGAGGAGACAACATGAAGAGGGTACTTTTCTCGATTCTCATGACGATGACGGCGTTCGGGTTGTGTGCGCAGGACATCGCTCTCACCAAGCCGCCGGTCAAGGCCGGGCTGGACGTGGTGGATGCAATCAAGGCTCGATCCGCGGCGCGGGAGTTCGTCAAGAAGGACATTTCCGAGGCCGATCTGGCGGCTATCGTGTGGGCGGGCAACGGCCTGAAAGGGCCGGACGCGGTGAGCGGCGCATCCAAGGCAGGGGCGACAATCCCGGTCTCGGGTGACGTGAACTACGTGAACCTGTACGCGTTGACCCCCAAGGGCGCGTTCCGGTATGAGCCGACCACAAACGTGCTCAAGCAGGTGAACACCAAGGACGCGCGGGGGCAGATCACCCAGGAGAACATCGCCACTGCGGCGCTCATGGTCATCTTCACGGTAGACAACACCAAGACCCCGGCATTCCTGAAGGGAGCCCCCGCGATGATGCACGACATCGCAGTCGGCACCGCAAGTTTCGGCGCCCAGAACATCGGCCTGATGGCGGCCAGCCTCAAGCTCAGCTCCATCGTGATGTACAATATCAAGCCGGACGCGGTTGCATCCGCCCTGAAGCTGTCAAAGGACGAGGCTCCCCTGTTCATCATGCAGCTAGGATATTCAAAGTAGATCACCCCCGAGGAGGCATCCGCTGATGCTGGACCTGCCGCGCGCCAGAACGATCAACGAGCCGTTTCGCATCAAGTCCGTTGAGCCGATCCGGTTCCTTAGCGCTTCAGAGCGCGCGCGTGTGGTCCAGGCGGCGGGATACAACCTGTTCAAGGTCCCTGCCCAGGACGTCACATTCGACCTTCTCACTGACTCAGGCACCTCTGCCATGAGCGCCCGGCAATGGGCTGGTATAATGATTGGAGACGAATCATACGCCGGTTCACCGAGCTTTCAGAGATTCGAAAAGGTGGTGCAGGGGCTCACCGGCATGGAAAATGTCATCCCCACGCATCAGGGACGGTCGGCTGAGTTCCTCCTCATGCAGGCCCTCAGGCTGTCGAAGGGAGACCTGGTCATTGGCAATACCCATTTCGACACCACGCGCGCGAACATCGAGCATTCCGGCGCGGAAGCGGTGGATCTGCCCTGCGCGGAGACGGCGGACACCCAGTTGGAGGCCCCTTTCAAAGGGAATATCGATCTCGAGGCCCTCAGACAGCGCCTGGATATAAGCTCCCACCGGGTGCGCCTGGTCATCCTGACGGCCACGAGCAACTCGGTGGGAGGACAGCCCATCTCAATGGAGAACATCCGCAGCGTCCGCCGCATTCTCCAGCCGCGCCGGGTCCCCCTTTTCCTCGACGCGGCCCGGTTCGCGGAGAATGCGTTCTTCATCAGGAAGCGGGAGAGCGGCTGCCAGGACAGAAGCGTCCGTGATATCGCCCGCCAGATGTTTTCCCTCTGCGACGGAGTCCTGATGAGCGCGAAGAAAGATGCGTTCGGGAATATCGGCGGGTTCCTCGCCATCCGTGATTCGGCGCTGGCGGAGGCTGTCCGCAGCTGATGGTGATTACCGAGGGGTTTCCCACCTACGGTGGGCTGGCGGGGCGCGACCTGGAAGCTCTTGCCATCGGCCTGGATGAGATCCTGGACGAGGACTACCTGACCTACCGGCTGCGTTCGACCGAGTATTTCGGGGAAGGGATCCAGGCTGCAGGGATCAGGGTCATTCGGCCCATCGGCGGTCATGCCGTGTACATCGATGCAGGAGCCACCCTGCCGCACATTCCCTGGCACCAGTACCCGGGACAGTCACTCAGCGTCGCCCTCTATCAGCACATTGGAGTTCGCTCCGTGGAAGTAGGCTCAGTGATGCTCGGTTCCCGCGACCCTGAAACCGGAGAAGAACGGCCTGCTCCGCGGGAACTGGTCCGTCTTGCCATGCCCCGCAGGGTGTACACGCAGAGCCACGTGGACTACATGATCGAGATGATAGGGCACCTTGCGCGGCATTTCAGCGAGCTCCGCGGCTATGCCTTTGCATACCAGGCGCCCGTCCTGAGGCATTTTACGGCGCGCTTCACTCCTTTGGAGAGCGCAGCGGCCAGAACTGAAACAAGTCCGCGAAAATGATGAGGAAGGGGAAGGTCACGGCCAGGAGCGCCGACGCGAGCCAGATCTCGAATATGTAGTCGGGAGGACCGGATACCACGCGCCCGGAAATGTCGGTCGCCAGAGCGCCGAACAATCGTGCGAGACCAACTCCTATCACGGCGGCAGCCGCCGCATTGAGGAGCCCCTTCAAAGGCTGGGTGAACCTGGCAAACAGCGAGTTCTGCAACATGTTCATGACGATGATGGTGCCGAAAATGAAGGGGATGGGTACGCGCACCATGAAGACAGCAGGATCCATCCGAAACAGTCCCTCGCCGATGAGGAGGGCGGCGGCGCCGATTGCCAGAACGATTGCGGTCCAGATCAGACCGAGCAGCGGCTGCTGCATGAGGGCAGGCCGCTTTGCAAGAGGCCAAAGCTCGAATCCCAGCATCAGGAACATCGCGCTTGTCGTGGTGATATAGGCGACCAGAACTTTCCAGGCGTTGAAGAGTCCATGCGGATCAAGTCCCGGTAGGTATGCGGGAGAGCCCTGCATGAACCCATAGTTGAAAAACAGCCTGAAGAGCAGGTAATTCACGACATAGGATGCCAGCCACATGGACAACCCGGCCGCAATGGGGTTCTTTGCCAGCGCGGCAAATGGCCATCCGCCCCAGATGATGGAGAACCAGAATGCGACAGGAACGGTCGTGATGAGGCACATGGACAGCATGGGAGCCGGCGGGGCGACCCTTCCGCCCACTGCAACGAAATGGACCAGCGCGACGACAGCGCCCGCAGCCAGCGCGAGCAGCAGGAAAAGAATCCCTTTGGCGGGCTGGGAACGCCCTCCTGCAACTGCAGGATGTTTTCCCCCCCATGTGACGCCTATGACGATCACCATTGGAATAAAGCAGATCATCGCGTCCGCGATCCATGTCGTGAAGACAGGAAAGGCAAAGAGTGCAATGAATCCGAGCGAGACGACGATCACGAGGACCGACGATACGGCGCCGAGAACCGGCTGTTTCATGATGAATTTGAATATCTATTTGCCGTTTCTTTCAAGCACACGTTTAGTCCTCGGAGGACAGGTCCATGACCCCGCCATCATGATTGTCTTCATGAAACGTGGTCAGGTCCGCTGATCCGGAATAGGCGACGATGAAATCAACCCTGTTTCCGTCGAGGGGAACCTTGCCGGCGGGGATGTGAAACTCGAGGGTCGTCGTCCCGTCACGCTCGCCGACGGCGAAGCTGTCTGCGGATTTCTCCGGGCTTTGCGAATGACTGTGGCCGACGCCGATCTGTTCGCTGAAGACAGGTGTTCCATTCCTGACAAAGCCCATGAAAATGTGCGCGCCGTCCATGACAACCGAACCCAGGCCCAGGCCGACCCATCCCGTCGTCGCCGCAGAGACAGCCACGTACAGTCCGCCGGAAGCATCGGCTTGCCAGAACACGGTGACCGCGCCGTCCAGGAGCGACACCGACCGGCTGTATTCACCGGGCATGACGCGGCCATCCACGGTCGGAAGGGACCAGGCAAGGCCCGGGAACAGAAGGAATGCTGTGAGCACGATCAACGCCTTGTTCATAGTCGTCAGTCTCCTGCTGTGCGCGCGGGTTCGGGGAGCCGGTCGCACTGGATCGGCTCCCCTTCACCTCGTGATCAATTCGAAACAATCCGGCCATCCGGGTTTATCGAGTACACCTTGACGGTGACCTGGTATGTTTTCAGATCAATGCTCACGGTGCGGAATCCCAGGCCCTGATAGGGGTGCGCGGGGTCCCACGCCACGGGATTCGGACTGGCAACCGAACCGGGCGCCGGCAGGGGAAACATCATGCCCGGCGCTGCATATTGCGCGAATCCCTCCTCGCTGTCCTCCCGTTCCTGGTGGATGTGCCCATAGAAGAGCTTCACATTCCTGAAGGGCTTGAAAAGCGCCAACGCCTTTGCCCCATCCTTTGTCTGCCAGCCCCACTTCGGGTAGACGTCCATCAAGGGCCGGTGGGCAAAGACGATGATTTGCGAGTCCTTGTCGTAGCCCTGCAGAACTCACGCCAGCCACTGGAGCTGGGCGTCGCCGAGGCTGCCGTCCGGCGTGGACACGTTGTCCAGAGCGACGAAGTGAACGCCCTTGAGGTCGAAGGCGTAGTGCGGCTCACCGAAGAACTCCCTGTAGGCTTGAGCGTTGTCCAGCCCGGCATCATGTTCGCCCGGGATGAACTTGATGGTCTTGATATTCAGCCCGGTGATGATGTTCTTGAACTCCGCCATCCGTTGACGCCGGATGGCCGGATCGCTGGTCGTGTGTGTCTCATCGCCGGTAAAGATGAGAAAGTCCGGGTTTCCCTGCAGGGAATTGATTTCTGCGATGCCCTTTTTCAGGGTTCCCTCGTAGTCAGGGTTGATCTTGGCATTGGCAAAGCCCCAATGCGTGTCGGACACCTGGACAAAGAAAAGCGTATCACTGCCCGCGGCCTGCGCGGACAGGACACCGGAAAGACCGAGGAAAAGTACCAGGCTCGCCAGCGTCAACCTGGCGGCGCGGCCTGTCTTTGCTGTGAAATGAATCGATGGCATGTAAAAGCCTCCTTGGCGGGTAATACACCGGCGAGGCCAATTCAGATTGCACGGTTCGCAATTTCATCATTATCTTTGCACCACGGAAACGGATACTCGCGCGCGCAGGAAGTTGATTTCCCCCGTAATGATTTTTGCTCCTCGCCCTTCCGACGGCGCGGACGTGCACAGCGAGTGACCGCGACATCGTGAAGTTTCCGTTCACATTTCCCCGACAAAAGGGTGTTGTCACGGAAGGCCACAATGGTCTCGTCATGGAGTCATTCCCATTCTCGGGATCCAGCTTTTTCATTAGACCGACCGGGGAAGCCAATCTCTAATGTTCCGTCGTTTGGAGCTACCCCCGCGGCCGCGTGTCAATTCCCCTCCGCCGCTCCTTTTCCCACGCCCTGGAAACAGTCCTGCCCTTCTCCGGCTTGTCCACAACAAGGATCAGTTGATTCTCATGATCGCTGTAGACCACCTCGATATTCACCCCGGCATCCGCCATTCGTCGGGCGATCATGCCAAGCTGCCCCGGCGTCTCCTGGCGCAGGCGCTGTACCAGCACGTCGCGGACCCCAAGCACTTCGATCTTCGCTGTCTCCAACACCCTGCGTGCGACTTGACCATCCTTGAAGAGGAAGTGCGTGATCCCTGCACCGCCGACCACGAACCCGCCGCCGCCTTCGACGCTCACCCGCGCGCGTCCAAGAGCTTCGCCCATTTCAGCCAAGGCGCCGGGCCTGTTCTCCAGTCTAACTGCTACGTCGTGCATAGTTGCCTATTTCTCCGACTCTGGCGCTGACCAGTAAGCGCTGATTTCCTGAGAGCTCACCGCTTCTTCCGCGAAAGCGAAGGTACCGCGCTCGCACATCTCCCGGGCAGCTCGAAGCAAGGCGCCAAGGGCCGTGCGGGCCAGCGTGCTCCCAACGCTAACACGCTTCACGCCAATCCCTGAAAGCGTCGCAAGGCTCAGTTGAACGCCTTTCAGACCCATAAGCACATTCACCGGACGGTCGACGGAACGCACTACAGCGGCGATGTCCTCTCTGCTTGTAAGGCCCGGCGCGTAGAGAACATCCGCGCCTGCCTCCTGATAAGCCTGTAGCCGCCGAATCGTGTCCTTGAGATCAGGTCTCCCATGGAGATAATTCTCTGACCGTGCCGTCAGCGTAAAAGGGAAAGGAAACGAGCGCGCCACTTCCGCGGCAGCCCGGACGCGATCCACCGCCAATTCATACTCGTAAATGGGATCGTCCGGGTGATTGGTGAAATCTTCGATCGAACCGCCGACAATCCCCCCGGCTGCAGCAAGCCGGAAAGTTTCCGCGACAGTTTTTGGATCGTCCCCAAAGCCGTTCTCCAGATCGGCGCTGACAGGCAAGTCAGTGGCGGAGACAATAGTTGCAACATGCGTCATGATCATGTCGCGTCCGACCGTATTGTCCCGCTTCCCGACAGTGAACGCATAGCCGGCGCTCGTTGTTGCCAGAGCCTCGAAGCCCAGCCGCGCAAGTAGGCGTGCCGTTCCAATGTCCCACGGGTTAGGTATGATAAACGCGCCAGCCCGTTCATGAAGCGCGCGGAAAGCCCTCCCCTTTGACTCCTGGCTCTGCATTTATGCTCCTTCTGGAGATCGCGTTACTGCTCGTCGAGGTTCATTTCTGCTCCTCCAGTATAGTTGAATCGCAAGATACTAGAGTGTTTCATTTTTTGGTGCATCCTTACACTTACTTCAGGCCTGACCGGTCCAAACACGGTGATCGGGGACCGGTTTCGGGCCTTGGGTTCAGCGTGGGTATTCTCTCTGGCCGCCTCTGCGATAATCGGGTCGTTTATATAGCCTGTCTCTGTAGTATACATAACACAAGCTATTATGTGACATTGAAGGCTCTTTATCAAATGGAGGTCGTTATGAAGGGAAATGGTAGCGAAATGTCCCATACGGCTCTTTACCGGATTTCGGCCGTTGTGCTCCTCGTTGGGACTGTGCTAGTCACGGCGGGCAACCTGCTGGGTCCGCAGGGCCATGCTAGAGAGGCGGTCGCCAGCGGGATGTACTATCCGGTCGCGATCGTCGTGCTGTTGGGCGGCCTGCTCGTCATGATGGGCTTACCAGCCGTCTACCTGCGCCAGCGGGCGGAGAGCGGCGTCCTTGGCTTTGCGGGCATGGTGGCTGTGTTCGCGGCGGCGATGCCCCTTACCGTCGGCTTCCCTCTGATCCAGGTTCTGATCTTCCCCTGGATTGCTACCATGAGCGTCTCAAATAGGGCCTTCAACAATGGGCCGGATTCGTTCACCATCTTCTTCGCGGTCGCCAGTGCCATCGTCTCGCTGGGTGGAGTCCTTTTCGGAGTCGCCACCATCCGGGCCAAGGTCTTCTCCCGCCAACTCGGCATCGGCTTCATCATACTCACGGCGGCCAGCTTCGTTCTCGGCTTCCTGAGTATTCCAGGGGGTGGAGGTATCGCCATGTCTTGGTGGTGGGCAACCACCGGGACCTTTGGTGTGGTCGCCTATATGGTGGCCCTAGCCTGGTTTGCAATCGAGCTGCTACAGACCGTCGGCGCGCGTCGACAGACCCCCTGACGAGATTATGGCAAAGAAGGGATGACCATGATCAAACTTGTTTATTGCATCACTAAGAAGGCGGGCCTGACAGACGAGGAGTTCTTTCGTTACTGGGAAAATATCCATGGCCCTATCGGCGCTCAAATACCTCGACTCCGCAAATTGGTA
>Ga0074045_10006517_pt1 | contig 10019 bp, 12 predicted proteins | sample BogForMeECP23OM2_FD_94442 | JGI IMG/M metagenome (GOLD analysis project Ga0074045, IMG submission 94442) | Bog forest soil microbial communities from Calvert Island, British Columbia, Canada - Bog Forest MetaG ECP23OM2 | ecosystem: Environmental > Terrestrial > Soil > Wetlands ... | reverse complement strand
TCCGTGCGGGGGTGACAATGGCATCCTCTGCACTCCAAATCGTTAACACCTGCGAAGCCGTGCTTTCACCAATCGCGTCAGGGACTTACACGTGATCGGTCGGCCAACGTTGGGACAGGCCTGGCATCGCCGTGAAGGAGACGATGCCACCGCGTTCGCAGAGTCGTGAGGCGGAGGAAACCGCTCGGACCTTAGTGCGGAGCCGAGGCGCCTCGAGCTTCTTTGGCAAGGCGATGAGTCCTGTGCCACGCCCACAGCGTGGACCGGACAAGCTGCACGAGAAGATAGGGCACGAGCAGATACGCGACCGCGATGAACCAGATCTCCCTGTCGAACAGCCCGCCGAGGAACTGGCGATACCCAATCGCGATGTCCTCGCGGTAGTAGACGGTTCCGATCGAAGGGACGGAGACGAGGCCGAAGAGAAGACCCCACACGAGATAGCGCGACTCCCGCGCGAGGAGCTTTCGCGCGGGCGAAGACAGGCTCACGGCGCGGGGTCCCCGCTCCCGGTATGCGGTGGGACCTGCGTCCATCGCGCTGGCTCGTGGGCTTCCGCCTGCGTTGCGCCGCCAACCTCGAGTTCAGCTGCACGCAGAACCTGCGCGGGATGGTCGGTCTCGATCACGTCGACTCCCCAATCCATCGCCTGCCGGTAGACGGGCACGGTTTCCGGGGAACCCAGGGAGTCGAAGAAGACTCGAACCCCGTGGGCATGACTTTGCTCAACCAGTTCCTTCGAGAGAACTCCCCATGGGGCTTCTACTCCATAGGGCCCAAGTTCTTTCAGCGTGTCCAAATCTCCTGGTGCGGAAAGGGGGGCCACCAGCCGAACCGACGGCTCGACCGCTTTGAGCCGCTTCAAGTAGTCGGGAGATTGGTACACCACGGAGCGCTCCACGAGCCCGTGCTTGCGCAAGGCCAGGGAAAGCTGCTCAGGTGAAATGTCCTTGGCGTCGAGGAAGGGCTGTGATCGATCGCCCATCGCTGCGAGCGCTTCGTCCAACGTCGGCACCTTTGCGCCGGCGAAGGTCCGGCCGAACCAAGTTCCTGCGTCCAGCTTTCGGACCTCCTCCGCCGTCGCTCCCGCGACCTCGCCCTTACCGCTCGTCGTGCGCTCGAACGTGTTGTCATCCAGCAAAACCGTGGCGCCGTCCTTGGTGGTGCGGACATCGATCTGGATGTAGTCGGCTCCGAGCCCCGCCGCGATTTCGACGGCCGGGATCGTATTCTCCGGGGCGTATCGATCGGCTCCGCCGCGGTAGGCGATCGCGACGGGCCAGCGGGGTTCGCGGCGGCGAAACGCCGCGGCGAGGACGGCCAGCGGATAGTCGGTCTGCACCCAATCAGCGCCGGCGGCAATCATCGCTTCCCATCCCTTCGGATTGTCCCACTCGCCAATCGCCTTCGCTTCCACCCTCACGCCGGCGCCGTGGAAGCTCTTCACCAGTTCGGGTGTGAGTTCGTCTGCGTCGATCTCGACCGCAGCGACACCATGCATCCGCGCGAAACGCTCCGGGTACTGAAACCACCCCGGGTGCCACTTCGTCATGACCGGGATTGAACCGTTCGAGAGGCTGCGCACGCGAGCGATCATCTCCTTCGTTCCGTAGAAAACGACCTGATTCTGCATCTGTGCGGCGCTGATCTCGTGAACGAGAAGGAGCGGGTCGACGTCCTTCTCCCGACAGTCGAGGTAGAGATTGATCCGGCCTTTTGCCAGTCGGAACGCCTCCTCGAGGGTGAGGAGCCTCTCGCCCTCAAAGCGCCTGGCAAAGCGAGCTCCCGCATCGAGCTTCAGCAGCTCATCGAGCGTGTGATCCTCCGGCGAACCTTTGCCATCGGTCATCTCTTCGAGCAGCTTGCCGTGGTAGAGGACAAACTTGTTGTCCTTCGTTTGACGAACGTCGACCTCGACCCACTCGTAGCCGTCCTCGATGCTCATCTCCACTGCGCGGGCGGTGTTTTCGGGAGCCGCGCTGGCGAGGCCCCGGTGCGCCATCACCTGGACGGGGCGCGGTGGAGTGATGGGTTCAAAGAAGGGGAAGAAGACAGGGGCCGAGGCGCCGCCCGCAGCGGAGGGAGCGCCCTTTCCCTCTTGGCCGGAGCACGCAAGTGCAAGACCGGCGAGTAAGACGGCGGGGAAGAGGTAGGGAACCCTCCGCATGGCGCAGTCTCCCGTCTGGGGGGTCACGAGAGACGACCGACTCCAGCTGGCGAGGAGGAGACGGATTCTCCTGTCGCCGCGCGGGCCCGAAGGGACGGGGCCGGCAGCTGCTTCAGGATAGCGCCTCGATCTGCTGCGCGGGCGAGGGGCTTCACGCTGTGACGAACGGAGCGCACAACGGGCGGGCCGGGGTCGGGGTGGGGCTCGTCGCGGAGCACGCTGGAGGAGGAAATGTGGAGCTCCGTGGCTTCCTCACGCCTCGAAGGAATAGCCGGAAAGGAAGGGGAGCTCGCTGAACTCACGCGCCGCGCGAGCGAGCAGATCTCGCGTCCAGGTGACGCCCTGGCGCGTTCGGTGCGGAGCTCGGAACACGATGTTTGCGCACGCCCTCAGGTAGCACGCGTCTGGCTCGAGTCCGAGGAATCGACAGAGCGCCTTCAGGCAGAAATGAGGATCGGCGACCAGGTCTTCATGCCGCAGATCGAAGAGCTCGTCTCTGGAGAGGTGACGCTTGAGCTCGACGATGCCGCGGCCCATGCCGAGATAGTGCTGGAACGCTATCTCGAGAGGACGACCCTTCGAGTTCTTTTGGTGCATCGTGGCAATGTTGTCGTAGGGGTTGCGGACGACGTGGATAAACTTCAGGGGCAGCGCGACGCGTGCGCGGAGCTCCTCCAAGAGCCAGGGACGGCGGCGGAGCTCCCGCACGGAGGTTCCACCGCGTTTGTCTCCGATCACGCGCAAGTCGGAGAAATGTCCTTGCCACTGACCCGGCACGAGGTACGAGTAGCCTGTCCACACGCGTCCCTGCTGGGTGAACTCCCGCGAGTTCTCGAGCAGGAGCCAGAAAAGCTGCTCGCGACTGAACCGATAGCGGACGTAGCGCAAGGCGTGGAGCTCGTGGGCGATGATCGCCTGGGGATGGGCGTCGAGCAGTGAGCCCACCAGGCTGTGACCGCTGCGCGGGTAGCCGACGAACATGCAGTAGGTTTGGATCCCCCCGAAGATCTCGCGATAGGTCCGGGACCGCAGATAGGAGCGCAGGTACCGATCGGCGAGGCCAGCCGGTCGGGAGATCGTGTCCACGAGCGGTGCCATTCCGCCTCTCCCCTACAATGCACAACGACATCGAGGGGATCTTGGTTGACGGTAACCCGGACCCCGCGTCGCTCGCATCGGCCCAAGCGGCCTTAGACACAAGCCCGCCGGATGGAATGTTCGCTCCGCCGCGTGGGTAAACCATCCGACGCGCTGACCGCCCTGTCGGTAAAAACCCATGCAACGAGACTCGCCGTAATGGAGGGCGCAGGACTGCCCATCTTCCAGAGGCCGCCTTCCGCAGGCGGATCGACTAGCGGGCGAAAAGTCGCTCGCAGCCGGTTCCCGCGAGCATCGTGTCGACTGCCCGGCGGTGTTCCGGAGCCAGCCCACTGTGGGCTTCGCGGAGCCAGCCGAGACACTTCGCCTGGTATGGAAAGGGTGGCTGGACCCAGGGACGGCCGTCGATCGAGCACTCCACCTGCCGGGCCCCGCGGACGATCGCGGCGGCATTGGCAAGCAAAAAGGGTGCATAGAAGCGGCCCACCTCGCCCACGAGCGTCCGCAAGGTATCCGGGATGGCCTCTCGGCCCATCCAGTCTTCGTCGCGCGGCTCGAGACCCGAGAGATCCTCGGCCGACTCCACCCATGCGACAAGGCGCGGCGCGGTTTCCAATGCGATCGCTGCGGGCGTCGGGTCGAAGCCGACCAGTTGGGTGAGTTGGCCGTAGAGGCCGAAATCAGCAGCGCTTGGCCGACCGCCCAGGACGAAGCGAGAGCGTTCGAGATGGGCATCGAGGAGAAGCAGGAGCCGCCGGTAGCTCTCTTCGATTACCGGGCCCGTCGTCTCATTCGATCCCACCACCGCGAGGCGCGCGATCTGCCGTTCGGCGAACACGCGGCCCAGGGCGACTGCTTGCGACTCTGGCTGATCCGTTCGCGACCAACGCGGTAGGATGCTCGCCGCCTTCGCGACGTCGGCGGTGTAGGCCCAACGGTAGTGGAACATCGCTTTCGTGAGCCACTCGTCTGCGTAGTCCTCGAGAAGAGCATCGAGGAAGGCGAGGGCGGGGTCGGGCGGGATCACGGAGCGTCCGGGCTCCAAGGTCTCGAGGCGACGAATCAGGGGCGTCGAGTCGATGAGAGCCTCGAGCGTTCCGTCGGCCGCAGGCAAGATGAGCTGGGGCAAGAGCTCCACCCGAGGCTTCGGAAGACCGCTTGCCTCCCTCGAACCGCGTTGGACCCAGACGTAGGGAATTCGTCGGTAGCGCAGCACCGCACGCAGTTTTCGACTGTAGGGAGAGCCCGGCGCACCGACGACGCAAAGGGATCGTCCCCTCATGAAGACACCTCGCCATTTTGGTGATCCTGGACGCGCCGCCGGTACGCGCGTCGCGTTCGCAGCCAAGCCTCGTGCGGGCCCTCGACAGGAGAGCGTGCGTGACGGAAATTTCCCGACCGTTTGTGCGACGCGATCTGTTCGGAGAGATCGGCGCTTCGCGCGGCAGGAGCGCGCGGGTTGGCCTCGCGGCTGCGCTCGCTGCGCCTTTGCCGGCCATCCGGAGTCGACTCGATCCGCGGGATCGCCATCGCAAAAATAATGGCATACTTCATGTCGAAATATTCCTCGGTCGAGCGCTCCGGAGCTGGGGTCCAAGAGCCGCCCAAGTTTGGCCCGGGGGTCGAAGGCGAAAACGCGGCGCCTGTCGCCCATCCCGAGCGCGGCGTGCGATGAGGGCCCCTCGTCGGGGAACCTCGGGTGTTGACAGCGCGCCCCCCTCCCCTTCACCGTGAGGGTGCGTGCTCGGCGCCGGATTCTTCGATCGCGATCCCCGAACCATCGCGAAGGACCTGGTCGGAAAGGTCCTTCGGCGCCGGATCCAATCGCGCTGGCTGTCGGTGCAGATCGTCGAAGTCGAGGCCTACTCCATTCGCGAGAAGGGAAGTCACGCATCCCTCGGGCGCACACCAAGCCGCGAAGCGCTCTTCATGCCGGCGGGCACGATCTACATGTATTACGCGCGCGGCTCGGCATCGCTCAATGTGAGTTGCCGTGGGGCCGGCAATGCGGTGCTGCTCAAGGCCGGTCGCCCATTCACAGACGGCGTTTCTCCGCCCGAAAGCTTCGCGCTGATGCACGGACTGAATCCGGGCTCGCAGGGAGAGCGCCCGCTGGAGAGGCTCTGCTCGGGTCAGACCCTGCTCTGCCGTGCGCTCGCGCTTCGCGTAGCGGATTGGAACCGGCGCATGTTCGATTCCCAAAGCTTTTTCGTCGAGGATGTGGGGTATCGGCCAAGCCGCCTGATCCAGGCGAAGCGGCTCGGGATTCCGAAGGGCCGAGACGAGCACCTGCTCTATCGCTTCATCGACTTCGACTTCGTCCGGTCGGCAACCTCCAATCCAATGACGAAGCGCGGGTCCAAAGAGGGGGTCGACTTTAAGATTCTTCCGCTTCGTCCTCCGAGGGCGCGGGCCAGGGTCCCTCGATTCGGGGCAACGAGATCGTGAGGGAAGCGGGAGCTCAGCCCCTACCCGTGCGAGCGCAGGCGCGGATCGAAGTCGAAGGGTTCCGGGGAAGTGCGCGCGAACCGCGGGAAGGCCGGGTGCTCAGGGTTCAGAAGAAAGTTGCTCTCGAGGGGGATCACTGCGCTCGGAACGCGCAGCACGGCGGAGCGTCGTGCGCGGGCCCAGTGGGTTCCGATCTCCTGGACAGCAGGCGGCGCGGGGGACCGACGCCAATCGGCCGGAAGTCGCCTGACCGAGAACTCCTCGACCGCAGATTCAGGAAACTCGAGGCGACACACGACGTAGTGCCGGAGCAGCGCTCCCCACTCGAGGTGGACGAGGAGTTCGAGGGCCGCGAGGGAGAGACTCTCCGATGCGTACACCACTGCCACGCCAGGCCGATTCCAGCGTCCCCCAAACAGACGAGCCCCTTCCCCGTCAAAGCTTTGCGCTGCGTGTTTGTGCTTTACAAGGCGGAAGGCTCGCGGCATTAGGCCACAACACCGTGCTCGAGCCGCCCGAGCAGCCGTTCCACCTCGCGTGCACCTGTCTCGGTGCGGGCGAATTCAAGCGGAATTGCGCCGCCGAGCCCGCGCTGCGGCCGCGTGAGCCACGCACGGGCGGCGTTCTCGTCGCCTTCAAAGAGCGCCAGCATCTGATGGAAGAGACGCGCGCCACGCACCAAGCGGTCGGATTCTGCGGAGTCGAGGCGCCCCGCCGCGCGGCGTCGGGTGAGGGTACGCATCGGGAGATGAACCAGCCCACAGATCGCGTCCCACGTGAGCTCCGTGCGCGTTTTGAATTGCTCGAGCGCAGAGAAGGGAAGACCACGCTCCACTTCTGCGACGAGGTCGCTTGCGCTCATTGCTCCCAGGCCGAGCAGTCCGAGAGCGCCGTGCTCCGACGGGGTGGCGCGCGGGCGTGCTTTTCCTCGCGTCTCGGGGGCCGCGGCCGCTCGGGGTCGGGGCATGTCGCACTCCAGTTGCGCCGGGGCGAGGGAGAAGCCCTAGCCACTTGGCTATAGTTATAGCAGCCATTTGTCCCGATGGCACGAGGGCGGGGAATCGCAGGGGAGCTCGGGGCGGGGCGGACGCTCTGAGGCCGCCCCCGCGCGAATCCCCGCGCGCGCCTTTGCCTGCGCTTCGCCAACTGGATACCACCTGGGCGACGCTCACCTTGAACTTGGGGCTGGGCGTGAAGGGAGCTGGGATGCGACGCTGCCGAGCGACGGAGGAGGAACCGCTTTTGTATTTTGGCGCCCTCGCCCGGGGCTAATGGGGCTGGGAGTTCACTTTCGCTGCCGCAGGATCGCTCGAGCGCGTCTCCGGTGTCCCTTCGACGCGCGGAGCCTCCGGCGGCTGGGAGCTCCCGGCCGTCAGGCTCTGTTTGAAGTCGCGGATCGCGGTGCCGAGGCTTCGCCCAAGTTCAGGCAGGCGCCGCGGGCCAAATATAATCAGGGCAATCAGCAGGATCAGGAGGAGATGGGTCGGCTGGAAAAGACCCTCGAACACGGCGTGATCCTCCTTAGGGGCAACCTCGCCTAGCGGAGTGCGAGCGCCCGCGAAGCGGGCAAGCGGCCAATCTTTGAGAAGCGCTGGGCAAGAGCCTAAGAGTGGCGAAGCGCATCGCCCCGAGGCGCTCGAGCCCGGGATCAAACAGCAATTTAGCAGGCAACCCGCGGATATGCACTTCGGGCACACAAGCCTGGCATTCCTGCGTTCGCCGCGGGTCCGCGGCCAGGCCGAGGCTCGCCGCCCCGCGCGGCTCCCCAAACGAGGGCTCCCCTCCCTCGGACGGCTCATCGCCAATGATGCGTTGACCCCTCTGCTCGGCGGGTGATAGCGTGCCCTCCGCTCAATTTTTTTCGGACGAATCTTCGACGAGGATTCCCCGAGTGACGCTCCCCAGCGAAGCCTTTCGCGCCAAGATCCTCGAAGAGGCGATCGGAATCGTCTACCGACACGGCCCCCGACGGATCACGATGCGCGCTCTTGCCGAGAAGCTCGGGTATTCCCCAGGCACGATCTATCTCTATTTCCGCAACAAGCAGGAGCTCTTGAAGGAGATCGCGCTCTACGGGTTCGATGCGCTCGGTGACGTCGTCGCTCCTGCCCATGCGCTCGAAGATCCCTTTGAGGCCATCGCTGAGACGGCAAGGCGATACATCGACTTCGGACTGGAGCACCACGAACTCTACCGGCTCATGTTCCACGACATCTCCCTCGTGGGGCAGCTTGCGCCCTCCGACCATGCCCGCGTAGCGCGGACCTGGGCGCTCGGGCGGACCCTGTACGAGCGGGGCATCGCAAGCGGCGCCTTCCGGCAAGGCAATCCCGAGATCGAGGCGAATATCGGCTGGGCGTGGGTACATGGGTTCGTGGAGCTCGCCGCGTCTGGGCGCCTGCCCGCCCGGGGCGGCATGCCGAAACAGCTCCGGGCGGTTCGCGATGCGATGATCGAAGCGCGGCTGCGCGCCCTTCGGCCCTAGACTTTCTCGTGGAAAACGCCGGTTTACCCCGGCCTTCTGCGGCCCACCTTCCGGTTCGCTCTGCAGTCGACAAAAAGTGATTTTTCTCTTTTTAGATCAGATACTTATGGGTTTCCGTCGACGGAGCTCTGCGGACCCGTCCTTGCCCTGACTCTGCTATGCTCGCCCGCGCCCCTGCGCCCGCCGGATCTCCCGGCCGCGTCTTGGCGAAGGACCGATGAAGGACAAGGATCGCTACTGGGATTGCCTGGACCAGGCGATCGAGGCCACGAACGGTGGACGCACCGACGAGGCCCTCGCTTGGCTTGACGAGGCCCTTAAAGCCGACCCGAACGGAGCCGAAGCGCACAACACGCGGGGCGAGATCCTCTGGGATGAAGACAAGATCGAGGAGGCGCTCTACGAGTTCGACCTCTCGATTCGGGCCGACAGCAAGTTCATCCACGCCTATTTGAATCGCGCCGAGCTCTTGATCGAGGAGCTCGGCGAGTATGAGCAGGCCATCGAGCAGTGCGACGCACTCCTGAAGGGTGCCCCGGAGCTGGCTCGTCCCGACCGTGGCATCGAGGCTGAGATCCACTATCTCAAGTCCAAGGCGCTCTTCTACGTCGACGACCTCGAGGGAGCGCTCTTTCTCGTGCGCCGTGCGCTCAAGACCGGAGGAGAGCAGCCCATCTTCCGGGCCTTCGAGGGCCAGATCCTGTTCGAGCTCGGTCGGTTCGAGGAGGCTCGGCGGTTGCTCGAGCACGCCTGCTCGCTGGATCCCGACTCCGCACACGCCATCTACCACCTGGGACTTGTACTCGAACGACTGGGCCAGCCTGAGGACGCGGGGCGCGCCTTCACCAAGGCCAACGCGCTTTCCCCGGAAAGCTACCCGCTGCCGGTCGAGATTGATGAGGAAGGGTTCCGGGAGGCCGCCCAGGCCGCACTTCGTGACCTTCCGCGCTCGGTTCGCGAGTACGTGGAGAATGTGCCGCTCTTGGTGGAGGATTTCCCTTCCGAGGAGCTGCTGGCTCGAGAGAATGTCTCGCCCCAGATTCTGGGCGTCTTTCTCGGGGTTCCGAGCACGGAAGCTTCGCTCACCGCGCCCGTGCAGGAGATGGATCGCGTGATCCTGTTCAAGAAGAATCTCGAGAAGGTGTGTCGCGATCGCAGCGAGCTGCTTGAGCAGATCCAAGTCACGGTGAAACACGAGATCGGCCACTACCTCGGTCTCGACGACGAATCCCTCGAGCGCCTCGGGCTCGCCTGACGTCATGGCGGGAGCGCCGGCCCGCCTGCTTGCCGCCCTCGAGGCTGTCGTGGGCGCCGACTCCTGTATTTCTTCGCCCGAGCACCTGCTCGTGTATGAATGCGACGGCCTGACGCACCACCGAGGCCGCCCGGCGGCCGTCGTACTTCCTAGGGACAAGACCGAGGTCTCGCGAGTCGTCCGGGCCTGTCGCGCAGCGGGCGCGCCCTTCGTGCCGCGAGGCGCGGGAACGGGGCTTTCCGGCGGAGCCCTCGCGCCCGAAGGCTCCGTGGTGATCGAGTGCTCGCGCCTCAATCGAATCCTTGAGATCGACCCGGAAGATCGCGTGGCTGTGGTGCAGCCCGGTGTGGTGAACGCCGATCTCTCGAAGGCCGTCGCGCGCTTCGGCCTACACTTCGCCCCGGACCCCTCGAGCCAGCTCGCCTGCACGATCGGAGGCAACGTCGCCGAGAACTCGGGCGGCCCGCACACCCTCAAGTACGGCACCACGACGCAGCATGTGCTGGCCCTCGAGCTCGTGCTTCCCGACGGCGAGATCGCCCGCCTTGGATCTCGGACGGGGTGGG
>Ga0074045_10006515_pt1 | contig 10020 bp, 11 predicted proteins | sample BogForMeECP23OM2_FD_94442 | JGI IMG/M metagenome (GOLD analysis project Ga0074045, IMG submission 94442) | Bog forest soil microbial communities from Calvert Island, British Columbia, Canada - Bog Forest MetaG ECP23OM2 | ecosystem: Environmental > Terrestrial > Soil > Wetlands ... | reverse complement strand
GGCCTACCGTAGCGCCCTCAGGGCCTTTCTGGACAGCGGCCAGGCGATCACAGTCGAAGGATTTGCTGCCTACATACACCAGCTGCGCCGCACGCGTTCCGCGGCGACGGTCAACCAGGCTCTTGCCGCGGGCCGCAAAGGATTTCTCCAAGCAGCAGAGAGGCTCGGCCTCCCCGCCCGGGAGATCTCTCTCATTCGTGGCGCCCTGGCCGAGATTCCAGCGGTGAAGAAGGCCCCTCCCGACGTCGCTGTGGTTTCGCCGGAGGAGCGTGCGGCGCTCTTTGCCGCGCTTCCCCTACGCGTGCGCCTGGTGGCTGAAACGTTGTATGTGACGGGAGCTCGAGTCTCCGAGGTGCTCGGCGTTCGGCGGGACCAGGTCAAAGTGAACAGCACCAATGGTGCCGTGGAGCTGCGCCTCTACGGCAAGGGCGGCAAGGAAAGGACCTCCCGGATCCCCGCGGAGCTCTACAGGCGAATTGTGGGGGTGTATCCCGAGGGCACCTACCTGTTCGAGAGCCGTCAGGGGCAGCACTTCAAGAGGGAGTACATCTCGAGGGAGATCGCGCGGGCTGCTCGGCGGGTCCTCGGTCGATCTGTCTCGGCGCACGTGCTGCGACACTCCAGGGCGACAGACTTGCTGGCCAGTACGAAGAGGATCAAGGCGGTCTCGAGGCTGCTCGGCCACTCGGATGAGGCGACCACGCTACGGTATTATGTGCACGATGCGTTCAGCGATGAGGAGCTTTTCGGGGAGGCGAAATGATGTGGCAGGCGAAAAATAGTGCGCTTTTCGCTGCGCTCCCGCTCAGAGTACGTCTAGTGGCTGAGACGCTGTAGGGAGCCGAAAAGCCGGTCTACATACTCATCAAGCCATAGATCCGGGATCCCAGGCGTACTGCCGAGATAAGAACCTCACGAGCTCTGAGCTTCCCCCCATCTGACGTGGTCCATGTGCCGGTGTTTTCAAGCGCTGACTGGTTTTGCCCAGACAAAAAAACGGCCCTGACAACGCTCCCTTTGGGCACTCTCATGTTTGGAATCAGCACTAGCTCAGCCCTCTTAGCGCAGGCGTTTCGTCCCTGCGGACAAACGCGCAAATCAACATCACTCTCCTCACGCCTCAGGCGACCGCCCATTCTCGCGATAAACGCAAGGGCGGGACGAGGCCATCTCTTCACTACCGCGTTTGTAACGGCAAGCAGACTTGCGGTTGGTGCATAGGTGTTTCTGATATAAGCGATCTGATCAAATGTCAGTTGTTGATCTCGAATGGCTGCAACAAGAGGATCAAAAATCGCTCTGTGAAAACCGATGGCGCCTGCGACAGAGTCAATAACTTCCTCGACCGCATCTCTGTCGTCCGTGCGCTGTCGGCGGAAGGGTAGAATGAATTGGGGAGGTTCGGCGATTCTGTGAGACAGCTCATGAAATCTATTCCAATAGGCTCGATCCTCGGTTTTGAGCAGGTTAAGGACGGCGACCCATCGATCTGGATCTTCGGCTTTTGCATGAAGGCGCTGGAAAAGAAGGGCATCGTTTTCTGGCGAGAGAATTTCATCGCGTAGTTGAAGAAAGCCCGGTTCCCTCTTCTGCCTGAGGTATACGTCCTCGAGGCGCTGACATCCTGCTCACATCGGACTTCTTCAAACTTAACGTGAAAATGAGTCGCGAGCTTGGTTGAGAGAACTTCTCCTTTGGGAGCAAGGCCCCGAACGAAAGGATTGACCAGCGCTTCGCATTTCTCGACGACTTCATCTACCATTTCTGGGCCTGTCCAGTGCTTTCCAAGTCCAAGATTGGTGACAATAGCATCTAGGCGTATTGATTCAGCGACTGAAAGTGTTTGTTTGCTTTTCATCTCAAGGATTATTCCTCCAAAAAGGGTTTCATTCGCTCATAGAAAGCTTTCCATTTGTCGACGTCCCAATCGTCTTGTTTCACCCTAGATCGTTTCGCTACGAGAGAGCGATTTGCCTGTAGAATTCTAAGCGTGTTCTGGTATGACAAGTTCAGCTCCTCGGCTGCCTGAGAAAGAGCAGACGGAACAACTACCGCGTTCGTTGGATCATCTTCTGCCGGCTCTCCATCAATAAGGGACTGCAGACTCACGCCAAGACACGAGGCGATTCGAGCGAGTTTTTCTCCCGAAATTGCGGAGCGACCTCGCTCAACTTCCGACAGGTAGGCCGGGCTGATCGAGGCCATTTCGGCAAATTTCTGGCCAGTAATGCCCTTTGACAGACGATAGGTTCGGATCCTCTGCCCGAGGGCTACACGGATTGAGCTGTCTGAAGGCATAGAACTCCCCGCTTGACTTGTTTCGGTATACCGAATATATTTCGATTTAGAAGATGTTGATTCTGACATACCGTACTAATACGGTATGGGAGAACAACCTATTTGTCAAGGACAAAGGAGAACAAGAGCACATGGGTAACGAAGAAAACAAGGGAACTGCGATGCACGAGCCGGCTACCAAGAACGGGGCACACGAAATCACCGTTGTGCTAAACGGTACAGAAGTCAAAGTCAAAAAAGGCCCATATTCCTACGAAGAGCTCTTTGCTCTGGCTTTCCCGGACGAGGCTATCCCTCCCGGCTACGATCAGCCCATAACCTATTCTCGACCGCACTTGCATGTGCAGGGCCACCTACTGCCGGGTCAGCCGCCCATCGAACTCTATGATGGTGAAGTGATAAATGTCGTCTCCGCACACAAATCTTGAACTGGAAGCGGCTGCCCTGCGTCGCGAGAACTACAACGTCTCTATCGTAGATGACGCCGTCCTTATAGCTCGCGACATTCCCTACGTTACGAGTTCGCGCGAAGTCCGCCGTGGCGTTCTGGCTTTTCCAGTTGAAGCGACCACCGAGGGAGTCATACCCTCGAGTACTCACTGCGCATACTTCAAGGGGGATATTCCGTGCACGGCCGCCGGTACGCCGCTAAACACCGTCGCAATTGCGCAGGTGACCTTCAATCTTTCGAAAGATCTCGGACAAGCCACGCTACAGCTCTCCTGCAAGAAGAACCACCCTGCGCCCGGCCCTTCAGGCTACGCGAGCGTCAAGGAAAAGTTGGAGACTTACATTGCTATACTCGAAGTCCACGCACGAGCCATTGACCCTTCAATAACGGCGAGGACTGGCGGCGTTCCGCCAGACACAGCGACACTTGGTCCCTTTCACTATCCCGATTCAGCAAGCGCGCGTGTCGGTATCAGTCATCTCAACGAGCGATTTCTTTCACAGCGAATCGGTATAATAGGACTTGGCGGTACTGGGTCGTATGTTCTGGATCTGGTGGCAAAGACCCCCGTACCGGAGATCCACCTCTTTGACGCCGATCTATTTCGCCCCCACAACGCTTTCAGAGCGCCTGGGGCGGCGAGTAACGAAGAAGTCGAGTCTGGCGAATCAAAAGTGAATCGGTACGCTCGGATCTATAATGTCTTTCGGACGGGCATCTTTCCACACCTGACCGCTGCGTCGGAAGAACTACGCGATATCCTGTCTGGCCTCACATTCACTTTTCTGTGCGTTGATAGGGCATCGGAGAGTTACGCCTTAGCCAAACTTCTGATGGAGCTTTCAATTCCCTTTATAGATGTGGGAATGGGTGTCAAGCTTGTTGCCGAAGGCACCCCGTGTCTCCTTGCTCGAGTCCGCACTTCGTACTGGGCTCCTGGGGACGCCGCGGTCATCAGCGCCCCGGCCGCGCCTGGCGACGTCGAAGACGACTACTCTTCCAACATTCAGATTGCTGAACTTAATTCTCTCAACGCCGCATTCGCTGTCATTCGATGGAAAAAGGCACTGGGCTACTACCAGGATTTCGAACGGGAGGCTGTCAGCATCTATGATTCCAACGTGCAAACCCTGGACCGCATATGAAGATCAAGCGATTTTCTATCGTAAAGGTCGACTTGATCCCTGCCTCCCTCCAGAAAGGGAAGCTGTACATATCGCGCAAGTATGAGACTTCCTGTCATCTCTGCGCCTGCGGCTGTGGTCACAAGGTCGTTACTCCTTTCAGCAAAGGGTATTGGACTCTCACCATCCGTTGGTTCCGCCTCGCGACATTTTATCCGTCGATTGGCAATTGGGCGTTCCCTTGCGAGTCCCACTACTGGATCCGAAACAATCGGGTCGTTTGGGCAGGACCAATGAGCGAAGCGGCAATAGGACAAAACAGTGAGCGCCATGCCGTGCAGTTGCGGCGACTATATGGGCAGCCACCGGTTGAGGAGATCCGTACCTTCACTGAGAAGCCAAAGCAATCGTAATCCGGTAAAAGCCAGTGTTCCGGAAAATCAACCAAAGGCGTAGTGGCGCTCTTCAGTCACCTCTTTCTTTCCCGCCCTTGCGATAACTAATCCCAGTGCATCAGATGCGCTTCGCATCTGCTTCCCCTATTCAACCCAGGCCCTCAGGGGGAGGGTCAGGGAGTGGCTCTTTTTGCCCGGAACGGTGGCTTTGTATTTCCGAATCCGGTGGCACTTCTCACCGGATTACGCACGCCCTTCGGAGTCCGGTTTTCCCTGGGTGCCTTTCGCGTTGAGAATTCCATAGTACTCGGTTCCCGATAGTCTGCATTCCACGAATGCGTTGAATTGGTCTTCCGTCAATTGCAGATCCCTTGCGATGAAGCGGAGCTTGCTCGAACGCATGATCCGGGGGTGATCATTCGGAATCTTCACTTTGGCAACGAAAACCTCGCCAACGTAGATCTTGCCCTTCCAGTGCGGACTGTTCTTGCTTATCTTTCTTGGCTTCGCTTTGTCGATAATCGCCTTTCGAATGTCTTTTTCTCTGAAGTCTCTAAGCACGGCATTTTACTGCGCGATATGGGATTGAATGATCCGCTTCCAGTCTCTCGCCTTTTCTCCCAACTGTGTTTCATCCTTGCCGGCAACTTCACGGCGAAGGTCATCGAAATCTTCCAGGATCTCGGCAATCGCATCCTTTTCAGTCTCAGCAAAAGCATAAAGCTCCAATTCGGAGACTTCTGCGAGGCACTCATCGTTCTCTTTTGCAAGTTCAATGACGAGAGGCATAAGCAGAAGCTCGCCCGACGGGAGAGATTTCACTGACACAGTGTGACGTCCAGAGGTAGCAGCTTCGCGGAGAAGCGAACTCCAGACAATCGCCAACTCAGACCCCACTGTCACGTGAGTAAGGTCGCTCTGCTGGAGGAGTATCGAAGGGGCGTAAGCAAACACGAGCTGGTCGTGAGTAGCTTCGACCCATTCCTTGGTGGTCGCCCAGTTTACCTGCGCCGTCATGTCTCCCTTTCCCCCAAAATGGTCTTGCTCTGGATTCGCCTAAACCCGTCAGTTTTGGTTATTGTGGCGACGTCTATCGCGCCTCCCACTCCGCGTATGTCCACAACCCAAGTCTGGATACTAATTGTTGTCCGTATCAAGAATATCGTCAAATCGACACAATCCTGGAGCGGAAGGAACTGGTAGGGAATCTTCACTCCGCACTGCGCCTTCACGACCGTTCTCAATTCGTTATACTTGTCCGGCGCCAACCCCAAGTGCTGGCCGACAATCATGAGCGCTTGCTCATCGAATCCTTGCATTAGTCTATCGACGTATGATCGCTGCCCGCCCCAGAGTGCCCCAAAAACACCTTCTCCGGCCATGGTTTCAGTTGGATTGGGCTGAGTCGGAACATTGAGTTCGAAGGCACGACCGTACGGCTGGCCTTCGTCATATCCTCCGACGAGAAAGATCATCGGCTCGAACTTCCAGTCTTTCGGGTCAGGCATTCCAAGTTCGGTCCACCGAGCCATGAAGAAAGTCCCAAGCCTCTTGGCGAAATCCTCGACGGACAACCTCTTCTTCGTACCCAGCTCTGCCTCAAACTCTGGCATGAAGCTATGAGCGGTTCTGGGTGCTTTCAACCCGATGGCGCCGAGGCCATAGGTGATAGCTCCCACGAAGTCTTGACCCTGGACCTTCAGAAGCTTGGTCGCATTATCAAAAGTTGCGGGCAATAGCATGCTCGGCTGTCCAGGTGGATCTACCTTTGCATTCAGGGTGACGCGGCTGTCAGCCGCCAAGACAATTCCTTCCGGACCCTTGAATACTATTCCCAAGGACATGCCGACTCCACCTTCCCCTCCCCAGACTTTTGTACCCGTATTCGTACCACAATAATCGAAGAGGCGAAAGTGCCGATAGGAGCCGAGGGAACCACGGCCATCAAGCGACGAAATTGCCGGGCCGCCACTGCCCGGCACGCCGAGAGGCGAACCGCGCTATTCTTGGGGCACCTCCATCTCGTACTTCTTCCTGACAGAGCGAGATAGGAACTTCGCGTTGAATACGGTTGCATCGGTCTGTGGCTTCTTTTTGGAACTGAAAATTCTTACTTTAGGTGATCGCGAAGAGCTTAGGGAGTGCGAGAGAATAACTGACGCATTTTAACTTTTGTGCGGTTGAATTGTATAATTCCAATCACCGTGAAAGGAATCCAGTTTCAAGCGAATCGTGGCAACTTGCTCATTACTGATGTGGACCTTCTTGGGATAACGCCGCCTGTCTAAGATGCAGCGTACCTTCAAGCCTGTGGACGTTCGCGTGCCGGCGATCAACTTTACAATAGTTGCATGTGTCAGCAGCGGCTGCCCTCGCCAGTTTTTGCTGATGAACGAGAACAGGCGGTGCTCGATCTTGTTCCACTTGCTGGTGCCGGGCGGCAAATGACATACGTGAACCGTCAGACGAGTCGCATCAGATAGACGCTGCAACTCCCATTTCCAAAGCCTGACCCGACTGCCGTTACTGCCTCCACTGTCGGCCACGATCAATAGCGACTTGGCCTGTCGATAGCCCTTCGATCCCATTTCCTTCCACCAACGAAGGATCGTGTTCACGGCGAAGGAGGCCGTATCATGATCGATCCCTACACTCACCCAACCCCTGTTCTGGGCCAGATCATACACGCCATAGGGGATGGCTTTCCCCTTGCTGGGATCAATGAAGTCGTGGACGCGTACTTTCTGCGGATCACCGCGAGGACGCCACTGCTGACCGTTATTCTTGAAGTTCCCAACCAGTTCTTTCTTTTTCGTATCGACTGAGATCCCCGGCTGCCCGAGCTTCAACTGGCGAACCATCAAGGCATTGATGTAACGAAACTGTGTGTCGCGATCCGGATGCCGGGTTCCCTCTTTCGTTTTGCGATTTGCCTGCAGGCTGTAGCCAAGCGTATACAGCAGTTGTCTGATCAGCCAATCACTCCCCGCATGACCGTTCTTCGCTAATTCGGTTGCCAACTGCCGCGTGCTTTTGCACGTCCAACGCAAAGGAGACTCAGGATCTCCCCGACTCAATGGATCGACCAATTGCTCCAGTGCACTGCACAGCGTTGGATCGATTGCTGTCGCATTCTTGCGTCCTGCTCCTTGCCGACGGACACGGTTTTCGCTGATAACAGCCTTGCTCTGGACCTCACGCGCTCCACGAATGATCGTACTTCTCGAAATCCCGGTAGCCCTGGCAACAAGGGACGCCCCCCCATACCCGAGAGATTGAGCTTCTGTCACGGCCCAGATCCTGCGGCTGCGCTCGTTGAGCGATCCTTTCAGGGTTTGATACTTCCTACGGATTATCTGGAACTGTGTCATTCTCCAAGTATAGCATTCTCAATCAACTTGTACCAGTAATTATCTCGCGCTCCCTTAGTAGACCGAAGGGGCCTTATGAGAACTATTGCCCCTTGGCCTTCTATTTGGCTAGAGCGACCTTCCTGATGCGGTTATTGAGACGGTCAGCGATAAGAAGGTTGCCTGTGAGGTCGAACGTTAGGCCCCACGGTCCATTCAGCATCGCCGCTGTTGCCACATTGCCGTCACCTGCGTACCCGCCACCCAAGTGAACATTCCCCGCGATCGTGTTGATGTTTCCGCTCGTATCGACCATCCGGACCGTTGGGTAATATTGCCCTGCCGAGAGGTACAGATTCCCTGAAGAATCGACTGTCACGTTGCTGGGATAGCTAATTTGGGCCGACAAAGCCGGTCCGCCGTCTCCTGTGTAGCCGCTTTGGCCATTTCCCACGATTGTGTTGATGACGTGGCTGGTATTGACCTCACGGATGACGCAATTTTGGGTATCCGCAATGTAGAGATTACCCAGAGTATCCACCGCAACGCCCGTGGGATAGTTCAGTTCAGCTTGGGTTGCAGGCCTGCCGTCCCCAGCGTTGCCCGCGCCCAAAGAGTTATCCCCCGCTACCGTTGTTATGGTCATAGTCGTTCCTGGGATCCCTGAGAGCTCCCAGATAACGTTGTAACCCATGTCCGCGATGTAAACATTTTGCGATGAATCTACCGCAAGGCCGTATGGATAACCTAGGTCAACAGTTGTGGCCAGTACAGGTGCCAAGGGGGTACTATCGTTCCAGTGCGTCGGGGACCCCTGGATTCCTGCCACCGTGTAGATCTTTCCGTTCGTGGCAACCATCCGGATGACGGAGTTTCCTGCATCCGCGATGTAGAGGTTGCCTGATGAGTCCACTGCAACGGCGAGCGGGGCATTTAGCTGAGCAAAGGTCGCCGGACCGGTGTCCCCGCTGTAGCCAGGCCCCATTGCAGGGTTCCCTGCCACTGTGTGCATGACCCCGCTTTTGTCGACCATTCGGATAAGGCAGTTCTTGCTATCAGCGATATACAGATTTCCCGAAGAGCTTACAGTAACGCCGTACGGAAGAGAAATCTCAGCGGAAGTTGCAGGTATTCCGTCACCACTATAGCCTCCGGTCCCGTTTCCAACAATTGTGCTGATTTTGGGTCCATTCGGTAGGCCTAAACTTTGCACAACGCCCAGGACGTAGTTCGAACAACCAGCGGCAGTCGCCAGAAGTACTGCTACGGTCACTAATCGGAAAACGGATCTTATCATCAACGTGCCTGTCCTCTCTCGTCAGCAAGGGTGATCTCAACAGCGAGTGGAACTCGCAATCCCGCAGATCCTAACGATAGATAACCGAAGAACGATTTATCAAGGCTCTTTGAGATGGTGGCCAGAGCATACTCAACATTCTTACGGTCCTTTTGGACGAGCGGCGCGAGCTTTGAGAGTTGGTCGTTTTGCCCTGTCCAGAAATCTGCATTACTTATTGCCTCGGAACGGTCAACTGGCGATGCATCCCGCAAGAAGCTAATTTCCGCGAATGAGTGAGCGAGGAGTTCTGTGGGATACTTCTGACCTGGATCAGGTCTGAAATCCTTTTGTTCTTGTCGCTCGTGAAGTGTGAGGATATCTGTATGCATATCCAAAGGGACAACATTATCATTTCCATTCATCACACGGGCTTTGTAGTGATAAATTACGGTGGTTGCGTCCAGTCTTACTTTGATCTCGCTCGCGATAGTTTTTGCTTTCTCTTGGTCCTGGTGTACTGCGCTATCAAACATATCCCGGTATTCTAACAGCCAAGGAAGGACGAAGTTATCGAGATTTACTTCAACATCAAGCCCATTTGCACTACCAACCAAGGCATAGTGAAACGTTGCGAAGGGAGGTTTCGGCTGCGGTAGTCGGGTACATCCGACAAACATGGGTAGAACAGCGCATGACAGTACCAGCAGATAGTTTGCTTTCATCTTGGCCGGTGCCACGTCAAAATCTTCCAACCGCTATTTTTCTCACGTTCCCCCCCAGAAAACAAAGTCAATGGCCAGGCTGATTCCCCGGCAGCGGATGATTACGTGCAGTCTATCATGAACGACAATGCCTCTGGGGCGCTAAAATGCAAGGAAACCCGGTTTCCACTACATCGAAGCAGGACTCCCTGAAGTCGACAGTCCGCCCCTTATCGGATCTCGTCGCCTTCCACATAGTTCGCGACAATTCTGCCTTATTCCGTCGCCTGAAATTTTCTGACGTAGGCGTATACAGCGCGTTTCACACCTTCAGCCAATCTAACGCCTTCGGCCTCCCGGAATACCTTTTCGAGCCGTTCCCGTTCAGCAGATAGGACTCGAAAAGACACAGTAACCGTCTT
>Ga0074045_10006514_pt1 | contig 10023 bp, 6 predicted proteins | sample BogForMeECP23OM2_FD_94442 | JGI IMG/M metagenome (GOLD analysis project Ga0074045, IMG submission 94442) | Bog forest soil microbial communities from Calvert Island, British Columbia, Canada - Bog Forest MetaG ECP23OM2 | ecosystem: Environmental > Terrestrial > Soil > Wetlands ... | reverse complement strand
GCCGAACCGCGGTCCGTCCGGGCCGACCGTACCGGCCGTGTGCGCGACTTTGCCGCGCCGATCCAGCTTTGCTCGGTCTTGGGCGCGACGATCACCAGTTCGTGACCGGCCTCGCGCAGGCCGAAGACCAGCTCATGGAGAAAGACGCAGTCGATGCCGTCGTCGTTGGTGACCAGAAGTCGCATGGCGGCTCCAAGCAGTAAGCATTAAGCTGAAAGCGGTAAGCGAAATCGGCGACACGCGACGAGGGCGTCGCGGCTCCACGAAGAAGCCGGGCGCGGAAATCGAGCAGCCTAGTCGCGCATTAGGCCTTCGAGCATCGGGGCGGATGATCCGTCCTTTTGGCGCACGGGGAAAACGCTCCGGTAGCCCCAGACGGTCCAGCCGAATCCATGGCGTTCACAGGCCTGGCGGACCGCGCGCGCCCAATTGGTCGTGGATTGGGGATCGGCTTTGAAGAACACGCCGAATTCGCCGAGAAGAATTTCGCGTCCGGCCGCCTTGGTCCGGGCCCAGTCGGCCAGCCGTTCAAACATCGGGTCAATATCCTGGGCGGCGGAGAGCGTCGCGGGCGCGGTCTGGCCCGCCGGGAGGACGCCGGTTAGATCCGGGACTTTCCCGGGGAATGGCACCGCCGGCATCTTATCCCCTGCCGGAAACGCCCAGGGCGCCTTCTGGTGGGTGAAGATGAGCGGCTCATAAAAATGCACGGTCACGGCGACGTTGGGGTCGTGGGCGGGCAGCTCGAGGTCCACCACATTCGGAATCGTGTTCCATTTGTTGCAGGGAAAATAGACCACGCGCGTCGGGTTGCTTTCCCGGATGGCTGCGAGCATGCGCAGGTTGAATACATTGAGTTGCGAGTTCTTGTCCGCTTTCGGTTCGTTGAGCAGCTCGAAGCGGAGGTAGTCGCCTTCGTGTGCATAGCGCGTGGCGAGGGTGCGCCAAAGGTTGGCCGCCCTGTCCAGCAGCGCCGGATCCGTGAACACCCGGACATCGGACGCGGCGCCCGAATTGAAGTCCGCCCCTTCGAGGAAATGCACGTCGAGAATCCCGCCGAGCCCGTATTTTCTGACCCAGGCGAGCGCTTGGTCGAACGGCGCCACTTTTGCCTCATCGAGCGAGCCGTCCGCTTTCAACCAGATGCGGGAATCGATGGGCAAACGAAGATGGTCGAATCCGTGGGCCGCGATCCACGCGACGTCCTGCTCCGTGAACCACGGGGCACCATAGGTCATCTCGCCTTCATTTTGCGAGAGCCAGTTGTCGATGTTCACCCCACGCTTGAACGTATGGGGGCCCGCTGTGGCCGGTGGGGGCGGCATTCCTGCCGCCGGGTCCGCGCGGTCCGTGGCACCGGCGATGGGAAGGAAGGACAGCACGCTGCAGCCAAAGAGCAGGCGGCGAAGCAGAACGAATGGAGAGTTCATGGGTGTAAAGTCCGGATCACGGGCTGCCGGCCGATCAAATGGAGGCATCCCGCAGAGGTGGCTGGGATTCTCGCAGCCAGCGCCTCGCCAGAGCAATGCCCGAGTTGCCTGGATCAGGAGCGTTGCTCTGAAATGGACGGCCCGATGGTCCGATCGGACCAGCGAGGCGGATTCAAAAACAGAATGACCCAGTATGTTATGTTTATGCGGGTCCATGCGACCGAGTGAAGAGCTGGCACGTGCCAACGTGCCACCTGCCGATCGCAAACGCTCCGTCCACAAGGGTCGACCCTGCAATCGCTGAATGGGAAACAAAAGAGCGGCCCGATTGAGCCGCTCTCTGCGTGTTGCCTGGAGTTTTGCGCTTACGGCCTATGGCTTTCCGCTTCCAGCTGACCACCTACGATTGCGGCGGCTGCGCCGGAGCCGGAGCAGCCGCCTGGACAGGCGCGGCTTCGGCGGCCGGGGCCGCCGGCGGTGGCGCGGCTTCGCGCTCCTTCATGGCGGCCCGGCGCGAGAGGCGGACCTTGCCGGTCCGCTCATCGATGCCGATGCACTTAACCCAGATCATGTCGCCCATCTTGACGACATCCTCGGTGCGGCGCACCCGGAAATCGGCCAGTTCCGAGATATGCACGAGGCCTTCCTTGCCGGGCATGCACTCGACGAACGCGCCGAATTCCTTGGTGCCGGTGACCCGGCCCTGGTAGGTCTTGCCCATCTCGATCTGGGAGCCACCGCCGCAGAGGCCGTCGATCTCCTGGACGGCCCGGGCCATCGCGTCGGCGTTGTTGGAATAGATGTAGACCTTGCCGGAATCGTCCTCGGCGATGTCGATCTGCGCTCCGGTGGTCTCGGTGATGCGCCGGATGGTCTTGCCGCCGGGGCCGATGAGCAGGCCGATCTTCTCGGGGTCGATCTGGATCGTCTGGATTCGCGGAGCGTAGGTGCTAAGCTGCTTGCGCGGCTCGGGGATGGCGGCGAGCATCTTGCGCAGGATTTCGATCCGCGCGTCGCGGGCCTGGAAGATGGCCTTCTTAGCAATCTCGATCGGCAGGCCGTTGATCTTGAGGTCGAGCTGGAAGCCGGTGATCCCTTCGGTGGTGCCGGCGAGCTTGAAATCCATGTCGCCGAAATGGTCTTCCTCGCCGAGAATGTCGGTGATCGTGACCCAGCGGGAGATGGCGCCGGCCGCGTCGTTCTCGGTGATCAGGCCGCACGAAATGCCGGCGACGGGCGCGACGATCGGCACGCCGGCGTCCATCAGGGACAGGCAGCCGCCGCAGATCGAGGCCATCGAGGTCGAGCCGTTGGAGGCCATGATCTCCGAGGTCACCCGGATCGAGTAGGGGAACACATCCTCGGGCGGGATCACGGGGAGCAGCGAACGCTCCGCCAGCGCACCGTGTCCAATTTCGCGGCGGCCGGGTCCCGTGGTGCGGCCGGTTTCACCGGTGGAGAACGGCGGGAAGTTGTAGTGCAGGATGAAGCTCTTGGACTTGGCGCCGCCGGTGAGCGCATCGAGTTCCTGCGCCTCCTTGGTGGGCCCGAGCGTCGTGAGGACCAAGCCCTGGGTGTCGCCGCGCTGGAACAGGCCGGAGCCATGCACGCGGGGCAGCACGCCGACCTCGCAGGAGATCGGGCGGATGGACGTGGCGTCGCGCTGGTCGGCGCGCACGCCCTTTTCGAGGACGGAATGGCGGTAGGCCTTGTACTGAAGATCCTCAAAGACGATGTTGAGGTCGTGGTCGGCAAACTTGCCTTCGCCCAGTTCGGCGAGAAGGGCGGCCTTCGCCTCGGCCTTGAGGGCGTCGACGTTGGCCTGGCGGACCTGCTTTTCCTTGCCGAAGATGGCGTCGGACATTTTGGGGCCGGCGACGCGCTCGATGATGGCGCGCGCCTCGGGGCTGGCGGTGACGAGCGGGAAGACCGCCTTGGGCTTGCCGGCGACGGCGACGAGCTCCTTGATGGCCTTGATGACGGGCTGGATGGCCTGGTGGGCGAATTCGAGCGCCTCGATAAAGCGGGCCTCAGGCAGCTGGTCGGCCGAGCCTTCGATCATCAACATGTCTTTTTCGTTGCCGACGTAGATCAGATCCAGGTTGGACTGGAACATCTGCTCGATCGTCGGGTTGGCCACGAACTTGCCGTCAATCTGACCGATGCGGAGGGCGGCAATCGGGCCGTCCCAGGGAATGTCGGACAGCGCCAGCGCGGCCGAGGCGCCGTTGACCATCGAGATGTCGGACTCGTGCGCCTGGTCGGCGGAGAGCAGGATGCCGATGATCTGGACCTCGTTCAGGAAGCCGGTGGGAAAGAGCGGGCGGCACGGACGGTCGCACAGGCGCGACGTGAGGATCTCCTTCTCGGACGGGCGGCCTTCGCGCTTGAAGAAGCCGCCGGGAAAGCGGCCGGCCGCCGCATATTTTTCGCGGTAATCGACCGTGAGCGGGAAGAAGTCCTGGCCGGGCCTCATGGTCGAGGCAACCGTGGCGGAGACGAAGACAGTCGTTTCACCGACGGTGACCGTGACGGCGCCGTTGGCAAATTTGGCAAGGGTACCGGTGGCGAACTTGATACCGAGTTCGGGAACGGTAACAGTATGTTTCTGATTCATGGATCTGATGGATTGCCCTGCTCCCGGGCGTTCGCGCGTCATGCGCGACGATCGCGGTGAGAAAAGGCGGATGGTTTGCGCCGCACGGCTCAGCCGTTCCCGGCGCGCGGGATCTCAACGGTTTTAACCGGATTTCGCTCGCGGCATCCCCGACGCGAGAGATTTCTGTTTGCTTCCATCCTTCGCGGTGGCGCGGCTTGTCCTCAAGCCACCGAGGCGCGTTAGGGATAACGCGCCCCACCTTGGATAGCGGCAAACGGAAATGTCCCGGGTCAAAAGGAGCGGGTCGAAAACGACACCGGGCGGTCCGCGGATTGGGCCGCCCGGCGAGGAAACGGGTTACTTGCGCAGGCTGAGACGCTGCAGCAAGTCATTATACTTGGTCAGATCGTGCCGCTTCAGGTAATCCAAAAGCTTGCGGCGACGGCTGGCCATCTGGAGAAGGCCGCGGCGGCTGTGGAAGTCCTTCCGATGCGCGCGCAGATGCTCGGTCAAGTGGTTGATCCGGGCGGTCAGCAGGGCGATCTGGACGTCGCAGGAGCCGGTGTCCTTCTCGTGTACTTTGTATTGGGTGATGATTTCGGCTTTTACTATCGACATGGTCTGGTGTGGGTTGCACGACTGGAGGGGGCTTGGAGAACCCCGCGCCACCCGCCTTTGGCAACCTGCCGCCAGCCGATGGCACCGTTCTAATCCCGGCAAGCCGGGACCAATCATGGTGGCAGCCCGCAACCGACGGACTGTCACTAACGCAAGGGGGCTTTATCTTAAACCCGGTCGGGCGGCGCAAGCGTATTTTTCGGTGCATCGGCCATGGACGGCGCCCGTTCAAGCCCGCGGCGCAGCAGCAGCGGCTGGATGTCAGCATCGCCGCCGGTGAAATCGCGGAAGAGTGTCATCGGTTCCTCGCTGCCTCCGCGCGACAGGACTGTCGCGCGGAAATGGTCGCCGTTGGATCGCGTGAGGCCGCCATGTTGCTTGAACCATTCCACGCTGTCGGCATCCAGAACCTCCGCCCAGATGTACGAATAATATCCGGCAGAATAGGAGAGGCCGGAAAAGATGTGGGAGAAATAGGTGCTGTGATACCGCGGGGGAACCGGAGCGAAATCCAGGCCGGCGCGGCGGAGCGCCGCCGTTTCGAAGGCCGATTCGTCCACTGGAATCCCTCCCGGCTTCAATTCGTGCCAGGCCAGGTCGAGCCTGGCGGCGGCGAGGTATTCGGTGGTCATGAAACCCTGGTTGAACTTCCGGGCCGCCAGCATCGGGTCGAGCAGGGCGGGCGGCATCGGCTCGCCCGTCTGATAGTGTCGGGCGTAGTGCTTCAAAGTTTCCGGCCAGACCGCCCACATCTCGTTCACTTGCGAGGGGAATTCGACGAAGTCGCGGGGGACGTTGGTACCGCTGAACCGCGGAAAGCGCACGCGCGAAAACATGCCGTGCAACGCGTGGCCGAATTCGTGAAACATCGTGCGGACTTCGTCGAAGGTGAGAAGGGCGGACTCGCCCGCCGGGGGCTTCGGGATGTTGAGATGATTCGCGATCACCGGCTTGTTGCCGAGGAGTTCGGACTGGCTCACGTAGGCGCTCATCCAGGCGCCTCCCCGTTTGGCGGGGCGGGCGTAAAGATCGACCAGGAACAAGGCCAGCGGCTGGCCGTCCGCGTCGAACACCTCGAACACCCGCACGTCGGGCTGGTACACCGGCAGATCGCGGCGCTCCTTGAAGGTGAGGCCGTAGAGGCGGTGGGCGGCGTAGAACACCCCGTCCTGGAGCACATGATTCAGCTCGAAATACGGCCGCAGTTGCGACTCGTCGAACGCGTAACGGGTCCGGCGGACCTTTTCCGAGTAAAAGGCCCAATCCCATGCGGAGAGTTGAAATCCGCCGTGCCCCGCGTCGATCATGGTTTGCATGTCCGCCGCTTCGCGACGCGCATTGGCCGCCGCCGGAGGCGCCAGCTGAGCGAGAAGCCGGTCAACCGCGGCCGGCGTGCGGGCGGTCTGGTCTTCCAGCATATAGGCGGCATGGCTGGCGTAACCGAGGAGCGCCGCGCGCTCGGCCCGGAGTGCGACCATGCGAAGAACAACCGCCCGGTTGTCGAACTCCCCGCCGCGGCGGCCGCGGATCACCGACGCTTCTTGCAGCCGCTGTCGCAGCGCGCGATTCTCGAGCGAACCCAGCGCGGGCTGCCCGCTGGTGTTGAGGAGGCGAATGACGAACCGGCCGTGCTTCTGGTCGGCCGCGGCCGCTTCTTCCGTCGCCGCGATTTGATTCGCGGACATGCCCACCAGATCAGCCCGGTGATCGACCACGACGGCGGACGCATTGGTCCCCTTGAGAACGTTCTGGCTGAAGGTGGTCTGCAGGGCCGCCAGCTCGGCATTCAAGGCTTTCAGCCTGGTCTTGTCGGCCTCGGAAAGCAGGGCGCCCCCCCGGACGAAGTCCTTGTAATATCGTTCCAACAGTCGCCTGGACTCGGCGTCCAGGCCCAGTTGATCGCGTTGGTCGTGGAGCGTCCGGATGCGGGCGAAGAGCGCCGGATTCAGCTGGATGGCGTCCTGCTGGGCCGACAGTTTCGGGGCCATCTCTCGCTCCACTTCCTGCATCAGCGGGCTGGTGTTGGCGCTGTTCAGATTCGAGAAAACCTCGTCAACCCGTTTCAGCAGCTGACCGGAGCGCTCAAGGGCGGCGAGCGTATTGGCGAAGGAGGCCGGCGCCGGATTGGCGGCGATCGCCTCCACTTCTTTGAGCTCCTCGGCGAATCCCTGGTTGTAGGCGGGCGCAAAATCGGTGTCTTGGAGCCGGTCGAATTGCGGCAGGTGGAACGGCAGCGGGCTGTCGGTGAGCAGGGGATTCTCGTGCATTTTATGTCGGGTCGGCGCGGACGGCAGGAAGCCCTGTCGCCAGGGTGGCCGGCAGAAGGGGAAAGACGATCTTCATTCGGGGCAACCGGGGGCGGCAGGATGAAGCGCGCAAGCATGGAGAAGAAGCAACCTCCCGGCGAGCCAGTGATGGAGGGTGAAAAATGAATCGGCCGGGCGCTTGAGTCCGGTGCCGGCCTGGTCTTCCGTGTGGTTGTCGCCGCCGTTGTTTTGCCAAACTGTGGATTCTCCGCCGAACCCTTTCATCGAGTCTGCCGTGCTCGTCCCGATTTTCCGACGGACGGGCGGGATTTTGCGAGTCGTCCTCGTCCGGCGGAGCGAGCACGGCGTCCACGGCGGCCAGATCGGTTTCCCGGGGGGAAAGCGCGAGCCGGCCGACCGATCGTTCCTCGAAACGGCGCTTCGCGAGACGCACGAGGAGATCGGGCTCGCCCGCGACCGCGTGAAGGTCATCGAGGCTTTGCCGCCGGTGGAGACGCTGACGACCGCGTACCGGATCTTTCCGTTTCTGGCGCGGATCGATCCGCCGCCGCGATGGAACTGCAGCGACGAGATCGCGGAGGTGCTGGAAGTCGCGGTCGACGACCTGGCAAAACCGGAGGCGCACGGCGAGGACCTGGCCGATTTTCCAGCGGGGACGGGATCCCGGCCGATTCCGTTCTTCCAACTCGGACCCCATCGCATCTGGGGCGCGACGTACCGCATTCTGCGTCCGCTCCTCGCGCGGTGGGCCGCCGGTACGGATGTTGCCCCGTAGAATGAGCACGGTGGTATTAAATGACAAAGGGTGGCGGGCGGCTGCGAATTTTGCTCGCGGCCAGCGTCGCGGTGTGCGACAGGCAACCGGCGGAACCGGCAGCTCCCAACCCCTCGTGGGCAACCCCTCAGAAACCATGAAACTCAATCCAATCAGCGGGGCAGTTCTCCTCGCGCTGCTGCTCGCGCCGCCGGCCGGCCGCGCGCAGCCATTGCGCACCGTGCAGGTGCGCACCGCGAATGGCGTGGTGGAGGGCGTGGTCAGCCCGGACGGGAAGGTGCGCACCTTCAAGGGCATTCCCTATGCCGCCCCGCCGGTTGGACCGTTGCGCTGGAAGGCGCCGCAGCCGGCTGTGTCCTGGACCGGGGTGCGGAGGGCCGTCGACTACGCGCCGCGTGCGATGCAGGGGCGCATTTACGATGACATGGTCTTCAACGACCACGGGCCGAGCGAAAACTGCCTCTATTTGAACCTGTGGATGCCGGAGAGTCCGGCGCCGGCCAAGCTGCCGGTGATGGTCTGGATCCACGGCGGCGGGTTTGTCGCGGGATCCTCTTCCGAACCGCGCCAGGACGCGGGGAACCTTTCGAAAAAAGGCGTGATGGTCGTCAGCTTCAATTACCGGATGGGCGTGTTTGGGTTCCTGGCGCACCCGGAACTGACCAGGGAGTCGGGACGCAACGCGTCGGGAAACTACGGGCTGCTGGACCAGGTCGCCGCCCTCGAATGGGTCCGGCAGAACATCGCGGCGTTCGGCGGCGACCCGGACAATGTGACGATCTTCGGGGAATCGGCCGGCTCGGAGTCGGTCAGCGCACTGATGGCATCGCCCCTGACGCGAGGCCTGTTCCGCCGCGCGATCGGCGAGAGCGGGGCGTTCTTCGACGCCCACCCGCCGCTGCCGTCGCGCCGCGCCGCCGAAGAAGCGGGGGTGAGATTTGCCGAGTCGGCGTTTGGGACCGCTTCGATCGAGGCGCTGCGGGCCCTGCCCGCGCCGCAGCTGCTCGAGGCGGCGCTGAAGCAGCCGCGGGTGGAGTTCGCCCAGGATATCGATGGATATTTTCTGCCCGCGGACTGCCGTTCCATCTACGCTGCCGGCCAGCAAAGACATGTCCCGCTTCTGGCCGGTTGGAACCGGGATGAAGGAGATTATCAGTCCTTCTTCGGCGACGACAAGCCGAGCGCCGGATATTACGTGGCGCGCGCCAGGACCCGGTTCGGTGCCAACGCGGAGACTTTTCTCAAACTCTATCCGGCGGCGACGGAGACCCAGGCCAGGCGGGCCGCCCAAGACTTCGCCGGCGACGACTTCATTGCGTATGCCACCTGGAAATGGATCGAGCTGCAGCTGGAGACCGGCGGATCGCCGGTCTTTCGGTACGAGTTCGACCAGGCTCTGCCACTGCCGGTGGGCGCGCCGCCGGGCACGGAACCGAGGGCGCCGCACGCCTCCGAGATCGAGTTCGTCTTCCGGGTCCTCTCCTCGAAGAACTTGCCCTGGCGGCCGGAGGATTACGCAGTATCGGAACTCATGGCGTCCTATTGGACCAACTTCGCAAAGACGGGCGATCCGAACGGACCCGGCCTGCCGTCCTGGCCGGCGTATACCGCCCGCGACGGTTACCCTGTGATGCATTTGCAAGCCGAGTCCCGCTCCGTCCCGGACGAACACCGGGGCCGCTACGAGTTCCTCGACCGGCTGTAGTCTCCCGCAAAACGGGGGCGGGGGCGGATCACTCGGGGGCGTCTCGTCAGCGCTCCAGCGTAAACTCCGCCATGGTCCCTCTGGCGGAGTCGGGGGCGATCACCAGCCCGAACCGGCCGGGTTCGACCACCCAGGCGCCGTCCGCGGTCCAGCAGCCGAGATCCTGGGCGGCCAGACGGAAGGCGATTTCCCTCGACTCACCGGGCCGGAGGGTGACGCGCTGGAAGCCCTTGAGCTCGCGCAGGGGACGCGCGCCGGCGGCACAGGCGAATTCGCGCAGGTACAGCTGCGCGACCTCGGTGCCGGCCCGGGCGCCCGTGTTGGCGAGCGTGACCGTCGCCGTGATCGCGCCGTCCCGGAGCGTGGCGCCCGACAGCCGGGTTGGGCTGTAATTGAATCTTGTATACGTGAGGCCGTAACCGAACGGGAGCAGCGCGTCCCGCGAGCCTTCCCGGTAGTCGTCGAGCGGGCGGCCGGTGGGGAGGTGGTTGTAGTGCACCGGCACCTGGCCCAGGCGGCTCGGCCAGCTCGTGGTGAGCCGGCCCGAGGGCGCGACTGCGCCGGTGAGGATGTCCGCCACGCCCGGCCCGCCCTGCCCGCCCGGGTGCCAGGCGAGGAGCACCGCGGCG
>Ga0074045_10006513_pt1 | contig 10024 bp, 7 predicted proteins | sample BogForMeECP23OM2_FD_94442 | JGI IMG/M metagenome (GOLD analysis project Ga0074045, IMG submission 94442) | Bog forest soil microbial communities from Calvert Island, British Columbia, Canada - Bog Forest MetaG ECP23OM2 | ecosystem: Environmental > Terrestrial > Soil > Wetlands ... | reverse complement strand
GGAACCAGATGGGATCGAAAGTGCTGCTCGGCAATCTGCTCGTGATCCCGATTCAGGACTCGCTGCTCTACGTCGAGCCGCTGTTCATCCGCGCCGAGAACGGCCAGTTGCCGGAGTTGCAGCGGGTGATCGCGTCGTACAGCGATCGCGTCGTGATGGGCGATACGCTCGATCTGACGTTGGCGTCGCTATTCAACAACCAGGCCCCGCCGGCGCCGACTGTTGCCAAGGCCATCTCGAACGAATCGATTCCGCAGTCGATCTCGCAGGGCGCGACACCCGGCGCCCCCAGCATGGGCACGGCAGCGCAGCACTACAACCGCGCGATGGAAGCAATCCGTGCCGGCGACTGGACCTCCTTCGGCGCCGAAATGAAAGCGCTAGGCGACGAACTGTCAAAATCCCAAAACCCCAGCCATCCGTAACCAACTGTCTGTCTCCGCTCGCTTAAGTAAATTCCAACTTGACTTCCTTGCGCTGCGACCATTACTAGTCCCCCTTGAGCTAGAGCCGTTTCGGGGTTGCATTTTCGTTCCGCCCGCCACGGTGTTTCACGCGGCTTTGGGGAGCCGCATCGTTTACGACATGACGCGCAGCACCAGGCTCGCCCGCGAGCATGCTTTCGCGCTGGAGGATTTTGCATGTCCGCATTTGCCCGCTTGCGTCGCGCGCTGCACGACGGACTCGCTTTTCAACTCATGCTCGCGCTGGTCGTCCTGTGCGGCATAACTCTCGGCGCCGTCCCTGCTTACGCCAAGAAGGTCCATAAAATAACCAGAACGCCCGTTGTCGTGACGCCCAGCGGCCAGCTTCAGGGCGTCATCAACGGCCATATCGCGGAGTACCTCGGCATCCCATACGCCGCTCCTCCGGTCGGTAACCTGCGCTGGATGCCGCCGCAGCCGTACGGCGGCTGGCAGGGCGTGCTCGACGCGTCGGCGTTCGGCAGCGAATGCACTCAGCCGGGCGGAGTCGGCACTGAGAACTGCCTGTTCCTGAACATCTACGTGCCGAAGAAGAAAAGCGGCGGCAAGAAACATCGCAAAACGCCCGTGATGTTCTGGATTCATGGCGGCGGCCTGACCGCCGGCGCCGGATCCGATTACAACCCGGCTCCGCTCGTCGAGCGGGGCGTGATCGTCGTAACGATCAACTATCGCCTCGGCTACCTGGGATTCATCGCGCAGAGCGCGCTCGACAGCGAAGGGCATGAGGCCGGGAACTACGGCCTGCAAGATCAGCAATTCGCGATGCAGTGGGTGCATGACAACATCGCGGCTTTCGGCGGCGACCCCGGCAACGTTACGATCTTCGGCGAGTCCGCCGGCGGCCATAGCGTCTATTGCCAGCTCGCCTCACCGACCGCCGCGGGACTTTTCGAGAAAGCGATCGCCGAGAGCGGATCGTACGTCATCTTCGACAGCTTCCTCGATCCAATCGTCCCGCTGTCGACGGCCGAGACCACCGGCAGCAGTTTCGTCCCGTCGGGCGCGTCGATCGCCGACAGCGTTGGATGCACCGATCAGACGGCCGCATGCTTGCGTGCGGTTTCCAACACCGAGTTGATTAATGTCGAGCCCGGCTCCATTTACGCCCTCGTCGACGGCACGCTCCTCACTGAGACGCCCGAGCAGGCCTTCGCCGCCGGCACCTTCAACCAGGTCCCCGTGATCGCGGGCACCAATCACGACGAATGGCGTGCCTTCGTCGCCGAGGAGTACGACTTCGCCGGCAACCCAATCCTGACCGTGAACGAATATGATAACGCCACGATCGCGCTGTGGACTTCGCTGCTAGCGCCGATGGTCGAAACCATCTATCCCTACTCCGCCTACCCGAGCGGCGGCATCGCCCTCGGCGCCTCGGGCACTGACGGGGTCTTCGCCTGCGGTGCACGCACGGCAGATCAACTGCTCGCGCAATTCACGACCACCTACGCCTACGAGTTCAACGACGAGAACGCTCCTCCTCCGCAATCCGATATTCCGGGTCTGACGTTCCCGCTGGGCGCCTATCACGGCGCCGAGATTCAGTACCTGTTCGACTCGGACTTCTATTACCTGCTCAACGCCAGCCAGCAGCACTTGGCGGCTGCGATGGTCCGTTACTGGACAGCGTTTGCCGCCACTGGAAATCCCAACGGCGCCTCGAACCCGAAGTGGGCGCCCTACGATCCGACGAGCGACCAATTTCAGTCATTCATACCGCCGACGCCGAAGGTGGAATCCACCTTCAACACCGACCATCAATGCGACAGCTTCTGGAACCAGATCTGATCCGCGTTTAATCGCGATGGGGGGACGCCGTGTCCCCCCCATCGCACCGACATCTTCCACACAAATTGTTCTTTCTGTAACTCGAAGCGCGTTCTATCTGCAGGGACTTGCTTAGAACATGCTGCGCCCTCTGTCATCCTCTTCGGCAGGGAAGTCTTTGGGAAACGCTCTCAAACGTCGCTCTGAACCTGCTACCATCGCGCCACCGCCGGCGTCGCGACAGCCAACATTGTGCGATCGGATCGCCGCTCTCGCCGAACTCGGCACCCGGACGCTTGCGGCCGAGCGATGCGTGATCGCTTTTCGCTTGAGCGCTGCAAGCGCCGACGATGTCGTCGCAGCGCCGACCGGAGATTCGCGATGGGACGAAGTGCTCAACCCGCTGCTGGCCGCACTCGAACATCGACTCACCGACGCGGTCGCAGCCGGTGCAATCAACCAGCCGCAGGTCGAGTCGATTCAAAGCGTCGCGTTGAGCGCGCGCGAAATCGACGCAATCGCGCGGGCAAATAGGATAGCCGGGGAGCACCAGCTGGCTGCGTCGCTCTTCACCGACGGCGAGCACACAGTCAGAATCGCGCTGGTGGCAAGGGCAGATCGCCACCGCGCCGAACTTGAAGCATCGCTTGAATTTCTCGCACGCGCCGTCGTCAGCGAGCTCGCTCTCACCACCGCGCGCGCGTCGCTGGAATTCTGGCGCAGCCACGGCGCCGAGAGCGGGCGCCAAGCCGTCGGCGCCAGGCGCGACCTCGGCCGCCAGCGCACCGCGTCGAATCTGCTTGACGACGCCGTTGCGGCCGTCCGCAGCGCGCGCCCGGCCGAACGCTTCGGATGCTTCGGCGGTCTCGTCGCCGATGGCGCCGGCTTCGACCAGTGGATGGTCGCGGTCGCGGACGCCGGCTCCTTCGTCGTGGCCGCGTCGTCGTCCGGCCGCACGCAATTCGATTTGGGCGAGGCCAGCGCTATGGCGGAAAGTTTCCGCCGCCGAATCGTGATTGCGCGATGGCGCGATCGCGAAGAAAGCGCGGTGCGCGCCAGCCGCTATTTCGAAGACAAAATATTCGCCGATTCTTACGTGTGCCTGCCGTTCGATACCGGCGCGATCGCGCTCGGCTCGCGCGACGCACGCGCTTCGGCCGCCAATGCCGAAGCGATAGTCGCGCGGCTCGCGCCGTTCGTCGGCAGCTGGCTGATGGAACGCGAGGCGGCGCGCCGCAGTGCCCTGATGCGTCACCTCGCGCTGAGAATGTTCGCCGCCGTCGACGAGGAGCGCGCCCGCATCGCGCGCGACCTGCACGATAACCAGGCGCAGTTGTTGGCGGCTGCGAAGATTGCGCTCGCGGGCAAGCGTGACGCCGCGCGCGAGATATTCAAGCAGATCGAGGTCGAGTTGCGCCGCAAGACGCGCGAGCTGCGCCCGCCCACCCTCGGCAACGCATCGCTCGACGACGCAATCCATCGCGAGTTTGCGCTGCTTGAACGCGCCGGCGTGGCGGCCAAGCTCATTCACGGCGGCGCGGCAGAAAAGCTGTCGCCTCCGGTGCAGCAGCTGTGCTTCCAAATCGTTCGCGAGACGTTGTCCAATGTGATCCGGCATGCGCACGCGACCTCGGTGCAGATCACGCTGGAAAAAATCGAGACGGTCGCGCGCGTCTGGGTAGTCGACGACGGCTGCGGCATCACCGCCAATCTGAGCGACGGAATTGGCCTGGCGGGCGTGCGCGAGCGCCTCGAGTTGATGGGCGGAAGATTGTCGGTCGAGTCGCGCGCCGGGCGCACCGCCGTCGTCGCGGAAATTCCGGAACCCGCCTGATGGAATCTCACGAGCGGATTCGCGTGCTGCTCGCCGACGACCATCGCATCGTGCGCGAGGCCTTGCGCATGGTCCTCGCCACCGAATGCGAGGTCGTCGCCGAAGCCTCGGACGGCGAGCAGGCCGTCGCCATCGCCGCGCAACTGAAGCCGCAAGTAGTCGTGATGGACCTCGCGATGCCGGGAATCGGCGGACTGTCCGCCGCGCATCGAATCGCAATCGAAGCGCCGTCGTGCAAGGTGCTGGTGCTCAGCCAATACGACGACGAGGAATACGTGCTCGAGGCGCTCGGCGACGCGCGATGCGCAGGTTACATGGTCAAGACCGACGCCGCGGACGAATTGCTGACCGCAGTCCGCACAGTCAGCGCGGGTCGGCGTTATCTCAGCCCGGCGATCGCGCCGATCGTGCTCGCGCGGCTGCGCAATGGCGCCCCGAAGAACGCGTCTCGCTCGGCGACTCCGACCCGGCGCGAGCGCGAAGTGCTCAAGCTGATCGGAGAGGGCGCGACCACCAAGGAAGTCGCGCTGAAACTCGGCATCAGCGTCAAGACCGCGCAGGTCCATCGCGACAACCTCAAGCAGAAGCTCGAACTGCGCTCGACGGCCGCGATGGTTCGATATGCGATCAAGCACAAACTGATTCGCCTCGATTAGGAATTTGTTCTCGACGTGACAAAAAGTCTACATTTCGACCCGGCGAATGTGACATCCTGATGCTTCCCGTTCCATAGTCTCAGCCGATGGACTTGCACAAGGGCGGCAGACGGCGAGCGGACGCGCGCCGATGGTTCGAGCTTGAGCCGCCCGCACCGGAACGTCTCGAACTCGAAACCTCGCCGCGTATCGCCACCGTCACCAGCTACGTTTTCACTCGCGCCGCCGAACGCTCATGGCAGGTTCTCAATCAGCATCTCGAGGAGCCGCGCGGCTCCGTGTTCTGGATTGGCGGGCCGCCCGGATGCGGCAAAACGCATTTTCTCGACTACGTGATTGCGCTCCAGCGGCGCGCGGGCGCGCTCGACGCGCAGAATATGCGCCGCCTCGTGTGCGGACTCGAGCTGGCCGGGCGCGTGCGTGCCGCCGAGCTCGAGCTGTACCTGCTGAGCGTGCTGGCCGAGCAAATCGGCGGTGACCCGCGTTCGTCGGGCGATCTGTTCCGCCAGATGCGCGGCGCGGCAGCGCTCAACGTCGGGCTCGAGACGGCGCGCCGCACGGGAATCAAATCGATCACCGTCGCAATAGATTTCGGCGTTGCGGAGTGCGAGGCGGCGGAGTTCTTCGCGATGCTCGCGCAGGTCGCCGCGTCGTTCCACCAGGTAAAGTTCACCGTGATCGCAGCCGGCCGCGCGATGGCTCCGCAAGCGACGCGCGCGCTGGCGGTGGCGCCGGGCGACGCCAACGAGGAGACCATAGTCGCCGTGCGGCGCGCGCGCCGGCTGGTCGAGTACACCGCGCTCGACCCGGGCGTTGCTTACGCCGGCATCGATACGGCAGGATTGCCGCCCGATGCGATCTTTCCGTTCCATCCCATCGCGCTGAGCGCGCTGCGCGCGATCGCCGCGCAGCCCAGGCCCGACGGCGGCGCTGCCGACGGCGTTGCGATTGCTTCGTTGTCGCATCTTGCCCGCGAAGTGTTGGCCTCGCCCGCTTTCACCGATGGCTCGCGACCGCGGCTGATCTACCCGCCCGACCTGACGATGAACGCTGCCGTGCTGAATCTCGTCAAGGCTCAACTGGCGGAGGCGGGCCGCGCCGCCTGGAAGATCGCGCGCGACCGCATTGCCGACCTGGACGCCGACGACAAGGATCTCGCACGCGAGATTATCGACGCATTGATCATCGAGAAGGTCTGCGGCCGCATCGCACCGCTTGCGATCGAAGATCTGAAGTCGCGCGTGCCGACGGTCGCGCACAACGGCTCGGCGGATTCTGCGACGACGCCGGCGATGCGCGAGTTGTTGCGCCGGCTGGAACTCGCGACCGGCGGCGTGATCCGCCTGGAAACCGATGCGGCCCGCTTCGACCCCGAGGCCGCCGGCGCGCCGGAACTCGCGGCATTCAACACGGTGCTGATGCTCGCGCGGCGTTTCGATCGGCGGCTGGCGCTGGCCCGCAATCGCGTGGAGCTCGACGCGCGTATTCTGCAGCTCAACGCCGCGATGGCGCTCGCGGTCGAAGCGGCGATTCGCACGCGCGCGGTGCTCACGGCGGCGCTCGAAGAAGCAAATCTCGCGATGCCGGCATCGAACAGCGCGACGCTCGCCGAATATATTGCGCTGGCCGAATCAGGCGCGGCCGCGATGCTCGAGGCTGCCGCCGATCGCACCTATCTCGCGTCGGCGATTCAAACCACCGGCGCGTACGAGGCGCTGGCCGCCGCCGCCGATTCCATCCCGCAGTTGCGTGCGATGCGCGAGTACTTGACCGCCACCGGACTGCGCGCCGCGTCCGACGAACCCATTGTCCGCGAAAACCTCGTGCAGCATGCGGCCGTCGTCTCATTGGAGACCGAATGCGAACTGCTGCGAGTCGAGCTGGGGCCGCGAGTGCTGGCCGCACCGCCGCGCAATCTCGACGCGCTGGCAGCGCGCTTTCAGAAATTCAAATGGACCTACGTCCAATGCTACCTGAGCGCGCACGCGCGATGGCGCGAGAAGATGGACCGCCTCGAGTTGGCGGCGGCCGACGCGCGCCGCTACTTCGACGCGCTCGCGCGCTTGAACGCCATCGCCGCGCTGGGACGTCCCGCGGGCGCGCAACTGGGAGTTCGCGTGACCGAGCTGAGCGCGCGCATAGTGAGATGCGACCTGGGCGACTCGATCGCGCCTGAAACGACGCCGCGATGCGCCAGTTGCGGCTTTCAGCTCGGTGCGTCATCGCCGCAGGCGGAACTCGACGATGTGATGGAGAACATCCGCCGCGCACTCGAGACCAAGCTCGCAGCACTTTCGCAGAGCATGATCGCGCGCCTGATTCGCGCTCACGACCGCGAAAATCGTCTCGAAGGATTCCTGAAAATCACCCAGGCCGCGCAAACCGACGCGCTGGTCCGAGTCCTCGACGAAAACCTGGCTCGCTACCTGTCGCAAGTCCTCGAAGAGCGAACGTGATTAGGCCCTGGCCTTCGCCTAAACCCCGAAAAATTCCTTGATCGCCGCCAGCGACTCTGCCTCCGTCAACGACGGCGCATGGCCGACGCCCGGCACCTCGACGACTTTCGCTCGCTTATGCACCCGGCACATCCTGCTCGCCGTCGCGCTGGCCAGGATATCGCTGTCCGCGCCGCGCACAATCAGGAGCGGACACGCGATGCGCGCGTACGGCACCCACAAATCGAATCGCTGTTGCGCGGTGCCGCCACGCAGCGGCCGGCGCACGTTGGGGTCCATCTTCCACACCAGTCCGCCCTCGGTCGCCGGCTTGACGGACCATTTCACCTGCTCGGCGACGACCGCGTCCGCCAGCTTCGACATCGCCGGATAATTTTCCTTGTAGTACTTCGCGACCTCGCCGATATTTTCGAAGCGCTCCGGCGCCGTTCCCACGTAATTCGCGATTCGCGTCAGCCCCGCCTGATCGACTTCCGGCCCGACATCGTTGACGACCAGCCGCTCGACGCGCTCCGGCCAGCCGCCGGCGTAGGTCATCGAGATGATCCCGCCCATCGACGTGCCGATCAGGCTCACGCGCGCGGCGCCCAGCCCTTCCAGCATCCGCGCCAGGTCGGTCACGTAATTCTGCGGCAGATATTCGGTCGGCGAACCCCACTGACTGTCGCCGCGCCCGCGCACGTCGACCGAAATCACGTGATACTTCGCCGCCAGGTGCGGCGCGAGCGCATCGAAGTTATGCGCGTTGCCGCTCAGGCCATGGACGCACACGACCCACGGCGCGCCCTCGTTTCCGTAGTCGAGATAGTGAAGCCGCAGCCCGTTCGCGTCGATAAATTTATCCGCTGCCATTTTTCGATAACCTGCGTTCACTCCGGATGCGGCATCTGCGCCAGCTGCCACAATTTCTCGGGCACGATAATCAGCCGCCGTCCCTCGCGAGTAATCACGCCCTCGCGCTCGAAGTCGTTGAGCTGCTCGGTCGTCCGCTGCCGCGACGCGCCCACCAGCTCGGCCAAATCCGCATGGGTCAGCTTGATCGTCAGCAGCGTTCCGCGTGAGTCGCGCACGCCGAATTTTTCCGCCAGCTCCAGCAGCGCGCCCGCGAGCCGCTCGCGCAGGCCCAGGCCGACGAAGTTCGCGTACCGCACCAGCATCCCCCACCATCGCCCGACCGTCGCGTCGAGGATGATGCTCAGCCGCTCGAGCGGAACGCCGAGCACAGTATCCACAAAAGTTTCCGGTTTCACCACCGCGACGAGGCAATCGCTGTACGCCTCGCATCGAAACGGCCGGGTGGTCTGCGGCAGCAGCGACGACAATCCGAACACCTCGCCCGGGCCGACGAATCCCACCAACACGCGCTGGTTGCGATTCACGTAACAAAGCTTCGCCACGCCCGACAGCAGTATATAGACGTGACTCGACGCCTCGCCCTCTTGAAAAATAGCGCCCTCGCGCCGCACTCTGAGCGGCTCCGAGGCCGCCGCCAGCCGCGCCGCCTGCTCATTGGGCATCCAGGCGAGCGATTTGAGCCGCGTAAGCGATTTCGCATCTATATTGCTGTCCGCCGCCACAATCGCTTCACTACCACAGTCGCCCCAATTGTCGCGAATGTGACATCGTGCGCGATTTTCCGCCCCGATTTAGCCCTTTTGTCACACCTGCGACAAACGTAAGTAACTCTAATGCTTGACCTAGGGGCGATATTACCGCAACTTACTTAAGTCAGGATTCACTTTCGATCGAGGCACATGAGGGGACACGAAATGGCACGTAACGAAGACAGCGCAAGGAGCACTCTGAATTCCACCGACTCAACTTTTTCCGATGAGATTTTGAAACTCGCACAAACTTTGATGCCCGAGCCGCCAACCGCCAAGGTTAAGCGGATGGTCGCCGAGATCGCCGACAAGGGCCTCGATCGCCAGCTGCACGAAATCGGCTGGAAGGCCTACGACACCGTCATCGGCGCTGCGAACAACGCCACCAATCGCGTCTTCACCAACCCCGCAGTCGGCAGCCTGCTCGGCGGAACAATCGATATGATGCTCCGATGGCAGCGGCTCAATGCCGCGGTCGCCGGCGCGTTCTTCTCGGCGCTGTGGCCTGCGGTCGGCCTGCCCTCCTCGACCGAGGTCGAGGGCCTGCGCAGCGACGTCCGCGCGATGCGCGAAGAACTGCGCGACGCCGTCGCCGAGCGCGACTCCAAGGACGACTTCGCCAGCGAGCTCCACATCGCAGTCCGGGAGTCGATCGTAAATCAGCAGGCTGACGAAAAGCTGGTAGCGCGTGCGACCAACGGACATGCCGCAACCGAGATCGACCCCGCGTCGATTCCGGTCGCGAAGAAGACCAGCGTTTACCAATTCTCGGTCTGGTCGGGATGGCCCGGCGCGGATCCGATGGAGCCAGGTGAAGATGTCGGCAATTAACGAAATCGCTTCGCTTTGGATGGAAGGCACGATGCGCACGCTCGACGCGTTCCGCTCGGGCTTCGGCGCCACGATGGACGATCCGACGCCGGCTACGCGCTCGCGCGTCATCTACGAGTCGGGCCTCGTCCGCCTACGCCACTACGAAGCACGCGGCGAGAACAAGAAGCGCGTGCCCCTGCTCCTCATCTACTCGCTCATTAAGCGGCCCTTCATCCTCGACCTGCAGCCCGGCCGCAGCGTCGTCGAATACCTGGTCAAGCAGGGCTTCGACGTTTACCTGATCGACTGGATTCCGCCCCGCGCCGGCGACAAGAACCACGGCTTCGACGACTACGTCAACGTCGACATCGCCAACGCCGTCCGCGCCATCCAGGTTTACACCGGC
>Ga0074045_10006512_pt1 | contig 10027 bp, 12 predicted proteins | sample BogForMeECP23OM2_FD_94442 | JGI IMG/M metagenome (GOLD analysis project Ga0074045, IMG submission 94442) | Bog forest soil microbial communities from Calvert Island, British Columbia, Canada - Bog Forest MetaG ECP23OM2 | ecosystem: Environmental > Terrestrial > Soil > Wetlands ... | reverse complement strand
TCCTGGCCGAGCGCGCGCACCAGGAATCGCTGCGTCTCGTTGATCGCGCGTTCGAGCGCGCGCCCGCCAATCAGCCAATGCCCGCGGCCGGCGATCGTCGCCAGCTTCGCGCCGATCGACTCTGCAAACTGCGAGGTCCGCGCCAGCGGCGCAAAGATATCCGAGTCGCCCGCTACAATCAGGCGCGGCGCGGCTTTGTCCGGCGCCGCAAACTCGATCGCGCCGGCCATTACGTCGGCGGCGAGCGCACCCGAATCGGGCGCCATCGCATTTATCAAACCGTCGCGAGTGAACGGATCGGCATCGGCGATCAATTCGAACAGTATTCTGCCGCGCGGCGGCTTGATCGGCAGCCGCCACATCATCGCCAGCCGATTCGCGATTCCGCCCACCAGCGGCGTGCGAAAGCCCGGCGCCAGCGGCGCGTATGCGACCGCGGCCTTCACTCGGCGATGCTCGCTGAGTTTGAGCGCGACCAATCCCCCGACGCCGTGACCGGCCACGACCGCATCGCGGCCAATCCCGTCGATCGCTTCGCCGGCCAGCGCGGCCAGGTCATTGAAGCGAAGTTTCTCGATCGGAGGCGTCGAGCCTTTGCCAAACGCGGCCCGCAGATCCGGTACGAATACTTCCCATCCGATCGACGCGAGATAACCGAACACCAGCGCAAGATGCCGCGGCGTGGTGAAAAGTTCGGGCAGCAGCACGATGGGCCACGCGAACTTGACCGGCTCGGGGCGCTCGCATTGCGCGGGGAAGCGGCCCAATTCGACGTCGTCCATTGCTCTGCCGAATTATGCGGCCCGCGACGCTGCCGCCATCAGGCGCGCGAATCTGAACGACGGAAAGGCGGCCTTGTCGATGAGCAAAACGCGGTGCCCGTCGCGCGCGAGTAAAATTGCGGCTGCGCTGCCGGCGACGCGCGCGCCAACGATTATCGCGTCAAAATCTTTTGCCAACGCGGACATAAGGCTTGCGGAACTTCGCGGCGATCGAAGCCTATCATGTTGAACGCGCGCGCCCGCAAGCAAGCGCCAGATAAGGAAAGAGCCCCCTCTTTCGAGGGGGCTCTCCCGTGTTGCGAGGCCTTTCAGCCTCGGCTTATTCCAGCAGCAATCCTGGCAGCCTTAGCCAGCCTTCGGGGTATTGGCCCGAAGGTAAACTCGTTAAGTAGTTACTTCTTTTTGGTCTTTTTGGCGGCTTTCTTTTTTGCCATTTTGCTCTTCCGCATCGGTTTGGACTTGGTGGCCTTTTTGGCCCGCATCTTCTTCCTCACTGGCATAGGTACCTCCTCTTCCTAGGCTGCTGCTGGACAAGCACCCTTTCTTATGATGAAGGTTCATCCCTCATCGATTCGGGCCGATTATAGAAACATGTTATTCTAAAATCAAGAGCCGCGAGGCGATTTATAAACAAATTTTAAAGTCGAAAGAGTGCAACCGAACCGGTCTGTTTCGGGTGTTTAGAATGTCGTTCAAAATTTGATCTCTTGAACTCGGCCCGGCGCTTGAATTACGATTGCCAGGATGTTGCGGTTAAGCTTTCTACTGCGCCGCGAGTGGCTCAGCCTAATCTTCGGCGGGGTTCTCGTGATGCTGCTATTAAGCGCGCTGCTCGGCAAGCAGGGGCCGCGCGACCTGGTCGCCCTCCAGAGCCATCGCGCCGCATTGGAGAAGCACCGCAATCAACTGGCAGCGGACAATGCTGCGTTCACAGCGCGCATTGCGAAACTTCGTTCCGACGACCGCTATATCGAACGCCTCATTCGCCGCGAGCTTGGCTACGCGCGCCCCGACGAACTGGTGTACAAGTTCGCCGACGAAGACGACCACGAAACGCCGTCGCGCTGAACCGTTCGCGAATATCAGAAAACGGCGCGCGGGATCAGCCGATACTCGCGAGCTTGCCGTTCCAGCTCTTCGCGGAAATCAGGATGCGCGATCGAGATCAGTGCGTGTGCCCGCTCCGGAACCGATTTGCCTTTCAGATTGACCATCCCATACTCGGTTACCACGTACATCACGTCGGTGCGCGGCGTCGTCACGATGTTGCATTCGTCGATTCGCGCGACGATTCGGCTGGCGCGCCGCCCGTCGCGCTCGTAGGTCGAGGCAAGGCATAGAAATGACTTGCCCTCGCGCGAGGCGTAGGCGCCGCGCACGAATTGCAGTTGTCCTCCCGCGCCGCTTATCTGCCGGACTCCAGCCGACTCGGAGCACGTTTGTCCGGTGAGATCGATTTGCGCCGCGTTGCAGATCGAGATGACGCGGTCGTTGAGCATTATGCGATGCGGCAGGTTGGTGGAATCGACCGATCCGGCAAAGCATGCGGCGTTGCGATCGAGAAAGTCGTACATCCGTTTCGAACCCGCCGCGAACGTGTACGCCATCTGGTAGCGGTTGGTCGCTTTGTGCGCGCCGGTGACCTTGCCGGCCTGGTAAAGCGAGACGAGCGAATCGACGAACATTTCGGTGTGAACGCCGAGATCCTTGATCGGAGCCACCGCCAGCAGCTCGCAGACCGCGTTGGGCATCGCGCCGATCCCAATCTGGATACAGGCGCCGCTCGGGATTTCCGGCGCGATCAGTTCCGCGACTTTCCGATCGACCGCGCTCGCGGCGGGATTCTTCAGCTCCGGCATCGCGGATGCGCCGGCGTCCAGCACGAACTCGACGTCATTTATATGCACCGCGTTTTCGATTCCGAAAACGTACGGCACGCTCGCGTCGGTCTCGACAATCATGGTTCTGGCTTTTTCGCTGATCGCCTTGTGATACGTGACCGACGGGCCGAAGTTGAAAAATCCGTGCTCGTCCATCGGCGCCGTCTTCAACACCGCGAGGTCCACGTCGATGAAGCGGCGATAGGTGTCGGGTGCCTCGCCGAAGTTCATCGGTATATGATGCGCGAGGCCGCGATCGTACATCTTTCTTTCCAGCCCCGAAAAATACCACGACAGGTAAACGAGATGACGTTGTTCGGGATCGGCCTCGGCCGCCGCGCGTGGGCGCATCGCAAGGCATCCGCGGATCTTTACGCGCTCGAGCTTTTGCACTCGCCCGGCCAGCGCGCGATCGAACAAGTCCGGCTGCCCGAGTCCGAATCCGTACTCGACCCAATCGCCGGATTTGACTTTCGCCGCCGCCTCATCGGCGCTGACTTTTTTGCGCTTGAGTTCTCCCTGGTAGGAAGTCGCCATCGGTAAACCCTCGTATCGATTCCGATCGATTTGCTTGACTGCGCCGCTGGCGTAGGATTCTCTTCAACCGGCGTACTTCAATCAATGCCAAGCATCGAACCAGTCAAGCAAGCGCCCGCCACCGCCGGGCCTGCCGCAGCCTCGCGGCTGATACTTTTTCTGACCGTCTTCATCGACCTGCTCGGCTTCGGCATCGTCATTCCGTTCCTGCCGATGTTCGCGCATAAGATGGGCGTCGGCGCGGTCGGAGTGGGCGCGCTGATGGCGATATATTCGCTGACGCAGTTCGTGTTTGCGCCGATCCTCGGCCGAATTTCCGATCGCGTCGGACGCCGGCCGATCCTTCTGCTGGGATTGCTGGGCTCATCGATCGGCTACTTGATTTACGGATTTGCCGGAACGTTTTTCTGGCTGCTCGCGTCGCGCGCGATGCACGGCGCATGCGCCGCAACGATTTCGACCGCGCAGGCCTACATCGCCGACACCACCGATGACGAGCATCGCGCCAAGGGAATGGGACTCATCGGTGCGGCGTTCGGACTGGGCTTCGTGCTGGGGCCGGCGCTCGGCGGAATCATGGGGTATTCGAGTTTGCGGGTGCCGGTGTTCTTTGCCAGTGCGCTGACGTTTGCGAATTTCATCTTCGCCGCGGCCAGACTGCCCGAGTCGCATCATGCCGATCGCTCCACGCCGCTGGACTTCGCCCACTTCATCGGGCCGCTGCTGGCAATTCCGCGCCAGTTGCTCCGCCATCGGCTGGCGCGGATGTTCGCGATTGCATTTCTGCTGACGTTCTCGTTGTCCGCGCTCGAAACGACGTTTGCGCTGATGGTGCCCGTGGTTTACGGTTACGGCGCGTTCGGCATCGGCGTATTGCTCGCCTTCGCCGGCCTGATGCAGGCGCTGGCGCAGGGCTATCTGCTGGGAAAAATCGTGGGCCGATTCGGCGAGGTGTGGCTGCTGAAAATCGGATTGCTCGCGATGATCGTTGGGTTGGCGCCGATGGGTTCGATTTCGTCGCACGGCGCGTTGATCGCGATGCTGGCGGCGCTCTCTCTAGGTTATGGTTTCGCAAGCCCGTCGATCGCCAGCCTCATCTCGCGCAACACCGGCCGCGATTTGCAGGGTGAAGTGATGGGCGTGAATCAGTCTGCCATGTCGCTGGCGCGCATCTGCGGCCCGATCGCGGGCGGACTGGCGTATCAAATGCTGGGACCCGCGGCGCCCTACCTCAGTGGCGCCGTTGTGGTTATGCTCGCGCTTGCGGCCACCAACGCAATCGATGTCCGCGCATCCTGACGCAACGGGGGAATACTATGTACGCGCTTCGCGGCTGCATTCTCGCACTTCATATCTTCGGCATCATTTACTGGATAGGCGGGCTGCTGATGATCGCCAGCCTGCTGGCGCGCGTGCCCGACGAAGTCGGACTGCCCAAGGAACGCTTCCTCGGCGTGGCGCGCAGATTGTTCGAGACCACGAGCAACGTCGGGGCGGCAATCACGATCGCTCTTGGAATTCTGCTGATCCTGACGAATCCGCCGGTGCTGCGGCAGGGATGGTTCCACGCGAAGCTGCTGCTGGTCGCGGTGCTGCTCTTTTATCACGTGCGGTTTTATCGCCGGATCATGTTCCTCGAGGATAATCCGAGCCAGTCAACGCGTCGCGAGTATAGCGTCGTCCACGGGCTGGTGAGCCTGCTGTTGCTCGCGATCCTGATGCTCGCCGTGATGAAACCGTTCTAGCAGCAAACGTCCGATTCCCTCGCCCATTGCCGCCAACCGCTGCTAGAAACGGTCCTTGAGTTCGCGGAGCTTGGCAAAAATCGCGATCGGATCGTCGTGCACCGACGGATCGCGCCGTTTCAGATTCGCCCGCAGTTCGGAGCTGTCGGTGCGCAGAAATGGATTGGTCTGCTTCTCGTCGCCGATGGTGGACGGCACCGTGAACTTGTTCTCCGCGCGCGTCTTGAGGCTCCACTGGTGCTTCTTTGTGAGCGCCTGGTTCCCCGGCTCCAGGGTCAGCGCGAAGCGTAGATTTTTTTCGGTGTACTCGTGGCCGCAATAGACCTGGGTCGAGTCGGGCAGCGCCGCGAGTTTTTTCAGCGACGCAACCATCGTCGATGCTTCCCCCTCGAACACACGGCCGCATCCGCCCACAAACATCGTGTCTCCGGTAAACACCGCGCTGAGCGTTGGAAAATAGTAGGCGACGTGTCCGTTGGTATGCGCCGGGATTCCGATCACGCGGCCTTCGAGCGCGCCGATTCGGATTTGGTCGCCGTCCGCGACCGGATTTGTCAGCGCGGGAATTTTTCCGCCTTCCGCGCGCGCGCCGTACACTTTGATTCCCGGCAGCATGGCCGCGATGCCGTTGTTGCCGCCGGAGTGATCGCCGTGCCAGTGCGTGGTCAGCACTGCGACGATTTTCGCGCCGTGCGATTTCGCCGCCGCGATCACCTTGTCGGGCTCGGCGCAATCGACCACCGCGCATTGCTTGCTGCCGTCGTCGATGACCAGGTACGCGTAGTTGTCCGATAGCTGCGGGGCGGTGACGATTGGCATCGCGATACTCCTTGCAGCTACACGCCGACGATATTGTAGCCTACGTCCACGTAGAGCGTCTGGCCGGTGACGCCGCTGGAAAAATCGCTCAGCACCGCGGCCGCCATCTTGCCGACTTCCTCGATCTTCATCGCGCGCCGCAGCGGCGAGCGCGCCTCGACCTCGTGCGCCATCGTATGGAAGTCGCGAATCGCCGACGACGAGAGCGTGCGCGCGGGTCCGGCGCTGAGCGCGTTGACGCGGATATTCCTGGCCCCCAGGTCGACCGACAGATAGCGCACGCAGGCTTCCAGCGCTGCTTTGGCCACACCCATCATGTTGTAATTGGGGATCGCACGGACCGCGCCGAGGTAGCTGAGCGTCAGGATCGATCCGCCGCCGCGCGCTTCCATCAGGGGTTCCGCGGCGCGCGCGAGGGCGACCAGCGAGTAGGCGCTGATTTCCATCGACTTCGCAAAATTGGCGCGGCTAACCGTCAGAAATCGATCGCGGAGATCTTCGCGCTCGGCAAACGCGACCGCATGCACGAGCAGATCCAGCCCGTTCCATTTTTTCTTGAGCGCCGCGAACACGGACGCGATTTGCGCGTCGTCGTTCACGTCGAGTTCGCCGATCACGTCCGCCTGGATTTGCGCCGCCAGCGGACGGACGCGCTTTTCCAGGATCTCGCCCTGGTAAGTCAGCGCGATCTCGGCGCCCTCCGCGGCCAGCGTCTGCGCTATCGACCACGCCAGGCTTTTTTCGTTTGCGACGCCGACGATCAACGCCCGCTTGCCCTGTACTATACCCATGGCGAGTTTCCTTATCTGCGACGATGCGCGTGCGGGCTCAGATTTCGATCTTCATCCCGTCATAGCCCATTTCAAGAGCGATCTCATCCGCGCGGCTCAGCACTTCGCGCCCGAGATGCGTCAGCACCATTCGGCGCACCTTGAACTTGCCGCGATTGGCCGCCAGCAGCGGGTAGTTGAGATGAAAGTTCAGCTGAGTGCTTTCGTAGTATGTGCATTCGCACAGGAACAGATCGGCGCCGGCGCTGAGCTCGACCAGCTCATCGTTCCATCCGCTGTCGCCCGAGAAGACTATCGACTTCCCGCCGCCGTCGATTCTGAGCGACAGCGAGATCTCGGGCTTGGTGTGCGGACTGCGGATCGCGCGCACCCTGAACTTGCCCAGCCGCGTCGAGCTGCCCGGCTCGAGCACCACGAACTTCAGCTTGTGCTTTATTTTGTCGAGTTCGAAATGCGGGAACATCGTGCGCATCAGCAGCCACGTCCGCTCCTCGAGCCTGGGCGGGCCCGCAATGGTCAGCACCTTCTTGCGCGGCGTCTCCCACATGTAGTCGAGGATCAGGAACGGCAGGCCGCCGAAATGATCGCCGTGCAGATGGCTGATGAGCAGCAGGTCGAAGCTGTCGGGCGCGATGCCGTTGCTCTTGAGCGCAGGCATCAGGCCGGGGCCCGCTTCCATCAGGATCCGGCCGCCAGGCGCGTCGATCAGATAGCCCGATTGTGAACGGCCGAAACTCGCGAACGCATCTCCGGTGCCCAACAGAGTCACGGTTACCGGCGCACCGTTCGATGCCGTGCGATTCGGATTCATTGCGGCGCCCTATGCTAATATCATCGCCGGATGCGCGCAAACCAGGGAGCGCCGCCGATGAAACAGGTGAAGACCGCAGCCGCCCTCGCGTTCGCCGCGGCTGTCATTGCCGCCACCCTTGCAGGATGCGGAAAATCCGCGCCGCCCGCAAAGGCGCCGGCGCGCATCTTCGCCAGCGCCGAGGAAGTCGAGCTCAACTTTCGCGGCCGCACGTTCGTGCTCGGCGACAACAATCAAATCGCGCAAGTGCGCCCGCTGGATTGGCCCAAGGACAAGTTCCTCAAACTGCCGTTCTGGTTCGGCCTCAACATCCTGGTGCCCGGAGTCATGGCGCCCAAAGAAGGCGATTTCTACGTCATCAGCGAGGCCGCCCTCGAAAAGCCTTTGGACACACCCGGCGAATGGATGATCGAAGCGGGCAGCTCGCTGGTGAAGCAGGAGACGGTGCTCGTCACGACGCGCACGCGATATCAGGCGCCCGGAAAAATTTTGCCGACCATCGTTCAGTATATCGGCAAGCGCGAATTCAACCGCCCCGACGGCAAGACCGTGAATATCCCCGTGCTCCGCGAGGTCTCGTTGCCAATGAAATGGACGCTCGGCGGGATGATCCCGGCAAGCTACGCGAGATACCGCACATGATTCGATCGGGCCGGGCGATCGTCGTGACGCTCGCGTTGGCGCTCATGCCGGTCCTCGCAGGATGCACGCCGGACAAGGCGCTCGACTTCGGACCTACCGGCGAGATAACCACGCCGCCCGAGGATCAGTTGAGCCGCGACATCATGCGCGATTTCGCCGGACGCGATTTCATTCTCGCCAACAATGATCACGAGGCGCACATCAGTCTCACCGATTGGAAGCCCGGACGGCGCATCATCGTGCCGTTCTGGCTCGGCGTGAATCCGCTCTACCCCGGATTTCTGCGCCCGACCGTCGGACATCTATATGTGATGAGCCAATCGACGCTGGTCCGCCCGCTCTCCAATAACGAGTACCTGATTCGCGCCGGCTCGAAACTCTTCAAGAGCGATACCGTCTTCGAGGCGACGCGGACGCGCTACCTCGATACGGGCGGGATGCTGCCGACGGTGGTCCGCTTCGTCGGCACGCGCGTCATCACGGTGCCAAAGGACGCGCCCGCAACCGGAACGATCACCGAGAAGGTCCCGGTGCTCCGCGAAGTCTCGATGCCGATGCATCCTGCCGCCGACCAGGACTTGACCGGCTACGCCAAGTTCGTCGCCGCTACTCCCGCCGCCCCACCGCCATAGCAAAATTGCTACGATGGGCAGCGTCATCAATCGAATCATCGGAGGACAATCCGCCGCATGTTGTCGCATACGAAATATCTCACCATGAAGGTGCCCAACCGGATGGACTTCGTGAACATCACGGACGAAGTTGAAAAGGCGGTCAATGAAAGCCGCGTGCGCGAGGGTCTCTGCCTCGTCAATGCGATGCACATCACCGCCTCGGTCTTCATCAATGACGACGAGCCCGGCCTTCACGAAGATTACCAGCGATGGCTTGAATGGCTGGCGCCGTACGACCCAAGCCCCGCGCGGTATCATCACAATCGCACCGGCGAGGACAACGGCGACGCGCATCATAAGCGCCAGGTGATGGGCCGCGAGGTAGTAGTCGCGATAACAGCCGGCAAGCTCGACTTCGGCCCCTGGGAACAGATCTTCTACGGCGAGTTCGATGGGCGGCGCCCCAAGCGCATCCTGATCAAGGTGATCGGCGAGTAGATTCCACGCTCCCTGGCGCCTCGCCCCTCGTCACATCTCTGCGCGGCGCGTGGCGATGACAATGCCCGACGACCAACAGAGCTTGCACAGCGTGAGCCTTCGATCCCGCTCAAGCTGAGCGACAAGTGCAGCTACCTTAGGTGCGTGATGGTCGGGCCAATTCGGCTGCGGCAGGAGATCGTCGATTACATAGAGACCACCCGGGCGCAGCAGCGCGAGCGCTTCTTCGAGGTGGTCGAACTTTCCCGGCCAGGTATCAGCGAAAATCAGATCAAACTGCAGCCCGCGTAATTCTCGCAGAAGCGATGCACCGTCCCCAACGCGGAAGGTGACGCGAGGGTCATGCCCGAGATGCCGCTTGGCAATCTCGACGAACTTCGCTTCGCCATCGACCGTGAGCAGCGTCGCTGCTGAGTCCATCCCGTCGAGAATCCAAGCCGTGGATGCGCCCGTTCCGGTGCCTAGCTCAAGCAGCGCGCCACCCGGCTTTGAGGTTGCGAGCGTGCGAAGCAGCGCGCCGGTTCTGCTTTCGCTGATCATCGTGAATCCAACCGTCGTCGTATCGCGCTCAATTGCGTTCAGCGCAACCGGCCTCTCCAAATCGACCGCATCATTCATAGTCAGGTCTCTCTCATCGTTAGGACTCTTCGGACTCTTGCAGCGTGGCGGTCTGCAGTAGCTCGGCGGGTACGTTTTCTAAAAAACGCGACACCCGGCCCATCACGAACCCGAAGCTGCGGTCGAACATATATATCGGATACGACAGGTACAGCTCATCGCGCGCGCGCGTGCTCGCGACGTACATCAGGCGGCGCTCCTCCTCGATTTCGTCATCGCCCACGCTTTGCGGTCCCGGAAAGCGTCCGTCGGCGGCCCAGATCAGGAACACGACTTTCCATTCGAGCCCC
>Ga0074045_10006510_pt1 | contig 10028 bp, 5 predicted proteins | sample BogForMeECP23OM2_FD_94442 | JGI IMG/M metagenome (GOLD analysis project Ga0074045, IMG submission 94442) | Bog forest soil microbial communities from Calvert Island, British Columbia, Canada - Bog Forest MetaG ECP23OM2 | ecosystem: Environmental > Terrestrial > Soil > Wetlands ... | reverse complement strand
TACATTGAAGAAAAGAACTTTTTTCCTCAGTTCGTGATCGACCCGGAAAGTCAGCGCCAGGTATTTCCCGAATTGATCGTTCCAGAAGATCAATGGAATGCCTTTTTGAAAGACCGACAGGGTGCCATTGCCGGCGCGCAGACCGCCGAACGCTTCCATTGGAAGATCGGCGATCGCATCCCGATCAAAACCACGCTCTACGGCGGCGGCGCCTGGGAATTCAATCTCGTCGGCATTTACCATGGCAAGCGCCCGCAGGACGACGAAACCCAGTTCTGGTTCCAGTGGGACTACTTTGAAGAAAAAGTGCCTGAAGCGGTTAAGGGTCAGATTGGCTGGTATGTTCTGCGTGTCGACAATCCCGATGATTCCCCCCGTATCGCCAAAGCCATCGATGACCAATTTGCGAATTCGCCGTACGAGACCAAAACCCAAACCGAGTCCGCTTTCGCTGCGAGTTGGGTAAAACAATTTGGCAATATCCAAACCCTCATCGTGAGTATTGGCACAGTCGTGTTCTTTACACTGCTTCTGGTCACTGGCAACACCATGGCCATCTCCGTCCGCGAACGCACTTCCGAACTGGCAGTTTTCAAGGCCATTGGTTACTCCGACCGTTCCATTCTCTTCTTCGTCCTCGCCGAGGCCTTGACCATTGCTCTGATCGGCGGCGCGCTCGGCATGCTCTTCGCCGTGCTTGCCGTGCCAGCTCTTGCTAAAGCGCTCAACGGCCTGCTGCCCAGTATTGTCCTTGCGCCACCCATGCTTTTGTTCGGCCTTGCCGTCGCCGTTCTCACTGGGATTCTCAGTGGACTCCTGCCCGGCTTAGGTGCCATGCAACTGCGCATTGTAAACGCCTTGCGGAGAGTCTGACGATGGCCGGAAAACTTGTATTCTTTTTCTTCATCACCGTTGCGGCGATTGCTGCGCTGGTGCTCATCCTGGTCGTAGTGTTCGGCATCCTTGCGGGTTTGCTCGCCCCCTTCCTTGGCTCGGTTCCCGTTTCCTATAATTTCCGCAGTATTCGCGCCCGGTGGACCTCAACGATCGTAGCCATTCTTGGCATTGCTGGCACCGTCGGCGTGTTCGTCGCCATGCTCTCGTTGGCTCGCGGCTTCAAGGCCACGCTCGTCGCTTCGGGTTCTCCGGGAAACGCCCTGGTCATGCGCGCCGGTTCCACTTCGGAAATGATGGGTGGTATCACTCTCGATTCCATTAAGGTTCTTCAGGATGCCCCCGGCATAGCACGCGATCCCTCGGGTACTCCGATTCTGACCCAGGATGTGGTCGGAGTGATTCCTGTTCCGCTAATCAGCACCGGCACCGATGCTAACGTGCAGGTTCGTGGCGTCTCGCCCAACGTGCTTGAAGTCCGCAATTTCGTCAAAATCGTGCAGGGGCGCATGTTTCAAGCCGGACTGAACGAACTTGTGGTCGGCAAGAATGCTTCGAAGACCTACCAGGGACTTACGGTCGGCAACAACATTGATTTTGCCGGTGGGCATTGGCAGGTTGTCGGCGTCTTTGACGCCGGCGGTTCCGCCTTCGATTCCGAAGTCTGGTGCGACTCCCAGATTTTCAACCAAGTGCTGAAGCGACCAGCAAACATTTTTCAATCCGCCACTGTGCACCTTACCTCGCCCGCCACCTTTCAGGAGTTCAAGGATGCGGTCACCAAGGATCCCCGCATGAACGTGGATGTGTGGCGCGAAATCGACTATTACGCCAAGCAGTCGACCACCATGACGCGACTTATTACTGTTCTCGGCGGTTTGGTTGCCGCCATTATGGCCATTGGCGCCATTTTCGGAGCGCTCAACACCATGTATTCCGCCGTGGCCGAGCGCGGCCGCGAAATCGCCACTATGCGCGCAGTAGGCTTCTCCACATGGAACGTCATTCTTTCGTTCCTGTTTGAGGCGCTTCTGATTTCCTTTCTTGGCGGTATCATCGGCTGTCTCGCGGTTCTTCCTTTGAACGGCCTCACCACCAGCACCATGAATTTTCAGACTTTCTCCAACGTGGCCTTCGCTTTCAAGATCACCTTTGACCTCCTGGTGATGGGCGTTCTCTTCGCCCTGGTGATGGGTGTTCTAGGTGGGCTCTTGCCTGCGATTCGCGCAGCCGTTCAACCAGTTTCGGTGGCTTTGCGCGAACTCTGATTCCTTGGAGTGCGGCAGCCCTGCTCCGCTTTTGCAATTTCAACTTTACGGCCGCTTCGCCTGTTCCTGCCCCAAGTGAGCGCAGGCAGTCCCGAGGGGCGGTGTGGTTCCGCATGGAAGGATCTCAACGCTAAACTACACGGTTGGCTTTCGGCCGACAAAAACTGCGGCACTCTCTCAAAACTCTTTCTCCTCAATCCTTCGTTTCGAAGGATCGTAATCGCAGTACCTTAGCCACTTCGGCCGCACCACGAAATAAGTAATTCCCGGCCAGTTTTCCCGCGCAGGGCCATCCGGAAATGTGGCAAAGTACGTTTTCTTGTACTTCACTAGTTCTTCCCCTTCCAACTCTTCCGCCACTCCTTCGTACTGCACGGTAATTTCCGTGGAGCATCCGATGACCCAAGCGACCCGCGGATTCTTCTTCAGATTCGGATATTTTCGCGAAGTTTTCACCGTGTCGAAGATAATCTCCAACTCCGGAGTCACCGCGAATCCCATCAGCGCCGCTTCCGGCCGTCGATCATCCCCCACAGTCGCCAATACCGCCAACCGCTCACTTTTCATGAATCGAAGAACCTCATCCAGGTTCATGTTTGCGCCCTCCGCAAGCACCACGGCGTTCGGAAATTAGTCACCGCACATGCTAAACTGCCCGTTCCATAGGAGATTTCATGAGTCGATCGCTCCCAGCTCAGTCCGTGCGCCTGCGCATCTCGTACCTGTTCCTGCTCTCGATTTGCTTCGTTCCCACCATCATCGACGCCCAGCAAGTCTCTCCTGAACTCCTCCACGGACTCACTTGGCGCCTCATTGGCCCGCATCGCGGTGGTCGTGTCACCGCTGTCGCGGGTATCGCCGGGAATACCAAAACATACTACATGGGTACACCGGGCGGCGGTGTCTGGAAAACCACCAATGCAGGCACAACGTGGTTTCCAATATTTGACCAAGCGCACGTCGCGTCGATTGGCGATTTGGCGGTTGCTCCTTCGAATCCCAACATCATTTACGTCGCCACAGGAGAACAGACGGATGGCAATGGTGTCTGGAAATCGGTCGATGCAGGTGCCACTTGGACCTATCTCGGTTTCCGCGATTCTCCGATTATCCCCTCGCTCCTTGTCGATCCCCATGATGCCAACCTGGTTTATGCGGCTGTCGCGGGCACGTTCACGCCTGGCGAAGCCCGCGGTATTTTCAAATCCTCGGACGGCGGAAAATCCTGGCGGAAAGTATTCTACAAAGACGACCGCACCAGTCCCATGGAACTGGACTTCGATCCCTCCGATTCTCGTACTCTCGTTGCCACCATGCGCCACATCCCACCGGCCCCCGGCGAAAAGCCTGCCGAAGGTGTGGACTCGCAATTACTCCGCTCCACCGACGCTGGCGAAACCTGGACTCCCATGGGCGAGCAAGGCCTACCCCAAGCGCACCGTCAACGCGTGGGCCTTTCCATTGCACCCGGACTGGGCGGCAAGCGTATATTTGCCTTAATGGCCCAAGGCCTGTTTCGCTCCGATGATTCCGGCACAACGTGGCAAAAAATCACCACGGACCCACGCGTCCTGGGGTCAAACTATTTTGGACGGGTTTTCTCCGATACTAAAAATCCCGACGTGGTTTATGTGATGCAGACCTCCACCTATCGCTCTGAAGATGGTGGCCGCACGTTTGTGGCGTGGAAGGGAACTCCCAGCGGTGAAGACGATCATGTTCTGTGGATCGATCCACAAGATTCGAATCATATCTTGGAAGGCACCGACCAGGGCGCGGTGATTACCTATGACTGCGGCAAATCCTGGAGCAGTTGGTTCAATCAACCGACCGGGCAGTTTTACCGAGTCTCTACCGACAACGAATTCCCCTACCGTCTGTATGCCGCGCAGCAGGACTCCGGGTCCGTCGTGGTGCCCAATCGCACGGATTTTGGTCTGACCACTTATCGTGACTGGTTTTCCAGCGGCTCGTTTGAAAGCAGTTTTATTGCGCCTGACCCGTTGCATCCGGACTACGTTTATTCCCTCGGCTGGTACGGCAACATCATTCGCCTGGATCGCAACACCGGCCAAACCGCCACTCTCTTTATTGCCCCCTCGAACTATCGCGCCAGCTGGGAAACGCCCATCCTTTTTTCGCCCCGCGATCCGCACACGATTTTCTATGCTTCGCAATTTCTGCTCAAGAATACGGACGGCGGCCTTGCCTGGAAGGAGATCAGCCCAGACTTAACCACGAAGCCCGCTTCAAGTTCACCCGCGCCGAAATCAGACGCGGCGGGGCATATTCCTTCGAAGGACGATTTGGAGGATTCCGGATTTTTCGCGGATGATGAGGATGACGCTGCTCAGGTTCCTCCGAATCGCGGCTTCATTCAAGCCGTTGCGCCATCTCCACTCGATGTCAACTTGATCTGGGTCGGCACCTCGACCGGTCTTATTCAAATTACGCATGACGGCACTACCTGGTCTGAGGTTTCTCCCACGGGGCTTCCTGAACGCTCGACCGTGAATTCCATTGATGCCTCTTCTCACGATCTCAATACAGCATTCGCTGCCATCTTTGCGCGCCGCGATACGCATCCGTATTTCTTTCGCACGCGCGATGCCGGCAAGACCTGGGAAAAAATTGTGAGCGGTCTGCCCGACGCGGGAATTGCTCGCGTGATTCGCGAGGATACCGTTCGCAAGGGTTTGCTTTTCGCAGGAACTGAAACCGGTGTGTACGTTTCTTTTGATTGTGGCGATCACTGGCAATCGCTGCAGCTTTCCTTGCCCACAGCTTCGGTGCGCGATCTGGCTATCCATGGCGACGATCTGGTGGCCGCCACGTTCGGACGCGGCTTGTGGATTCTTGACGACGTCTCTCCTCTCCGCCAAATAGACGATAGCCTTCAGAAATCGCCCGTCCACTTTTTCACACCTCAGACAGCCATTCGCGTCCACTGGGACAATCATCCTGACACCCCGCTGCAACGCGACGATCCCACCTCCCAAAACCCTCCTGACGGCGCCATGCTGTATTACTCGTTCAGCGCGCCACCGAAAGGCGAAATCGCTCTCGACATCCTGGACGAAAGGGGAAATCGCGTCCGTCATTTCTCCAGCATCCCGGAGAAGGAATCGCTCCCTCCGGCCAACGTTCCAGAATATTGGTTCTACCCGCCCGATAGTTTACCCACGTCTGCCGGGATCAACCGCTTTGTGTGGGACCTTCGCTATCCTCACCCCACAGCGCTGCCCTTTGGCTTTTTTGGCGAGCGTCTCGATTACACCGAATACACCCTTCCCGACCATGCAGTTCCAGGCGAGACGCCGCGTTTCCAACCGCCTGGTGCCTTTGTTTCACCCGGAACTTATGACCTGGTCTTAACAGTCGAAGGGAAATCTTATCGCCAGAAATTGCGCGTTGTTCCCGATCCCCGCATTCACATCTCCCCAGCGGACTATACTGCCCAGTTCGATCTATCGCAGAAACTCTCGCAGCTAATGGAAGTATCCGCCAGTTCGTTTCACGGACTCGCGCCCCTCGATGCTCAATTCGCTGATCGCAAGAAGTCCCTGCCCGCCACCGCGTCGAAAGAACTTACCGATTCCTTCGCAGATGCGGAGAAACAGCTGAATGCTCTGGAATCTGGCACGGAGCAAGCGCCAGGATTCGGCACAATCAATCGTGACGCGGCCCGCTACCTGGAGATGGTTCAAGCTGGGGACATTGCCCCGAGCGAATCGGTGAAGAAGATGTATCAATCTACTTGTGAAGCGTATGGCAAGAACATCGACACCGGCAATAAGTTCGCTAGTGAAGCTCTTCCCGCTCTCAACAAGCTGCTGGAGGCGGAAAAGCTCGCAGGCCTTACCTTCACGCCGCCGTCGGCCCATGGTCCGGCGTGCACCCCTTAATAAAACAAGGCGCACTGACTTGCGCCAAGTGCGCCCATGATTTCCCCAGCCCTTGCAATAGTCTTAGTCGCTGGCTGCGGCGTTTCGCGCCCCCGCCACGTCGGTGTCCGTCACCATGGTGCCCACAGCACGGAATCGCACCAGAAGAATCGTCAAGTCATCTGCCTGCCGCGCTCCTCGTGCAAAGTTCTCGACCGATTCCAGCACGGTTTTCTGAATCTCATCCAAAGCCAGCTCATGTTTTCCCAACAGCACTGCGCGCAATCTCCCGGTGCCATACAGTTGCTCGTCCGGGTCCATTGCTTCGGTGACCCCGTCGCTATACAGCACTAAGGTGTCATTTGGCTCGAGTTGCAGTGTGGTCGTGGAGAATTCCGCCTCGGGAACCAGCCCAACAGGGAACGAGCCTTCCGTGAAAGCTTCTTCCGCCGTCCCTGCCCGCAGTAGGACGGGCGAAGGGTGGCCGGCATTGATGTACTCCAACTTCCCCGAATCCTCCAGAATGCCGAAGAACATCGTCGCGTACCGACCTACTTCCGCGTGATCGCACAAGAACCGGTTAACGTGATTGAACACGCGTGCCGGGTCTGTTCCCAGCGTCATTCCCGACAGCGCTCCCTGCAACATCGTGGTCAGCAGCGCCGCGCCCAACCCTTTCCCGCTGACATCGGCCAGCAGAAAGGCAGTGCGGTGGTCATCAAGGGGAAACACGTCAAAATAGTCGCCTCCCACGGACAAGCAGGGAAAATTCACGCCGGAGACAGCCAAATGCGGGAAGTCCCGGAAGTTCTTGGGCAAAAGCGCTTGCTGGATATCGCGGGCGATGCCGATTTCCTGTTCCAGGCGTTGCCGCTCGCGTTCGCGTTCCACCAGCCGTGCATTGTCCAGAATGCTCGCCGCGTCCGCCGCCAGCGCATCCAGGATCTGCCGGTCCAGTTTGGAAAATGCCGTCGGCCGCTTCGAATCCAGATAAAGTACGCCGAGAAATTCCCCTCGCGTCACGTTGGTTGCAGATTCACTGCTAGCGCGCGAACTGGCGTACAGCGGTATCACCACCACCGCGCGCAATCCTTGCGCGACAATGCTGGCCGCCGCCTGCAGGTTCATTTCCGCCTGCTCGATATCTTCGGTAATCACCGGCAACTGTTTTTTCATCGCCAGTTGAATGGCCGTCTGGCTCGGCGTCATGCTCTCCGGAGGCAACCGCTGCCCTCCGCTGCGCCGCGCCAAACGCACGCGCAGTCGTTCCGAGGGATTCGCCGTCGGACTCTCCACTGCCTCTTCCAACAAGCCGCGGTCCGCATCCGTCACTGCCACGGCGTGATCGATCATTTTGGCCAGCACTGAGTCCAGCGGCAATTGCGAGTGCAGCAGGGATGTTGCTTCCAGCAGCAGGTTCAGCTTTCGCAGCCCGCCGCCCGTGGACTCCGAGCTGGTCATGTGGTCGATGCGCGTCAACAATTGCGGGATGGATTCGTCCGAAGTGCCGGTGGCCGCGCGGAAAATCACCTGGTAGGAATCTTCCAGCCCAAATGTAATGACATCTCCGTCCGTAAGTGCCCGGCTCTCCACTTTTTCGCCGTTGACGAAAATGCCGCGCCGCTGACCGCGATCTTCCAGGTAATAGCGGTTCGCCTCGGTGACGATAGCCCCGCAGTTCCGGGAGATGCGCCGGTCCGTCAGTTGCAAATGGTTGCCGGTTTCGGCCCCTCGCCCGATCAGGAAAGGCGTTTGCGTCACGCGGACATATTTCCGCGCCCCGTCCGGCGAGATCACTTCCAGCACTGCTTCAGCTTGTGCCAGCGTTTCCGTCATGCAGTTTATCCCCTGCCTTCCCCCACTAAGTCGCGCATTGTAACACGCATACGCCTCACAATGCCTTCCCCTTGCGTCCTATCCCCTAACACCGCCACAATACCCCCACCCGTCTCCTCCGCCGCACTACCTGACGGAATTCCAGGAGTTTACTCGAATGCTCGTGTTGGCCCATTTCTGCCACTCTGCCGTTGGGAACCTGCTCTTTGGCACCTTCCTTGCCGACGCAGGCCTCTCTCATGCGGATCCCGTTGTGCCGATACTGATCGCCTCTATCTTCATAACCCTGGGCGCCGCGCTTGGCGGCTTCTTAATGAAGTGGTTGAAGCAGCCTGCGGTTCTCGGAGAGCTTCTAGTTGGCCTTCTTGCGGGCAATCTCGGCTATTACCTGGGCAACCCCACGCTCACCGTGCTACGCGAAGGCGACAACCTTTCGCGCATCGCTTCTCTGGCGTTGACCAGCTCCTACAGCATCGGTGAAGCTACATTGAAAATCCTTCCGCCGGGCCCCCACACCGATCTCTTGGCTCAGCTACTCGCCGGCCCACAGGGACAGACCTATATCACGGTGTATGCCTTCATCGACATTATCTCCCGTCTCGCCATACTTGTTCTTTTGTTCATGGTTGGCTTGGAAATCAGCCTCGTGGAGATGCAGCGCGTCGGCAAATACGCCACCTATGTCGCTGTTCTTGGCATCGTTCTTCCCATGGTCCTCGGTATGGGTGTGATGAGGCTGCTACATCCAAATAATCCCCTCGCGGTCGATCTTTTTGTTGGTGGCATTCTCACCGCCACCAGCGTCGGCATTACAGCCCGCGTCCTGCGCGACATTGGCCGCGAAACCACCGAAGAAGCGCGTATTATTCTCGGGGCTGCCGTCATTGACGACGTCCTCTGTCTCATCGTTCTCGCGGTCGTCAGCGGCCTGGCCGTTACGGGCGCCATCAGCTTCGCCTCCATTGCCATCATTACCGGCAAAGCCGCGGTGTTTCTCGTCGCTTCCTTAGGCATCGGCATCTGGCTTACTCCGAAACTTGTCCGCCACCTTGCCAACTTTGGCGTCAGCAACCTGAAGCTTCTCTTTGGCGTCAGCTTTGCTCTCCTGTTTGCCTGGTTGGCCAATGTTGCCCAGCTCGCCACCATCGTCGGCGCGTTCGCCGCGGGAATGGTCCTGAACAGCTTCTTTGACAGGGAAGTGGAGGGAGCGTCGCTGCATGAATTGCTCTCGCCTATCGAATCACTCGTTGTGCCGCTGTTTTTTGTGTGGATGGGGATTCAGGTGAAGCTGGAAACCATGGCCAGTAAAGACGTGCTCATCGCTGGTCTGGCTCTCACGATCGTAGCCATCGTCGGCAAAGTCGCCGCGGGTTGGGGCTGTCCGCCTACCATGAATCGCCTGGCGGTCGGATTCGGGATGATGCCGCGCGGCGAAGTGGGCCTGATTTTTGCGGGAATTGGCAGAGGCATCGGGGTGGTGGACGAAGGACTCTTCTCAGCGATCGTCCTGCTGGTCATGATTACCACAGTTTTGGCGCCAGTGCTGCTTCGCGCCACTTTGGGTGCAGGCCCCAGGGGAACCGCCTCCACCGAGTTACCTGCTGGTTCCCACCACTGATCTTAGGGTCCAAACCTTCCTTGCCACGAACCACGGCCCGCTCTAACTAAACGGGAATTCTCTACATAGTTCTTGGGTTCAAGCGATTGAGCCATATAATCAGAGCGATCGATAACAAGGAATTTCCCCCACATGCGCAAACTGAAGTTTCTCGTCTCCCTGATGACCAACGACAACGATTATCAGGTTGAGCAGGCCCGTTCCGCCGAGGAGTCGGCGCGCAAGTTGGGGGTTGACGCCCAGATCCTGTTTGCAGACAACGACGCCATCACCCAGAGCACGCAGTTGCTTCGCGCCATTCAAGCTTCTGAAGCGGATCGGCCGCATGCGATCGTTTTCGAACCTGTGGGCGGCACCGCATTGCCGCAAGTGGCCCGGGCGGCCGTAACCGCCGGTATTGGATGGGCAATCCTTAATCGCGACGCCGTATACATCGAGGAATTTCGGCGCACCACTCAAGTGCCCATCTTTGGAGTGAGTTCCGATCAAGTGGAAGTCGGCCGAATTGCCGGGCGCCAATGTGCTGCT
>Ga0074045_10006509_pt1 | contig 10028 bp, 11 predicted proteins | sample BogForMeECP23OM2_FD_94442 | JGI IMG/M metagenome (GOLD analysis project Ga0074045, IMG submission 94442) | Bog forest soil microbial communities from Calvert Island, British Columbia, Canada - Bog Forest MetaG ECP23OM2 | ecosystem: Environmental > Terrestrial > Soil > Wetlands ... | reverse complement strand
CGCAAGGCACTTCCGACTACCTTTCAGCGTCGACCGATGCTGAGTTGGACCTCTGCCCAATGCAGCAGAACCAAACCCAGAACCAGACAATCACGACGTCGGGATGCACCGACAGCTCATCATGCGATTCGGATCAGCAGTGCGTGAACATGACCTGCGTAGCTGTTGAATGCAGCTGCGGATATACGCAGGACCACGCATGCGTCGCATACGGGTGCTGCTCTGACAGCGACTGCTCCTCAGGGACATGCCAGGACCACTCGTGCGTAGCTCAGAACCAAACTCAACCCCAGCAGAACGTCACTGGGCAAAACGTCACAACCGGCCCTACACAGGCGGATGCGACGGCTGCGATATCCGATGCGACAGCCGCGATAAGCTCTGCGAGCGGCTCTGGAAAAGACGTCACTGCCGCCCAATCCGAATTGGCGCAGGCGCAATCAGCCCTCTCGTCAGGGAATTTCGCCCTTGCTATGCAGCTGGCGGAGCAGGCCAAGCAGCTGGCGGAGACCGCGGCAGCGAATCCCTCGTCGCAGAGCAACCTGACAAGCACGACGGCCACGAACCCGCAGCCGTTCGATTGGCTTTTGGTTGTAGGCATTGTGGTGATCGTGATAATCTGCGGAGTAGGGTATTACCTGATCTACAGGAAGCCACCAAAACGGGGTAGCTGATTATAAACTGTATATCATAGTGGTAATATCATGGTGCTGACGCGAAGGACGGTCACTGGTAACCCGCCGCCTGTCAAGAAAACCAGCTCTATGCTCCTGGTGGTCCCGATGGCAGAGGGGATCATCACATCCGACATCGGCAGGGTAAGGCTGGAAATCTTCTGCCCGGACAGCCAGGCCACCGTCACATTGAACCTGAAGAACGCGGACAACAAGATAGAAGACGCGACTCTGGTCAACTTATCATTGGAATGGGGCTATCTTCAGACCATCATGACCAACAAGCTCACCGTGCTCCTCACGAACCGTCTCGGAGGGGCCAGATTCAGCGTCGAACGCGAAGCGAACGATAATACTCGTGCGACCGAACTCACTCTCCACTGAGATTCAATGGAAATCCGCGATTTTCCCAACTGTTTTAATGATATTCTACGATTCCAGGATGTGGACGAGCTTGATGACGCGATAATCCGGGAGCTGAAGAAGAACTCCAGGGCCAGCAATGTCGAGATAGCGAAATCCGTCGGGCTGACCGAAGGGGCCGTCAGGCGCCGCATCCAGCAGCTCGTGGACAGCGGCGCGATCAGGCGCTTCACCGTGGAGCTCTCATCGGGCAAGGAGATTTTTGCAGTGGTCATGGCCAAGGCCAGGGGAGAGACCAAAAAGATGATGGCCGAGATCGCGCAGCTGAACGTCGCCCGCGACGCTTACGAGATCTCCGGGGAATACGACGCCTGCATCATCATCTCCGGCGCCGACATGGACGAGGTCGATTCGAAGATAGACAGGATACGCGGATGCAAGGACGTCGCGGACACCAAGACTTTCATGTCGTTCCGGCACTGGTAATCGTAATAATATTCCGAATTCTTTATAATTTCAGCAATATTTCACCGTTTTTCGTAAATAGATTTATAAACACTTTGGTGCACAGTCATTGACATACACCACATTCAGAATGAGGGATACCGGAATGATGCTGGAGCACAAGCAAGCGATAAAGAGCGAAGGGAGCCTGGGCGCCCACTGGCCGCCGCAGTTCGATAGGAGGAACCGCCGCGTGAAGGGATTCGCGGACTTCCTGATAGATTCGAAGGCGGATCTCTCGCACTTCATGCGGACCGTCGGACAGGCGCATGATCCGCTTTCCACGAGGACGACCGTCCGCGCTTTCGTATCTTCTCCGATGCTGGAGGATATCCAAATCCCGCTCCAGGTCAACGGTTCGGGCACGCTTTCGGTGGAAGCCCGCATCCCGGCGGACAACGTATTCGTGGGATGTCAGCTCGTCTATTTCGCCTCCAATTCGATCAGCCGGATCCAGGACCCTGATATACTTTCGCAGGAGCTCGAGGCGGTGGGGAGGATAAACGCGATCAGATCAGCTGACCACAATGAGATATTCTCCAGGCTCCATGGCAACGGCTTCGGCATCCGGGTGCTCCGCGAAGCCACCGAGCGGCACATCAACACGCTCCAGGCGCTTTACAGGGAGGCCTACACGGATTACACCTTCGAGCTCAGCCCAGAGACAATCCACCAGATGATCTCCGATCCGGAGAACACGTTCATAGTGGCGCAGGATGGGTGCGGCGCTATCGCGTCGGCCATGGTCGCCGAGCATGCCACAGTCGCCGTCAACGGGGTGGATGTCCGCCTCTTCGAGCTCAGCGATTACGCCACGTTCCACTCGCAGAGGGGGAAGGGGCTTATGACCGCCATGCAGGTCTTCGCGGCGGACCATCTACGCAGGCAGCATGATGGCGCGGTGATCTTCGCAGAGGACCGCGCGGCATGGACCCCGGTGGGGATATCCTCCAGGAAAGCCGGGATGGTGTACGGAGGGACGCTGATGCAGCACTGCAGGCTGGTGTCCGATCGCGACATAGAGGCCCGGGGGAATCTGGAGGACCTTAACGTTTTCTACGTCCCTCCGTTCTCAGGCCGGACCACGGTGGAGATGCCGCAGCCCATGATCCAGATTTAAATGCTCTAGGCCCGTGAAATCCAACGGCCAAAGTCGTTCTTTGGGCCTGACAAGACGCATTTCCGAGGGCCCAAGTAATTAAAAACATATCAAGGATATCCTATTGGAGGTATGCCTATGCCATCAGTCAACGTCATGAAAGAGGTCAAGCCCATACAGCCGAGCGGGTCGCTTCCGTTCACATTGCAGGACGGGGAGCAGATATACTCCGAGGTAAAACCGGAGATGGGGGGTTTCATACTCTCCAGGTTAATCGGCAGCATCGTGGGCTCAATAATAATCATAATCTTACTGCTCTTCTTCGTGTGGAATTTCGGCAGCATCCCCCTGGATCTAGCGATAATCATAATCGTGGTTGCATGGGCGCTGATTAACCCGTTCATCTCCTACGGCAAATTCAAATACTGGATAACCAACCACCGGGTCGTCGGGCAACGGGGGTTCATAGGCTATAGCATAGAGTCCATACCGCTCGAGAACGTCACCGATGTCACGATAAACCGCGGCATCGCAGATCAGCTCCTTAACCTGTCCTCGCTTTTCATCGTGCCCATCGGCGGCGTGATGATGTACGGCAGGAGAGGCGGCTTGGGGGGAGTCAATTATTTCCCCGCGCTCAAATCCGACCATGCGGTCGAATTGCAGTCCGTGATCTTCAAGCTCAGGGATGCAAGGAAGAAAGAGATGAACAAGATGGCTTAGTTGCCTAGGCCCTGGAAACCCAACCGTTGGATGAAAGGGCCGAATGCATATCTCTTCGTCGTGAGCGCCGCGGAAATGGTTCGGGAAACGCTATTGAGCGGCCTTTCCGGAAAATAAATTCTTGCGGGCATCGAATCCATCTTTCAAAAAGCCAGGAAAACAGGTTGATCCTATGTATGGCGTGGAGCTATTGAAGAAGCTCGTTTCTATGAATTCCATATTCCCCAACGAGCGGCCCTTGGCCGAATTCATGGAGCAGCAGCTTCAGGAGCGCGGCTTCCGGACCAAGCGGATTTACATATCCGAAAACCGCTTCAACGTAGTCGGGGAGCGCGGCGCCGAGGGCAAGCCCGTGATGCTCTACGGGCATCTGGACACGGTTCCGGTCTACGGAAAATGGAGCAGCGACCCGCTCATCATGCGCGAGGAAGGGGGAAAGCTCCACGGTCTTGGTATCTATGACATGAAAGCCGGGCTAGCTACGATCCTCTCCGCCTGCCAGGTGAAGACCGAGCGCCGCATCAAGGTCGCTTTCGGCGTGGACGAGGAGAACATCTCGGAAGGCGCATGGGCCATTGTGAAGGACGGGTTCCTCAAGGACGTGGAAGCCATCATCGTCCCGGAAATCAACGATTCACCAGGGAATATCCCAGGGACTGTCGGGATCATGCTCGGCCGGAGGGGCAGGGCGGTCTACCGGATAAGCGTCCCGGGCCGTTCCTCGCACGGCGCGCACATCGAGGACGGCATCAGCGCCATCAGCGAAGCGTCGCGTCTGGTCTTGGAGCTCGAGAAATGGAACTCCAGCCTAGGCGATCACCCGAAGCTTCCGTCTCCGTCGCAGTTCATACGCAAGATATACTCCGAGAGCACGTCGCTGTCGCTCCCTGAGGAGGCGGTTATCGAGCTCGATCGCCATCTCGTGCCTCCTGAGACTACAGAAAGCGTCCTTTCCGGATTACGCGTATCGATTGGGGCGCTTTATGAAAAAGGCATGTTCAAGGAGATCGACGGCAAGCGGATACGGGTCGAGCCCGCGGAGCGGAAAACCCCGTACTTGGACCCGTACCTGATCCCGGAGGACCTCGAGGTAGTGAAAAAGCTCAAGGATTCTATAGAAAGCGAGAAAGCCAAGATGGTCTTCACCTACGGTGCGTCGGTAGCGGACGAGAACGTCTTCGCCGCCCAAGGCGTCCCTGTGGTGAGCCTGGGCCCGGAAGGCGCGCAGTACCATTCCGCGGACGAGTGGGTGGATAAGAAGAGCTTCGAGCGGCTGATCAAGATATACTCGCGGTTCATCTCTTCTCTATGATGCCGGGCCGGAGATGGCCGGGATTCTCATCAATCTTCGGACGACATCACGAAATGTCTTTCGAACCCGGGCTCTTCGACCTTTCCGGCGTATTCCGGAGCTTCCACGGGAACCCCTATCTCGTCCGACGGCGCGTTGCAGAGGCCGACCATCCTCAGCATCGGGACATCGAAGGGCCCGTGGAAATAATGGTCTGCGCGGGTGACTAGGCCCACCCTCTTTGCGATCCTGAAAAGGATCCGGGCGCCCTCCTCATCGTATCTGACTTCCTTCCCGCTTGGAATCCCAAAATTCGGATCGCAGAGATACCATTGGTGCCAGCAATCTTTATCCAACTTTGGCAATCCAGGCACCACTCCGAATTCCTTGGCCTTCACGGATATTCCCGCCACCCCAATAGTTGCTCCTCAACTCGAAGTCCAATCTTTTGTTCGAAAGAATGACCCGGCCCGCTTCGTCGGCCCGGCGTATGCCCTCTTCCATGGTGACGCCTTCGCGGCCTTTTATGAACGGCTCGAGTTTCGGGCCCCGTATCCTCGGACTCTGAATCTGTTCACGTCTCATTTCCATGCGACCTCCTCGAGTCTTGCCAGTTCATCACCGGCCGATCCAAGGGTGTGCGCAACCCATTCTATCAGTTCGGGGGGTCCCTTGATGGCCAATCCGCTCTCTCCCTGCCTTGTTATAGATAATAACTTGGATATTATTTCCATCTCATCCCCTTTCTTGGCGACATTCTCCCTGAGCGTTTGAAGCAACTTCGCAGCAGCCTCGATCTGCTCTGGCGGGCCCTTGACGGACAATCCATCCTCCCACTGCTCCTTAACGAATGTGGCCATCCCGGAGGAATCTCTCCTGAGCAGCTCAAGCAAGGTGCCAACGGCTTCTATCAATGGCTGCGGGCCCCTAGCAATTAATTCGCCATCCTTTCTGGATACGTGCAGCAGGCTTGGGTCAAATGCCCGGACCACCGAATCCATGATGATCGGCGGCCCCCTGACCGAAAATTCGTCATCCCCGGTTCTTGTCAAGACCATCGGTTTGTCGCCGAATTCCGCGACCGCGCCGAGCACCTCGCAATGCCGGCCGTTGACGTTGATCGGCCTGCAAACTCGGCGGTGCTCTTCCCAGTGCCTGGGGTCGCGGGGTATACCAGCGTAGCCGCTTACGACGAGCCCGACCCGTTTGCCGGTCCTCCAAAGTAGCCTGGGGCATCCGCTCACGTCAGCGCCGACTTTATCTCCGGCCGGGATATCATATGCAGGATCGCCAAAGTATACGTCATCCGAGTTCGGGAATCGGGCCACAACCCCGATCTTGCTGGCCATCACGACCCTGTCTCCCCCGTCTCTCAAGAGCTCAAAATCAGGATGCTCTGCCACCAGAGCGATATCGCTCTTACCGCGGTGCTCCAGCGGGACCGGGAACAGGTATCTGACCTTGGTATCCTGGTCCGTGTATTCGATGAAGCTCCCGAGCGGTTTGCCGGGCTCGTCGTATCCGAGCATCGTCCCGGTCCAGCACGGCAACGCGTCACGGATGCCGCACCACTTATGGACGCCCCCTCCGAGCGCTTCGTTAACCGAACGGTTAGACGCGATGGCCAGACCCTCGTCATCCGCCCTGCGCAGCACCTCCTCCATAAGGAGGGTTCTCGACTTTATGAAAACAGCGAGCCTTGGCCCCCGGATCCTCTGGATCTCTTTTTTCATTTCCATGGCGACACCTGGTGTATGTTACAGAATACGCAGCAAAATGATTATAAAACCACCATCAAGCGCCATCTCCGCCGCGAAAACATCAGCTTTATACGCCCTCACTTCCCACTAACTTCCGATGAAGACCAGCGAGTTCCTCATATACGTAGCTCTGCTCACGATCGCCACCGCGTACGTCTTGGGAGCCCAGGCCCTCTTCATGCCTTACCTGATGCTCCGCACGTTCATCAGGATGCTCGGCGCGTACGTCCTCTCAGTGATATTCTCGGTCTGCGTCGGGCTCTTCATAGTCCACAACCGGAAGGCGTTCGGCCTCATATTCCCGGTGCTCGACATCCTCCAGTCGGTGCCTATCCTGGGCTATCTCCCCCTGGCCGTGCTCTTCATCATCCAGGTCGTCCCGGTGATCGGGAGCGAGGTGGCATCCATCCTCCTCATCTTCACGAGCATGACCTGGGCCGTGGTATTCAATGTCATAGAAGGCGCCCGCTCCATACCCGGAGACCTCCGCGACGCCTCCCGTCTGGTGCGCATGAGCGGCTCGTCCTACCTGTTCGATGTCCTGCTGCCTGCGATATACGCCCCGATCGTCTCGGGCAGCATCGCGGCATGGGGCGGAGGATGGTACTTCCTTGTCGCAGGCGAGTTCGTCACGTTCGGTAAAGGCAACCCGTACATCCTGCCCGGCGTCGGCTCCTTCATCGCGGAATCCGCCTACAGCGGCGACATCATACATTCGCTGATTGGCATGGGAGTCCTCGCGGCCATGGTCCTCTTCATGAACATCTTCGTCTGGGGCCCCCTGCTCGCAAGGGCGAACCGGTTCAGCTACAGCCAGACGAGCGGCGAATCATCATCCATCAGGAGCAACGTGATAACCCGGGGCCTGCAGAGCCTCTATACCGCTGGGAAGACGTTCGTCCTCAAGTATCTGGATACACCTGTCTCGTGGCTGATAGACTCGCTCGGGATCAACCCCACCGTCACCATGGAGGAGAGCAAGAAATTCAACGTGGGCGACTTCGCGATAATATTCATAGTGGCAGCCGCGTTCATATTCATCTATTTCTTCTCGGGGACCCGCTTCGATATCGGCACCATAGCGCTCTTCTCAGGCTTGACGCTCGGGAGGATCCTGGTAGCATACGTGATCGCGCTCTTCCTGGCGATAGTGGTGGCTATCTACATCGGCCGCAACCAGAAGCTCACCGACGCGCTGATGCCTTTCTTCGATGTCGCGCAATCCGTGCCCGCGATCGCGGTGTTCCCCATCATCGTGGTCTTCGTCATCCACGAGATCGGCGGCGGTATCGGGATCCAGATCGCCTCGCTGCTCCTGCTGCTCACCGGCATGGTGTGGTATCTGCTCTTCAATCTCCTCCGCGCCGTGCAGACGATACCGAACGATTTGATCGACGCCTCGAAGCTCCTGCGCATGGGTGTCCTGGACAAGGTCCAGCATGTCTTCCTGCCCGCGATATTCCCCACGCTGATCGTGGCGAGCATGCAGTCTTTCGGAGGCGGATGGAACGCGAGCATAGTTAGCGAGTACATAACCTATCAGAGCCAGATATTCCACGCCGACGGCCTTGGCTACATGCTGGACATGGGCGCTGCGAATGGGGATGTCTCAAGCATACTGCTCGCCGTGCTGGCCATGATCGCGATAATCATCGTGCTGAACAAGACGGTGTGGAGGACGGCGCTGAAGAGGGCGGAGCTGTACAAGATATGATTCTTCAAGCGTCTTCAATTGACTGACCGATGAGTTCCGTTCTGCACTGGCGCAGCAGTCTGTTGATCGGGGTTCTTGTCAGATGTACCTGTCGAGATTTTCTCATTAGAGTGTATCGCCTCTACAACGACTCCGAGTTCCACACAAGGCGGAACGCGAAGATCTATCTCATGCCGCCACACGCGGTCCAGGGTCGGGCCGCGAGCAACAAGGCCTACGTGAGTATCGCCTCTGAAAAAGAATCTTGCAGCTTTGTTACGAGGTTCAGCGTACTTTCCAGTTGCGATATCGTATTTCGGATCGCAAAGATTATGAATCGGATCTCTAGGGAATTCAATAACAAGGCCGACTTCGTTGGCCTGCACAATCCTTGTTTTTCCGTCTGCCTTAAGCGTGAAGTTCGGATGCTCGGCAACAAGGACGACGTTCTTCTTCCCTTGGTGCTCTTCAGGAACCGGGAACACATACAATATACCGGTCTGTTCATCAACGTATTCGATGGTTTTTCCTAATTTCTGGTCGTGCTTGTCATAACCGACCATCGTCCCGCTCCAGCAGGCGAAAGCATCCGTTATCTTCCGGAATTCGCCTTTTTCGGCAATTGCTCCGTTCAATCTTTTGTTCGAAGCCATGACCCTTCCAGCCTCGTCAGCCGTGCGCAGGGCCTCTTCCATCGGAACGCCGTTAGAGCGTTTCACCAAGACTGCCAGATTTGGACCTCGGATTCTTTCCCTTCCAGAAGATTGGTCAATGAAAATCATGTATACACCTAGTTTTTTGTTGAATGTATTGTGTATCGAAATACTTAAATATCTATCTATTAACACATTTGCATCCTTATTTGTGTCCCGGTCTAAGTCGCTGACAATGGTTAAAAATATAAACCCGAACCCACATCTTCCTATCCATGCTGCAGAAAGTCCCCGCCATCCGGAAATTGTACGAGGATCCCTCGAATCAGTCGCACCGGAGGGTCATCGATGAAGGCGTCAGGGTCCAGACGCCTCTGATAGAGCCATTATTGTCAACGGTCAACAATGGATATCCGCTATTCACTCTGACGGCCAAGTTCGACTTGCCGGTCGGGCCTTCCCTGGATTTCATACCGTTCGCCCGCTCTGTCGCTGAAGTGTGGGATTCGACCACCAGCGAGCAACGCAGGGGCTGGAAGCTCCCCGAGCCGTACTTGGGGCCAACCAGTTCTAGCGGGTTCTCCATTTTCTCCTATGTCAACAAAACCAAATCGAGCCTCAAGCATCCGCTTGATCGCGCGAGTTCGGTCCAGGAAAGGGTGATGGTTTTCGAGCATCTGAGGCAATTCCGCGAATGCCCGGCCGGGATAGCAAAAGAATTGGCGAAAGACGGGATAATCGTGGATTCGGTTGTTTTCACTGGCAAATCCGTGTCCTATAGAAAGGGCAGTGCGAGGTTTACGGTTGCGGATATCTCACGCGAGCTGGAGGATTTGCAATCGCAGCTGCGTGGCCTGGCCGAGACTATGGCGAGGCGCCTCTGCTTCGGTTTCAGCCCCCTGCTCTAGGTTATCAGCGAGGTTATCTGGTCCACGTATCCGTAGAATTTGGGGTCCCTCTTGTCGCGCGGGAAGGGCAAGTCTATCTTTATGTCGTCCACTATCTGGCCCGGTCTCCTGGAGAACACAATCACCCTGCTCGACATGTAGACGGCCTCCTCTATGGAGTGCGTCACCATGAGCAGGACGTCCGGCTTGTGCTTTTTGCTGAGATAGAACTTCAGGACCTCGTTCCGAAGGTTGTTCGCTGTCAGCGCGTCGAGCGCAGAGAACGGCTCGTCCAGCACCAGTATCTCGGGTTCGCTCGATATCGCCCTTGCGATGCCGACCCTCTGCTTCATGCCTCCCGAAAGCTCCCTCGGATAGCTG
>Ga0074045_10006506_pt1 | contig 10030 bp, 9 predicted proteins | sample BogForMeECP23OM2_FD_94442 | JGI IMG/M metagenome (GOLD analysis project Ga0074045, IMG submission 94442) | Bog forest soil microbial communities from Calvert Island, British Columbia, Canada - Bog Forest MetaG ECP23OM2 | ecosystem: Environmental > Terrestrial > Soil > Wetlands ... | reverse complement strand
GGCGGATGCGGCAAAGCACGGCTTTCAGGTGCGGGCAACTTACGATGAGTCGTTTTTGTATATTCGGATCGAATCGCCGACGCCGCTCCCTACGCCCGGCAGCCAGGCGGAGAAGCCGCCCACGGGATGGCCGGTGATGAAAGTCAACGTTTCGGGCGTTGGCGAGTTCGTGTTGCACGCCACAGCGAACATCGGAGACCAGGCGACGTTCGATCAGAGTGGCCTCGCCAACAGTCATCGGCCTTACGTGGCGTATTGGCTTATGCTGGAGCGCTCCGACCAGATGATCTTCCAGGCGTGGGCGGGTTTGCATCCCGATCCGTTGGTTCAGGCTGGAGACCACTTCTTCGAAGTGCGCGTGCCGCTGCGGACGATGGGCGTCGCGGATGCGAGGCACACGAAAATCATGATCGGCGACGCGCAGTGGCCGAAGAGCGCGATTTTCAGCCTTGAAGCGCAGCAATATCGATAGGGATCGATCCGCCAAATCCTATGGGCGAAGTCGGCGTAAGTCAGCTTGCCGCAAGACGCCCGACGGTTCCTTCTGGCGCCCTCCGCCAGAGCGCGCTGTCATTCCGCGACATGCCGACTTCCGTCCAAGTGGTTTCCGTGACCGGCGTGTCACGGGAGTGACCAGGTCGGGCCGGCAGACTTCCCACAACCAGACTTCTGATCCGGAATCAAATCTGGGTTATTCGTGACACGGGAACAATTCCCTAAGCCGTCAAGAATGGCGACATCTCTGAATCAGGTGCGACTTTGGCGCAGTGACCGGATCGCTAGTAAGGCAAGTCCTACCAGGCACACCCAGGCAAACCAGTCCCCGAGCCGCGCGTAGATCGTTCGCACCCCTCTCATCGGCACCTCGGAAACCATCGCGTAGTCCACAGTCTGGTAATGATCCATCGCCGCTAACCGTCGACCCTGATAGTCATATGTGGCCGAGAGTCCCCCAGCGGTTTGCCGAATCAGGTTGAAGCCTTGTTCAATGGAGCGAAAGCTTGCCATCTGTGTGTGCCACGGATCTATTCCCCGCCAATCATTGGAAGGGTCAAGCATCACGTCCGCTCTTAAGGCTCCCGCTTGAGCCAGCAATTGCGGGAAGTCCCCGTCGAAACAAATGATCGAACTCAGCCGTCCGTAGGGCGTATCCAACACTCGCAGCTTCCCGTCTCCCGGCACCTGTTTCCGAGTGTCAGGTCCCGGTACCGGGTGTGCCTTGTTGTACTCCCAAGCCACCTGCCCATTCGGCTGGATGAGGACCAACTTGTTTTCCAGTGGCGGGGTTCTTCCCCTGTTTGACACGCCCAGCGCCATGCCGAGATAGACGTGATACTTCGCCGCCAACTCACAGCCGCGCGCGACCAATGCGGCTTCATCTTCTTTGAATATGCGCGCATTGCCCTCGCCCCAGAACACAATCCTGGCGCCCACTTGCATTTCGCGCTCCGCTCGCGCCAGCAAGTCGTTATTGACAGCCGCGGTCCAACGTTCAAGTACAACCATGTCCTCGCTCGTAGACTTGCCTTCAAACATTCGATCGGAAACGACCTCGCTGACTTCGGGCCCCACATTCCTTTTGGAAATTGATGCCACTCGAACGACCTGTGAAGACGGTGGAAACATTGCCATTCGGGCGCCACCTAGCAGTATCACCGTCGCGATCGTTCCCGCGCACACCCATGCACTGGCGCGCGCTCGCTTGGAGTCGAGTCCTTCCTCCCAAAGCGAGTTGCACACGGCCGCGAACCACCCCATCAGGAATGTGACGCCCCACAAACCGGTCACAGAGAGAACCTGCAGTAGCGGCAAGTTTCCGTACTGCGAATATGCCGCCGATCCCCAGGTCGCAAATGGCCCCAGGGACGCGACGTACTCGGTCGCGGCCCACGCGGTCGGGAACACTAGCGACGCCGCGAGCCCAGGGACTTTGTTGGCCATCAGGCGATCAATGAGAAATGGCAAAACCTGCGGGATGCCCCACGCCACGAGAAAAATGTAGTACCCGACTCCTGGGATTGGCACCATCCCACGAAACTGAAAAGCAAACGTCGCGACCAGGACGACGTAAGCCACGGGCAGCCCGACCTTAAGACTCTGCTGGCGCACAAATCGCAACACAAAAACCGGCGCCAGCCATGCGGCGAGGGGAACGTTATCGACTCCGTTGGAAAACAACAGCAGCGCTGTCGCTATCGCCAACCAGAGCCACGAGCGTGACCCGGCGAGAGCGGGCCGGTCTGCCTGGCGCGGCAACTCCTTCAGGTGCGGATTTTCATAGTCTACGGATGTTTGCATGATGCTCCCCTGCTTCCGCCGTTGCACGCACTCCTGCGACCAGGCTATCGACAGCGGTGTTGATTATCTGCGCGATCAACTCCTTCTTCTGTACCCAAGGGAATGCCGGTCTCTGTATCAGCAAGGACGTGATCCCGTGAACGGATGCCCATAGTGCTTGGCTTGTGGTTTCCACATCAACCGCGCGAAAACGCTTCTCTCTCACGCAACGCCCCACAATATAGCGGAGTGACTCAAACGCTCCATGCACTTTGTAAGGACGCTTCTCCATAGGTGGCCTCAGCATGAAGGCAAAACGGTAGTCATTTGGGTTGCGCAGCCCGAACTCAACATAGGCCCCCAGGCCCTTCTTGAGCTCTTCGACCGGATCCTGCAATTCCTTTCCGTTCCGCAGAGCCGACAGCGTTTTAAGCAGACGCGCGAAACTCTCGTCCACAAGGCACTCGAACAGTTCTTCCTTGTTCTTGAAATGCAGATAGACGCTGCCGGGGGAGTACTCGATCTTTTCCGCCAGCTTACGCATGGAGAAGCTCTCGTACCCCTGGCGCACAAAGATCTCTCGGGCGGCATCGAGGATTAATCTGCGCAGTTCCTCTTTATGTTTCTGGCGTCGGGATAATGCACTCATGATAGTGAACCGTGTTCATGTTACTGAACACCGTTCATTTCTGTCAAGACATTTCGCAGCGTGGGAATAAGGAACGGTGTCGGGCAGCGACGATGATGCTGGATTGGTGGTCGCTAGCCGGAAATTATCCAGAAACCGAAGCAAGCGTGCTCGCTTAACCTGATGCTCAGCCACTCAAGTACGTCTTCCTCGGATCGGTAATGATAAGTCGGCATAGAGGCACCGATCCAAACGTCGGCGCAAGAGATCCGCGATTGCTCCCGAATAACGGCAACACGGAGTGCGAAAACGATGTGGTTTCGACACCCCGCATTCTTTCTGCGCAAGTATAGGCAACGCATGACTTAACAGATCGGAACTCATCAGGTTTTTGGCACTGGCCGGTCTGAAGTAGTACGTGCCTGTGTTATCTCCTCTTTGGTACTGGAAGTCGCCTCTCTGACCCATCGCGCTTATTGCGCGTAGCAGATCTGGCCGCGATAGCGCAGCACCAACGTATTCTGGGTGAAGTCTGCCATCCCCAGGTAATCCAGGTAGCCGGTCGCACCTACAAACTTGCCGGTTCCACCGGAGATGTAGGATCTGTAGTTCCCCCAAGGCACAGCCACGATGGCTGGGTTACCTGTTGGATAGGTGGGAGTCAGCACAGCCACCTTCAGCGTGATAGTGTCGCCAGCCGCGGTGACCCAATAATGTTGGATGTTGTAGGTCCCATTGCTGTTCTGTCCGAGGATGGTGGCTGCCACCGAGCCCGCCAGATCACCCGAGACCGGACCGAGGTTGGTTACTCCAGCGATGGCCCCGATGTTCGTCATCAGCATCCCGCCAACAGGGACACACTTGGAGGGTGCAGGCTGAACCTGAGCGATAGCAACCGGAGCCAGACGAACGAGATGGTTCGGAACGAGCGCCAGGAGCGATACGACCACTCCAGTCAAAACACGTGCTGAGAGCCTTTCGGATAGCATGTGTATCTCCTCTATTCGGGGCCCGACGGATGGCCGCGCCATGTGTGCGACGGCCTGCCATTTTGTCGGCGCACCGTGCGACTCCGCCTGACCAGCGCGATTGGTTCGTGCCTTCGCGCAGTCCGCACTTTCGCCCAGATGGGTGCTGGCATCAATGCACTGCCTATAAATTCGGGTAAATCGTGGGTAAACAGGGCAGATTCGGGGTCAAGAGCGGTTGGTAATGGAGGCCTGACGGTTTTTCTCTCAAACCCGTTTCCGGCTTGACCTCCCGAAGGGGGCAGGACAGAATTGCAGTCTGGCAGAACCCCGCCATGCAAGTGCCAGCCAACCCGTCCGCGCGCTTCAGGGTCGGAGAGTTCGAAGTGGACCTTCGATGCCGCGAGGTGCGGCGCAACGGCGCTACGATCAAGCTGCAAGGGAATCCCTGCCAGATTCTCGCCGAACTCCTGCAGCGGCCCGGTGAAGTGGTCACGCGAGAAGAGCTCCGTCAGAAGCTATGGCCCGCCGATACCTTCGTCGACTTTGAACACGGGATTAACACGGCCGTGAACAGAGTGCGCCAATCGTTGGGGATGACGCCGAGAACCCGCGGTTTATTGAGACGTTGCCACGGATCGGATATCGTCTTATCGCTCCGGTCGAGATCGTGGAGGCGAATGGAACGTCGCCAGAGACGGGGACGCTGGCAATGTCCTCCGCTCAACCGCGCATGCCGGCGGCCTACCTGGGAAAGCGCCGTCATGTTTGGGCCGTGGCCGGAGGGCTGGTCGCGCTGCTCGCGACTGCCGCCCTTGCACTGTTTTTCTCCTCGTTTTCTGCGCGCCACACCGACAACGCGTCCCGGAAACTATGGATGCAGATCACCGACTTTGCCGACTCTGCCACTTCGCCCGCGCTCTCTGCTGACGGACGGGTGATCGCCTTCATACGCGGACCGGAGACTTTTCTCTCTCGCGGCCAGATCTACGTAAAGATGTTGCCGGATGGCCAGCCCATTCAGCTTACGCATGACGCTGCAACGAAGATGGCTCCGGCGTTTTCGGCGGACGGATCGCGTATCGCCTATACGACCACGGACACGAGTGCCGGATGGAATACCTGGGTGGTGCCGGTGCTGGGGGGAGAACCAGAGGAGCTCCTGCCGAACGCGGCCGCGCTCACGTGGGCAGACCCGAAACATGTGGTGTTTTCCGAGGTCAAAACAGGCGTGCATATGGGCGTAGTGACTGCAACTGAGGGTCGAGCCGGAGAGCGCAATATCTATCTACCAGCCGACCCGGTCGGAATGGCACACCGCTCCTGGTTGTCTCCAGATGGTAAGTGGACTCTGGTTTCGGAAATGGACATGGTAGGGTGGCGGCCGTGCCGCGTGCTTCCTTTCGATGGAAGCAGCAGCGGTGAGACGGCTGGTCCAAGACCGGCGCGCTGTACCTACGCAGGTTGGAGTCCGGATGGCAAGATGATGTACTTCAGCGCGGATGCAGGCGACGGGTACCATATCTGGCGCCAAGGTTTTCCGGATGGGTTGCCGGAACAATTGACCTTCGGGCCAACGGAAGAAGAAGGTATCGCGGTCACTCCCGACGGCAATTCACTCGTGACTTCTGCCGGAATCCGCGAAAGTACCGTTTGGGTGCACGACGGGCGGGGTGACCGTCAAATCTCAGGCGAAGGTTTTGCCAGCCTCCAGGGGCTGGGATCGTTCGGCGGGGGTGCTTTTTCGGTTTTCTCGCCGGACGGAAAGCGACTCTATTACCTGGTGCGTAAGCATGGTTCCCGTGCGTTCAAATCGGGGGAACTCTGGATGACGAACCTGGATTCCGACCGTACCGAGCCGGTTCTTCCGGGAGTTTCGATGAGCGAATTCGACATCGCGCCGGATGGCGAACTCGTGACGTTCACGGCCTTGGATCCAGAAGGAAATTCGCATCCGTGGGTGGCGCCGCTTGACCGCAGCAGACCCCCGAAGCAACTGTCTTCATCCGTAGCTCGCAAGTCGTGGTTTGGACCGGGACAAGAGGTTTACTTTGTGGTGCGTGAAGGCGAGCAGGACTTCGTGTACGCCAGTGGGAAGAATGATTCCGCGTCGCGAAAGATGATCTCTCAACCCGGTGCGGACATCAGCGGCTTGTCGTCCGACGGCGACTGGTGGCTGCTAGGCGGCTATACGTTCGCAGCCCGTTCCAAACAAGGGGGGCCCACAATTCGCATTTGCAATTCTTGTAGTGCGGGGTGGGGACCTGGCAGCAAGTTCTTCTATGTGTGGTTCCGCCCCCTCGGCGAGATGGGTGGAGGAAGGACGATCGTGATCGGATTACCGCCTGGCAAGGAGCTGCCTAAGCTGCCAGCGAATGGTTTCCGGACCACTCAAGATTTTCAGGGGTTGAATGTGGTGGCGGAGATTGACATGAAGGGGATGACACTCTTCGCTCCCGGCCCGAATCCTTCCATCTACGCCTATGTGCGGACGGCAGTGCAAAGGAATCTCTTCAGGATTCCGCTGCAGTAACAAGAGTCTTGCAGGGTGCCCGGCCCAAGATCGTCGTGGGTAAGCGACTGCTCCTATTTCATCTTCTTTGTCACTTTTTGATGATGATCATATAGAGAGGTAATAGGGGTAGGGTCGAGTTTGACGACCTTTTGACTCGAACAGTACCAGCAACACGGTGCTTTTGCGCGTGTTTGTGACGCCTCCGACTGGGAAGACCTTTTGCGGAAAAACCATGTCCTTGTTGCTATATCGGAACAAACATCAACGCCGTAACTTGTAAGGGTTCGGACGCGATCTTACCGACATCGTAGACGATTCGCCTGCTGCCTCAGGAACCACTTGACCGTTCGGTCACGGTGTAGACTGAACGGCATCAAGGTGAGGCTTCACGTGTCCTCCACTCCACATTTATTCCGGTTTCATCCCAACCTCAGCGATGATGTGAATTGCAACATCGTTCAGTCAGAAATTGAAGGGGGCGTGTTCCTCAACGACCTGCCACCCTCGACTGTGCTGGAGATTCAACCCCAACATCACTGTTACCGAGTTGTGTTTCTGGGTGACAATACCGCGCTTATCTCAGGGCATCCCCAGTACTGCCCAGAACCAATCCAGGTGACGATTGCAGGTTCGACATGGGGAGGTTCGATGCTGAAACGCCGCTTCGTTGGTCGAGGGATGCATCTGGAGTTTTGTCATCCGGCGTACCGGACACCAATTGTCACCTCACCTGTCCCAGAAATCCGTGAGCAGCAAATGCATTGATCTCGGACCCGGGAGACCCGCTGGAATCCCACTGGCCGACTTCCCATTACTAGTCTAATCGCGGTAAGCCGGTTTCTGGGGCCCGTGCCACGTATCAAAGCAGGCATACCATCTGGTAGGCTCGCGACAAATCTCCAGGCTTGGGATTTGCCGAGGCCGGCAGCCGGGAGATCGCCACCCCCAACCGGTATTTTGCTTTCGGCGCAAACGGGCTCTTCGCCGCCGCATCCTTCGCGCACTCGTACGCTTTTTTCGCGGACTCCTCGGAGCGCGCGACATCTCCTTGCTGTCTGAGGACGTCGCTCTCCCTATTCAGGCCCGCCTGCTGTATATAGAGCCACTCCGCGCTGTCCTTTCCCCGGCTCAGAGCGATCGCCTTGTCGAAGCTCGCTAAGGCCTCGCGCAGGTACCCCTGCTTTTCGCGAATGTCGCCAATGGACACGTAGCCTTCCGCCCGGTCGCGTAGCAATTTATCGTCGTTTGACCCGCCCGCAACCAACTGCTCCTGAATCTTTAGTGATTGGCGCGTCAATTCCAGCGAGCGGTCTAAGTCCAACTGGTCTTCGGCAACGTCGGCCAACTTGGACAACGTTTCTGCGAGATACGCATCGCTGCCGCTGTATTTCCGCAGCACTAGCTCGGCAAAGTGCAGGCGCGCGGTTTCATAGCGTTCACCCGCGTCGCGCAATCGGAGCTGGGTATGGTCGATGTCCCCTTCGTTAAGGCAAGCCAGACCAAGGTTCGTCAGTCCCACGTCACTATATTCGACGCCTTCTTCGGGTGCCTTGCACGGCACAGCTTTTTGCATAGCCTCAAAAACATTAAGCCGGCCCATGGGCCGAAGCTTTGCCAGGAAGTCTTCGCCCATCAGGAAGGCAACTATTCGCTCAGCTTCAGTGAGGGATCTCTTCGCTTTGTTTTCCGAGTTCTCCGCCCTCGTGGCCGAGATATTTGCGGCATCGGTAGCGTCCTTGGCTTTGTTACTTTCTGCGACGGCATCATTACGCGCTATGATCGCCCTTTTGCCTGCATACACCGCCCAAGTCGTAATCGCCGCCAAAGCGATCATGAACACAGCCGAAACTGCCGCCGCGATCCGCCATTGCTTCGGCAGCCGCCACTTGCGCGATTCGAAAATCGAGTGCGCAATCGTGTCGTGGCTGATTTCGTAGAACGTGCTCTCCAGGCGCGGCTCCTGGCGCAGAATACGCCGCTCGTCCGTCAGGTAGCGCAACGTGGCATCGCTGATTTTGTAGTCTTTGACGATCTGATTTTTCTCCAGCAACAAGCGGTTGCCGGCGGCGGCGAGCAGACCGGTGTCGCAGAGCTCGCGCGCATGGCGGCGCTCAGAAGGGGGCAGACTATCGATCGAGTCTTTATAGAATCGCCCGATAACCTTGTTCATGGTCTTCTTGCCACCCAGATCATCTGCCGTTACCACAATCGGCGACAGCACTCCAGCCTTTCGCTTGCCCTCGACGATCACCTGCTCGACATACTGGCACAGGAGTTGCAGCGGAACAGGCTCTGTGGTTTGAGACCTGTCCCTCAGAAAGTCGAGCATGCTTTCGATTGCGGCCCTTTCGTATTCGAACGGAGGCGTGACAAAGGTTTCTGCAGAGGACTCGTCGCTTTTCAGGCGCGCTGGTTCGACAATGGCCAATTCTGTCTGCTGCGAATCGAGCGGGCGCAGCCGGAAACGATCCTGAAAAAGGCCCGGAAATTGGGAACTTAGATCCTGCAGCGAGCCGTAGTACTCTTCCCGCAGGCAAAACACCAGCTTGACGTTGGGAGCTTGATCGCTCAATCCCCGTTCACCGCTTCGCAGCCTTTCGCGAACCGTAGCCGGTGCGTTTCCCGACGCGAGCGGGCCGACCTCGGCCCCAAACTCCTTCCGCCAGGCAGCGTCGGCCAGCGTGAAGATTTCCTCGAACTGATCGAAAACCAGGACCGGTGGAACGAGCCTTTCCCCGCGCCAGAACATTACCGTCCTGAAGAACTCCCAAGCGGTTTGGCCTTGTCCCGGCGTGTAGTCGATTCCGAGTTCGTGACTGGAATCGCGCGCCGACTCCGCACACGCGTCCTGCAGGAGTTCGATCACGCTTCCGCCGGGCTTATTAAGGCGCACACGAATCGGAAGGAGATTGTCCGAGCGCAGTTTAGTTCCTATGTCACGGGATTCTTCACGCTTCTGGCAAGATATTTTTCGGGATGTGCGTCACGATCAATATCCATGCGCCTTTGGACTGAGTTTGCAAAGGGCTCCAACTTTCGAAATTTGGCCCTGTTTGGTTCCGGCTACGCCGGGTTAGGCGGCTGTCCGTGGGAGTGTCTTCGAACTCTTGCGGACCCGGGTAACGATATTTTGCTCCGTCAGCCACGCTGCCCCTATCCGGCTCGCGCCGTTGCCAAACGAAGAGCCGTCCGCGCTTTCCAGTCGTCCAATATCGTCGTGGCGAGCGCGAGGATATCCGCCGCCGTCCTCAAAGGGATGGTATGTACCTTCTCTCGCTCGAATTGCGGCATGAGGCAGTTCTCCGCCGTGTGCACCGGAATCACGAACCGGAAACGTGGTATTTTCCGCTGCGTTCTCAGCGCTTCATCGATTTCGGGATTGAACTCGCCCTTAATCCGACTCACCATGTTCGGCGTCTGCACCACGACCACATAATCGGCCAGCTTGCCAATCAGCTTGGGCGGCCGACGGAAAAGGGCTCTTCGCCGCAGGCCGGACGCTACAGGAATCGGCGTTGTTATATGTCGACTTGAAGGGCAATGCCCATGTCCTTCAGGAGCACAAAGGAAGCCTTTCGCCCGCGGTCATGGGCGGGTTTTCGGTGCCATGGGGCGTGCCTTCCCCCGATGGGCGCCATTTGG
>Ga0074045_10006505_pt1 | contig 10031 bp, 8 predicted proteins | sample BogForMeECP23OM2_FD_94442 | JGI IMG/M metagenome (GOLD analysis project Ga0074045, IMG submission 94442) | Bog forest soil microbial communities from Calvert Island, British Columbia, Canada - Bog Forest MetaG ECP23OM2 | ecosystem: Environmental > Terrestrial > Soil > Wetlands ... | reverse complement strand
TGGGCCAAGGACACCAAACGCGACCAAGCTCAGGTTCGCACGGAGATCGAGCAGATCCTGCAGGCTGACATCCACGCTCCATTGAATGGGCTGGTCGGGGAGAACCTGGTCAACGTGCTCGAAGTGAATCTGGAGCTGCGTAAGCACTTCGGCGCACCTCCAGCGTGAGGTGACGAACTGGTGAGGCCGGCGTAGAAGTGCCTAACTATCTAGCCGTCGTCAATTTGTCTCAGTAGATAAAACGAGGACCACGGTACGGCGAAGGCCGGTGCTCGCTCATATCGGGCGAAGTCCCAGAATGAAATCCACAACCGCCATCGACGGAGATAACCAAACGGCGGCAATCCTGAAATGCCTCGACCTTGCGGTGATCCTGATAGACATCGACGCGGTCGTTACAAATCTCAATGAGCAAGCCGCGCTGATACTTGGTATTGATCGCAAGGAAATTCTGGGCCGTTCGTTCTTCGGCCTCGACGAAGACAATAGTCATTACGTGAGTGTTCGGGCCGCCCTTCGGCGCGCCCTTGCCTACCCAGGCGGCGAGCAGCAGGCAGAATTAAGTCTGCACGTTCGTGGCCGCGATCATGCCTATCTCCTCAAGCTTGCGCCGCTGCGGCTCGAAGACGGCACTCCGTTCGGGACGATGATCACTCTTCATGACATGACTGACCTTCGTGACAAGGAGCGTGCACGCACGAACCTTATTGCGTCGCTATCGAATGAACTCAAAACGCCGCTCACATCGCTGTCGCTGGCAATCGAATTGCTTCAGAGAAAAACGTCCGATCCGAATCAGCACGAAATCGTCGATGCAGTGGTCGAGGATTTGGCTCGCATCCGCGATTTGTCCGACAGTCTCTTGAACGTCACTCGCGATGAAGCCACCTCGATCGCAGTCCGGAACGTCACCTTTGATTTTGCCAGGCTCGTGACCTCGGTCGCGAAAAAGTTTTCGTTGCAGGCAGCACAAAAGGAAGTCGCACTGCACGTACATGCCGGAACGGGACTCGAGTCATATGGCGATCCAGTGAAACTCTCCTGGGTGCTCTCGACTTTGATCGGCAATGCGCTACGTTACACTCCCGAAGGCGGTTCGGTCGAAGTCTCCGCCGATGCCTCGGGGCAAGGTCTGCGGCTGACGGTGTCCGATACCGGACCGGGGATTCCGCTCGAAATTAGCGATTTGATTTTCGAACAGCATAGTCAGTGGACCCCGGACGGATTTGAAGGCGGTCCCGCAGCTCTTGGTCTGGCGATCGCGAAGGAAATCGTCGAGTCACACAGAGGCCGCATTTTTTTGGATTCCTCCGCCCAGGGCAGCACGTTCGTGGTCCAGCTGCCGCACTCGCGGTGCATCTAGATGGCAAAGCTGCTCGTCGTCGACGATGAAAAAAATATCCGTGACGCCCTCGGTCGCTTCCTGGGTTCCCGTGAGCACGAGATTGCGATAGCCGAAAGTGGACATCAGGCACTCGGCCTGATGGATCGCGATGGGGCGTTCGATCTCGTTCTCAGCGACTGGCGAATGGCCGAAATGAACGGCCTTGAGCTGCTCAACCAAATCAAAGCAAAATTTCCGACAACCATCGTGATACTGATGACGGCGTACGGCACGATCCAGAATGCTGTGGCGGCAATGAAAGCCGGCGCCTACGACTATGTCACCAAGCCATTCTCGCTCGATCAGATTCAGCATGCGGTCGACCGCGCGCTCGAAGTAAAGGAGCTCCGTACTGAGGTTCGAGCGCTTCGCAATTCGATCGATGGCGTACCGCTGCTGACAAGCGAGAGCCCTCAATTTCGTTCCCTTATAGAGACCGCTTACGCTGCCGCGTCGAGCGACGCGACGATCCTGCTCACTGGAGAAAGTGGTACCGGCAAGAACGTTCTCGCACGACAGATCCACGAATGGAGCTCACGCCGCGAGCGGCCGTTTGTCATCGTCAATTGCACAACGCTTTCCGAGCATCTGCTGGAAAGCGAACTCTTTGGGCACATGAAGGGTTCTTTTACTGGTGCGATAAAAGACAAGCCCGGGCGGCTGGAAGCGGCGAATGGAGGTTCGGTATTCCTCGACGAAATCGCGGAGCTATCGCCCGCGTTGCAATCCAAGTTTCTGCGTTTCCTCGAGGATGAGCGCTTCGAACGCGTGGGCGGAGAGCAGACCATCAAAGTCGACGCCCGCATCATCGCAGCAACCAACCGCAGTCTTCCGCAGGAGATCAACGCCGAACGGTTTCGCAGCGACTTATACTATAGATTGAATGTCATCAGCCTCCGCGTGCCTGCCTTGCGCGAACGGCCCGAAGATATTCTGCCGCTCGCCGAATTTTTTCTCGCCGAGGCTGCCGCACGCAATAGCCGCGTCGGATTGCAGTTTTCAGACGAAGCTCGCAAAGCACTGGTTGCCTATTCATGGCCAGGCAACATCCGCGAATTGCACAATGCCGTCGAGCGCGCAGTCGTGCTAAGCCGCGGCGCGGCGCTTCGCAAGGATGATCTGCCCGACATCCTTTTTCAATCGAGCGCTCCACGGAACGGAAACCTGCCCGAACAGTCGACGCTCGAGCAGATCGAGCAGGAGCACATCCGGCGCGTGCTCGCGCTGGCGCCAACGCTTGAAGATGCAGCGGCGACCCTGGGTATCTGCATCTCGACCCTGTGGCACAAGCGAAAACGGTACCATCTCGACTGAACTCTCCATTTGAGCGGCAGGCTCCCGCAATCAACGACAGCTAGGGCAAGCTCTTTAACTTTTGAGGTGAATTGCGTCGGATAGACGTTTGCGGCTGTGTATCTTGATCGAATTTGAAGATTCCGATGCTTTCAGGATGGACGGATTCGAGAACGGTGTGAATGGTGGCATTGGTTTCTTCATCGAGGACCGCGAAATCTACTTTGAACGTCGAGGTGGCGTCGGGAGCGTACTCGCCGGTTGCAGCGAGTCGTTGATGGTCCCGACGCTTGGTACGGTCCTCAGATAAATCAAATCCGAAGATTCCAAGCTGTTTGGCGCATCGGTGAAAGTCGTCCAACGCTGAGCGCTTGACTACTGCTTCTATTCTCTTCATACGAGTTTGTTTGGTTTGGTTGCCTCCACGCTTATACCCGAGCAGGAACCATGCCCGCGGAAAAAACAGCAGTAGGATCGCAGGTTTTTGCTTGCAGGGCTTTCCAAACATTCAGTCTTTAAAACTCGTCCACTTCATTCTGCAACACGAGCTCACCGAGCAGGCATAGTCGCTAGACTGCGCGAGATGCCCAAGAAGGTCGGCCACGACGAAGGCTACTATGCGGGCGAGCTAGCGGCGCATGTGCGTCGGCTCGGCGGAACCCCGTCGACTAAGACGGCTGATTTTGTCGAGAAGGTGCGCAGTCTTCCTCGGGCCCTCTTCTTCGAGCGCTTTCGCATCGCGGTCCTTGGAAAAGTGACCGAAGGATATGTTCCATAACCAACGCTCCCTTTCTCCGCGCCAGCTTGCCGCGCGAGTGGAATGGTACGCGTGGCTGCGGTCAGCTATTTTGGGTTTTGGAGATCTGTGATGCCTACAGACAAGAGGGTCGATATCCGCCCCGAAGGAGCCGATTCAGCGCTGAAAGTCATCGAGCCTCCGGAACAAGCGAACTTGCCGACGGTTTTGCCGTCGCCGACAAGGAAACCCGACAAACGGCACTGGCTCAAGCCCGGCCTGCTGCTCCTCTTTGTTCTGCTCGCCGCCCTCGGCGGAGGCTACTGGTGGCTGCACCCGCGCACCGGTCTGCCGCCGGGTATCGCTTGGAGCAACGGCCGCCTCGAAGCAGACGAGATTGACATCGACACGAAGTTCGCTGGTCGCATAGCCAAGCTTTTCGTGGATGAAGGCGATTTGACCAAGGCAGGTGAGGTTCTCGCGCTGATGGATACGCAGGATCTACAAGCATCGCTGGACAAGTCCGAAGCCCTGATCCTTCAAGCGCAACAAACACTCGATGAAGCGAAAGCTGCGGTGGATCAACAAAAGAGCCAGTTGCTGCTGGCACAGCAGGAGATTGCCCGCGCGTATGTCCTGGTGCCCCAGGGCATCATGACCGAGGAGGTGCTCGATCAGCGTCAGCAAACCCTGATTAGCGCTATCTCCGCCCAAAAGGCGGCAGTCGACAGGATCGGCGAGGCGTTGTACGCACTCAATGCTGCAAAGCACGATGCGGAGCTATACAAAGTCGATATCGCCGATAACTCTCTGGTGGCGCCGCGCGACGGCCGGATCCAATACCGCGTCGCGAATGTAGGTGAGGTCCTACCCGCAGGCGGCAAGGTATTTACTATGCTGGACACCTCCTACGTCTATATGGATATCTTCTTGCCGACACTATCGGCTGGTCTGGTCAGACTCGGTTCTGACGCCCGCATCGTTCTCGACGCTTATCCGACCCATGCGTTTCCAGCCAAGGTCACGTTCGTTGCTTCGCAAGCGCAGTTTACACCCAAGACCGTGGAAACCAAGGACGAGCGCGACACGCTCATGTTCAGGGTCAGGGTGCGAATCGATCCCGAGCGGCTGCGCACGCACGCAGCCGATGTGAGAAGTGGACTGCCGGGCGTGGCCTACGTGCGTACCGACCCCGCGGTCGCTTGGCCACCTCAGTTACAAGGTGATGCGCCGAAATGACGACCGGCGGTGCCCTGGCCGCGCGTCTGGATACGGTCACGCAGCACTATGGCAAAGTGGTTGCTCTGGACGCAGTCACTCTGGAGATTCCGGCCGGCTGCATGGTGGGGCTAATCGGACCGGACGGCGCGGGAAAGTCGTCGGTGCTGAGCCTCGTCGCGGGCGTGCGGCACATCCAGTCCGGAATGGTTCAGGTCCTCGGCGGGGACATGGCGAACGCCGCGTACCGCGCCGCGCTTTGCCCGCGCATCGCCTTTATGCCGCAAGGCTTGGGCAGGAACCTCTATCCCGATCTCAGCGTCCGCGAAAATATCCAGTTCTTTAGCCGCCTGTTCGGGCAATCCAATTCCGAACGGACTTGGCGCACTGCCGAGCTGCTCAGTGCCACCGGGCTGGCGCCGTTTGCTGACCGCACGGCCAATAAACTGTCAGGCGGAATGAGGCAGAAACTCGGCCTTTGTTGCTCACTCATCCACGACCCAGATCTCCTCATCCTCGACGAGCCCACGACTGGTGTGGACCCGTTGTCACGCCGCCAGTTCTGGGAACTGATCGATCTCATACGTTCGCGCCGCCATGGTATGAGCGTCGTGGTCGCGACCGCATATATGGAAGAGGCCGAGCGATTCGACTGGCTCATCGCTATGAATGCCGGGAAAGTCCTGGCGGCCGAATCACCCGCGGAACTCAAGCACCGTAATAAGGCAGAGACAGTGGAGGAGGCCTTCGTTGCTCTGCTTCCGGCAGAGAAACGACGCGGCCACAAGGTGCTGCACATACCGCCGCGGCTCGCCCTGGACACGGCGCCGGTGATCGTGGCCCGTGACCTCACCTGCCGCTTTGGCGATTTCACCGCGGTCGACCGGGTGAACTTCACCATCGAGCGCGGCGAGATTTTCGGGTTTGTCGGCTCGAACGGCTGCGGCAAGACCACGACGATGAAAATGCTGACGGGACTACTGCCGGCTACCGCTGGCGAGGCCCTTCTGTTCGGCCGGCCGGTCGATGCCCGCGATATCGAAATACGAAATCGGGTCGGCTACATGTCCCAGGCATTTTCGCTCTATACCGAGCTCACCGTTCGACAGAACCTCGATCTTCACGCGCACCTTTTCCAGCTGCCGAGGAGCAAGGCGAGGGTGCGGATCGCCGAGCTGGTCGACCGCTTTGGCCTCGCGAAGTATCTCGATCAGCGCACCCTGGATCTCCCGCTTGGCATCCGTCAGCGGCTCTCGCTGGCGGTAGCTATCGTGCATGCGCCCGAAATACTGATTCTCGATGAGCCCACCTCGGGCGTCGATCCATTGGAACGCGATCGGTTCTGGGAATTGCTGATCGACCTTTCGCGCAACCAGGGCGTGACTATTTTCGTCTCCACCCATTTCATGAACGAGGCCGAACGCTGCGACCGGATATCACTCATGGATTCGGGACGTGTGCTGGCGACTAATACGCCGGCAGGATTAGTCGAGGCGCGCGGAGTCAGCACGCTCGAGGACGCGTTTATTAGCTACCTCGAAGAGGCAATGCAAGTGAGCGCATCTGCGACCAGGCAGCCGACGGCATCCAAGCCGAAGCTAGTGCCGCGGACCTCGGGACCGGGGGGAGGCAGTTCGTGGTTCAGTCTGCAAAGGCTTCTCGCTTATTCGATCCGTGAAGGTTTGGAGCTGTGGCGCGATCCAATTCGGCTGAGCTTTGGCCTATTTGGTACGGCCCTGCTGATGCTCGTGTTCGGTTTTGGGGTCTCGACCGACGTCAACAGCCTTTCCTTCGCCGTCCTGGATCGTGACCAGACGCCCGAGAGTCGTGCCTACCTAGAGGAACTGAGGGGCTCGACATATTTCGTCGAAAAGGCGCCAATCGTCGACTACACAGATCTTCAGAAGCGACTGCAGAACGGAAGCGTGGAGGCCGGCATCGAAATCCCGCCCGGCTTCGGCCGCGACATCAAGCGCGGCCGACCCGTATGGGTCGCAGCGTCGGTGGACGGCGCGATGCCATTCCGCGCGCAGACCATTCGCGGCTATCTGCAAGGGATGCATCAATTGTATTTGGCGGATCCCGCCGTGAAGACAACGGTGCCGACGCCACCGCCCCCCGCCGATATCGAAGTTCGGTTCAAATACAACCATGACTTCGACAGCATCTATGCCATGGTGCCAGCAACCATCGCCTTGATGCTTGCGCTGTTCCCGGCGATTTTGATGGCGCTTGCCATCGTGCGGGAAAAGGAACTCGGTTCGATCACCAATCTATATGTAACCCCAGTGACGCGACTGGAATTTCTGATCGGCAAGCAGCTGCCCTATATCGCCGTCGCCATGGTCAATTTTTTGTTACTGTTCCTGATGGCTCTGTTCATCTTCGAGGTGCCCCTGAAGGGAAGCTTTCCCGTGCTGATTGTGGGTGTGCTCGTCTATGTCACTACAACGACCGCCTACGGTATGTTGATCTCGGCGTTCACCAGCACACAGATCGCTGCGCTGTTCGGCACCGCCATTTTGACCATTCTGCCCGCAACACAGTTCTCTGGAATGATGACACCCGTCTCTTCGCTATCCGGGGCTGCTCGGATCATGGGATTTGCTTTCCCAATGAGCTACTTCGTCCCGATCATCGTCGGCACGTTCACCAAGGGCCTAGGCTTCGATGACCTCGGCACGGATCTGGCTTCGCTGACGGTCTTCGTCCCAATTCTGATACTGCTCAGCTTGCTGCTTCTGCGCAAGCAAGAACGCTGAAGAGCAGTGCGTAGTATCTCCAATATCTTCTGGCTCGGCACCAAGGAGCTGCGCAGCTTCCTGCACGATTTCGTGCTCATCGGGCTCGTCATTTACGCGTTCTCCTTCGCCGTGATCGCCACGGCGCAGAGCAATTCGCAGGAGCTTCAAAATGCCTCGATCGCCATGGTTGACGAGGATCATTCGGAGCTGTCACGCCGCATCGCGCATGCGTTTATGCCGCCAATGTTCCAGCCTCCAAAGCTGATAGCAGAGCGGGATATTGTCCCTTTGATGAATGGCGGAAAATATACCTTCGTGGTCGACATCCCGCCCAAATTCGAGCAGGACGTGGTCGGCGGACGCCACCCCGAAATTCAGGTAGATGTCGACGCGACCGCGATGGTGCAGGCCGGTCTCGGGTCGGGATACGCACAGGAGATCATTACGACCGAGATCAGTAACTTCCTCTCCAACATCGAAGGCGTTCCGCCTTCGCCGGTCAATCTGGTGGTACGTATCGCTTTCAACCCCAATGTGACGACCGCGTGGTTCACCAGCGTGATGGGAATCATCAACAGCGTCACCATGCTTGCCATTATCATGTCGGGGGCGGCCATCATCCGGGAACGGGAGCACGGAACGATGGACCATCTTCTAGCCATGCCACTGACGCCATTTGAGATCGCGATGTCCAAGGTCTGGGCGAATGGCCTGGTGATCACCGTTGCGGTCGGCCTTTCCCTCTACGTCGTCGTGCGCACGATTTTAAGCATTCCTATCGCCGGCTCGATACCGCTCTTTATGGTGGGTGTTGTAATCTACCTTTTCTTCGCCACTGCTATCGGTATATTTCTGGGCACTGTGACCCACTCGATGCCGCAGTTGGGGTTGCTCTACATGCTGGTCTGCATACCCATGAACATGCTCTCAGGCAGCAATACGCCGCTCGAAAGCATGCCGCCCTGGCTCTCAACCACCATGCAGGCCTCGCCCTCGACGCATTTCGTTTCCTTCGCGCAGTCGATCCTCTATCGCGGGGCCGGTTTTGAGGTTGTCTGGCCGCAGTTCCTGGTGGTGGCACTTATCGGCGGCCTGTTCTTCGGCCTTGCACTTTTGCGTTTCCGCTCCGTTGCGGCCCAGACGACCTAGGTACCGCCAGTTGAGTTCTCGCTGGGGCGGTCCGTATAGGTGATGCGACTTACGACGAAAACGCGGACGCAGTTTCGATCGATCACTTTGTCGACGAAATGATCGCCACGCGCAAGGTCGATCGTCAGCGGATCTACATGATGGGCTGGTCCAACGGCTCGGTCTCCCCCGCCGAGGCGGTAGACAGGGATATAATTGTTCCACCGGTCACACACTTCGAGCTACGATCACTATGAACACCTTGACCTTTGACCGACGGGTGGTGGACTATTGCGGTCGGGGTAAACGAACATGATTGAAAAGCTTGTCGTATTGATTCTGGCGACGACGTTGCTGGCGGGCTGCTTCGATTTCGAATCTCCCCCACAGACCACGCAGCAGACCACGACGACGACCACCACTACGTGCCCGTCCGGGACGCAGCTTCAGAGTGATGGGATGTGTCGGTGAAGTGTCGCTGTTCAAAAACTGAAACTCTGAAGTATAGATAAGGCTGTCGGCGGCGGACACGACGTCACCGAGGGCTGCGCAGAGGCATGTTTGAAAAATGGGAAGGCTCCAACCCATTCATCCAAGGGCGGCCAAGAAAAGCTGGATCAATATTCAACGGAGCCCCGATACCGGGGCGCAATAATGTTGGGCAGATGACCAGGATCTGGTAATTTCCCGCCCGAGGGAGGTGCTCTATGTCAACTGTGCTACTGATTCTGATTTTACTCTTGCTGTTTGGTGGCGGCGGTGGCTATTACGCCTTCGGCCCCGCGGGTGGAATCGGAATCGGCGGAATCATACTCATTATTCTAATTGTAATGCTTTTGACTGGACGGTTGCGGGCGTAGACGCGGGCGCCAGTATCGCGATTGCGTTGGTCGGTCGTCCAATTCGGACAGACAGTATTTCGCTGGACAGGTCATCATAGTCATAGGCCGTCTTAAGGAACCCGCCATCTTCACCGGCTTCGGCCTTGACGTACGCTTCGCACGCCTCTCGCTGCGCCATGCAACGAGCTGAAGTCCTGCACCAATCCTTCCCCGGACGATTTACGGGTATTAGATGGTGCATCGCCGAGTCGATGTCCTCGACATACTCGGCGAATCGGTGTTCCGTAGGGAACGCCTTTCGGCGGATCCGGATGGAATTCTCCCAAGTGTTAAGAGAAGTTGGCCGAGGGCTTTGAAATCCTACGTGAGCACAAGCGAAGGCGATGAAGAAAATAATCCAATTGAAGTAAAGGTAAATGTTGACTGCGCAGAAGTTCGACTTTTTCGGGCAATCACAACCATCGAGGAGTATTGATCATGATCCTGTTCAAGCGTCCAACCGCCCGAGCAGCTACCGCAGCTGCAATCCTTCTCGGCACTATCGTTTTCGCCAATCAGTTGTTTGCGGCCTCAGGCGATCTCTCCCAAGCTGCTGCCGCCGAGGTGCCCGCGGCTCGCGAGCAAGTCGCGCAGGCTGCCTCGCCGGATGCGATGGCGTCGCCTGCGCCGGAACCTGCCGCAAACTC
>Ga0074045_10006504_pt1 | contig 10032 bp, 7 predicted proteins | sample BogForMeECP23OM2_FD_94442 | JGI IMG/M metagenome (GOLD analysis project Ga0074045, IMG submission 94442) | Bog forest soil microbial communities from Calvert Island, British Columbia, Canada - Bog Forest MetaG ECP23OM2 | ecosystem: Environmental > Terrestrial > Soil > Wetlands ... | reverse complement strand
TTGAGATCGATGACGGCTGCTCCAGGCTCGACCATGTAGATGCTGCGAATGTCGGAGGCGGCCGCTAAAGGATGGGCCGCTCCCGGCTGCTGATAGATGCGCAACAGCGCGCGCAGCAGTTCCTCGGCGCGCTGCTGGCGGCCTCCGGGAAGGGGAATCTGCGCTGACTGAGCGCGAAGCTGTCCGGCGGCGTCACTCGCGACGTAGAGCGCCACGGTTTCCGTGGGGCCGGAAGCCGGCGGCGCGACGGGAAGCGTCTCCGCTGCCGTGGGCTCCGCCAGTTCCTTCGCCTGATGCCGCATTTGCCGAAAGTAAAAACCCAGGGCAATGACCAGCACGATCATGACCACGATCGCAATCAGGAGTTGGCGCGGGATCATCCTTGTGCCCTCGTCTTTAGTGCCTTCATGCTTATTACTCTCGTGGCTGCACCGCTCATTGTGGAGCTCCCAGGCGGTCGCGCACGGCAACGAGCGCGTCGGCGATGGCGGACGCGGCTAGCTGCTGATAGTTCGCGGAAGTTAGGTCGGAGATGCCATTGCTTCCGGGGGCCAGCTCCACGGCAACGGCAGGCATGAGCACGTTATTAAGCGGGCGCAGCGACGCCGAGGATGCGCGTACGGCGAACTGCTTCTTCTGCATCACGGCAACAATCGCTCCGGCGACGGTTTTGCTCAGGGGCAGAGCCGGCGACTGGGCCGAGTTCCAGGCACGGAATGTTCCGTTGTTCGGGTCTTCAACCGGGAGCAGAGCGGTGTAGACGAGCGCGCCGTTGCCTTGCGAAGCCGCGTGCAGGCTGATATACACCGCGGCCCGCGCGGCATTGGCTGTCCCGGCGCGCTGATCGACGGGCAAAGTGTTGTCGTTGTCGCGCAGCAGCAGAACGGCGAACCCGCGGACCTCGAGTTCATGGCGCAGCAGGCGGCCAAAGCCGAGAGTCACGTCTTTTTCGGCGAGCTGATCGGTCAGGGCAGCTCCTCGTTCGTTGCCGCCATGGGCGGGATCGACAACGGCAAGAACGTGCGCCACGGCGGGTGCGGCGGCGGGCGCCGGCGGCTGCGCAAGATTCGCGGCGCTTTTACCGAGTGAGTTGGGCGCATTCGCCACAGTGGGCGCCGTGGATAAGGTAATCGTCTTTCCGCTATTACTGAAGCTGGCGATCAGTGGAATGCTGGCGTTTACATCCAGTTCAGCGGACCCGTTGGCTTCGGAATAGCTGGCCTGCGTAATTACCTGGCTTTCGAAAGAAATTGTCTGGCTCCCCGGGGAGACCAGCGCGTCGCGCTTGAAAACCATGCGCAGCTTACCCGGCTCGGTGGAGATAGTGGGATTGACGGGGCCGCTGAAATTCAGCACCAGACGCGGCTGCGGAGCCGATTCCAACTGAAAGCTGGGGCGGATTCCGACGTCTCCAATGAACAAGCGGCGCGCGCTTTCGTGAAAACTGACGGGCGCTCCCAGAAAGCGCGGCAAGAAGGCGCCGAGCGAAGCTAGTGGAACCAGGCCTCGCGAATTTTCAATGAGAAACTGGGCGGTCAGATTTAGGTCGCGCCCACGAATCTTCGAACGAGTCCGTCCGGCGTCAAATTCCGCGTCAATCGCGTCAAAGCGGATGCTCAGGCGCTTCCCCGTCGTCTCGCTACTTACGCGGCCCAGGGGTTCCAGCAATTCGAGCAGTCCGATGTATTCGTGGCCGGCACGCTCCACGACCGGAAGCGTGTAAGTGGCGACGGGAGCGTAGATGGAGAGCTGTTTTTCCTCGGCGGGAGTTGCCGCCGGTAACACAGTCAGGACCGCCAGCAGCAGAGCCAACGTCTTGTTCGTGGTGGTGGCGGGCACTTCTCGCTAAGCCTTATCCGGTCGGCGCGCTGTGCGCCCAAGATGTTGGTTAGTCCAGCGCATAGATCGTGAGACCGCTCAGAAGCTTGGGGTAGAAATCTGTGGATTTCTGCGGCAGCACTTGGCCGGCGAGCGCGATGTCGCGCACCTGTTTCATGCGCACGGGATTCATCACGAACGCCACTTGGACACGGCCATCACGAACCTGGGCCAGCGCCTCGGCGGTCTCGCGGAAATAAGAAACATGTTGCTGGTTGCGAATCGCTTCCTCGGAGATATCGAGACAACCTTCGAGCAGGCACTTGTGCAACTGCACGACGTCAAGCGCTTGCTGGCCCAAAGAAAGATTACCAAACAGCGGCGTGCCGATTGCCTTGGGCGTGTGCAGGAGGAGCGCGCGTTCGCGCGTGACGGCAAGCAGTACGGTTCCCGCCATGCCCGCCTGCTGCAGAATGACTGTGGCGCGCGCCGCGTCGATTGCCGGTTCGACCTCCTCCACATTAAAGAATCGCCGGGCTTCGTTGGGTAACGAAGTCACCTTGGCATGTGAGAGGCCGAAAACGGCGCGATGCGTGGGCAGAACGACCAGCCCCGGAAGATCCATATCGACGAATGTCATCATCACGTAGTCGTAGGGCGCAGGAGCACCGGCTTGCGCGGCTTGCCGGCGGGCTTCTTCATTGCGGTAGGCTAAGGCCGTTTCATAGCGGTGGTGGCCATCGGCGATGATCAGCTTTTGATCGCGCATCTGCTCCTGCGCGGTGGTGACGGCAGCAGGGTCGGAAATCTTCCAGACGCGGTGCACGACTTCGTATTCGTCGGTGACCTCGATGTCGGGTCCGGCGCCGCGCGACGCCGAATCGAGCAGCGCATCCACTTTGCCGCCCCCGCTGTAAAGCATAAAGATTTGCCCGAAATGGCCGCGGGTGGCGCGCAGCAGGTCGAGTCGGTCGGCTTTGGGCTTGGAAAGCGTCTGCTCATGGCGGAAGACGACACCGGTCGAGTATTCCTCGATGCGACCGAGGCCGATAAAGCCTCGCCGCTCGGCACGAGATTTACTCCCGGGAACGGCAAAAGTTTGCGAATAGCGGTAAAGGCCGGGAGCGGGATCCTGCTTCAAAACGCCCGTCTGGCGCCAGTTGTAGAAGGAGGCGGCAGCGCGCGTATAGACATTCTCGGTTGCGGTATCCGACTCCAGACGCTTGCCGAGAATGATTCGAACCAGGTTGTAAGGGCTTGCCTGATAATAACTTTCCTGCATCGCCGGTGTGATCTTGTCGTAGGGCTGCGTGACAACCTGCCCGACCGGAACCTGCTCTGGAGCGTAGCGCCAGGCGCGGAATGGAGAAATGGCGGCCATAATGCTGAACGCAGAATTGTAGCAGGGTGGATTGCGCCGGGCTCGCAAGGGTTTCACAACCTCACAGGCAACTGCGCGCGCTCCGATCGAATCTGAGCGACGTGCGCCGCGAAAAAGCGCTCACCTCTTTTTCGGGACTGTGCTACTATCCGCTTGAGAGAGGTTGTTGGGCTTGCCGTGTGGGGGCGGCTCGAACCTTCCAGGCGCGGATTCGCAGCGATTCGGTAGGGCCTATGCTGTGCGGCAAACGGTTCTCGGCTTGGCTTCCCATTGCAGTTCTTTTGCTGCTGTTTGCCTGTTTTGCGCTCCCAGTCGCAGCACAAAATTCAACCGAAGACGTCCATATCCAGCCGAGGATTCAGCCTCCACCGCCGCCCCAGCCTGAGGGTGATCCCTCCCTGCGCACTCACACCAAGCCTTACAAAGTGGATGTCAATCTGGTGCTGGTTCCAGTCACGATTACCGATCCGATGAACCGGCTGGTTACCGGCCTTGACCGCGACAATTTCAATCTTTTTGAAGGCAAGGACCAGCAGGAAATCAGAACCTTCTCGAGCGAAGATGCCCCGGTTTCCTTGGGCGTCATCTTTGATATGAGCGGCAGCATGAGCAGCAAGATCGAGCGTGCCCGCGAGGCTGTCATCGAGTTCTTCAAGACCGCGAACCCGCAGGATGAGTTTTTCCTGATCACCTTCGCCGACAAGCCAGAGGAACTCGCCGACTTCACCACTTCCGTCGATGACATTCAGGGCCGACTTGTCTATACCATCCCCAAGGGCCGCACTGCGCTGCTCGATGCCATTTATCTCGGTGTAAGCAAGATGCGGCAGGCCAAGTATCCGAAGAAAGCGCTGCTGATTATCTCCGATGGTGGCGACAACCACAGCCGCTACACCGAGGGCGAGATCCGGTCGATGGTCAAAGAGGCCGACGTTCTGATTTATGCCATCGGCATTTACGACCATTACTTTCCCACCGAAGAAGAGCGCCTGGGGCCGGGGTTGCTGAGCGATGTGACCGAACTGACCGGCGGCCGCGCCTTCACCATCGATAATCCGAACGACCTGGCCGATGTTTCCACAAAAATAGGGATTGAGTTGCGCAACCAATATGTTCTTGGATACCGTCCTAAGAACCCAGTACACGATGGCAAATGGCGTAAGATAAAAGTCAAATTAATTCCGCCAAAAGGATTGCCACCGCTCAGGGTTTATGCGAAGACGGGTTACTATGCGCCGACGGAATAGTGTTGCTCTTCTGTTTTTCATCCTGCTGACTGCTCAAATTTTCGCAAACTCTCAAGCGGCACCGTCTGCCGCTCAAACGCCCGAACCGGCCTCAAGTGCCCAAGCGCCTGCGAATTCGCAGCCACCGTCCGCGCCAGCCCCGCCGAATGTAAGCTCGCCGCAAGCTGGAACTGCGCCCGACGCCCATATAACGACCGCCCCGGTGGCCGGAAGCGCCGCCCAGAACCCGGATTCCGCCGATAGCGGCGTGTTTGTGTTCCGCAGGCAAGTGGAAGAAGTTGTGCTGCACGCCACCGTTATCGACAACAAGCAGCACATCGTTACCAATCTCGATAAAGGCAGCTTCACGGTTTTTGAAGACGGGCACCCGCAGGCGATCACCTCGTTTCGCCACGAAGATATTCCCGTCGCCATGTGCGTCGTCGTTGACAATTCGGGCTCGATGCGCGAGAAGCGAGCCAAGGTAAATGCAGCCGCGCTCAACCTGGTGCGCTCGTCGAATCCCAACGATGAAGTCTGCGTCGTTAATTTCAACGACGAGTACTACCTCGACCAGGATTTCACTTCCAACATCAATAAGCTGAAAGAAGGGTTGGAGAAGATTGAGGCGCGCGGAGGCACGGCGCTCTACGACGCCGTCGTCGCCTCCGCGGTTCACCTGAAGGAGCATGCCAAACTCGAAAAGAAAGTGATCTTCGTGGTCACCGATGGAGATGACAACGAGAGCAGTGAGACTCTGGAGCAAGCCGTGCGGCGGCTACAGGCGGAGAATGGGCCAACCGTCTACGCTATCGGCCTATTGGAAGGCGAGGAACACGCGAAACACGCGCGGCGGGCCCTGCAAATCATGTGTGAGCGAACGGGAGGCATCGCGTTTCTGCCCAGGACGCTCGACGAGGTCGACGCCATCAGCCGCGCCGTCGCGCATGACATCCGCAGCCAATACACCATCGGCTACAAGCCGACCACGCCCAAAACCCAGGGCGGCTATCGGGAAGTAAAAGTGGAGGCCAAGTCACCCGACCACGGCAGCAAGCTCACCGTACGCACCAAAAGCGGCTACTACGCCGGCGCGGAACCGGCGGCGGGGAGCCAATAAGGCTGTTACCACCGTACCACCAGTTGAATTGACGCTCCGCCATTCTTTTCATACTCTGAGGAGTGCCTTCCGCGACTACCAACTCCCGCCTACGCGTCAGCGACGACATCACCACGCTCGTTGGCGAAACCCCTATGCTGCAACTGAAGAAGCTGGCTCCGGCCGGTTCGGCCGACATCTTCGCCAAGCTTGAGTACCTGAATCCCGGCGGCAGCGTGAAGGACCGTGCTGCGATCGGCCTAATTGCGCGCGCCGAAAAAGACGGCAAACTCAAGCCCGGCGGCACCATTATCGAAGCGACGGCCGGAAACACCGGAATCGGGCTCGCGCTGATTGGAGTGAACCGCGGGTACAAAGTGCGGCTGTTTGTGCCCGAGAAATTTTCCGAGGAAAAAGTGATCATCATGCGCGCCTTCGGCGCCGAGGTGACGCGCACTCCGGATGCCGAAGGCATGCCCGGCGCCATCAATCGCGCCAAAGACCTCGCTGCATCCGACCCTTCCGCTTTCCTCGCCGCCCAGTTTGACAATCCCGCCAACACCGATTTTCACTACGAAACCACCGCCCGCGAAATCTTCGAACAGATGGAGGGCCGTGTTGACGCGATCACGATCGGCTGCGGCACCGCCGGAACTTTTACCGGAGTGGCGCGCTATTTGAAAGAACGAATCGCCAAGGTTCACGCCGTGGCCGTTGAAACGCAAGGCTCGGTTCTCGGGGGCGGGAAGGCGGGCCCGCACAAAGTGGAGGGCATCGGCAATAGCTTTATCCCCGGCAATTTTGACCGGTCGGTGTGCGATGAAGTGTTTGCGGTGACCGACGACCAGGCATTTGCCATGGTGAAGGAACTGGCAGCGCGCGAAGGCGTCCTCGGCGGTTCAAGCTCAGGCGCGAATGTTTATGCAGCCGTCGAAATCGCCAAGCGCCTCGGGGCAGGGAAGCGCGTAGTGACGATGATTCCCGACTCGGCCGAGCGCTATCTCTCCAAGAAGATTTTCGAAGGCGGAATCTAGCGCCGCCAAACTCACCGTGGCGCCTGGCGACTCGCCGGCTATCCTTCGGGATGCATATTTTAGCGTCGCACTACCGTGAATCGCATGGCAAAAACAGCCCATTACCGAAAAACGCCGACAGCATGCACCGCCGAGAAGAACCGCCCCAGCTTCTCCCGATCCAGCTTCCCGCCCGTCCGCACGCCCGAGCAGACATCCAGCCCGAACGGCCCCACCTCTTAGTCATTGAGTCATTTAGTCATTGATTCATTGAGTAATTGAGGTGCACCCCACTACCGAACGTTTGCCGCCTAGTGATCCAATGGCTAAATGACTAAATGATTTAATGACTCAATAGCCCTTACTCTCCGTAGGGCACCCAGACGTTCTTTACCTGCACGGCGTGCTCCAGGAACCAGCGCCCTTCAGCCACTTTCGGATCGAACCAGTCAATCGCGCGGCCTTCGTTGGTGAAGACCTGCTTCAGGTTCCCAACCGACATCGCCTTGGCCGAGGCCGCGCAAGCCTCATCCGCAAAACTCCAGATCGCATCGACGTCGTCATGCTCAGCCAGCGTCTTCAGCAGCTGCGAAACGTATCCTGTAACAATATTCACCGCGCCGCCCGGAAGATCGCTGGTATCGAACACCTGGTACAGATCGCCGGCGATCAGCGGATAAGCCTCCGAAGGCACCGCAATCACCGTATTTCCCACAGCCAGCAATGGCATGACGACAGAGATAAATCCGAGCAACGGCGCTTCCCGTGGGCAAATCACTCCCACCGTCCCAATCGCCTCGTTCATGGCAATCGCAATGTTGCGAAACGGAGGATTGTGCACCGCCCCATCAAACTTGTCCGCCCAAGCCGCGTAGGAAAATATGCGTTGGATTCCATCCTCTACTTCCGCCGCAGCCTGCTTGTCACCGACCACGGCCGAAAGCCGCTGCGCAATTTCCGCCCGCCGCTGCGAAAGGTTCTCCGCGCAGTAATAAAGCACCTGCGCCCGATTGTGCGCCGTCGCCTTGGCCCAAGTCGAAGCCTTCCGCGCCGCTTCCACCGCATTGCGAATATCTTTGCGATTCCCCAGTGGAGCCCCGCCCAGCAATTGCCCGTCGGATCCGCGCACTTCCATGCTGTAACCCGAATCTGGACGCGCCTGCTTGCCGCCGATGTAGAGCTTCACAGTGCGATCGATCGCAGAAGAAGGTTCAGTCAAGCCAAGCGAATGGCTACTCCCATCCTTAGCGGCAGAACTCAGCACGCCTTCGGCTTTTCCCGACACCTGAGACCTGGGACCTGACACCTCTGCTTTAAGCATCGGTGCCTTCCTGAACCACGCCTGCTCCATATATTCGAGCAGCCCTTCGCGTCCGCCCTCGCGCCCATAGCCACTCTCGCGATACCCGCCGAATCCGCAGGCCGCGTCGAACATGTTGGTGCAGTTCACCCAAACCACGCCCGCTTTGAGCTGCGCCGCCACTTGCAGAGCAACGTTCACGCTCTCGCTCCAAACGCACGCCGCAAGTCCATACACGGTGTTGTTCGCCAGTTCGACGGCCTCGCTCGGCGTGCGGAACGTCATCGCTGCCAGCACCGGCCCAAAGATTTCCTGCTGCGCCACAATCGACGTCGGATGCACGTTGCTCAGCAGCGTTGGCGGATAGTAGAACCCGCGCGCGGGCAGCGTCACCTGCGGCTGCCAGCACGTCGCGCCTTCGGCCACGCCCTGATCCACGAGCTTTCGAATCCGATCCAGCTGCACACCCGCCACAATCGCGCCAATATCAATCGACTTATCGAGCGGCGCGCCGATCCGCAGGGTGCTCATGCGCTGCTGCACTTTCGCAAGCAGCGTCTCGGCAATGCTTTCCTGCATCAGCAGCCGCGAGCCCGCGCAACACACCTGCCCCTGGTTGAGCCAGATGCCATCAACTAGTCCCTCGACCGCGCTGTCGAGGTCTGCATCCTCGAACACAATGAAAGGAGATTTGCCGCCGAGCTCCAGCGACAGCCGCTTGTGGCTGGTAGCCGTCGCCGCGCGAATCGCGCGCCCTACTTCGGTCGAGCCGGTGAACGCAATCTTGTCCACAGCCGGATGCTTCACCAGCGCCTCACCGGTGCGGCCGTCGCCGGTGACGATGTTGACCACGCCCGCGGGCAACTCCGCTTCCTGGCAGATTTCGGCGAACAGCAGCGCAGTCAGCGGCGTGAACTCAGCCGGCTTCAACACAACGGTGTTCCCCGTCGCCAGCGCCGGAGCAATCTTCCACGCCAGCATCAGCAACGGAAAGTTCCAAGGGATGATCTGCCCGACAACTCCGCAAGGCACATATTCAGGAAACTCCTGCCCCAGCAGCTGCGCCCACCCAGCGTGATGATAGAAATGGCGTGCGACCAGCGGAATATCGATGTCGCGGCTCTCGCGGATCGGCTTGCCGTTATCCATCGTCTCCAGCACAGCGAGCAGCCGGGAATGCTTCTGCACCAGCCGCGCCAGCGCATACAAATACCGCGCCCGCGAATGCGGAGTAAGCGCCGCCCACTCGGTGCCCGCTGCCCGCGCAGCCTTGACCGCGGCATCAATGTCGGCCGCCGATCCCTGCGCCACCGAAGCCAGCTTCTCGCCATTTGACGGATCGACGGTCTCGAAGTACTCGCCCGCCGCCGGCCCCTGCCACGTGCCGTTGATGAAATGGCTAAAGCGACGCCCGTGACGATCCAGCCAGGCCGTAGCTTCTTTCGGATCCTCCGGCGCCGGCCCGTACTCCATGCTTACGAACTTTTCAGCGATGCTCATTTGCGATTTCCTTCGGCGATTGCGTCCACGCCGCCAGACGGATGCAGCAACCACATGACGATACCGCTCGGAACTAAGACCATAAGAGTGATCACAAAAGCGCCGAGTGTTGGAAGAATGAAGCGACTGCCCAGCAGTCTCCCAGCCCAACCTCCGATCAGCATTCCTAAAACGTTGCCGATTCCCAGAACCAATGGCGCGGACACTGCGAACCCAATTGCACCGCGACGGGCATCATTCTGCGGTCGGTCGGTCAAGAGTTTGCGGAAGATCCACCACGCTGCCAAGGCATCCGGTACGATGACGGCCAGAGTCACGCCAGTCGTCGCAACCGGAGTCGAAACCGGCCCATCGAAGATCGTGTGGCCCTGAAAAGCTAGCATCAGGACAACCGCCCAACACCCGATCGTGAAAAGTATCGAGCCTTTCGCAACAGTAATAAATAGCCTGCGGTTCGCATTCATGAGTTCTGCCACTACGCCAGCGGATGCCTATACTCCGCCGAGTACCGCCCCGTAGCAAAGTGTTCCAATTGCCGCTCGATATCGCCCAGCAACCCGCTCGCGCCAAAACGAAACATCTCCGCCCGCAGCCACGAATCACCCAGCTCTTCTTTAATCATTGCCAGCCAATCCAGCGACTGCTTCGCCGTTCGAATCCCGCCCGCCGGTTTAAAGCCCACCGCCATGCCCGTC
>Ga0074045_10006503_pt1 | contig 10032 bp, 12 predicted proteins | sample BogForMeECP23OM2_FD_94442 | JGI IMG/M metagenome (GOLD analysis project Ga0074045, IMG submission 94442) | Bog forest soil microbial communities from Calvert Island, British Columbia, Canada - Bog Forest MetaG ECP23OM2 | ecosystem: Environmental > Terrestrial > Soil > Wetlands ... | reverse complement strand
GGACGGGTCGTGGTTCACGGGTGCGGACTGCTTGTGTGCTGCTCAGCCGCTAGTTTAACAAGATTCGAAGAGAGTGGGTACACCGAGTTATGTTGTTGAGCAGTGGAGAGTTGCTGGTTTCGGATGGGCTGTGCGGAGGCAGAAAAGTGTGGTCTGCCTCCGCAGTGGCGGTTGGTTGGGGGATGGGCGGGGCTTGTTTCCGATCTAATTTTAGCGGGCGGGCGTGGAGTTTCGAAGGGGGTGGTTCGGGGCGCGGGACGTAAGTTATTGAGGAGAAATGGCTGGGCGGGGTTGAAAAAAGTTGAAAATATTTTGCACTCTGTTGGCCACTGCTTAAAGTGGTCGGATTAGCGGAAAGATGGAAGTCACTCTCCGCTAGGTGCCTTGGGCCGAAGACGCAACTGCTCGTCGATCAGTTCCTTCCGTATAGCTTGGACGGCCTCAAAGACGATCCTTGATACCGGATTCGTTTCGATGTCGTCTGGTCGCGCTGGAGTCGCGGGTAGCATGGCCGCTGGCAGCTTGATTACCGCACGCGTCGCCTCATAGATAGCGAGATTGACGCGCAGATAATAGCTCATTATTTTGGCTTGGGGCCACGCCATGGTGACTGCTGTATGCCAATCGACGTCCTTAGTGCCTAAACGGTTAAGCTGGCCAAAAAGGATCTTTAGATCAAGGTCGCTAATCTCGAAATTGACGTAGTTGGCATAGACGGCGCGGAGATGCTCGCGCCGTTTCATTCCAATCAAATCGTCGTAGATCTTATTGAAGATCTTAACTAGCTGTTCTGCTGGATCAGAGAAGGGTACCGCTTGTCGGTCTGTGTCCTCGCTCACGCAGCAACCTCCGGTTGGTTCGCATAACGTCGCCAGGCTTCTGAGTCGGGAAGCTCTGGTATGGTGGCCTGGGCCGCACTCGGGACCACGCGCGCGCCCAAATGGAAGTCCTCTTCGTTCATTACTTTCGGTTTAGGGACGAGGCTTAACTCTTTGTAAGGGTCTCCAGAAGACACCGCATGTGTGCTCTCTGCCGGCCCGCTGTATTCGCTTCCAAGCGTCATAATTCGCTCAGCAAGCCGCAGTCGCGTGTCCCAATCCAGAGTGCCAGGCTCTCCAAGATTATTAAGGACGCTTCCGGGATCTTCTCCCCCGATGCATTTCTCCAGCTCCGGCAGTTCTTCCTCAAAGCTGGGAGCTTCGAAAGATTCAGGTGATAGTCTTCCCAGCCGATCGAGTAACGATGCGAATGAGCAAAACGAGATTTGCAGGTCGGTGTCAAATGCATCTGCGACGGCGAGTAGTGTCGTGACCGTAGGTGGCTTTTCGTTCGGGTCTTCGAGGCGAAAAATCCAAGATGGCGCTTTGCCCATCGCGCAAGCAAGTGCTGGGCGAGTCATTTTCCGCTGCTCGCGGATTGCCTTGATTTGAGCCGCCAGAGATGTCCTAACAGACTCTTCAACGAACGCTCGCCTATATTCCTTACCGGTCTTCAGACTGTTGAGTATCTGATCCTTTACGAAAGTCGTGCTCGGCGATCCTGCTTCGGTCGACGAGGGCGATACATCGATTTCCGTCGGCATATTTGAGTTCCCTTTGTGGAAGCTTTCCCTTTTCGATTCCGTGGACCAAAGTCACTTCTCCTTGCGCTGGCCCATAAAAGCAAATTGGCCGATACTGCGAGCCAGCCGAGACAACTCGAAGTTCAAAGAGGTTCGGCCAACCTCTAAGTGCGCTGACATACTGTTCCGGCCAAATCCTGATCGCGCGCATATACAGTATTCGTGCATCGATCTTCGCAGACGCCTTTGCAGGAAGCGAGTCGAGCCACCTGCGGATCAGGTTGGCCCCACGGCTATCCAGAAAGTCGTAGAAGCGCCATGGATTCATAATATCAGGAAATCCTGATGAGCGCAACATTTATCGTTTGACAGATCATCAGGATTTCCTGATAATGGATCCAGTGCTATGAAAACAAAAGGCCAACGGAACCGGATCGCAAAGCAACCGGCGCCGCTGGCCTTAGCTTGCTCCTTTTGGACCGGTAGCGCAGTGGATACCTTTACGGGTCGCAGGCTGCGTCAACAGCTTCGAAGAGCGGCATCCTACTAAGTTGCGAGTCACGGGTTCGAGTCCCGTCCGGTCCATCAGACCAATCAGCCCCGCCGATGGCGTCAGCTACGGCAGGGCCTAACCTTGGGCTTCCGCCAAAGGCAGAGTTCTCTACTCCCACTGCCATTTTGGCCAAAACCTGAAGAGAGCGCAAGGCCCAAATGACCTATTCGTGCAAAATCGAGGCGGTTAAAGTTGGACGGCGAAGGAAAACGTCCAATAGCGAAAACGCTGACAGCGCGGCAACATCGTGGGCAGAGACGTTCGGAGGGTGTGCAGCATTCTCCATTGCCTCGTGGAGGGCAAGAGGGCGCGCGCGCATGCGCGACGGCGAGCAAGAGTTGATGGCCATTGTTCCGTGCCTGCCATCTGAGCCGGTCCAATCGCTGCTCGTGGCAATGCAACGGGAGTACGGTACTTCTGAGCATTTCCCGCGCTACCCGTTGGTTCTGGAGCCGTTCTTATGAAGGTCGGGATGAGCTACTCGCATCGTCGGATTCGCACGTGGTCGGGCCCGCTGAGAACGAGGCGAGAAAGCAGTCCGGGAAGTAGCGGCAGTCTGTAATGGTTCGCCAGAAGCTCTTTCTTGATACAAACATTTGTATCGGTGTCGCTAACGGGACGATTGATCCCGAGGAATGGCGTCGGGTTAAGAAACAGATCGGCAGCACATTCCGGTATTACATCTCGTTCATTACCCGTAAAGAACTGTTGAGCAAAATGGCAAGAGGCTCGGACGAGTATTTCCACGGAGCAAAGAACCTCTCCGAGTTCTGTTTGGGCCAGCAAAGCGCCGCTTTCTGCCCTATCCGTCCGTGTTCGCAATCAGGACAATATTGGGCAAGAATGAGGTGGCCCGAGAGAGCGACTCAGGCTTGACCGAAGAAGAGGAGGCTGAAGCCTCACTCAAAGCCATTCTGGATTCCCCAAGTAAGGCCGCATTGAAGAGCGGAATCGCTGTACGACATCGGAAGCGTCGAATGCAGTTTTTCGATCTCGACCACTTCGACACGCATGAGGACAAACCGCAGAAGGAGTACTCCGATCTTCTGGACGGCATCCGGGACGGCAGAATCAATCGACCAGAACCGATTGCGTGGGCCACTTGGCTTCTTGAACCACACGGCCTTCCAGCCTACGACGCCGACTGTGAGAAATTGGTCAAAGGACTAGACGCAGCCTATCGATATGGTTTTTTTCTGACCACGCTTGCGGACAACAAGAGCTACCAGTTCAAAGATCACGCGTCCGATTGGGGCGACACGCTTCAACTCTTTTACCTCTGCGATGAGTCGATGCACCTTCTCACCTTGGATGCGGATTTCCACAATCGGACCAAGGGAAGCTATCAGCGTGATCGAATCCTCCTCTACACCGAATTCGTGCGGTCGCTTGTAGGTCGAAATCGAAAATGAACCTCCGAAACTAAGACTCATCCCTCCTGCTGTTTCCGCCCTAGCCTTTAGCCGTTTTTCGTGCACCTTCACGGCCCTCCTTTGCGCCGGCCGTTCGCTTCCTCACGCCGGCTTTGGTGAAAGCGAGTCCAGGATGTCTTTGTCATTTGCCGGAAGAAGGCGGACCGTAATGTAGGCCATTCGAAGCTTCAGATCGAGTTCCAGGAAGTTTACGGCCTTTGGCCGACCGGCACGATGATCGAGCAATGGCTCAGGAACCGGCCGAAGAAAGTCGCAGATGAAGACGATGACCCATAAACCCGTCCGGGTTTGAGTTCATACGAACGCGGTTGAGGCCGATGAGAGGTTTGAGTAAGGATATCGAGCTGGTGGGCCGCGCCCAGGGTGCTATTATAGTTTCACTTTTCGCCTTCCCGGACCGCACCTCCCCCCAGAAGAAGTGGTAGAACATTAACTGGAGGTTCTGTTTAAATGGGCACCGCGACGGCGCAGGCGAGCTTCTTAGGGCTCGGCGAAGAAACACGAAATAGCTCGACCAGCTACGAACCGATCAGCAGCGTCTGGGAGCGAAGCGATGGCGAGCTCCTGGAAGCCATGTTCAAGTTCTATTCGGTAGTCCCGCCCGAGCCGATCTTGGATGCCACGTACAACGCGGGCCGGTTCTGGAAGGAGTCAACACGCAAAGTCGTTTCGATGGACATCGACCCGCAGTATGGGACCGACATCGTCGGCGACAACCGCGAGATGAAGGGCGTTCCGTCAAAAAAATTCGGGGCTGTGGTTTTTGATCCGCCCCACGTCGGACCCCAGGGACGCGATAAGAGCACGAAGCGTTTCGATGTGGACTTCGGCGCGACCATGGAATGCGGAAAAGAGCAGGACTGGAACCTGAGCTACCTCTATCCACCGTTCCTGAAACAAGCGAAGCGTGTTCTAAAACCGGACGGTCTCTTGCTCGCAAAGATCACCGACATGGTGAACAACCACAAATCGAAATGGCCGCATTGCGATTTCATGCGGATGGCCGAGGAAGCCGGTTTCACCGTCTGCGATCTCATCGTCAAAATCAGGAACGGACCGATGGTCTCCACGAAGTGGAAAGAAGCGCACCACGCCCGGAAGCGGCATTGTTTTTGGATCGTGTGCCGAAACGGGGACGAGTGCGAACGGCGTCCGTCATCCCTTCGGAAATAGCTCGTCCCACTTGCTCACGCGATCAGTACCCGGACGGCCAACGCCAGGTATCTTGCTTCCGAATCCGGTTGCGTTCCATTCTGGCGAGTAGTGGAAAATCACGGCGAACTCAGCGGCGAAAACCCACCATTCGCTCTCGAATGTGAGATAACGGCATTTCATATCCTTGAGCGAAATATTCTTTCGCCCGCCGATCTTCGTGACATGCTCTCCGAGCCGAGTGCGTAGCGTTCGCTTACTCTTCGTCATCGCCACCGTCGCCTTCCCCACGTAGACGAGCTTGTCTGTGTGATAGAGGGCGTAGATTCCGCTCGCAGGTGGTCCGATGCCTTTCTCCAATGGGAGAAGCGGACTCTTCTCTAATTTTTCTACGACCTGTTCTCGAATACCACGATCAAGGTCAAAGTCGAAATAATGAGGATCGTCGTGAACTTCTTTAGGTTCGGCCATTAAATCGCCGACTATATCACAAACGATTTAACCGCCGAACGTGCGCGTCCCGCCAGCGGTGGTTTTCTTCTTACGGCCGCCGAGGCTGTTGTGGCCGACCAGCGCGTCCGCCGTCGCCTTCCGCCACATCTCGGCTTTTTCCTCAGCGGTCAGTTCTCGAGCGGGATATTTGGTTTCCATCTCACGGCGCAGAGTTGTGAACTTCGTTCTTGCGGCACTTGCGGAACGGGTGCGGAGGATCTCGGCTCCCTGCATCGTGACCGTATGAAAACCGTCAGGAGTTTCGTTGAGGTGAAGGTCGCCGGGTATGAATGATGCTTTCACCACAACGATTGTATCGAGCGCCCGCGTACTCAATACGTAGCAACTTTTCGCAAGTGCGGCGAAACGGACAAGCGGAGCAAATCGCAAAATCAATAACTTACGCGTTTTCAATCACCGGTCGGGGAGCGAATCCCACACTCACCGCCAAGATTGGTTAAGCGGGAGCGAATCTGCTCTAAACCATTTTCCCACTGCTGACGTAGAACGGAAGCCGAATCATATCACAGCAAATTTCCAATCGATAGTCCCGAATGGGCCATGTCTCTACGGGCCTGTCAATCCGTAACCATCAATACACTTCCGGTCCGTCACAGTGAAGTGCATGATCCCAGTTCTATTTCTTCCCCCGTTAGGAAGTTACCGTGCGCACCATGGTGGTGCCGGGGAGGAGGGTGCGAAATTAATCCCCACGAGGTCATGGATCTAAGAAAACAGACGACGCAAGGCGATCGTCTGTTCCACTGGCTTCACTGTTTGTTTTATTGACGGTGTAGGTCTGCTATGGATTTGTTTTTCCAATGGCGGCCGAAATTGTCTACCGTCATAAGCGAGCGGGACAGCATGCGGTCGATGTAGACGGTGCCGTGGAGATGATCGATCTCGTGTTGCAGGATTCTGGCGTGCCAGCCGGAGGCTTCGATCACTTGCTGCTCGCCGTTACGGCCGAGGCATTCGACGCGGACGCGATGCGCGCGGGGCACTATGGCGGTGAAGCCGGCCATGCTCAGGCAGCCTTCGAAAAACTCGACCGGATCGCCATGGAGCGTGATTACGGGATTGATGATGACCGTAAAAGGAACAGGGAAGCGTTCGCGCTCGGCGAGGGCCTGCGGGTCCATGCCTTTCAGCAGATCTTCGCGATCTTCCAATACCGCGAGTTGCAGTGGCAGTCCGATCTGAGGAGCTGCCAGACCGACGCCCGGCGCGTCGCGCATGGTGGAGCGCATGAGTTCGATGAGCTGCTGCAAGGCGTCCGACTTTATCTCTTGGGGTGAAAGAGGGCGGGCTTTCTGGCGGAGGACGGGTTCGCCGACCTGAACGATTTTGAGGACCACAAATACAGGATGCCTTATCACCAAAGCGTCATTTGCGGTTCGGCGAACTGTTCGGGGAGGTAGGAGGGATGGCGCGGAGTCAGGCCATGCTTCTGGACGATACGATTTACGCGCTCGGCGAGGACGTCGGGATAATGCCCCTTGAGATAGGCATCGTTACCGAACAGCGCCCGATACTTCCAAAGCAGGTGAGGGAATTTCTGCTCGATAAAGGGCATGAAGACGGCCTTCGAGCAGGGCTTGAGGAACAGGGCGTGGGCGCTGAACGACAGGGCTCCGGCTTGAGCGGCCGCGGCGCAGACCGCATCGAGGCTGGCTTCGCTGTCGGTGATGAACGGCATCACGGGATTGCCGAGCACGGTCACGCCGACACCGGCTTCCGAGAGTTTGCGCACGGCGTTGACGCGCAGCTCGGGCCGCGGGGCGAGCGGTTCGACTAAGCGGGCGAGCTTCTCATCGAGCGTGGTGATTGTGAGGTTGATGTGGATGAGATTGTGCTCCGCGATTCGCGTGAGCAGTTCGGCGTCGCGCGCGACGAGGTCGGATTTTGTGGTGATTCCGATCTTGAGCCCGCGTTCTTTCGCAATCACTTCGAGAATCTGGCGTGTGATGCCGTAGCGGCGCTCGGCGGGCTGATAGGGATCGGTGGCGGTGCCGATCCAAACCGATTCGCCGGACTTCACTTTCGACAATTCGGCCCGAAACGCGGCGGGGCGGAAACGTTTGGCGTAGATTTTGCGCTCACATTGCTCGGGGTCGCGCAGTTCCATGAACTCGTGGGCGTAGCGGGCGTAGCAATACTTGCAGCCGAACTCGCAGCCGCGGTAGGGGTTCACGGTCCAGACGAAAGGCATGCGGGTTCCGGAGCAGCGCCCGACGAAGCTGCGGGTCTCGATTTCGAAGTAATCGACGCGTTGTTTGGCTTCGATGAGCGGGCTCTGGGCAGCTAGTTTGGCGATTCCAACCAGAGGGGGTTGGGATGTCTCGGGCGGATCGAACATCATAAGGCTCCTGGCCTTATTTTCGTCTTTTGTTCGTCTCTTATGCAAGCGGGTTGGCGGTTGAGAGCGAAGGGGGATCGCTTGCTCACGCGCGCGGTTCCGTAAGGTTGGTTCGAAGCTGGCCAGGTAAGCACCGGCCCCAGTCAATTTTTGTCTGCCGCGGTTTGGGATTATACTTATGAACAGAAAGCTGACCCATTCGTAAAACGATCCGAGCCGTGACGATGCGTAACCCGCACCACACGGATCTGGAGGCGAAGAATGCTAAAGGTCGGGCTGGCGATGACCGGCGGGGGCGCCCGCGGTGCTTATCAAGCCGGTGTTCTGAAACGCATCGGCGAGATTGAACGGATTAAAGACAGCGGGAATCCGTTCCCGATTATCGACGGCGCTTCCGCCGGAGCAATCAATGGTTCCGCCCTCGCGTCGGGCAGCGACGATGTTCCCCGGGCAACCGAAGTGCTAGCAAACCTTTGGTCGGAGCTTCGTCCCTCGGACGTTTTTCGCTGCGATGTTTTGTCCCAGGCTCATAATTCACTTACCTGGATACTGGATCTTTCATTCGGAGGCGCCCTGGGAGGTGGCAATGCCCGCTCTCTTTTGGACGCGACTCCTTTGAGATACTACCTCAAGCAGCATCTCCATTGCGACCGCATCGAAGCCAACATCGAGCGGGGCCATCTCTACGCCCTCGCGATTTCCGCTACGAATTACAACTCCGGAAAGAGCTATCTCTTCATCCAGGGGCGGGAGGGACACGCGATGTGGAACAGAAGCCGGCGCGTAACGCTCGCGACGCGAATTACCGTCGATCACATCTGCGCATCGGCTGCCATTCCTTTGGTTTTTCAGCCTGTCAAACTGGAAACATCACGTGGCTTCGCCTATTTCGGCGACGGTTGCATCCGCCTGCAACAACCACTCAGTCCGATCATTCGTTTGGGCGCCGAAAAGCTTCTTGCGATCGGTGTTCGCTGCGACAATATTCAACGGCCGGAGGAAGCCGCCCCGGATCAGAAGGAGCCTTCTCTGGCGCAGGTTACGGGCATTCTGTTTAATGTCATGTTCCTGGATCACCTGGCCACCGACATCGAACACCTGGAACGCTTGAATAAGCTGCTCAGCACCGGCCACATTCAACAGCCAGGTGTAGAAGCGTGTGAAGAAATGCGTCCATTGAAGACCATGATCATCACGCCATCCGTTCATCTGTCCCAGGTGGCGCAGCAACATCAAAAAGACATGCCCTACCTGATCCAATACTTCATGAACGGCCTGGGCCGCGACGCTGCCTCTTGTTCGGACTTAATGAGCTACTTGCTGTTTACACCGCAGTACACCAGAGCCCTCATCGACATCGGATACAGTGATGCAGACCGGCGAATTGACGAGATCGAGGATTTTCTTTATTCGTCGGATGTTCGCGATAGCGAGCTTACTGCAGTGTAGTGATGCGATTAATTGGCGTTGGCGAGGCGCATTTCGCGCTCGACTCGTCTGGCCGCGCGGACACCGATGAGACTGGCAACCTTGGCGAGAAGATCCGGGATATCTTCCGGTTTGATCAGCATCCGCGATGCCTTGCCGTTGTGCCGTTGCTCGTTCTGGTAGGTGGTGACAAGCGCTGTTGCCGGCTTGTAATCCATATTCCGGGCGTGCGCCAGAACCTTGAGGCCTGCTTCTGGAGACTCCATCTGGAGGTCGCTGAGTACTAGCTCGTACTCCGACTCATCCAGCTTTCCAACGGCTTCCGCAGCCGAAGCAGCGGCATCCACGCGGTAGCCACCGGCTTCTAAAACTGTTGCCAAAGTTAGCCGGGAAGTGGGATCGTCGTCGACAACTAGGACCCTGGCCACTTCGAAGCCAGTCCGTGCGGTCATCTTCATCATCACCACGATCTCCTAGATGTATTTTAATCGAACCTTCCAAAAATGGAAGGGGAGATTTGGCCCTAAGTAGATAATTGACCCATTTGGTACGTACTCTCGAATACTCTTTTGAAGATCGCGTCCACGTTTTCCAGGTAGCGTGGCACCGCAAAGCTGGCGTTTATCTTTTCTTGATTCATGTACTTACGAATCTCGGGATCGGATTCGATGGCGGCTTGAAAATCTGATCCTTCTTCCCAGGAACGCATGGCGTGGCCCTGAACGAGTTTGTAAGCTTGTTCACGGAGCATTCCAGCGGCCGCGAGGTCGAGAAGGAGCTGACCGGAGAAGATAAGTCCTTTAGTAAGATCGAGATTGCGCAGCATTCGTGACGGCGAAACGCGCAATCCGTCGATGAGCCAGTTGGTTTTGGCCAGCATGTAGTCCACGAGGGTGGTGGAATCAGGCAACGTGATACGCTCCACCGAGGAGTGGGAGATATCTCTCTCGTGCCAGAGGGCGATGTTCTCGAAGGACGCTTGTACATTTGAGCGTACTATGCGGGCTAGTCCACAGATTTGCTCGCAGGTGACCGGATTCCGTTTGTGTGGCAT
>Ga0074045_10006502_pt1 | contig 10037 bp, 4 predicted proteins | sample BogForMeECP23OM2_FD_94442 | JGI IMG/M metagenome (GOLD analysis project Ga0074045, IMG submission 94442) | Bog forest soil microbial communities from Calvert Island, British Columbia, Canada - Bog Forest MetaG ECP23OM2 | ecosystem: Environmental > Terrestrial > Soil > Wetlands ... | reverse complement strand
GCGCTCCGTCTGGATCCCCATCGCCGCAGCGACCATCTGGCACGTAAGTTGCGCGCAAGCGGATAACGCTCCGAGAAGCAGATCCCCGGAGCATGCCGCGGTACCTGCTCCGCCAACACCCGTATGAGCTTGGGCATCGTACAAGGCGCGTCCAATGGCCACGGAGCATGCGATGGGCGTCTCGGTTTGACCACCTTTCGCTTTGAGTGTAATTTGCGAAGCCGATGGCTCGTTACGATATTTCTCTTTTAGTGGCTTCTGAACAGACTTGAGATCCATGAGATGGCCTCCACACTCGAAACCCGGTCGTGAAAGACAGAGCTGCACGCCACGGAATGGACCCGGACTTATCGCCAAAGCCCGAGCGCCGTTCTGCCGGCGGGGAAGATTACGCCGTCTTGCATGTCCCGTAGCCGCTCACTCGGCAGTGGCAGGGTCGATCAATCTACGGACGGCTGAGATGCGATTAGCCGGAAAGCCTCCCCGCTTTGCGTGCTCGCGAATGGCTGCCTCGTCTGGAGCGAGATAAACGCAGTAGACCTTGTCGCCGGTGACGTAGCTTTGCAGCCACTGAATCTCGGGGCCCATGCCCCTAAGAACGGCCAACGATTTGCGGGAGATCTCTCGGAGTTCCGCGTCCGTCAGATTTCCGGCTCCTGGAATTTCTCTTTCGATCACAAACTTCGGCATTTGATGACCTCCGGTATACGAATGCTAGCAAGCACGCTGCCTTGCTTGAAATTCAGCTCGGGCCCGAGGGAGAGGTCGGCCTCAATAGATCATTTATAGCGATTTCCACAGGCATTACCCATCCCTCCAGCCAAGCAGTCTTACTACCTGTCAGCGTCAATTTTTGCCGCGCCGCCGATAGACTTTGTTCCAGTTTCGTCTGCTCCGTAGCAGTAAGTGGTGCGCCTATCGTTTGTCGGAGCGCCGCTGCTACACCAGCGAGCTTCAATGCACGGGCCGGTTGGGCCTGCTCTGCTGCGGAACAGGCGAAGGATTCCAATAGACGAGCAATTCCACGCTTGTGACCCAGGTCTTGGAACAGGATCAGGCTCTCCTGATACAGCCCATCGGAAGCTGCAAAGTCTCCTTGTTCTCGAATGAGGTTTCCTAAATCGGTAAGTGATCCAGCGATTCCCCAGCGGTCGTTGAGTTCGCGAAAGCTTGCGAGGCTCTGCTCGTACAAGGACCGCGCCGTCGGCAAATCGCCCTGGTCACGCAAAATGTCGCCTTGATGGTTAAGAACCCAGGCGACGCCTGTGCTGTCACCCAGTTCGCGGAAAATCGACAGACACTCTTCGTACAGAGCGTGTGCTTGCGCATAGTTTCCCTGGGATTTCACAACGGTTGCAAGATTGCTGACGGCGCGCGCAACGGCCAACTGGTCGCCGAGCTCTTTCCAGAGTAGGAGACTTTCTTCAAAGAGCGAGGTGGACGCCGCAAGATCGCCCTTGTCGCGGGCAATCACGGCCAGTGCGTTCAACGAAACGGCCATGCTCTGCTTGTCTTGCAAGAGCCGGGCGATCTCCAGGCTCTCCATAAGGAGTTTGTCGGAGGCCGCGAAGTCCCTCTGGTCTGCTGCCAGAACTCCTGCAACAAAAAGAGTTCGCATGCGGGCGTTATTTAGCGTGGCGGCCTGTTCGAGTCTGAGCAGTTTTCCTAAACGTTCCCGGCCTTCTGCCAGATACTCGCGTATCTCCCAAAAGCGGAAAAGTGCGATACCCAAACGCAGACCCCATTCGGCATTGTGCGTCTCCGTAAGCCACTCGAGGGCCATGCGAAAATTGTCGTGCTCTGTTTCAAATCGATCGAGCCATTCTTTTAGTTCCCCCTCACCGTTTTCTGCAGCCCCTTCTTCCGCCAGCACCAGACAGTACGCAGCATGCGCTTGCCTTGTAGGCGATTCGCCACTAGCCACTAGTTTTTCCAGGCCGTACTCGCGAATGGTCTCCAGCATGACAAAGCGCGGTTCTTGGTCCCGCTGCTCAATCTGTCGCACCAGGCTCTTGTCCACCATCGATGCCATGCCGTCCAGCAAGTCCAACCCTAGATCCTTCTTGGTATCGCATACGGATTCTGCCGCTTCCAGAGTGAATCCACCGGCGAACACGGAAAGTCTGCGGAAAAGCTTCTGCTCTGGTTCGCTCAAAAGGTCGTAACTCCAATCGATGGCTTGTCGGAGCGTTTGTTGGCGGGCCGGTAGATCCCTCGCTCCGCTGGTTAAGAGCTGAAGTCGACTCGCCAATCGGCTCCTCATCGCGGAAGGCGACAGTAGTTTTATGCGAGCAGCCGCCAGCTGGATCGCCAGAGGAAGACCATCCAGGCGCGTGCAGATTTCCGCCACCGCGGATGCGTTCTCATCGGTAAGAGTGAAGCCAGGCTTGACTGCGAAGGCCCGTTGCACGAACAGAGCAATCGCCGGGAACTGGGAAAGTGTTTCAAGAGAAGGGAGGGCTTTTGGGTCAGGCAGCGCGAGCGGCGGCAGCGGAAATTCATTCTCGTCCTGGACTCGCAGGGCGGCCCGGCTAGTGACCAGGATCTTCAGGCCAGGCGCGATAGCCAAAAGCTCAGAGAGTAGCGGCCCCGCCGCAAGCAGGTGCTCGAAATTGTCAATCAACAGCAACATGGGCCCGCCGAGGCAACTTCGTAGATAGTCCTTCAAGCTTTCGACGGGAGGGTAACCGCCCGATTCGCGAATCCCCAGGGTTTGCGCGATTACAGAGGGAACCAGACTTAGGTCGGTGACCGCAGCAAGCGGTACGAAGTAAACGCCAGAGGAAAAGTCATCGGCGATTTCGCGGGCCACCTCCGTGGCGAAGTGCGATTTACCAATACCTCCCGGACCGGTCACACTGACCAACCGCACGTCTCGCCGCAGTAATAATTGTCTAGCGGCCGCCAATTCTTTTTCTCTTCCAATCAGCAGGGCACTTGAGGCCGGCAAGTTGCTAGGACGACTTTCGGACAGCCGCGGCTGGAGATCCGTCAGACGGTCCCGTATGGCAACCAGGTCGCGCACCAAGTCCCGGGTCGAAAAGTAACGCTTCTCCGGTTCCTTTGCCAGGCAACGCTCGACTACCCAGCAAAACGGAGGGGGAACCTCACGGTTCATGGACCCCATCGCTCTCGGCTCCTCTTGAATGATTGCCGATAGCGTTTGTGGTACGGTCTCCTTTTGAAATGGGTGCTTTCGTGTTGCCATTTCGTAAAGCACTGTGCCAAAAGAAAACTGATCTGATCGAAAATCGAGCGCATGGCCACTGGCCTGCTCGGGTGACATATATTTGAACGTTCCCACAATCGTCCCTGGTAGTGTTTGGGCGCTTTCAATCGTGTCGGTAGTTGCGTCGTCTTCACTCCCAAGTCCAATCTTCGCCAGCCCGAAATCGAGAATCTTAACAACCTCTGGGGAGACCATGAGGTTCTCAGGTTTAAGATCTCTATGAATGATTCCGGCCTCATGCGCCTTGGCAAGTCCTTCGGCGACTTGTACAGCGATCTGAATGATTCTCCGCAGCGGTAGCGCTCCGGAAGCTAACATTTGGCGCAGCGTCTTCCCTTCGAGGTACTCCAACACCAAAAAATCCGTGCCTTCATAGTGCCCAATGTCGTGAAGTACACAGATGTTGGGATGGGAGAGCTTGGCGATGGCACGCGCTTCATGATTTAGGCGCCGCTGCAGATCGGGCATCTGTGAAAGCTGCTGGGGCAACACCTTGATCGCTACGGTACGACCTAAGCGGGTATCGCGAGCTCGATAGACTTCGCCCATGCCGCCAGCGCCCAACGACGACGTGATCTCATAGGGTCCGAGCTTTGTACCTGGACCGACGTTGGCTCGCCGGTATTGCACTGACGCTGCCACCATTGACGGTTCTGCCTCTACTGATGTGCGCAAGTCACGTGGTCGTTCCAGTCCACAAACGGGCCCTGGGGGTTGTCCCGCCACGCCCAAACGTGGAGTTCGAAAAACGCCGGTAGGCCGTAACGGTTCGGGGTGTCGATGTACTGCATGAGGTGACCCTCCACCTGCGGAGCGGCGTTGGGGGGAAGGGCGCTCGCAAGTATAATGAACTCGACTCCGACCAACTTCATTTGACCGTTTGACGACGGCTCATAGATCAGAGCTTGCGGTCGCGTGGCGTCAATGGGTCCGTTCAGCAGACTGGCGTTGACGTAGTGAATGCCCATGGCTCCATGATCGGAGCCGCTGACGCAGCCTAGGACAGGACTGTATCCAGCCGCAGTGGCTTTGGTGACATCCTGGTACTGCGCGGTGGCATTGCGAACAATCTCAACGAGCTTGTCCTGGTCCCCCGTCCCCTCTGGCTGCTGAGCCAAGCTAAAAGAGGTAAGTGCCAGAAGGGCAGCCAACAGCATAGGCATATGCGAAAACTTTTTCATGTTTGACTCTCCTTGTTTTTCCTGTAGCGAATTCTCACAAACGGCTTGCCGGACGTGGCACTCTGCATTCGTGAGCCCGCAAAAAACACCCGCACTTTCGTTGGTTCCTGCGTGGAGTGCAATCCTTGCGGCCTCCATCCATCCCCAAAGTTTTCTCCGTCGTTAAGCTGTTGAAGATACAGGCGTTCCCGCCCTTACCAAACCTGTCTCTCGGCCTCAAGAAGTGTGATAGACTCTGCCAGCTTTGCGGGCGTTGATATGCTTACTTCCGCATCAGGCGCGCGTATACTGCGTTTCGACGACTTTGAACTGGATGTTCGCGCAGGTGAGCTGCGTAAACGTGGTGTAAAGCTCCGCCTGCAGGGCCAACCGTTGCAAGTCTTGGCCGCTTTGTTAAATCGTGCCGGCGATGTGGTCACTCGCAAGGAACTGCGGACTCAGATTTGGACGGCCGACACCTTCGTCGATTTCGACCATAGCCTTCACAATGCGATTGCGCGCCTTCGCGAGGTGCTCGGCGACTCCGCCGAGACGCCCCGATACATTGAAACACTTCCGCGCCGCGGATACAGGTTTATCGCTCAGGTGGACAGGACAGAGTTTCAATCTCCATCTCCTTCCCCCCAGTCTGGACGGCCTGAAGAAGCACCTGCCGACCCACGGCCTAGCAGGTCCCGCACATTCCTGGCCGCCACAATCCTTACGCTTCTGGTTATAGCCGTTGTCGTCGGGCTGGCGCACACGGGTACGCACCCTACAAATGCTGCTTCCCGCTTAAATTCAATCGCCGTTCTCCCCCTCGCCAATTTGTCCGGCGATCCATCCGAGGAATTCTTCGTGGATGGCATGACTGACCAGTTGATTACGGATCTGGCGAAGGTTGGCTCGCTGAGGGTGATCTCGCGAACTTCCGTCATGCGATACAAAGACACAAAAAAAGACCTGCCGGAAATTGCACGAGAATTGAATGTGGACGCCATCGTTGAAGGGTCCGTCATTCGTTCGGGTCAACGAGTGCGTGTCACCGCGCAACTACTCGCGGCTTCTACGGACCAGCATCTTTGGGCCGAGACATACGACCGCGATCGTGGGGACATCCTGAAGCTACAAGGTGAGGTGTCAGAGGCAATAGCGGAACAAGTTCGCGCACAACTCACTCCAACGCAGCAGGCTTTGATTCGCCGGGCCCACGCGGTGAACCCAGACGCATACGATGCCTATCTCAAAGGTCGCCTTTACTTTGTCAACGAGTACACCAAGCCTGATTCCCTTAAGAAAGCGCAGCAATACTTCGAGGAAGCGATCCAGAAAGACCCAAAATTCGCCCTTGCTTATGCGGGCCTCGCAGACACTTACGTCTACCTGGCTTATGAGGGAGCGTTGCAAAGGGATCAGGCCTACCGGTCGGCCAAAGAGGAGTTAGCAAGGGCAATAGAACTGGACGATAGCATCGGCGAAGCCCACGATACCCTCGGTGCGCTGAGTTGGCGATTTGATTGGGACTGGGATGCTGCCGATCGAGAGTTCAACCGCGCCATTGCCCTGGCACCTAGCTATAGCTGCGCGCATGAGGACCGGGCCGTCTTTCTCGCCTTTATGGGCCGGCGCGACGAAGCTCTGGCCGAGATCGCGAAAATTGACCAACTGGATTACGGCTCCAGTTCGGCTGGTACAGAATCTGCGACGTATTATCTGCTTCGTGATTACCCCCGGTTGATTGAAGCAAGCAAGCGAGCGCTACTGTTGGACCCGAAAGATTGGTCGCAACATTACAATCTCGGTATCGGGTACGAAGGTGTAGGGAAAGCACAGCAGGCAATTCCTGAATATCAGAAGGCAGTTGAAATGGCTGGAAGTTCTCGGACCGCCGGCGTTGCGCTGGCACACGCCTATTCCGCCCTCGACAAAAGAGCCGAAGCGGAGAAGATTCTTCGTGATTTGGAGCGCAAAGCAAAACACTCCTCTGCTTCGTCATACACGATGGCCACGATCTACGCCGGCCTCGGCGAAAACGACAAGGCCTTCGAGTTCTTAGAGAAAGTATACTCGGAGAAGTCTTTAGACATTTCCTGGTTCCTCCAATCTGACTTACTGCTTGATAGCCTGCGTCCTGATCCACGCTTCCAAAGCCTCGTTCGCCGCATAGGTTTGAGGAACTAGGCCCCGCACGCGGCGAGCAGGTTGACTTGGTGATTCCCATTTGTTCGAGCGTGAGTTTATGGTTGCCGTGGTTCGGCTTATTCTTTGCATGCGTCCTTGCGAGTGACGGGCAAGCCGAAAGTTTATTTCGGGCCCGAAGTCCGGTTCGAGGAAGTGTGATTCCGCTGAACGCGCACTGATGTCCCAGAACGCGGTTAGGCCGTGAGGTCGGTCAGCCGATCGACAAATAGGGCAAAATAGATCCTGTGTACGATAGCTTGATTGGCTCCGCCATTTTTCTCTGTCATAAAAATGTAATACTAATTGTGACAAATTGTGGTAAAACGCCCACTTAAAGGTGATGAAAAAGGAGTAAGTAGTTTGTCGCCGTTAATCACAAGTTGCTGATTTTCCCTCTATTTACGCTCGCTCCGGCAAGTTCTGATTAAAGTGGTCAACGGACTTACAAGCAGGAGGTCGCAGGTTCGAGCCCTGCACTGCCCACCACTTACTTCTTCTCTATCATTTATTTACAGATGGATTTTTCTTCGTGAACTGACCGTCTGCTTTTTTTTGACAGATGATCGGGGATGGCGGAACTATGGCATTTTTCACCGTTGTTCTATCCATCCAATAACTTACGTGAACCGAACTCGATTCTGTATCCACTGAGAATCGCGTTCTGTCATAGAAATGTAGTACAGGTAGAGCAAGCCAGCAGGACGACGCTCGGGGTGGCCAATTGATGAAATGGAATTGGCCTTTGCGAATGCGCGCAGCGTGCCCGCGTGGCTGGCGTTACGTCGGCCCATACTTCCGACATCGCCGTTTGGATAGCTTCGGAGTTGCCGACGAACCGTGAGTGACCGGCGGGGCAGAAGCCCTTGCAAAGGCGATCGGAGAGCGGCGCGCCGGGTGTTGCTACTGGAAGAGAGCGAAGTCGATCGCGTCGGCCAATGCCAGATAGCCAGAATCTTTTGGATTCACGCGCGCCGGTTTTGTTGTTCCAATCTCCCACTCGCCTCATCCAATCGGCACCCGGTAAATGTTCCTGCGCACATTCATGCGCCGGTAGGCATATTTCTCAAGCCCGATCACCGAGTCCACGTCTCCCGGCAATTCGTAGGCGCCCTTTGCTTTCCTCAATTCTTCCTGGGTTCCGAATCCCTCCTTCGGCAGTTCCGGTAACCCTGTCTCCTTTTTCACCTCTAATAGGTACGACTTCGGCCCACCGAAAATGTACAGATATTTCCCGTCCAGACTCCAATCCGCCAGGCACAACATCCGGCAAAACACTACTTCCTCGCCCCCGGCCATCCGGTGCGCCACCAGCAAAGCCGAATGCTCCGGGTCCCGGTCATCGCGTCGCGAAAAGCTCACCCATCTTCCGTCCGGCGAAATCGAAGTCAAATTCAGGATCATCTCTTCGCTTAGCTTCCTTTTTCCTGAACCATCTTGTTTTCTCACGTACAAGTAATTCTTGCCGCCTTCCGTGCCGCGATAAAGCACATCGCCATTCGGAAGAAACTGCGGCGAATCCTCGCTTTCCGCTGACGGCAGTTGCACCGGTGAGGTGCGGTGATCCGTCGACACCACCCACAAATGAGAAACGCCCTTTTCATCCTTGCTCGCGAACACAACCCGCTGCCCGTCTCGCGTTACCGAATAATTCTTGAGGTTGAATCCCGCCTCTACGGCGTACCCGGGCACCACTCGTTCGCTCTGGACGCCTCCCAATTCCATTCTCCACAATTCCGTTTTGCCGTCAGCTCCGGTCTTCAGATAGAAGAAATGTTTCTGGTCCGGCGAGAACGTTCCTGCGAAGGTGTCTCCTTCTGCGGAAACTTGCTGCGTTCCTCTTTCCTCTTTGAGCCACAGCGTGATGTCGGTCGTTCCCACCGACGTCAACAACGATTTACCATCCTTTTCGAGCGCGATTCCTTCCTCTTCCGTCGGGCCGCTGGTTACTTGCTCAGGTTGCCCGTCGGGGAACCGCTGCCTCCAGATATGAAATCGCCCGCCCATGTTCGTGCTCATGAACATCCATTTTCCGTCCGGTGACCACGCTCCCGTGGTGCATATTGCATTCGCCGGACCGACCAGCCGATCCTTCCCGCTGCCGTCGAACGGCACGACGCGGCACTGCGTCAGATTTCCTTGCCCGTCCATCAGCACCAACAACACCCACTTCCCGTCCGGCGACAAATACGCGTGATGCGCCATGCTGCGGTCGCCTTCCGGCAAAAACACCTCCCGGCTCTGTCCTCTTCCTTCATCTGTGGTCACTACGCCCATGTGCAGCCCGCTCTTAATCTCCGAAAACAGCAGCCGCTTTCCTCCCTCAATCCATGTCAGCGACGACGCGTTCCTCAGCATCACCCGCGGCTCTCCGCCGATCACCGGCACTTCCCACACGTCCCAGGGGCCCAGCGTGCTGTACACGACCTTCGTTCCGTCGGGCGAAAACGTCGGGCTGAGTTTCCACATGCCATCATGTGTTAATTGGACCGGCTCGCCGGAGGGCAGCAGCTTCACGTAAATCTGGCCAGGCCCGATGAATGTGTTCCCGCCGCGGATGAACGTTAGCATTCGTCCATCCGGCGAAATTTCCGGGTACACTGCCGAGTCCGCGAAAAACGTCAACTGCTCCCACTTCCCGGCATCCGTTGCCCGTTTGTGTCCACCTCGCCAATACAGCAGCCCAAGAATCACCGCGACCGCCAATGTACCTACCCCGGCAACCCACCACATCTTTTTGACTCGGCCGCCTTCTTGACGCACCAACGCCGCAGCTTTTCCGGTTTCCGTGTCCCGCTTCAGCCGCTGCAGGTCCGTCCGCATTTCCGCGGCACTCTGATAGCGCATTTTTCGCTGCTTCTCGAGCGCCTTAGACACAATTCGTTCCAGTTCCGGTGACACTTCCGGAACAAACTCCCGCATCGGCTTGGGGTCACGGTTCAGGATGGCGTCATGCATCAGTGCTGTGGTCTGTCCGCGAAACGCCGGCAATCCCGTTGTCATCTCGTACAGCACCATCCCAAACGAAAACAGATCGCTGCGCCAATCCAGTTCTTCGCCGCGCGCTTGTTCCGGGGACATGTACGCCATGGTTCCAAGGGCAACGCCCGGGCTCGTCAAGAGCGCTTCCGTCGTTTGCGTCGGCGTCGCCGACGCCCCAGCGTAACCCCCGCCGGGCGCCTGTTTCGCCAACCCAAAATCCAGAATCTTCGCGTGCCCCCTTTTGGTCAGGAAGATATTCGCCGGTTTGATATCCCGGTGCACGATTCCTTTCGCGTGCGCCGCATCCAGCGCGTCCGCGATTTCGATTCCCCACTGCACCAGTTGCTCTTGCGGCACGGAGCCCTGCGTAATCCGCTCGCGCAGCGTCTGTCCTTCCAGGCACTCCATCGCGCTGAAGGCACGCCCGGCCTCTACTCCTACGTCGTACACCGTGCAAATATTGGGATGATTAAGTCCGGATGCCGCCT
>Ga0074045_10006501_pt1 | contig 10037 bp, 10 predicted proteins | sample BogForMeECP23OM2_FD_94442 | JGI IMG/M metagenome (GOLD analysis project Ga0074045, IMG submission 94442) | Bog forest soil microbial communities from Calvert Island, British Columbia, Canada - Bog Forest MetaG ECP23OM2 | ecosystem: Environmental > Terrestrial > Soil > Wetlands ... | reverse complement strand
GCCCCGTCAACGCAGACAAGCAAGCGCCTGTAGAGATCGGTCGAACCTGGTCGAGTACGCTCTTGGCACGACCCCACATTTGCCAACTGCAGGCAAATGTGGGCCACCCGCCACCAACGCCTCCTAGTCTGGTCACTCCAAAACCTATTTAGGCGACCAGAAGCGCCCCGTTAGCCACTGAAGTAATTCAACGAAATGACCACCCAAGCTCGCGTGTTTGAGTGGTTATCTTTTGTCCGAACCACAAAAACCCAGCTCGAGCAAAATGGGCTCGCACTGGGTATCCAAGGTCTTTACCAAGTCACTGGGCCCTAGCTAGGAGTGTGTCGGGAATAACAGATCTTCGACAAAGAATCAATAACTTACAGCCGAGCTGCTATCCGTAACTTATTGATTCTACATGCAACAAAATCTATTCCCGACAGACTCCTAGCCACTACTTCCCCCTAAACTGCGCAGCCCGCTTCTCCAAAAACGCCTTCGTCCCCTCGTTCTTGTCTTCCGTCGAGCAGCAGACGGCGAAGAGCGCGGCTTCGAGGTACAGGCCCTCGGCGAGGGTCATGTCGAGGCCGTGGTTGACCGCCTCCATGGCGTACTGCACGGCCAGCGGAGCGTTGGCGATGATCTTGGCGGCGATGGCTTCGGCGCGCGGGATGAGTTCGGCGGCGGGCACCACTTCGTTGACCAGGCCGATGCGCAGGGCCTCGGCGGCGGTGATCATCTCGCCGGTGAGCACGAGTTGCTGCGCTACGCCTTTGCCCAGCAGGCGCGACAGCCGCTGCGTCCCGCCGTAGCCGGGGATCAAGCCGAGCTTGACCTCGGGCTGGCCGAGCTTGGCGTTCTCGCTGGCCAGGCGCATGGTGCAAGCCAGCGCCAGCTCGCAGCCTCCGCCGAGGGCGAAGCCGTTGATGCAGGCGATCACCGGCTTGCCCAGGTTCTCGATGGAATCGATGATGGCCTGGCCGCGGTGGGTGTACTCCTTGGCCGAGATGGGCGACTTCTGCGCCAGCTCGCTGATGTCGGCGCCGGCGACGAAGGCCTTCTCGCCCGCTCCGGTGAGGATGACCACGCGGACTTCGGCGTCGTCTTTGGCGGCGGCGAAGGCTTGCCGCAGCTCGTCCATGGTGGCCATGCTGAGGGCGTTGAGGACCTTGGGGCGGTCGATGGTGATGTAAGCGATGTGGTTTTTGGTTTCGAGATGGAGGTTTTGGAAGTCGGTCATAGGGGTCCTCGGGAATCTTAGCAACTAGCTTTGGTGACTGGTAGTTGGTCATTAGTAATTGGTGACTCAAATTGACCTATCAACTACACAAACTTTCCCGGCACGGGGTTCTTTGGGTCGGAGTAATCGTAAAATCCCTTGCCCGACTTGCGGCCGTACCAGCCGGCCAGCACCAGCCGCTTCAGTAGCGGAGGCGCGGCGAAACGACGCTCCTTGAACTCGTCGTACATGACGTGCGTGATGTAGTAGGTGGTGTCGAGGCCGACGAAGTCGAGCAGCGTGAACGGGCCCATGGGGTAGCCGCAGCCCAGCTTCATGGACTCGTCGATGTCGGCGATGGAGCCCACGCCCTCTTCGTAGGCGCGGATGGCGTCGAGCAGGTAGGGCACCAGCAGCCGGTTGACGATGAATCCCGGCTTGTCGACGGTGCGCACCGGGACCTTGCCCAGCTTTTCGCCGAACTTCACGGCGGTCTCGAAGACTTCGGGCGCGGTGGCGATGGTGCGGACGACCTCGACCAGCTTCATCATCGGGACGGGATTAAAGAAGTGCAGGCCAACGAAGCGCTCGGGACGCTGGGTGGCGCCCATCAGCTCGGCAACGCAGATCGAAGAAGTGTTCGTCGCAAAAATGGCGTCCTTCTTCACGATTGCATCAAGCTGCGCGTAGGTCTTGCGTTTCTCGGGAACATTCTCAATGATGGCCTCGATGACGATGTCGCAGTCGGCGAGGTCTTGCATGTTGGTGGTGCCTTGGAGGCGCGCGAGCGTGGCCGTCTTTTGCTCAGCGCTGATGCCGCCCTTTTCGACCCCGCGCTCGACCAGCCGCGACAGCGACTTCTCGATGCCTGCAAAGCCTTTGTCGAGAAATTTCTGGTCCTGCTCCAGAACCACGACGTCGAAGCCCGCGCTGGCTGCGACCTGCGCGATGCCTGAGCCCATCAGACCGCAACCGAGTACGCCAACTTTTTTGATTTCCATGAAATCCTCAATCAATGCTGTGAGCCTCGCGGACTAAAGTCCGCTCGGCGGGTCATAAAAGATGAGTCTTCGCCACGGCTGAAGCCGTGCCCTTTCAAATCTGACGACTCCACATGCACGCCTGAAGGCCCGCTCTACCCTACCGCTATAGGTTCTCGACGATCAACGCGATTCCCTGGCCGCCACCAATGCATGCGGTCGAGAGTCCGTAGCGCGCGTTGCGGCGACGCAGTTCGTACGCCAGCGTGATAAGCAGGCGCGTACCGCTGGCGCCCAGCGGATGCCCCAGCGCAATCGCTCCACCGTTCACGTTGGTCTTCGCCGGATCGAGGCCGAGTTCTTTCATCACCGACAGGCACTGCGCGGCGAAAGCTTCATTGAGTTCGATCAGGTCGATGTCCGACAATGTCAGACCAGCCTTCTTCAGCGCCATGCGCGATGCCGGCACCGGCCCCGAGCCCATGAGCGACGGCTCAACGCCCGCGATACCCCAGCTCACGATTCGCGCCAGCGGATTCAGTCCGCGCTTCTGAGCGTCATCAAGCGGCATCACGACTACCGCTGCCCCGCCATCAACGATACCGCTGGCGTTGCCCGCCGTCACGCTGCCATTCTTGCCGAACGACGGCTTGAGCTTGGCCAGGCTCTCGAGCGTGGTCTCAGGACGCCGATGGTCGTCTTCGGTGAACATCTCGCCAGTCGGTTCGCCGCGCTTGTTGCGCAGCGGAACTGGCGTGAGTTCCTCCTGAATGCGTCCGGCTTTGTAGGCAGCGTCGGCACGCTTTTGCGAGCACAGTGCGAATTCATCCTGCATCTCGCGGGTGACGCCCTGCTGTCCGGCGTACGTCTCGGCCGTCACCGCCATGGGCATGTTGCAGTAGCTGTCGGTGAGGGCCACAAACAGCGAGTCTTCGAGCTTGCCTTCGCCGAAGCCGACCCCCCAACGCATGCCGCGGATCGCGTGCGGGGCCTGCGACATCGACTCCATGCCGCCGGCGAGCACGCACTTCGATTCGCCAAGCTGGATCATCTGAGCTGCGGTCACGACCGACTGCATGCCCGATCCGCACAGCCGATTCACTGTCACGGCCGGCACTTCAATCGGCACACCTGCTTTGAGCGCCACGTGCCGCGCGCCGTAGATGGCATCGGACGACGTCTGCTGGGCATTGCCCATTACGCAGTGGTCAATTTCGGCCGCCTCGACACCCGAGCGCTGGATGGCTTCGACAGAGGCGATGGCCGCGAGTTCCTGGGCGGTGAAGTCGCGCAGCTTGCCGCAATAGCGGCCCATAGGAGTGCGCGCTCCGTTGACGATGACAATTTCAGGGAAAGAAGTGGACATAAAAAGGCCTTCCGGATGGCTGAGCAAACGGACAAGTCTATCAGCGAGTGAAGAGGAGCGGCAAACGGGTGCGCAACCTCGGGCGAGGTGCATCAGGAGAGAAAAGACGGCCGGTGTGCACCGGGCAAACCGGCCGATGATCTAACCGTTAGCGCATCAACTTGCGGGGGAACGCGCCTCCAACGCCCAAGACTCCCGTGCGGACCTTCTGTTGCCGCATCGCCAGTTCCCCGGTTTGGGCCTAAGGAAGGTAATAGCGGAAAGAGCTGAACACCATGTTCTCGATCGCTTCGGGCTGTCCGCCAATACCTGACCACGCATCACGCGAGAGATAGGAGTATTGGCCGCCCAATTGCAACCTGCCCTTGGGTCCGTTGTAGAACTTGTAAAAGAACGCCGCAGTGCCCTCGAAAACCGCGCGGGTATTGCCAGCGCAATTGGCTAGAGCACCAGGTCCGTAGCCGTTGGCTAGTGTGGGCAGCGTTTCCGCGCCGCAGCCGGCATTAAGAAACAGGGGCGAACCATACCCGACAGGCTTGCCTTTATACAGCGACGCCTGGCGTCCCGCATACTCTCCGCCACCGTAAAGGTTCAGGTCCCACTTGGGCGCATGATATTCGACAGAGAGCAGCCCCTGGTACGACCTGACCAGGTGTTCGTAGCCATTTCCATACACTGTTGCATCAGGAAGTTGAGCGACTCCATAACGGCCCACCCCGTTCCCCCCCAGATAATGAACACCAATTTCCAGGTGCTTTTGCGCCACGAACCAGCGGGCGTTGGCACCGAAGCCCCCACCTTCCGTAGTGCTGTTGTATGCACCGACCGCGGATGGTGTGGCTGCCGTAGCGTTCGGATACAGTCGCTCTCGGAAGAGGCTGGCTACGCCGAAGATCTCGTAGTGTCCGAAGCCCGGTTCGAACGCCAACTTGGCTACAAAATCCGGCGAGAGGTTCGACGAGTAATTGGCGAGGGAGTTATAACCGCCGCTGCTGCCGTTACCGGGACCGCCGATCAGGAAGTTCGTCGGGTTGCCCGAGGCGGTCAGTAGGGTCTGAGCGTTCTCCACGGACACACCAAACCAAACCTTGTTGTTGAAGTTCTTGGTTATGCGAACTCCATACTGCCGCAAGTAACTGAAGCCCACGTTGTACTGGGTGTCGATCACCTGCGGACTAAGCCAGGTGAAGGGGTCGAGGCCGGATTTGAACTCGGTGGCTAAGCTCCACATCTGGCCGCCGGCAATTGACCAGCCGTTGTGGAACGCAGCCTGGCTCCAGAGCTGTCTCTGGCGGAGCACGTAACTGTTGCTCTGATTGTTGGTGGAGGCAACGCCGACGCCCAGGAAATCAGCTTCATAGTATCCAGTCAGAACGGTCTGGCCCCAATTACCCTTCGCCAGCAGCGATATCCGGGAGGCGCGTCCTGAACCATAAAAATCCGAGGATCGCGCCTGGCCCGAGGCCGAGAATGGGGCGGCGTTAAACTGAGTGCCAATGTCGCTGTACATCGCGTGCGAGCGCCAAACCGTGTCCGCGGCGACGAAGCCGCCGGGCGTAAGGGTGATGCCTTTGAAGTGAATGGCCAGGGGGCTCTCCAAGTCACCAATCCGCTTCTCGGTTGTGGTCAACGACTCGGCGGTGCTGGCGTTGGCGGCCTTCAAGTCGGTCACGTCATGCTGGAGCGCGCTGAAGTCGCTGGCGGAGATTTCACCTTCTTTCTTCTCGTCGTTCAATGCCGACTGCGCAGTCTGCTGTGCATGACTCGCCGTCGAGTCGGCCTGGTCCACCCGCTGCTCCAAAGTTTGGATGGCCTGGTCGCGAGACTGAACCTGCTGCAGCAATTGTTGGATCTGCTGCTGCTGCGCCGCAATCGCATCTTGCTGCCTGGCGAGGGCATCCTTCAGTTGCTGGATTTCGCTCGAACTAGAGCCGGCCGCAGCGGTTCGAGCGCTGGATTTGTGCTGGGACGGGGCAGCATCTGTCTGCGCGAATACGCTGGCCGGAATCGCCAGCAATAGCGCGAATGCAAGTAGGTTTTTCATCGTCTCTCCTCAAGTTTCGAATCTCCCTCGAGCTTGGTCAGCTACGTGGGTAGTGGAACGCGAGCTTGGAAACCAACAGCTGGGTAACTAGATTAAGTCCATCTGTTTAGTAGACTTATAAACGCTCATCGATGCTTTCCACATTCGGCTGGTTCCTGTGGGTTGGAATTAAGTCGCGGGTGTGAGTCCCCACTTGCACTGCAAACGGCGCTCGATGGAGCTGAAAACCAGGCCATCGATCAGGAAGCCGATGGCGATGATCAGGATCATCACTGCGATGACCTGGCTCATGTCGTTCAGGTCACGTCCCATCATCAGCAGTTGGCCCAGGCCGAGGCTCACGAAAATCATTTCTCCCGCAATTAATGAGCGCCACGCAAAGGCCCAGCCCTGCTTCAGGCCTGTTAGCAAGTAAGGAAGACTGGCGGGAAAAAGCACAAAGAGAAACAGCTTGAGACCATGCGCACCGAGATTGCGTCCGGCCATGGCATAGATTTTCGGCATCTGCTTGCGGCCGGTTTCCATGCTGATCGTCACGGAGAGAACGGAGCCCATAACAACCACAAAGAGAATGGCTTTTTCGGATAGCCCGAACCAGAGCACCGCCATCGGGAGCCAGCAGATGCTGGGCAGACTCTGCAGGCTGACCATCAGACCACCGAGGGTCTGCTCAAGAAATTTGCTGGTGGCCATTCCCAAGCCCAAGACTATGCCGATGACGACCGACAGTGCATAACCGATAGCAATGCGTTTCATGCTGACCGCGATCGCGATCCAGAAACTATGGTCGGCAAACCCTGCCCAGAGGGCCTGCAGCACTGCTTGCGGAGGCGGAAAGAGATAGGGCGGCCAGATGCGAAGCCGCGCAATGAGGAACCACACCCCGAGGATGAGAGCGTAAAACGCCGTCTGCCTGGCTACTGATTTCATGGGCGCAACTTGTATTCCTGTTCCAGACTCTTGTTAATCTCCTCGCGAAGGTCGTCGAGAATGCCCTTGGCGCATTGGGTGACATTGACGTCTTCCATCTGGCGCGGCCGGGGCACTTCAACCAGGATCTCGCGCTTGATGCGGCCCGGACGAAAGGTGAACAGGGCCACGCGATCACCGAGCCTCGCCGCTTCGCGTACGTTGTGCGTGACGAAGATGATGGTGCGTCCGGTTTCCTCCCAAATGCGCTCCAGTTCGTCGTGCAGCAAGTCGCGAGTCTGGGCATCGAGGGCCGCGAACGGCTCGTCCATGAGCAGAACGTCTGGTTCCGTGGCGAGGGCGCGGGCCAGCGCCACCCGCTGACGCATGCCGCCGGAAAGCTGGTGGATACAGCTCTCCGCGAACTGCGAGAGTTGTACCAGCCGTAGGTAATATCCGGCCTTCAGCTTGCGCTCGGCCCTCGGAATACCCTTCATCTTCACGCCAAACTCGACGTTCTGCGCGACCGTCAGCCACGGGAAGAGACCAAGTTCCTGGAAGATCAGGATCCGGTCGGTACCGGGAGCGTGTACTGGCTGGCCGTCGATGAGAACCGTGCCCGACGTGGGTTGCTGGAGCCCGGCAATCAAATGGAGGAGAGTGGACTTGCCGCATCCCGACGGACCGACGATGCAAAGAAACTCGCCAGCTTTGACTTGCAGGTTGATGCGGTCAAGCGCCAGCAGTTCCGATCCGTTGGTCTTGTAACGCAGCGTGATGTCTTGCAAACAAACCTTTGAAATCGCTTCGTCAACGACGCGCTGTGCGGGCGCGGCAGCGGACACCCAGGCTGGTGCGCCAAGGACATCGGACATGCTGGCGAACGGCCGAAACGAAGCCGTCATTGGATTGCCTTCTTTTTCTTTTCTGCCAGGACCTGGTTCAGCAGGCTCAAGTCATACAATCCGGACAAATCCGGCATCTGGCGGCCGAGGAACCCCGCGTCGAAGGCCGAGCGGGCCGAGGTGAGGAGCGAGCTGCGAATCGGATCGTAAATGACGTCCATGCGGCTGAAGGCTTCATCGATGGTCGCCGGCGGCAGGGCCTTACCGGTTTCCTTCTGAATTTGTGCGTTCAGGATTTTCCTGGCTTCCGGCAGGTTTCCGTTGATCCACTCAGTCAGCTCGAGGTTGGCGCGAATCCAGTTCTTCACAACGTCGGGATGTTCGCGCAGAAATTTCTGGCTGACGATGAGATTGGTGATCACGAATTGGTGGTTGGGCCAGAGGTCGCGCTCATCGAGAAAGAGGCGACCGTTACCCTCGCGGATCAGGCGCGTCGCCCAAGGCTCGGGCGCCCACGCCGCGTCCAATTGTTGCTTCAGAAAAAGCGTGAGCTGGTCGGGGTTTGCCATGGGCATCACCTGCACGTCGCCACCTTTGTCAGTGGGCTTCATGCCGTGCGCCTTCAGCCATGCCCGCAGGGCCACGTCCTGGGTGTTGCCCAATTGCGGCGTGGCGACCTTCTTGCCATGGAAATCTTCCGGCTTGTTGATTCCCGAGTTGTTGCGAACGATAAGCGACGCGCCTCCGCTGGCCGCGCCGGAAACTACCTTGAGGGCTTCGCCCTGGGAGCGCACATAGCCGCTGACCGTGGGATTGGGACCGATATACGCCATGTCGATGGCACCGGCAAATAGAGCCTCAATGGCCGATGGGCCGGCGTTGAAGGTCTTCCAATCGATCTTGACGTTAGGACCCATGGCCTTCTCGAACGATCCATTGGCTTTGCCGATCATGGCCTGGGGATGGGTAATGTTCGGGAAGGCACCGACGCGGACGGCCGTGGTCTGGCCAAATGCGTGGGCCAGAATCGACAACACGAATCCGAGGAGAACGAGCGGCCTCATCTTCATGAACTAATCCTTGCCGCGTCGAGGCGTCGCGACCATCGACAAAACCTGCGTGGGGTTCTCTTTCCTGGTGCGTCCCTTCTTGCCGCTCTTCGGCGTGTCGTCCTTGATGATGTCAGCGAGCGAAGTCTTTTCCAGAATGCGTGCTGCGGCGTCGCGAACATCGAGAAACACCTGGTACAAAGCCCGGTGCTCGACGTCGCTTTCGATCAACGCGCGGAGTTGCTCGGCGTCACCAAATGGCGCGAGAGCCCCGTCCATGAGGCGAATGATCTCGGCAAGGTAGATTTCCGAAGGAGGCCGGCGCAACCGATAGCCGCCCTTGGCGCCGCGAACACTCTCCACCATGCGCGCGTTTTTCATTTCGAGCAGGATGAGCTCGAGGAACTTCTCCGGCAGGCCTTCGTCGTAGGCTATATCGCGGATACGAATGGCTCCCTCGTTGTAGCGCCGGGCCAGCCGCATCATCGCCTGCAGAGCGTAGAGACCCTTCTGGGAGATTTTCACCGGCGTACCTCCATTGGCTTCTACAGTATATCAATAATGTCAATTGGTGTAGTAGACTATTTTCGAGAGCGAAGGAGCCGGCGTACAGGAGACCTTGCTAAGAAGTAGTTCTCAGCCGCTGGCGGCGCCGGCGCCATTCGTCGCTGTTCAGGATGCCGGGGCCGGCTTCGATCAGACGAGGCAGCATCTGGAACACTGAAACCGGGGTCCAGCGCTTGCCCTGGCGGGTACGGAAGCCGCGGCGGTTCAGTTCCTCGGCGATGCCGGAGTAAGGACCGTCCTGGATGGTCAGCTCCATGATCTCGAACAGAACCTCCCGCTCGGTGGGGTTCTCTTCCAGGTGGGCGCAGTCGCCGGACACCTGCAAGCCGAACGGGACCTCGGGAGCATGGGCGGTGTGGGCGGGCGCTTCAGCCGCGATTTCGCGCTCCCATTCGATGGCAACCGGCTTCCACCCGGCTTCGAGCTGTTGTTTGAATTCCTCCGGGCCAAACGGGCCCGCGATCATCTGCCTTGTGCGCTCAAAGTTGGCCATAGTCTCCCCATGCCTTCGCGGAGCTTTGCCGCTGATAGGTGCAGTTGCGGTGCCAGACGCGATCGCGCGGATGTAGCTGATGCAGCTATGGTTAGGAGCGCCGGGCAGGTGCGGAGGCAGCGCTGGCTGTCCGCTGGCGCGACGCACTGTACGAAACTGGGCAGCGGCTTATTGGATGAGGTCCGTCAGTGGATTGCCCCAGAATTCCCGCCCGGCTCCGAAACTCTCTTCACAGACTGAGCAATACCAGTCGGGACTATTGGGACGAACGCAGTGCCCATCGAGCACGAAACCTTCGTGTGTGATCTGGAGTTGCGGGCCGGAGCGAGCCGGGCCGTATGCAACCTTCTTCACATCGTCGTTGCTGTTGCACCGCGGGCAGGTTGGCGCCCGAACATGCTTCATGGGATTCCTCTAGTCGGCTGCGGCCGTAGCCAGTGAGCGCTTGTCGGTCTTGCCGGTCATGGTGCGGGGGAGGTTGTCGACGAAAGTGAAGGTGCGAGGAATCTTGTAGGGCTCGAGCACCTCCTTGCACGCGAGCCGCAGGGCGGTTTCGTCCAAGTTCGCTCCGAGTTTGCGCTGC
>Ga0074045_10006500_pt1 | contig 10037 bp, 8 predicted proteins | sample BogForMeECP23OM2_FD_94442 | JGI IMG/M metagenome (GOLD analysis project Ga0074045, IMG submission 94442) | Bog forest soil microbial communities from Calvert Island, British Columbia, Canada - Bog Forest MetaG ECP23OM2 | ecosystem: Environmental > Terrestrial > Soil > Wetlands ... | reverse complement strand
TTTTGCTTGACACAAGCTCTTGTCCGAGAGCACTGCACGAGTTGTACCAAAGTCTGCCTGATAGGAGCGCGGCCGGTATGACCGGCGCAGTCGCAGCATGTCACGCTGTTGGCCCATATTTAATGCAATGGCAATATGCAAGATCGGTGTCCCGTGACCGACTGACGAACTCGCCTCTACTAGCAGTACTGACTTGCGGTGCCCGTTGGGGGGCAATGACCTACGTTGGGCATAAGATCACCGGACGAATTCGACCCACCACTGCAGCGAACCGTCGTCAGCGTGTGACACATCAGCCTTCTCGATGCTCAACTGTCCGGAGCAGTGCGCCTGATCGAATCACCGGGTTTGTGGTCTCAGAATTGCAGGCTTGCACTTGAATGTGCCTGGCAATACCCGGAAGAATCGTTGACATCTCTTCGGACCAGCCCAACACGGCGGTGGTCGAAGTGGTTGGCGTGCGCCGCAACGTGGACCTGGGGTTTTTGCAACATAATCCTCCGGTTGCAGGGGATTGGGTGCTGATCCATGTTGGGTTCGCCATGAGCAAGATCAGCGAGGACGACGCGCTGGATCGGATAGGGATACTTCGCATGTTGGGAGAACCGGAAGCTGCCATGCATGGAGTCAAAGGGTACAGCCTGGAAGAGCAGTCATGAAAATTACTCGACGAGTTCCGCGAACCAGAAGTCATTATCAAGGCTGCCGAGGAAATACGCCGCCGTGCTGATCCAAGACGTCTTGCCGGCCACGTGGTTGCTCACGAGGACGGAGGAATCAGCCTGGAGGCTGCCTTGGCAGTATCGCGGATTCAACACCATGGAAGCGATGAGCTGAAGAATTCAATGCACGAGCTATCCATTGCGATGAGCCTCGTCGATCTGGCACGCCAAGAGGCGGAGCGCGTTCGGGGACGCGTGATTGCGCTGCACATCAAGGTTGGACCACTTTCCGGTGTGTTTAAGGATGCGCTGCTCTCTTGTTACGAGATGGCCAGCCACGATACGTCTCTGCAAGGCTCTCAGCTCATGATTGAGGATGTGCCCATTGTGATCTATTGTCCGCAATGCCGCGCAGAACGCACAGTTGGCTCCGTGCAGCGGTTCTGTTGTTCGGTATGCAGCGCTCCCGCATCGCAGATCTTGCGCGGGAAGGAATTGGAATTGGTTTCTCTGGAGCTCGAGTCATGACGCAGGAACCACGGCTGGTGGAAGTCCGAAAAAACATTTTGAAGCAGAACGATGTAGTCGCCCGGGAACTGCGGAGCGAGTTTCGCAGGTCCAACGTCTTCGTCGTGAGCCTCGTGTCGAGTCCGGGCTCCGGAAAGACCGCTTTTCTGGAGAAGATCCTGACCCTGCTACGGCCCAGGTACCGTGTCGCCGCACTGGTTGGCGACCTGGCGACCGAGAACGATGCGCTGCGATTAGCCCGTAGCGGAGCGCCCGTCAAGCAGATCACTACCGGCACGCTGTGTCATCTGGAAGCCGCCATGGTGCGGAATGCACTGCAGACGTGGGATCTCGCCCAGTTGGATTTTCTCTTTATTGAAAACGTTGGCAATCTGGTATGTCCCTCGTCCTATGACTTGGGCGAAAACTTGCGCCTGGTACTCACATCGGTCACGGAAGGAGAAGATAAGCCACTCAAGTATCCCACTATCTTCCATAGCGCCGATGTTGCGCTGCTGACCAAGATGGATCTATCGCAGGCTGTAGAGTTTGATGAACCCACAGCGCTCGCCAACATCCAGGCGGTCCGTCCCGGGATGCAAGTGCTCCGAGTGTCTGCCAAGACGGGCCTTGGAATGAAGGAGTTCATCGACTTTCTTGGCTCGCGCCGAGCAGGCCCACGAGAAATGCACGTCTCCTTGTAGTCGGCGTGATCCTTATCGCGCGCCGCCGCTAGCGCTTTGCGGAGTAGGATAGCGGGACAGTTCGGGGCCGGCGGGTCGAGGGCGAACTTCATGAGCACCGGATATCAATCCGACATACGGCAGCGCGTGGTGTCAGGCGACGGCCGCATTCGGAGACGCCTGCAGATAGGTGGCATCGTGCAAGGCGTGGGGTTTCGTCCGTTCGTTTTCAAGCTGGCAAAGCGGCTTGAGCTGAGTGGCTTCGTTGTGAACACCTCCAGGGGTGTTACGGCGGAAATTGAGGGGCCCGCGAGTAGCCTGGATCGTTTCATCGATCTTCTTCAAGTGGAATTGCCACCAGCGGCGCGGATCGAAAGCCTCCATCATGAAGTAATCGACGTGCGTGACGAGGCGGAGTTCTTCATCGATTCCAGCATCGCCGTAGCGGGCGAGTACAGCCTTGTATCGGCCGATCTTGCTTTATGCGCGGACTGCCGGCGGGAGTTGCTCGATCCGCAGGATCGTCGCTTCGCATATCCATTTATCAACTGCACGAATTGCGGGCCCCGCTACACCATCATTCAAGATCTGCCATACGACCGTCCCGCGACAACGATGTCCGCCTTCCGTATGTGCGCGGAATGCACGGCTGAGTATGAGGACCAGAAGAACCGGCGGTTCCATGCGCAACCGAACGCGTGTCGGGAGTGCGGTCCGGGACTCGCGCTGATTTCCGCCGGCGAAGACGCTGGTAAGGCCAACTTTGAGCGGAAGACCGGCGGCCTTATGGAGCGCGTACGCGAACTTCTAATGCAGGGCCGGATCGTTGCGATTAAGGGACTGGGCGGGTTCCACTTGGCGTGCGACGCGATGAATGCGGCAGCGGTGCGGCAGCTCCGGGCGCGCAAGCGGCGCGGCGATAAACCATTTGCAGTCATGGCCCGCGACGTGCAACAGGTTGAGAAGTTCGCGGTTATCACGGCCGAGGAACGCAAACTATTGTTGAGTCGTGAGGCGCCGATCGTGGTCCTGAGCCGACGGCCAGACAGCCGCATTGCGGATGCGGTGGCGCCGCGGCAGAAAACGATTGGCGTCATGTTGCCTTCCACGCCGCTGCATTGCCTGCTATTTCGCGACACAGAAGATGGGACGTGCGAATTTGAGGCGCTGGTGATGACCAGCGGAAACATCAGCGAAGAGCCGATCGTGACTCGCAATGACGAAGCGGGAAATAGCCTTCGCGAGGTTGCCGATTATTTCCTGCTGCACGATCGCGACATCTACATGCGCGTGGATGACTCGGTGGCACGAATTGCCAACGGGCATTGCATGCTTCTACGGCGTTCCCGCGGATACGCACCCGAGCCGATTGATCTGGGTACACCCGTGACCGAGATCTTCGCCTGCGGAGCGGAGTTGAAGAGTACGTTCTGTCTGACCAAAGATCGCTACGCCATCCTGAGCCAGCATATCGGCGACATGGAAAACTACGAGACCATGCTCTTTTTCGAAGAGACGCTGAACCAGCTCAAGAAACTGTTTCGGGTTGAGCCGCGCGCGGTGGCGCACGATCTGCACCCGCAGTACCTGAGCACACGGTGGGCCCTGCAACATTCCAGGCTTCCCGCCATGGCCGTACAACACCATCATGCTCATGTCGCCAGTTGCATGGCCGAGAACCGGATTGAAGGCAAGGTCATCGGCGTAGCGCTGGATGGGACCGGCTACGGAACCGACGGAGCCATTTGGGGTGGTGAGTTTCTGGTCGCGGACTACCTTGGCTTCAAGCGCCGCGCTCATTTCCGCTACATTCCGTTACCTGGGGGCGATGCAGCCATCCGGCAGCCATGGCGCTCGGCTCTGGCGTACCTGCACGACAGCTTTGGTGAAGCAGCCTTGCCGCTCTGGCTTCCTCTCTGGCAAGAGGTGGCGGAAAGACCACGAAAGCTTGTGCAACAAATGATCGCAGGCGAGATTCAGTGCGTGCCTACATCTTCGTGCGGCCGCCTGTTCGACGCGGTTGCCTCCCTCACCGGGGTGCGGCACGAAGCGACCTACGAAGGGCAGGCAGCGATTGAATTGGAAGCGGGTGCTGACAACAGCGTGCGCGAAGAGTACGATTTCGCAGTCGAAGAAGGACCTGCGTTTGTGCTGGACTTCCGCAATACGATCCGCGAGATCGTGCACGATTGCCTGGGGCAGATCGCGCCGAGCACGATCGCCGCTCGCTTTCATAACACGCTTGCATCCGCCATTGCAGAGGCTTGTATTCGTATTCGAGACACGGATCGTTTGCAACGTGTTTGTTTGAGTGGCGGGGCGTTCCAAAACTTGCTGCTGATGGAGCGTACCCTGGAGAAGTTGCGGTCTCACGGATTCGACGTGTACAGGCATGCGCTCATTCCCCCGAACGACGGTGGAATTGCGCTCGGCCAGGCGGTAATCGCAAACGCGAGGTTAGCCGGAGGTTGATATGTGTCTTGCTATTCCTGGCAAATTGCTGGACTCCTTCGTCGTAAAAGGACTGCGCATGGGGCGGGTACAGTTTGGCGGCATCGTGCGCGAAACCTGTCTTCAATATGTTCCGGATGCACAGGTGGGCGACTACGTAGTAGTGCACGTGGGGTTCGCGATCAGCCGAATCGACGAGGAAGAGGCACAGCGGACCTACCGACTCCTGGAGGAAATGGACCAGCTCGGCGAACTCGATATCGAAGCTTCTGGAGGCGGGAGGCTGCAGTGAAATATCTCGACGAGTATCGCGATTCCCGCCTGGCACGCAGCATCTTGAAGGAAATCCGCAGGGTGCAGACTCGTCCTTGGGTGATCATGGAAGTGTGCGGCGGCCAAACGCATTCCATCGTAAAGCACGGAATCGATCACCTGCTTCCCGAAGGCGTTGAATTGGTGCACGGACCCGGCTGTCCCGTATGCGTCACGTCTTTGGAGCTGATCGACAAAGCCCACGCCATTGCCCGACAGTCCGAGACCATCCTCTGTTCCTTCGGCGACATGTTGCGCGTGCCGGGCAGCGAGTGCGATTTGTTCGCGCTCAAGTCGCGCGGCGCGGACGTACGCGTGGTGTATTCGCCACTGGATTGCCTGAAGATCGCGCGCGAACACCCCGACAAGAAGGTCGTCTTTTTCGCAGTCGGGTTTGAGACTACGGCACCCGCCAATGCCATGGCGGCATGGCATGCGAAGCAACAAGGGATTCAGAACTTCTCGCTGCTGGTATCGCACGTTCTGGTGCCCCCGGCGGTGGCCACGATTCTGGGGTCGCCGCACAATCGAGTGCAGGGGTTTCTAGGCCCCGGACATGTCTGCGTGATCATGGGCTCGCAGGAATACGAGGAATTGGTGGCGCGCTTCCGCGTACCCATCGTGATAACCGGGTTTGAACCTCTCGACATCCTCGAAGGGGTTCTCATGGTGGTTCGCCAGTTGGAAGCCGGTCGCGCCGAGATGGAGAACCAGTATGCCCGCACGGTGCAGCGCGAAGGCAATCGTGCAGCGCAACAGATTGTCGCCACTGTCTTCGAAGTCTGCGATCGCAAGTGGCGAGGCGTCGGGCCGATTCCCCAGAGCGGCTACCGGCTTCGTTCGGAATTCCGCGCATTCGATGCGGAAGAGATTTTCCATGTGGGCGAGATTGTTACCCACGAGTCGCCGGTGTGTATCAGCGGTCAGATCCTGCAAGGGATTAAGAAACCGCACGACTGTCCGGTTTTCGGCACCGCCTGCACGCCGCAAGCCCCGTTGGGTGCGACGATGGTTTCGGCCGAAGGCTCTTGCGCCGCGTATTACGCGTACGGACGCCACTTGAATCGCACCCAATCGGCGGCGCCCTCAGACCGAAGTACTCGGAGGTAGCGATGAGCGAACCGGTACGTCCGGAGATGCTCGGCAGCTGTCCTGTGCCGCTGGCCCATCCCGAGCAGATCGTGCTGGGGCATGGCAGCGGCGGAAAGCTGACGGCCGACCTGATCCACAGATTCATACTTCCCGCATTCAGCAATCCATATCTGGATCGCCTCGATGATCAGGCGGTGGTTGAGATCAGTGGCGCTCGTTTGGCCTTCACCACGGACTCCTTCGTAATCACGCCGATCTTCTTCCCCGGAGGTGACATCGGCGAACTGGCCATTAATGGCACCGTGAATGATTTGGCGATGAGCGGTGCGCGTCCGCTCTACTTGGCGGCGGCGCTGATCCTGGAAGAAGGCCTCGCAATCCAGGACCTGCAGAGAGTGCTGGATTCGATGCGGAAAGCGGCGCAGAGGGCGAATGTGCTGCTGGTTACGGGCGACACCAAGGTCGTCAATCGCGGAAAAGGCGATCAGATATTCATTACCACCACGGGAATCGGCGTGATCGAGCACGCTTGGAATCTCTCCGCCGACCGTGCTCGTGCCGGCGATAAGGTTCTGCTCAGCGGTTCCATCGGCGACCACGGCATGGCCATCATGTCGCAGCGCGAAGGTCTAGAATTCGAGGGGACCATTGAGAGCGACACGGCTGCTCTGCATGGATTGGTCGCGGCAATTCTGGCGGCAGCCGGCGACGGGGTTCACGTTTTGCGGGATCCGACCCGCGGTGGGATTGGCACAACCCTCAACGAAATCGCCGCCCGCTCGCAGGTTGGAATGGCGATCGAAGAAAGCACGATCCTGGTTCGCCACACGGTCCAGGGAGCGTGCGAGATACTGGGACTGGATCCCCTTTACGTCGCCAATGAAGGGAAGTTGCTGGCCATCGTTTCGAGCGAAGCCGCTGATGCAGCGGTTGAAGCAATGCACCAACACGAATTGGGCCGCGAAGCGCGCATCATCGGAGAGGTGGTTGCCGAACACCCGCGTATGGTCTTGATGAAAACGGGCATTGGCGGCACCCGCATCGTAGACACGCTCTACGGGGAGCAACTTCCTCGTATTTGCTAGAATAAGTTGCGCTGCTAACCAGGATGGATCTTGCACGCTGAAGAGTTTGACGAACCCACAGCCGCTCGCCAACATCCAGGCGGTCCGCCCCGTGATGCCAGTGCTCCAAGTGTCTGCCAAGACGGGCCCGAGATCCGGTTGCAGCCCCGATTGGGGCTCCGATGGACCGACTGTTTGCCGTCGATGGAAAGCTCGCAGCAAAACGCTGACTACTGCGGCGCGCCATTTCCGGCGTCGGAAACAGCGAGACCTCTTCTCGATGATATCCGCAGCAAGATCGAGGCAGCGCAGTCCGCTGCTTTGTCTTCCAGCGCACTTAGCAAGGCCTGCCAATACGGGCTCACACTGTGGAAGAAGCTGGTGCCTCCCAGATCTCACTCCCGCTGTATGGGCCGCCCGCCGTTCATGAACCCAAGCGACGGGGGTGTGGAGTGAAGGTGGTTTTGCGACAACAAACGCGTAGCTTTAGGACAACGAGGCTTTATTTCGACAAAGTGTCGACGTGATGGTCAGCCACGTCCTCAGCGTGATGACCGCGAACTCATCGGCTGTGCCCTTTCAGGGCTAATGCACTGCCTCAACAAGCTGCCTGCAACAAACTCCTCACCGGCCTGCATCATTTGCTTCCACATCTCGAACGCGCGTCCCTCTTGATTGAGAAATGCGAGAGCTTGCTCCCGGCTCACAGGGAAGCCTCGTTCGGTGGCCAGTCGTAAAAGATGTGAAAGTGTGATTTCGGCCATCACTCGGTCTCTATCCTTCTTTTCAGTCATGGCTTCTACCCCCCTGTTCCCGAGAGCGTCAAAACCGTTGATGACTTTTAGCGCTCGCTCCTCGTACACGGGTACACCCCTGAGTTCAGTCTCGCTAGTTCTGGTAACGCGATTTTGCGATGCCGAGGCGGCGAATTTTGTTTTGCAGGGTCGTACGTTTCAATCCGAGACGTTCGGCGGCTCCCCCCTTGCCTGCGATGCGTCCCGATGCGGCTCTCAATGCGCCGATGATTACAGAAGACTCTGCTTGTCGAAACGTAGAGGCCGTTCCGACAGCAACATTGGTCTCGGATGAGGTGGCAAGCTCGGTAAGCGGCACCTCTAACTCCTCACCGCGTGTGAGGATGACAGCTCGTTCGATGAAGTTTGCCAATTCCCTAATATTCCCCTTCCACGGACAGTTCGTCAGAATCTCCATTGCGCGTTTGGGGATGGACTTTATCTGTCTCCGCATCCGTCCCGCTACCTTTGATACAAAGTAGTTCACCAGGAGTGGAATATCCTCGCGCCTTTCGCGCAGGGGCGGGATCTCAATTGGGAAGACGTTGAATCGATAGAAAAGATCCTCCCGGAACTTCTCCTCCCGAATCATCGCCCCAAGGTCGCGATGGGTGGCGGCAATCAGCCGCACGTTCACGCTGATCGTCCTGGAGCTTCCCAGCCGCTCGAACTCCTGCTCCTGGATGGCACGTAACAGTTTCGGCTGGAGTTCCAGGCTGATGTCGCCGATCTCATCCAGAAACAGCGAGCCTCCGTCCGCCAGCTCGAATCTGCCCTTTCTTTGCATCAGGGCTCCGGTGAAGGCTCCCTTCTCGTGCCCGAACAGTTCGCTTTCCAGCAGCCCCGAAGGAATGGCCGCGCAGTTCATCCGCACAAAGGTGCGCTGGCGCCGGGTGCTAAGGTTGTGAATGGCGTGTGCGACCAACTCTTTTCCTGTGCCCGTTTCCCCGTGAAGCAGGACGGTGGAATCGGTGGGCGCGACGATCGCGACTTGTTCCAGCACTTTCCGGAGGCCCTGGCTCTTGCCGACAATGTCTCCGAAGCAGTGCTCAGAGCTGATTTCTGGTTCGAGATAGAACTGATCGGCTTCGAGCACACCCACGTTGGGAAAGCTGGTTCCTGCGAGGTCTCCGGGGTTTGTGAAAGCAATAGTCGCGCACGCCATACTGTCCTCCAAACCTTAGAATTGCATCACGATGTTTCTCATGATGGAGAAGAGTCTGCGATGAGTTCGCTTTTGTCACAAGGTCAAATCGGGTGATTGTGGTCTGGGAATATGGTGGCTGCTCAGGGTTGTACTTCCTGGTGAGGGAACTTGCATACTTTTGGGGGATTGAAAGTTACCCTTTTGGGGATTGAAAGGATTGAAAGTTGTCTAGTGTCGCGGATCTTGGAGGTGCTTTCTTCCGTAGAGTTTGGCATCAATAGACCACATTCCGGGTCCGATCATCGCCACTGTGGCGCCTAGGCCAGCCAGCACGATGGCGGTCAGCGAATTCCCCGACCACGCCAACGATATCCAGACCTCGACAGTAGCAATCGTGATTCCCGCGACTGGCGTCCAAAGGCCAAGAAGGAGAAACACTCCCGCGACAGCCGCAATCAAATAAGGCAGGCTCGGCACCAATCTAGCAGTTTCAAGGAGATGCGAGGCTCCGAAATAGAGCAGAAACGTGCTCGTCAGCACCCGCTGAAGCAAAAGACCAGCGCCAGGCCAGCCCTCGGCGAATGTGGAAAACAGACGTTGCAGACACGTCCTCCGATTGCTGGTCTCATGCTAGTGATCCTTAAAAGACATCGAAAGGGTTAAGAGTAGGGTTTTTGAGTGCTACTTTGGGGCACCTCTAGCTCGATGATACCGCGCTGTAGGGCGATGGTGACCGCGTGCGCCCGATCGTTTGCACCCAGCTTGGAGAGTATGTTCGAGATGTGGTTCTTGACTGTTGTTTCTCCGATCGAGAGCTTGTCGGCGATTCGCTTATTGGCATTGCCCTCGCCAATTAAACGAAGCACATCAATTTCGCGCGAACTCAGAGCATCGTCGGCAGCGTGCTCAGCCAGCTCCGCCGCAATTTCGGGCGGAATTCGCTTGCGTCCGGCATGGACGGTGCGGATCGCCTCCAGCAGCTCTGTGCGGACGTTCCCTTTCAGTAGGTACCCCCGCGCACCCGCCTTGATCGCCCGTAGGACTTGAACATCGCCGGCATAGGTCGACAACACCAGGATCTGGGCGTCGGGGAATTCGCTTCTAATCCGGCTGATCGCTTCGGTGCCGTTCACATTCGGCATCTGTAGATCCATAAGCGTTACGTCCGGGCGGTGCAATCGAAATTGCGCGACGGCCTGCTCCCCGTCACACGCCTCTGCGACCAGTTGCATATCTGGCTGAGTTTTGATAAGGGCCGCGATGCACTGACGCAAGAGAGGATGATCATCCACAGTCATGATCCGAATCGCACTAGGACCGGTGCT
>Ga0074045_10006499_pt1 | contig 10038 bp, 5 predicted proteins | sample BogForMeECP23OM2_FD_94442 | JGI IMG/M metagenome (GOLD analysis project Ga0074045, IMG submission 94442) | Bog forest soil microbial communities from Calvert Island, British Columbia, Canada - Bog Forest MetaG ECP23OM2 | ecosystem: Environmental > Terrestrial > Soil > Wetlands ... | reverse complement strand
GCCGGCGCAAAAATCGAGGAAGGCGTTTCCGTCGGGATCTTCGACAATCGCGCCGCTGCCGCGCTCCGCGACCATGGGATAGACGCGCGAAAGCGATGGCGAAATATATTTCGCGTCGTACTCGATCACCTTCTTGCTTTTCGGGCCGGGCAGCGAGGTCTTGATGTGGGGCAGTTTGGTTTCCGTGGCGGTAATCATAAATTCCTCCAGATCTCGTTCGTGGTTTCGCGTGGATCGGAACAGCAGGGGGAGAGGCAGGATCGGACGAGAATCGTTCCGTCGACTGAACCTGCTGAAGATAAATTACTTAATCTACGCTATAAAGGCTGGGACGGAGGCTGGACGGTCGAAACTTGCGCGGGACCCGTGGACCCACTGCGACTCGGTCATGCTTCAGAAAGTGAAAGTATTTCATTTGCGCTTCCAACGAACACTGCCGTCTTTGGTATCTTCTAAAAGTATACCACGCTCGGAGAGCACTTTACGGATGCGATCGGACTCCGCAAAGTCTTTTTTTTGTCGCGCCGCCTGGCGCTGCGCCACCAGTTTTTCGATCTCCGCGTCGCTGGCCACATCGCTGGCGGTGTCGTAGCCCAGGGCTTTCAACTTTTCGGCATCGTTGTCTTCCAAAACCGCGAATACCTTGTCGAAGGTGGCCAGAAATTCCTGGGCGGCTTTCACTTCGTCTTGCCGGAACTCTCCCTTATCCATCGCGATGTTGGCTTCGCGGACAAAATCGAACATCGCGGCAAGCGCCTGCGCGGTGTTCAGATCGTCAGACAGGCCCGCATCAAAATCGCCGGCGGCTTTGGTGATGCGCTCGGCCATGCCTTTCTGTTTTCCCGCCGGGAATTTGTCGTTCTTCAAACGCGCCGCAAAATTGCGCAGGCGCTCGACGGAACTGGTCGCCTGCTGCAAGCCGTCAAAGGTGAAATTCAGTTGGCGGCGGTAGGGAACGCTGGCCAGGGCAAATCGCAGGGCCGAAGGTTTGTAACCCTTGCTGAACAAGTCGCGCAGAGTGAAGAAATTGCCCAAGGACTTGGACATTTTCTCGCCTTCGACCAGCAAATGTTCCGCGTGCAACCAGTAGCGCACGAAAGGCTTGCCGGTGGCGGCTTCGCTTTGCGCAATTTCGTTTTCGTGGTGAGGAAAGGCCAGGTCGATGCCGCCGGTGTGGATGTCGATTGTTTCACCGAGATATTTCATGGCCATGGCGGAGCATTCAATGTGCCAGCCGGGGCGCCCCGGACCGATCGGAGTCTCCCAAAAATGCTCGCCCGGTTTCGGCGCCTTCCACAAAGCGAAATCGCGCGCGCTTTCTTTTTCGTAGCGGTCGTTATCCACGCGTGCACCGGCCTGGATGCCGCTCAGGTCGACCTTGGACAATTTCCCGTAATCCTTGAATTTGGTGATGCGGTAGTAGATGGAGCCTTCGGAGTCGTACGTATAGGTTTTCTTTTGCAGCGCCTGGATCAGTTCCACCATGGAGGGGATATTTTCCGTGGCGCGGATCCAGTGTTCCGGCGATTCGATGCTCAATGCTTTGCAATCGTCGAAAAATGCCTGCACGTACTTTTCGGTGTAATCGCGGAGGCTGACTCCGGCCGCGGTAGCGTTGGCGATGATGCGGTCGTCGACGTCGGTCAGATTCATGACGTGGGTCAGGTTGAAGCCGCGCAACTTCAAGAAACGCCGCAAAATGTCCTGGAAGACGAAAGTGCGGAAATTGCCGATGTGCGCGAAGTCATACACCGTCGGGCCGCAGGTGTACATATGCACCACGCCCGGCTTCAACGGAACAAACGGTTCAACTTTTCCCGACAGGGTATTGTGGACCTGGATTTCGTGCATGGACCTTCCGCTGTCCCTTTCGACTCGTCAGCAAACGTTCGATTGTATATGACGGTTCGCAGGCGCCGCAATGACGGTGGCGGGAGGAAAGCGACCCGTGTCAGCGTTCTGGAATGGCCAGCTAGTTCTTCTTGCCGCCGAGGAGCGAACCCAGCACGCCGCGAATAATCTGACGCCCTAAGGAACTGCCCATCGCCCGCGCGGCACTTTTCGCCATGGCGTCGGCCAGATTGTCACCGCGGCGGCCGTGGCCGCTCATGCCGGGAATGTTCTCGTACCACGGCGGCGATGCCGGCGCTTGTCCCGGTGCAGTTGTCACCGGGGCACCTTGGGCGGCCCGGTCGCGCAGCACTTCGAAGGCGGATTCGCGGTCTACGGCATTCTCATACACGCCAGCGACCACGGAATTTTTGATCAGTTGCTGCCGCTGTTCGGCCGTGATCGGACCGATCTGGCTGTGTGGCGGACACACCAGCGCGCGCTCGACCATCCCGGGAGTTCCCTTGTCATCGAGGAAAGAGACCAACGCTTCGCCGACGGCGAGTTCAGTGATCGCTTTGGCCACGTCCACGGTTGGATTCGTGCGAAACGTTTCCGCGGCTGCCTTGACCGCTTTTTGGTCTTGTGGAGTAAAGGCGCGCAGGGCGTGCTGCACGCGATTGCTGAGCTGGCCCAAAACAGTCTGCGGGATGTCCAGCGGGTTCTGCGTGACGAAAAAGACGCCCACACCCTTCGAACGAATCAATCGCACCACTTGCACCACTTTGTCTTCGATGATCTTTGGCAAATCGCTGAACAGCAGGTGCGCTTCGTCAAAAAAGAAAACCAATTTGGGCTTTTCGGGATCGCCCACTTCCGGCAGGTGTTCGAACAGCGAAGTCAGCAGCCACAGGAGGAACGTCGCATACACTTTCGGCGACTGATACAACTTGTCCGCGGCGAGGATGTTCACCACGCCATGCCCCTGCGTATCGGTCTGGAGCAGATCGTCGAGGTTCAGCGCCGGTTCCCCAAAAAACTTCTCGGCGCCTTGCTGCTGAAGGGCGAGCAATCCGCGCTGGATTGCGCCAATGCTCGCCGCGGAAATATTGCCGTATTGGGTCTGGAACTCTTTGGCGTGGTCGCCGACATACTGCAGCATGGATTGCAGATCCTTCAGATCCAGCAGCAGCAATTGATTGTCATCGGCAATCTTAAAAACAAGGTTGAGCACGCCTTCTTGTGTGTCGTTGAGATTCAGCAACCGCGCCAGCAACAGCGGGCCCATCTCCGAAATCGTGGCGCGCACGGGATGACCCTGCTCGCCGAACACATCCCAGCAGGTGACCGGACATCCTGCGAAGCCGAAATCCTTCAGCTTCAATTTCTTTACGCGCTCGGCAATCTTCGGATTGTCCGTGCCTGGCTGGCTGATTCCGGAAAGATCGCCCTTTATATCGGCGGCGAATACCGGCACGCCGATGCGGCTGAACGCTTCCGCCATCACTTGCAGCGTTACCGTTTTTCCGGTGCCGGTGGCGCCTGCCACTAATCCGTGGCGGTTCGCCATTTGTGGCAACAGGTAAAGCCCTTCGGTGCCCTGCGCAATCAAAAGTGGTTCGGCCATGTTCGGGAACTCTCCGTGATCCGTTGAATGGCGCCAATGCCGGCGACGCACTGGTTTGCCTAGCGAATGATTCTACCCCGCCTTGTGCTGCAGGCAGTAGCCGGGGAGTGATAAAGTCCGGAGAGCGAGCCCTCAGCGGCTAAAGCCGCTCGGAATTTTGCGTTGGTTTATGGCACGTCTGAAGACGTGCCCTGACGAAAAGAAGGAGACAGCAGATCCCGCGCTGGGCCTGCCTGCCACAGGCAAGCTCGGGATGACAAGTTTTTGTAAAGTGTGAAGTCGTAGGCCTACGAATGTGTGAGCTTGGTCTACAGTTTGTGATGGTGGAGGAAAATTGGATACGCGGCAGATGAACGCGGTGTATACCGCGCGACGGATGAAGCGCCGGTACGAGGTGTGGTTCTTGCGCTGTGGTTTGGCCGACGGTAGTGGTGCGTGGTGGTTTCGCTACCTGTTGATGAACCTGGGCAAGAGTGGTTGCAATGCGGAACCCGCGGGCCTTCCGGTGCAAGTTTGGGCGACGTGGTTCCCGCGCCAGGGCAAGCCGCAGACGTTTATCCAGGGCTATTCCGCCGATGCGCTGGAATTGAGCGGCCCTCGGCTACTACCCTTCCATTTCCGAATCGCCGAAAATGGCATCGAAGAAAATACCTGCTGGGGCGATGTTCACGTCGAGGGACATGCCATTTCGTGGAAGCTGCGCAATAGTTCGAATTTCGGCGTGGTCCTCAGTGACAAAGGCTGGATCGGCTTTTCCAAGTCGCCGCATTCCAACGCGCAATTTTCCGGCGAGATCGTGTTCGATGGCACCAAGTTTTCCGGTGATCCGCTCGGCTTCGGAGTGCAAGGCCACAATTGCGGCTACCGGCATCGCACTTACTGGCGCTGGATGCATGCCTATTTTCCCAGCTCGCAGGGCACGGCCAGCACGCTGGAGGCACTGGTGTACGATATGCCGCTCGGCATGGTCTTTCGTAAAGCGGTCTGGTGGCACAATGGCAAGGCTACGGTGCTGAAACGCTTCCAGGAAATCGAAATTGAGCGCGAATCGTCCCGGCTGAAATGGAGTTTTGTGGGTATAGACACGGACAACTTGCCGGTCGAAGCTACCATCGAAGCACACGAGCCAGGCATTCATGTGCTGCCTTACGTGAAAACAGATTGCTCCGGCACATTTCCGGTGTCGAACGCCAGCTTTGCCAGCGCCATGGTGCGATTCGGGAGGAATGGCAAGGAAGTTTTAGAGACGATGGGAGGAGCGGTGCTGGAAACGGGAGGAGTTTGACCGTGGATCAGGGATCGCAATGGAACGCAGAACTCTACGATGAAAAACACTCCTTCGTGTGGAAGATGGCGGCGGGACTGCTCGAACTGCTGGAAGCCAAACCGGGCGAGCGTATCCTGGATCTCGGCTGCGGCACCGGGCACCTGACCGCAAAAATCGCCGCGACAGGCGCCAAGGTCGTGGGCATCGACAGGTCCCCCGAGATGATTCAGCAGGCGCGAGAACAATACCCCTCGCTGCAGTTTGAAGTGATGGACGCCCGGGAGATTACGTTTACGGAGCCGTTCGACGCGGTGTTCTCGAACGCGACGCTGCACTGGGTGACCGAACCTGAACGAGCCATCGCCGGAATTGCAAAAACCCTGCGCCCCGGCGGGCGATTCGTTGCGGAATTTGGCGGCAAGGGCAATGTGCGCGAACTGGTGGCTGCCATAGAGCGGGCGTGGAGCAGGCTCGGTCTTTCGGGACCCAAGCCAAACCCGTGGTTTTACCCAAGCATCGCCGAATACTCCGGTCTGCTGGAGCAGTACGGCTTGGAAGTGACGTATGCCAATCTCTTCGAGCGCCCGACGCCACTGGAGGACGGCGAGCGCGGGCTGCGCAACTGGCTGACAATGTTTGCTGGAGCGTTCCTGGACAAACTACCGCCCGAGCAACGCGAGCACGCCCTCACCGCCGTAGAGCAGGAAGCCCGCGCCACATTATTTCAAAACGGCCATTGGGTGATGGATTACCGCCGGTTGCGGATCGTGGCTCAGAACGGGTCGGGAACCAGTTTGTGAAGCAGGATCAACGTTAGATCGAATTGTTTCCGAGTTGCCCGCGATACGCCCGAAGGAGTTTTGCCGTCCTGTGAAATCAAACCACGCGGCAATCCGCTCCGACAGTAGAAGGCAAGTACGTCTCGGCAGTATGATGTTTTCAGTTCCCGATGCGCCCCACGCCGATCATCACCGGGCTCCAGTTGGCGGGTCTCCCCGTTGTCTTTCTAGGGTTAGTGCTAGGGCTGTCGGGCGATTGGCGCTGGGTGGAGGGCTGGATCTTCAGCGTCTGGTGGATATCCTTCTTTGCCGCCATGCTCTTGTGGCTTCGCTCCAGGGACCCGGCGCTGTTGGCCGAGCGCTTCCGCATGCCCGGCACGGGCGGTGAATCGCGCTCCGATTTGGCTATCTTCATCGGGATAAAAGTGTGTGGCCTGGCTTTCATCGTTGTGCCGGCGCTGGATGCGCGCTTCGGTTGGACACCCCGCCTGCCGCTGTGGTGCGAAGTATGCGGAGGCATCCTGCTCCTCGGGGGTAGTTTTCCATTCTTCCGCGCGTTCACCGATAACACCTTTGCGTCGCCGCTCGTGCGCATTCAGAGCGAGCGCAGCCAGCACGTCATTGACACTGGCGTCTACGGCTTTGTTCGCCACCCCATGTATCTTGGGGCAAGTCTAGTGTTCGTTGGTGGCGCGTTGCTGCTCGGCTCCGTTTCCGGCCTTGTCGTAGCCCTCGCCATGGTCGGGCTGCTCGTTGTGCGCATCTTTGTCGAGGAGAAGTTGTTGGCACGCGATCTGCAGGGCTACAAGGAGTATCTCCAGAAGGTGCGTTACCGGTTGGTACCACATGTCTGGTGATCACCCCGTCAACGGATTTCCGCTCTCGATCAGTGTGCGCAGTATCCGATTCACTGGGTGGATGGTCGGCGATTCGGAAGTTGTGCAGGATCAGTCTTCCCACCCTAGCGGCTACTCTGAAGAAGGTAACCTGCCTTTCTTTTGCCGCTTGGATGGTGGGGGAGCGCTTGTGGCGTGTGGAAAAAGGCCACAACAGGTTGAGTAGGGCTTTACAGCTTTCGCCTCACATGATACGCTTTTTTCCCGTACCGCCATCTTAGCGCCAGGCGGCTGGGCCTCTGAACGAGAACCTGCCAAACGTGTGTGGTTTCTGCCAGTTACGGGCAGAAACGTCGCGCCGAAGAACCTCCCCTCGAGGAAAGGAAAGTCGTCTCTCTTCGCGCGGTATAACCCTGGCCCCTTCACTGCCTGTTTTGGCTTCAGGCGTAGCATGTGCGGTAGTGCATCGCGAAGTGGATGTTAACGACAAAAGGGGAACCCTTGCTTAAGCTGCGAAAAGTGGAAATCGTTGGCTTTAAGTCGTTCTGCGAACGCACCGTGGTTACGTTCAGCGGCAACGGCACCACATGCATCGTGGGCCCGAACGGCTGCGGGAAGTCGAACGTCGTGGACGCCATCAGCTGGGTGCTGGGCGAACAGAGCCACAAGTCCCTTCGCGCAGAACGCATGGCCGATTGCATCTTCAACGGCACCGCCAAGCGGCCCCCCATGGGCCTGGCCGAGGTCACCATCACCATGGAAGACCCGGAACTGGCCGAAGCTGCCCGGTTTGTCATCGAAGGCGTAACGGCTGCCGCAGAAAGCGACCAACCGTCCCCAGAGTCCTCCGCAATCACCGATGCCCCTGCAGAAGAACAGGGTTCGAGCGAACAAGTCGCCTCCACGGAGATGACCGAAGCACCCGCAGAGCAGACCGACGCTGCGGAACCGCCAGCCACGCAAGGTGAATCCAGTTTCCTGGCCAAGAAGCGGAAAAAAGCGGAAAAGGCCGCCATGGTGACGAAGCCTGGCGAAGTGGTGGTGAGCCGGCGTCTGTACCGCAGCGGCCAGAGCGAATACCTCATCAACGGTCGCACAGCACGCCTCCGGGATATTCAGGAAATGTTTATGGGTGTCGGCCTCGGCCCGGATTCTTACGCCATCATTGAGCAGGGCCGTATTGGACAGATCCTGGCCACCAAGCCGATGGAGCGCCGCGCGATCATTGAAGAAGCCGCGGGCGTGACGAAGTTCAAGACGAAGAAGCGTCTTAGCGAAGCCAAGCTGGAATCTTCGAAGGTCAATCTTTCGCGCGTGAACGACATCGTGGTGGAAGTCGAGAAGCAACTCGGTTCGCTGAAGCGCCAGGCCGCCAAGGCGCGCCGCTATTCCGAAATTCGCGAACAAATGCGCGGCATCGTCCGACAGATGCTGGCCGGGAAGGCCCGCGAACTGGATGCCGAAGCCGAACGCGTCGGCGTGCGCTTGCACGAATTGACGACGGCGGAAACGCAGCACGCCCAGGCCATTCATGAGCAGGAAGCGGATCAGGATCGGCTGAGCCAGCGCATTTATTCGCTGGACGCGGAATTGCGCCAGAACCAGAACCTGCTGAACCAGACCGCGCTGGAAGTCGACCGCTGCGAGAATCGCATCACCTTCAACCGAACCCGCAGCGCGGAACTTGCCGGACGCAACGAACAACTTGCCGGCGAACGGCAGACCGTCAGCGCGCAACATCTCGACTGGCAATTTCGAAACGGAGCCCAGCAGCAAGCCGTCGATGCCGCCCGATCGGAATCCGTGAGGGTGAACGCTCGCGTGGAAGAACTTGCCACCCGCGCCGCCACACGAGCGATGCAAATTTCTGAATCCGAAGCGCGCGTGGAGGCCTTGCGTCGCTCCGCCACGGAAGCCAGCGAAAGCGTCCTGTGGCTTCATGGCGAACAGAAACAGGCGGAAGAAGCGCTGGTCCATCAAAAGGAATCGCGGCAGAAACTGGAAGCGCGGGAAACGGAACTGCTGGAATCGTCCATTCGCGTGCGTGACGACGCGGAACAAGCGGCGCAGAATCTGCAAGCCGCGATGGCGGAGTTGGAGCAACTTCAGAGCCAGGCCGCGCAACTCCAGGTTCATCTTGGCGAGTTGCGCCAGAATCGCGAACGTACTTCGAAAGAAGCGGATTCCCTGCGCGATTCCCTTTCCGGTATCCGCGCGCGCCATTCCACGCTGACACGCATCCTCAACGACCACTCGTACACAGGCGAGGCGGTCCAGAAATTGTTTGCCGCCAACGAACGTCACGGCGGCCATGATTTTCGCGCTGTCGGTGTTCTGGCCGATTACGCCGAGGTGCAGGAACAGCACGAAGCGGCCATCGAGCAGTACCTTCGTGAAGAGCTGGAATATGTTGTGGTGGAAACCTACGACCACGCGCGCGCCGGCGTCAGCATGCTTCGCGACGAAGTGGGAGGCCGCGCCACGTTCTTCGTGGATTCGCTGCGGCACTTGAAGCTCGACGAATACGAGCCCATCATTCATTTCCGTTCCGAAGATGGCGTGATTTCCCGCCTGGACAAGCTGGTGGAATTTCGCGATCCGCTTGGCCCCGCCGCAAAACAGTTTCTGCCCCGCCTGCGCAACGGCTACCTCACTGAAACCATAGCTGCGGAAAAGCTGGCTCGCGAGTATCCGCAATATGCGTTCGTCACGCCAGAAGGCACCTGCTACCAGGGCCGCATGGTCACCGGTGGACGTCCGGATGAGGCTGGGCCGCTGGGGATGAAGCGCGAACTGCGCGCCGTGAGCGCGGAACTGATTCACCTGGAGCAGCGGAGCAATTCCATTCAATTCGAACTCGAAGCCATCACCGCGGAGCTGCGAGCCACAGAACTGGCCCAGGAGGAATTGACAGCAAAGCAGCGCGAATCTGAACGCAATCATTTCGCCGCCAGGCACCGTCACGAGCTGATGCAAAGCGACCTTGCACGCCTTGGCTTGGACCTGACGGTTGTGCAGAGCGACTTGGCGCGTGTGCGCAGAGATATCGACGCCGCACAGCAGCGCGCGCTTCTGGCGCAGACGCAGCATCACCTGGCGGCCTCTACCCGCGCCGAAGCCGAAGCCGAGACCCTGCGGCTGACCGAAGAAGTGGCGCAGTTGCGCAACGCCGTGCAATCCGAGCGCGACGAACTCGCTACCGCCAAGGCCGATCTCGCCACCATGAATGAGCGCCTGGCTTCCGCCGAAGCTATTGCTCACCGGCTACAGGAAGAACGCGCGGACCTGGAGAGGCGCGAAGCCGCACTGCGGCAACAGGAAATCTCCATCAGTGAAGAAACGGTGGCCATGGCGCGGCAGTCCGAAGAGCTGACGGTGCAACTCGAGACGCTGCGCGTGGAAAAAGCACGCTTGGCGGAGCTGCAAAAAGAACTCGAGCAGGAATGGGATACCGCGCGCACGCGGGTCACGCAGCTTGAAGATCACCTGCGCATGGCTCGCCAGACGCTCCAGGAAATGCGCGAGGAACGCGGCAAATTCGAGATTGAAAAGGCGCGCAACGACTCCGATCGCCAACACTTGCGGGAAACTTGCCTGACGGAAGTGAATGCGCAGCCGGAGGATTTGATCGCCTCGGAAAGTGCCTTCATGACCGGCGAAGAGCTGGCCATCGCCGAAGCCAGCTATCGCGAAATGAAG
>Ga0074045_10006498_pt1 | contig 10038 bp, 8 predicted proteins | sample BogForMeECP23OM2_FD_94442 | JGI IMG/M metagenome (GOLD analysis project Ga0074045, IMG submission 94442) | Bog forest soil microbial communities from Calvert Island, British Columbia, Canada - Bog Forest MetaG ECP23OM2 | ecosystem: Environmental > Terrestrial > Soil > Wetlands ... | reverse complement strand
CTGACCAAGGCGCTCTATGAAACGGGCATCGACTCCGACGAATCCGTCGCGCAAGCTGAAACGCAACTGGAAGCCACCCGCGCGCTAGACACCAACATTGGCATTCTGCGATCCGAATACGAGCATGCCATTGCACTCCTTGTTGGCCAGCCTGCTTCCTCCTTCTCCATCGCCGTTGAGCCCTTGAAGACTCCGCCGCCCGCCGTTCCGTTTGGCGTTCCCTCGCAACTTTTGGAGCGCCGCCCGGACGTCGCCGCAACCGAGCGGTTGATGGCCCAGGCCAATGCGCAAATCGGCGTCGCCAGAGCCGCATTTTATCCAACTGTGACACTTAGCGCCTCTGCCGGGTTCCAAACCACGACCGGCTCCAGTTGGTTTAGCTGGCCGAGCCGCTTCTGGTCCGTCGGCCCGGCTATTTCCGAGTTGATTTACGATGGCGGTTTGCGCCGCGCCACCATGGAACAATACCGCGCGCAATATGATCAGACGGTCGCGAACTATCGCGGCACCATCCTAACCGCGTTTCAACAGGTGGAGGACAATCTTTCGACCCTGCGCGTTCTTTCCAAGGAAATTCAGGAACAAGACACGGCCATCCAGTCCGCGCAGCGCAGCCTCAATCTGGCGACGGACCGCTACCGCCTGGGCATCGATCCCTACCTCAACGTGATCACGGCTCAGACGACACTTTTCAGCAATCAGCAGACCGCCGTGAACCTGCGCATCCAGCAAATCGTCGCCAGCGTGCAATTGATCGAAGCGGTTGGCGGGGGTTGGGATTCTTCCACGCTGCCCACTTCGCAGCAGATTATTTCGCGGGAGGCCCAGGCTCCGGCGGCTCCTCCCGTGCAGCCAGCCCAGAGCCAGCCACCCGCCGCTGCTACTCCCTAGGCTATCTGGCCACGCGTTGCAGTCTGACAAAGATTCGACACGGTTTACTATGTAATTATTGGGTACTAGTGTCGAATCTGGTACGAGGGGGGAAGCGAACGGAGCGAAGACCGGAAAGCGAAATTCGAAAAGAGAAAACCGAAGTTCGAAATGCGAAGAGTGGACCCACCCGGAAAATTCCAAGTTCAGTTATGAGTTGTAGGCTTCAATCGAAGAGAAAAGCAGGAAAGCGGACACACCCTTGCTGAAAACCTTAAAGGGTAGGCCACTCGAGATTGCCTCAGGGCTTTGAGGGTGCGCCGCCTGCCGGCGTGTAGTTCTTGCAGCGGCAGCCGGGATGATGGCAGATTGCGCGGGGTCGCTTCGCTCGCCCGGGCTCCGGCCTGTGGATTGTAGAGCCGTGCCCGCAGCGGCAGGCCTGCTTTCGGTAAACGCTTGTCATACTTCCAATGCTAGCACAGCGCAGAGGATTGTGGACGAGCGCGGGGCGATTGATGGAGAGGGCCCGTGCTTTGCAGTTGCGAATGGGCAGGGTGCGTCAAATGCCGGGCGCCAACGGGCTACGCCGGGCTTGCCGCTCCGGGAGGGAGGGCTTGCTGGGAGATCCACTCGCGGCAGCGGCTCTTGCGCGTCCATGCGCCGTCCCGCTTCTCCACCACCATGGTTCCGCCGTTGCCACAAAGGCTGCCGCAAACAAAGCTGTAGGAGACAACCGCGAACTTGTGCTCCTTGTCGAAGCGAATCTCGCTCAGGGTAACAAGGCCATGGGCAAATCCATTGCGAACCGCGTCCTCAATGGAGAGCCCTCTGTGTATGGTCTTTTCTGGATCGTTGTCGGCCACTTCCTTGCTTTGTTTCTCCGCATCGACAAGGCCGATCTTGCTCCTTCCCAACTGCGGCAGGTCTTCCTTGCGAAAGCGATGAACCACCGCCGGAGAGGCCGGTTCAAGGTTGAGTCCCTTCTCACAATCCTCAGCACCAGTGGGTCCGCTCGCTTCAAGCGGGACGGTCTCGGCAGCCAGGTGGATCGTCTGCACTTCGTTATCCATCCAACCGTGAAGAACGACCCGATACACGGCAAGCTGCTCCGCCGTCAGGGGGCTGTCGCTTACCTTGGGCTTGGCGTTCGGAGGCTCCTGGCCAACCGCTAACCACACGGTGGCAAGCACAAGCACCGCCAGACGGACGCTCATCGTCACAAACCGCAGTCCAGCCGCGAACCCCGCATCTTTGCTGTCCATCGCAGTCCCTCCGCTCGATATTCGATTGTACGCGCAGGAGGTAGGAAACCTTCTACTAACGAACTTTGGTGGGCCCACCAGTTGCGGGTCCCGCAAAGGGTAGGCCACCCGAGATTGCCTCGGACATTTTGAGCGTGCGCCACCCGCCGCCAAAGCGCGGACTCCATGACAACAGAGTTCTGGCTGCTTCTCTCCCGCAGTGAGGGGGAGCATTCGAACCTAACGGGCCGCCTCTTAACCCAACACGAAGTATTCGTCAGGCCGGATTCGAACGACTTTTTTTGCCGCGTGCGTGGGAACAGTGATTGCCAGGACCTCATCTTTGAAGTCCGTGAACAGGGGAGGGCGCGGAGACATGAGAAGAGACTCTGGAAAGAAGCCGGGTGCCAGTGCTCCCGTTTCCGCAATATTGTTGGCGTTCCTCACCAAACAGGGGATGTGAGTGAAACCGGCCCTCATAAGACGATATGCTCGGTGATAGCCGTTTGTGAGAAAAAAACGGCCACGATACCGAGTGGCCTGTACCAGATTGGGACCCGCGCTTATGTATAGACTTATGACGAACGGCCCCTGCGGATCCTGCTGCCCGCAGTGAAATCCCACTACCTGAAGGGATGGATTGATCCCACTGACGGTGATTGCCTTCTGAGGTTGGTCGACGCTCACCGCCAGAGTGCTGGGCTTTCCGTAAGGAAAGCAAAGCTTAACCGCGGAGAGTATATCGGCATCGTTCAATGTTTCCTCCCCTAGGCTCGATGCATACGCAAGGTCAATGTTTGGCTGAAAAGGAACAACTCCGGATAGCTGCAGGAGGCTGGCGCTCCAGGTTCCGTCTGGAAACATTTGCTTACAGTCCGGTCGGTCCATAACCTTGTTAATCTCCAGCAATGCCTCTGGTTCTAGGATGGGCAGGACCTCCGGCTGATAGGACAGCGGGGGAAGGGATTCAATCAGAGCTCTGGCGGTAACCCATCGCCTCATGATTTCGTTGAAGTGATCCTGCTCAAGCCCCTTACCCTGCAACAGCTGCCGAGCTTCCTGTTCGGGGTAATATCCGAGCAAGAAGCAGTGATCCCGTCGATCTGCAGGGATCAATCGTCGTAGTTCGGATTCGTCGGCCACGGGTTGCCCCGACCGCACCGGATACTTGGAACAGAATTCGGAATTACTTTCCATAACACCTCCGAGAGGGAAAATTTGGCGTACGATGCGCGGGGACTCTCCCCCCGGAAGGCCCGCCATGTGACCTTCCTATATAGCGAACATATTCGTTATAACGTACTTCGCAGATATTGTCAAATCGCCGCGCACGAACTCATTCGTTTGTGATATAGTGTCGGCGTTGTTATTTCGAGGGGGTTCGATGTCAACCGTGGGCGAACGCATTCGCGAGGTGCGTGAGGCTCGAGGCTGGACTCAAGAAAAGTTGGCCGGGGCGGCAAAGATTAGCAAGAGCTTTCTCAGCGAGGTGGAAAACAAGGGAAATAATATTAGCCTAGACCTTCTCCTGCGAGTGGCCACAGCTCTGGATGCATCCGTAGAGTACCTTGCGACAGGGGGGGGAGACGAGGCAAAGTCGCGAAAGTCCATCGTCATTCCACCTGAACTGTCCCAAGCGGCCGAGCAGCTGCATTTGTCCTTCCAACAGGCGATTGATCTGTTGGAGGCATACAATTCAGTCGTGGCTAGGCGGAGCACTCGTCTCCGACCAAATCCTTCGGCTGAGGACTGGGAGAAGTTACATCACGAGCTGCAACGGCTACGGAAGAACTATGGATGAGCAAACTAGATAGCAAGCCTCAGATTTGGAAGCTGGCTGTGGACCTGGGACTAGGCTCGACGAGCCGACCGGTGTCCGAAATCTTGAATTATGTCAAGCGGCGGGTCCGGAACGTTGCTCAAAAGTTCTCTAGTGCGACCCTGAACGATTTACTTACGGCCACCGCCGAGGAAGTCCGCACGGTCTTTAAGGAAATCCACTCGAATGAGGATTTGGAGAAGTTACAGTCAACGTACTTTGCGCTAGGAGAAACGGGATTTGCAAATCTCCACAACGAACTCGATTCTCAAGGCTACGCGATCACACTCAGGCGGATAAACCCAGCCAAGTGGGACCGCGCGTACGTCTCAGTGATCGATTGCCGCGGTGACAAAGCTTTTCGTGCCTATTTCTCGAAATGGCACGAGTTAGCGCATTTGCTCACTCTGACACAACAAACGCGTCTTGTTTTTCGGCGGACTCATGCGAGTGCCCTTGTAGATGCGGAAGAAGGGCTGATGGACCTGATTGCTGGTGACGTCGGATTTCTCGCCGATTTCATCCCCTCCCTTGGATTCGGCGACATCTCTTTTGAGATGATTGAGAGCGTACGACGGCAAGTTTCGCCAGACGCCAGTTACCAAGCTGCGTCCATCGGCATCGTTAGAGCCCTGCCTCGTCCTTGCATACTGCTTGAGGCTAGACTCGCCTTGAAGAAATCCGAAGAACGAAACAAGGCCCAACTCAGGTTAGCGATTCCTGTCCATGCCGAACCCAGGCCTTCACTTCGCGCTGTACATGCAACTACGAATCAAGCCGCACGCGACATCGGCATATACCTTCCCGAGAACTGGAGAGTGCCCGGAAAGTCTGTGATAGCTGCAGTCTTTGAAACTGGCGATTCAGCTCGGGCCCGGGAAAATCTCAGCTGGTGGCGCACGAGCTCTGGGACGCGACTTCCAAACTTCCCAGTTAGGGTGGAGGCAAAGCGAGTCGGAGACTCGGTCATAGCCCTCCTTGTCGCCGAGGAAGACTCAGACGCGGTGTTCGCAGCTTAGCGGTAGCCGGGTGCCGCACTTTCGTAGTTTGAGGGTGGGTCTTGGGGTGCAATTCTATTTTCTTCAGACAGTGGCATCGGCGTTCGCTAATCCTCGCCCTGGCGGGCGGGGAATTGTATGGATTTTTGGTGGGTGGGGCAACGGGTGGGGATGTGGCGCGCCTACGGCGCTCGGGGTCGTGGTTGCTCTGTACCCAGGGCTTACGCCCTGGGCTAACCTGTTTCGCGCCTCCGGCGCTGGGATTTTTGTGGGGGGCGCCCTCCAGAAAACGGCGCGTGGGGGGCGCTGGATTTCAATTTGTGGCGGTGCGCGGATGCAAAAGCGGCGGCAAGCCACCGCACTCCAAATTAGGCGCAGGAGTCCAGGCACAAGGACTTTGGGGACATGGGGCGCGGCGTGCTGCGCACCTACGGCGCTCGCGATTGTGGTTGTTTTGTACCCAGGGCTTACGCCCTGGGCTAACGTGTTTCGCGCCTCCGGCGCTGGTGAGAGGAATGTTGTGCTCCTCCGGTGTTGGGGAGAGATGCGCCGCGCGCTTGATTAGCGCTGGAAGCGCGCCAGAGGTTAGCCCAGCCCGTGAGGGCTGGGAAAGGTGGCAGATGAAATTTGGAGCGCCGTAGGTGCGGCACCTAGCCGAAAACAAATTTCGGATCAAATGCGAGGCCGTGCTTTTTCAACAAGACGAGAAACTCTGGTTCGAAACCCATTTTCTTGTGATGCGCTTGTTGCGTCCGGATGTATTGAATTACGGCGGGAGCGTTGGAACTGCTGACGCTGAAGGTCCCGTATCCTTGTTGCCAGGCAAATTTGTGACCCTCTTCGTTGGCCCATCGTGAGGAGTTTGATTTGATGGCGAGGACCGCCTTGGCCACCGACAAAGTCGGCGGAATTTGGATCAGGATGTGGATGTGATCTTCCATGCCGCCAATGGCGTGGACAAGAATCTCAAGGTGGTGGCAAATGCCTGCGGCATAGGTCCAGAGGCGGGGCTGAAATTCGGAGGAAATCGCCTTGTGGCGATCTTTAGTGCTGAAGACAATATGAAGCAGGTCTTGTGCGTAGGTGTGGGACATGTGCCGCGCCTCCGGTGCTGACATCGTTATATACCATATATGTAATATAACGTGTACTCAGCCCTTGCGGGCTGGGCCAACCTGTGGCGCGCCTCTGATACCGACATCGTTGCATGCCATGCACCTTCTGTCGCACCTACGGCGCTCGCGGTTCTGTTTGCTGTGTACCCAGGGCTTACGCCCTGGGCTAACCTGCGGCGCGCCTCCGGCGCTTCGGAGGAAGAGGGAGCCCCTGATTCGAAGGGCTGCGTGGTCAACGGACGGTCCAGGATATGGCAACTTTTGGCGGAGCTCTCCCAATTGAGGTACACTCAGGCTGCCGGCGCGAGCGAGCGCCGGACTCGCTCTATAATCTAGTCATGACGAATGCGAATGGCGCCCGCGGCCGTCGGGTTAACCGCTTTACCGAGGAGATAAAATCTTGAATACACGCTTACGGAACCCTCTGATCTTCTGCCTTGTCGTTTGCCTCAGTCTCGCAGCACTTTGCCTCACGCAAGTTGCTTTGGCGCAAACTTCACCCTCCAAGACTCCGCCACCGCTTCTGCTGGGCACGGCGTGGTATCCCGAACAGTGGCCGGAGTCGCGCTGGGAGGCGGACCTTACGCTGATGCAAAGGGCCGGCGTGCACTTTGTGCGAGTCGGGGAATTTGCCTGGAGCCGTATGGAGCCCGAGGAAGGGCACTATGATCTGGACTGGCTGGACCGCGCGGTCGCCCTCGCGGCCAAGCATGACATTTACACGGTGCTCGGCACTCCGACGGCCGCTCCGCCCGCGTGGCTGACGCAAAAGTATCCGGAAACGCTGCGTACCAAAGAAGACGGGCGGCGCGACGAGCATGGCAATCGCGCACAGGGGAACTGGGCCAATGCGAAATACCGCGAGATGGCGCGCAAGATCGCGGAGCAAATGGCCAAGCGCTTCGGCCACAATCCCAACGTCCTGGGCTGGCAGATTGACAACGAGTATTCGCAAGTCTCCTACGATCCCGAGACGCGCGCGCAGTTTCAGCAATGGTTGAAGGCGCGGTACGGCACGCTGGATAACCTGAACGCCCGCTGGACTACAGCTTACTGGAGCGAAACCTTCAGCGCCTGGGACCAGATTCCCATTCAGATCGGCTACGGCAATCCCGGACTGCTGCTGAGCTGGATGCGTTTTGTGAGCGACACGTGGCGCAGCTACCAGAAGAATCAGATGGACGTGATTCGCGCCAATTGCGATGCGCGGCAATTCTTCACCACCAACACCATGGGCCCGTACGATGGTTTCGATCACTACACCGTTCTGCAGGACCTGGACTTTGCTGCCTGGGATGACTATGTGGGAGAGGGCCATCTGAATCCCGTTCTGAATGGCGCCGGCCATGACCTGACGCGCGGCTTCAAACAGAAGAATTTTTGGGTGATGGAAACGCAGCCCGGGAACGTCAATTGGGCGGGGGTCAGCAACGCGCTGGACAAGGGCGAACTGCGCGCCATGGCGTGGCACGATGTGGGCCACGGGGCTGACGCCGTCAGCTACTGGCAGTGGCGCAGCGCCCTGAACGGACAGGAGCAGTATCACGGCAATATTGTTGGGCCGGATGGAACGCCGGTGCCGCTGTATAGCGAAGTGTCGCAAGTCGGGCAGGAGTTCGCCAAAGCGGGACCCACGCTTGCCGGCACCTCGCCGAAATCGCAAATCGCCATTCTGCATTCCTACGACAGCCGCTGGGCCATCCAATGGCAGAAGCACAACCGGCAATATGATCCGCTCGAGGAACTCATGAGCTATTACGTGCCGCTGCGTGCCATTGCGCAATCCATCGATGTCATTTCGCCGAACGCGTCACTTGCGCAGTACAAACTGGTTGTCGCGCCCGGCCTGAATGTGATTTCGGATGGCATCGCGAAGAACCTGATCGCTTACGTGCAAAACGGTGGGCACTTGGTGCTCGGCCAGCGTTCCGGGATGAAGGATGACGACAACGCGTTGCAGACCGAACGGCAACCGGGGCCACTCGTTGGTTTGCTGGGTGGCCGCGTGGAGCAGTATTACGCGCTCACCGAGCCGGTGCCCTTCGAGGGGCAGTGGGGCAAAGGAGAGAGTAAGCTTTGGGCGGAACTCCTCAGCACCAAAGACCCGGAGACAACCGTGCTCATGAAGTATGGAAAGAGCAATGGCTGGCTCGATGGACAGCCCGCCGCCATCACCCGCAAGGTTGGCAAAGGCCGCATCACTTATATCGGCGCGTGGCTGGACCCGCAAACCATGGCGCAAGCCGCTAAGTGGATGGCGGAAGATAGCGCGATCCAGACGCCGCTGGCGGGCCTGCCCGCAGGCGTGGATGTCTATCCCCGCTACGGCGCACATGGCGTTGTGTACATCCTGATTAATTTTGCGAAGCAGACGCAGACCGTCAATTTGCCTGCGCCGATGAACGACGTGCTGCAGGGCGGGAGCAAACAATCCGTTGAACTGCCGACCTACGGCGTCGCGATCTTGGCCGCTGGGCAGTAAAATCGCCGGGTTGCCCGGCGCGCTTGCTATCGGAAGCGGCTCCTGACAAACTTCTTTCCGCCGTGGGCGATCCCAGGCCTGCCGTAATGGAGAGACGCGCCATGCGCGTACTGTTTGCCGAGGATCAGGAAGAGATCCGCACGCTGACCACCTGCCAACTGGAGCGCAGCGGCCATCACGTTCACGCTGTCGGCAATGGGAAGGAAGCCCTTAACGCACTTCTCCACGGGCGTTTTGACGTCATCCTGCTGGACGAAGAGATGCCCGTGATGGGCGGAGTTCAAGTAGCCCACACCATACGCGAGAATGAAGCTCGCGCCGGCAGCCACGCGTTTCTTATCGCTCTCACCGGCAATAACACCAAAGACGATCAGGCCCGTCTTGGGCGGGAGGGGTTCGACGCCGTGCTTGGCAAGCCGTTCCGTCTGGACGCGCTCAGTGAGATTCTTGACGCTGCGGGTACCACTTTGCCGCTCACGTCCGCACCGAAAAAGCCCCCCGCGGCGATTTCCGCCGGAATTGACGACCTGCTGGAGCGCATTGGCGGCGACGAAAAGCTCCTGAACAAAATGATTCAGATATTTCTCCGCGACACGCCCAAACGCATTACGGGGTTGCAAAAAGCTCTCCAGCGCAACGACGCGGATGAAATCGCTTCCCTGGCCCATGCCCTGAAGGGTTCCCTCGGCATTTTCCTGGCGCAACACGCCTGCGACCGCGCGCGGGAGCTCGAACAGCTTGGCCGTAAATCCGAATTGGGCGGAGCAACGGCCGTCTATGGCGCGCTGAAGGAAGAGATTGCGAAGCTGGAAGAAAACCTGAGAGGATACGCAAAGGATATCCAGGCTCAGCCGCGATCCAGTGTTTCCAAGCAGGCGCAGAGGCTGACAGGGAAACGCAAGAAAACATGAATCGCACCTGCCGGCGTAATGCCGACTTTCATGATCCGGAGCCTCTCCATGCCGCACATTCTCGTAACGGATGATGACGCCGTGACCCGCCAGATGGTCCGCGGCATCCTGAAAAAGCATGGCTATACCGTCAGCACCGCACCCGACGGCGTCGCGGCACTGAAAGCCATTCGCAAGAAGAAATTCGATCTGGTCCTGCTGGACATCTGGATGCCCAAAATGACCGGCCTCGGCCTCCTCGGCAGCCTCACCGGCGAGGCGCATGTGCCAAAAATCATTATCATGACCTCGGACAAGACGCCAGAGACGCTGCTTAACGCTCTGCGCGGACGCGTCTATCAGTTCCTCACTAAGCCTTTCGACGCCGAGACTCTCCACATGGTCGTCGAAAATGCCCTATCCACGCATCCTGCTACGCCACCTATCGAAGTCCTTTCCGCCAAGCCGCACTGGGTCGAGCTCCTGGTGCCCTGCGAACGCTCCGTCGTCAGCCGCGTGCAGAGCTTTCTGAATCTCCTGGAAACCGATCTTCCGCCGGACGTCATGGAAAAAGTGGGCTACGCCTTCCGCGAACTGCTGAACAACGCCATCGAGTGGGGCGG
>Ga0074045_10006497_pt1 | contig 10040 bp, 8 predicted proteins | sample BogForMeECP23OM2_FD_94442 | JGI IMG/M metagenome (GOLD analysis project Ga0074045, IMG submission 94442) | Bog forest soil microbial communities from Calvert Island, British Columbia, Canada - Bog Forest MetaG ECP23OM2 | ecosystem: Environmental > Terrestrial > Soil > Wetlands ... | reverse complement strand
TACGCAGGGCGCGGTAGGACTCTGCCATCTGCGACTGCGGCCGGACCTGGGTCACGAGTTCCACCGCCTCTTTCGAGGAAGCGATCACCAGACGCTTGGCGCCGGTGGCGTCGCGCGCGGCCTTGGACCCAAGCGGAATCATGCCCAGGGGCGAGAGGCCCGAGATCGCCTGGGCCTGTTCGGTGGTGCGGACGGTGTTGTCCATGCCCTCCAGCAGGAAAGCCAGACCAACACCGAGGGCCAGGCCGAGCATAGCTCCGAAACCAAGATTGCGCGGGATATTGGGCTCGATGGGGCCAGTCGGTGTGCGGGCGCTGTCCACGATACGGAAATTGTTCGCCTTCAGTCCTGCTGAGACTCCTGCTTCTTTGAGTTTCTGCAGCAGCCCTTCGTACAGGGTGCGGTACGTTTCAGAGTCACGCTTGAGCAGGTTGTACTCGATGGCGCTTTCGTTAAGCTTGTTTTCCTCCTGCTTCTGTTTCTCCAGGGCCTCGCGCAGCATGTTTTCCCGCTGCAGAGAGGTCATGTATTGCCCGCGAACCTTGCTGACAACCTTCTTCATTTCCGCCTGAATCTGCGAGTCCACTTCCTTGAGCTGACTGTTCAACTGGGTGACCTTGGGATACGAGGGCCCGAACTGGGTGCTCAGATCAGCGATCTGGATCTTCAGATCCGCCTCTTTGGACCGCAAATTGTCCAGCAGTTGGGAGGCAGCCTGCACCCCGGCCCCTGCCGCGTCGGCGCCGCCAGCGGTGGAGGCAATGGCGTCCGGATCTCCCGACTCGACCAGCCGGTAGAAGGCTTCCTTGTCCATGCGCTCGCTTTCCGCGGCGGTGAGCTCTTTGTTCAGTTCGTCGAGCTTGGCGGTAGTGATGTTCTGCTTCTCGTCAATGCCCAGGATTTCGTGCTCCCTCTGGTAGCGCACCAGTTTCTCCTGGGAGGTCTCCACCTTCATCTGCATATCCACCAGTTGTTTCTGCAACCAGTCGGAAGCCTGCATGGTGGATTCGAAGCGCGACTTGATGTTGTTGTCCACATAGGTTTGCATCAGCGTGTTCACCACGTTCGCGGCCGTATCGCGGTCCGCGCTGCGGTAGTGAACCTCGATGATGCGGGAATTCGGGCTGTTGGCGACCCGCAGATTCCCTTTGAATCCACCCAGCAGGGCGGAGGCCCGGGCTGGGTCCGATTGCAGCGGATCGGGGGCGAGGTCGAGCGAAGGGGAGGGCGGCACGTTGCCGCCAAACTCCGGACGCCGGTCAAGATTGAGTTCGCGAATCACCTGCAGCGCCAGAAGATCGCTCTGCAGGATTCTCAGTTCCGTTTCCAGTTCGGTGGGATCGTAGTAGTCCAGACTGAAGGTGGCGGAGTTCTGAAAGTTCAGACTGGCGTCAGGCTTGTTGATCTCGATGGTGCCGGAAGCTTCATAGATCGGGGTCATGCGCAGGCTGGCGATGGCGATTACGGAGAAAATAGTCACGAAGCACGCCGCTACGATCCATTTCCGCTTGATCAGAACGCGGAGGTATTCTCCCAGGGCGGAATCGTGAGAAGGGAGGCTGGGATAGAGGGGCCCTGCAGGTCGGCCGGGGTCAAAACCTTGAGCCTGCTGCATTTCGCGAACGATCGGGCTATTCGCCTGAACTAGGGGTCCGAATTCCATGCCTGCTCCTCAACCAATCTGGAACTGCTCCCAGGGCCAACAAGGCCATTCCTGCACACGTAAACGTTTGTCCCGGGTCGAAGAGGCTGGTTCGTCGCGCAGGGAACTGTCTCGCACTGAGCAACTGGAAAGTCCGTTCGCCATTTTAGCATTGGACGGGGAATGGATGGCGAGTTTTCCATAGTGCCTTCTTAGGTGTCCCGAGCGCTCCCGCGCGGACTTCCGGCGGCTGTTGCGGGTCTTAGCGGCGAGGCAGAAGTCAAGGCGAGGCAGGAACGCCTCCTTACCACAGCGTGGCTGCTTCGCCGGGAGGAAGCAGCCACGAAACTCAGCATGACCGGGAAGGCCAGAGCCGGTCTTACGGACACGGGTATGGCGTGCCTGGAGTCGGGGGCGTGCCGGGAATGATGGTCGGAGGTCCCGGTATGCCGTCAGGACCAGGCGGTCCGGGGATCACGGTTGGAGGAGTGCCCGGCGTGCCGGGTGTCCAGCAGGTGCCGTGTGCTGTCGGCGTTGCCGGCGTAGGCGGGCGAGGAGCGACGGGTTGCTCCGCGACGGGGTGCTGCTCGGACTGCTGCACCGCGTTCGCCACCTCGTTTTGCTGCAGCGAAATCGAGTGCTGCAGGGTCATTTCAACCGGCGTCCCGACATCGAGGAAAAAATTGTGGGTGCCAGTCAGGACGAAGAACGAGGCAATCATACCGGCGGCCGCACCCACACCAGCGCCGATCCCGATGCTCATTCCGGGATGTGCAGGAACCGTCATACTGGACGACACGCAACCTGGAGGCGGGCCGACGCAGCCGGACGGAATTGAAGCGGTAATGGTACCCGGCTGCTTGTTCGCAACGCCATAACCTATCAACGCGCCGAGACCGGCGCCCGCCGCCGGCAGAGCAAATACGCCAGCTGCCCGGCGACTACCGGGATCTTTCAGAGCATAGCCTTCATCGGTTACCAGGAGTGCGGGATCGGTGATGGGAATGACGTAGCCGTCGGGGAACGTGATCGACATCGATTGCAGACGAATTTCCCCGCGTCCGCCCTGGCGTTCCAGTTTGTCTACCTTGCCTTGAACAAATGTGCCGACCGGGATCACGACTTCGTTTCCGGAACTGACGGGGGAATTGATCTGCGCGTAGATATCATCCCCGCGACGGACGTACCGGGTCTGAATCGGCTGGGTGAGCACCAGAGCAATTCTGGTCCCGCCGGGAATGGTCACGGTGGAAAAGTTGGTTGCCGCCTGTGTCGGGGCCGGCTGTGAATTTGGCTGCTGGCTGGCTTGCGGTTGATCTTTGTCTTGGTCTTGCGCAGGGTCCTGCGCGAGGCAGTTGAGGGCAGCGAACAAGACGACGGCGACAATCGCCGGTAGCGTCCATTTCTGATGAGCTGTTTGGTTGGCAAAAGAGGTTGAGTTGAATGAAGCGGTTTGACGAATGGGGAGACTGCACAGCATGTGGCACCTCCCTCGAAAGCTTTTCAAGTGGCGCTTTCGATTTCTAGCGGACTCAGTGAATAGAACCCGCCGTCATTCAGTTGGACTCGCGAATTCACCGAAAAGGTTATCCGGGCGAGTAAAAGTTTGCAAAGAGATCGTAGGGATTTGTAAAGGCGCGGGGCGCGGAGTTTGACGGGATCTGCTGAGGGTGCCCACTTCTCGCCTCTTTTGCGAGAAGTGGGACACTTATGTTAGAGACGTTGCCAGCAACGCGCTCTACTCGACTTTTTCTGCGACCCAGCGGGAGACGGCGGTGACCAGCTTGCGCGGAGCAAGGCGGTTGGACTGCGCAACCAGCCAGTTGTGCGCGCCGCTGATGGCCGTGGTGCGGCCCTCCATCACGGCGCGGTAGCCATCGAGCGCGACCTTTTCGGCGCTCATGGCTCCGAGTTGCTTGAACAGGCGAGAATTCTCCGTGCCGGCGCGCTTGGCAAAGCCGGTGTGCGTTGCTCCGGGACAAAAACAGGTCACGGTGACGCCGGAGCCGCGCAGTTCGTTGGCGATCGCCTCAGAGAAGGACAGCACATACGCCTTCGTCGCGTAGTAAACCGCCATCAGCGGGCCGGGCTGAAAAGCCGCGGTGGAAGCGACGTTCATAATGCGGCCGCTGCGCCGGGCGAGCATCGGCGGCAGAAACCGGCGCGTGAGTTCGGTAAGTGCAGTGATGTTGAGGCTGATCTGGCCGAGGATTTCCTCTTCCGGCATCGTGGCGAATTCGCCGAAGGCGCCGAAGCCGGCGTTGTTGACAAGGGTGTCGACGGCCAGGCCCTCGCGCTGAAGCTGGTCGAAAAGAAACTTTGCTGCGGGCGGCGCAGCCAGATCGAGGGCGATAGTCTTGACGCTGACGCCCTGCGGTTGCAGCTCGGCGGCAACTTGAGCGAGCTTGTCTCCGCTGCGGGCGACCAGGACGAGATTGTGATGGTCGCGGGCAAAGAGTTTGGCCAGTTCGTATCCGATGCCGCCCGAGGCGCCGGTGATGAGTACGGTGGAGGCAGGCATAGAGCTCCTTCCGTTAATCTTTACGTCCTATGGTGCGGCTATTTGAAGTCGGGGAAGGACGTCGGCAAAAAGAAAGCCGTCGCGCGTCACGCATTCCCCTGCCTCGATCGGAATTGGTTCACGAAACATCGGTCCGGCGTAGGCGAAAGTATGAAACTCACCGTTCTCGCCGCAGGGATCCACGGCCGCGGGGAAGCGACGCAATGTCTCATAGTCGAGATCGCGACCGACGAAATCCGCGGGCAGCTTCAAGGGATCTGCGCAAACAATGCGGGCACGCAGGCCGCCATCGATCATCTCTGAAACCAGTTCTCCTGTGTTCCGTCCCCATAAAGGGAATACGGGTTCGAGACCGGTCCCGCGCAGGCGGTCTTCGCGATAGCGACGAACATCTTCAAGGAAAAGGTCGCCAAACGCGATTGCCGCGATGCCTTGCTGAACTGCCGAGGTGCAGGCCGCGGACATCGCTTGCTCATAGATATCGTTGCTGCACGGCCAAGGCAACGGGACTTCCCAGAGTGGAAGCCCGGCTGCATCGGCTTGGGCCTTTAGCAGGGTGTGGCGCGTACCGTGCATGGCGACGCGCTGGAAATGCGTATTGATCGTGGTGAGCAGTCCGACCACTTCCACATCGTCACGCCGGCGAAGCATATGGAGGGCCCATGCGCTGTCTTTGCCGCTGCTCCAGGAGAGAAGAATTCTTGGTTTCACGATGGCACGCACTTGGACAATCTACCGAAGAAAGAGGCGCGGGCGAATTCGCCCGCGCCCACACAAAATCTCGCGGGCAGGAGTGCCCGCGCCACACTCTACGCGTGCACCAGCTCCACCCCGTAGATCGAGTGCCACGAGGTCGCGGCCTTCAACTTGTCGTTCACGTTGTGGATGTTCTTCACGCCTTCGGTCTCCAGCCACTTGCGGAAGGCGGCTGCGCCCTGCTTGGCATAGATCGGAATGCCGTCTTTCCAGGTGGCGCGGCCGCAGAGCACGCCATTGAACTTCACGCCCGATTCTCCGGCAAGTTCCAGTGTCTCGCTGAACTCCGCGTTGCTCACGCCCGCTGACAGATAAATGAACGGCTTGGTCGCAACATTGGCGGCTTTGTGGAACAGGTCAATGGCTTCCTTCTTCGTATAGGCCTTCGTCCCGCCGAATGACTTCGCGCCCTCGACGAACTTCATGTTCACCGGCACCTCGACTTTGAGCACGTCGACGCCATAACGGTCTTTCGAAAACTCGCGCATGCTTTCGGTGACGATGTGCGGTTTCTTCTTGGCGTATTCCACGCCTTTCTCGTCAGCACCCTCTTCGTAGCCGACGAACTCGAGGAAGAACGGGATGTCGTTGGCGCGGCATTCGTCGCCGATGCGCTCCACCCAGGCATGCTTGATTTCGTTCACGTGCTTGGGATCGAACGGCGTGTAGTACAGCAGAATCTTGACGCAATCAGCGCCGGCTTCTTTCAGGCGGCGTGCCGACCACACGTCGAGCAGGTCGGGCAGGCGGCCGGGGCCGGTCTTATCGTATCCCGTCTTTTCGTAGGCCAGCAGCAGGCCGGCGTTTTTGGCGCGACGCTTTGAGGCCGGCAGTCCCCACTCGGGATCGAGCAGGATGGCGGTAGCGTGCGGGGTCAGAACCTCGCTGACCAGAGTCTTGAATTCTTCCATCATGGCGTCGGTGACTTCGCCGCCTTTTTCCTTGGCCAGCGATTTCTGCAGAGAGCCGCGCTGATCCATGGCAGCGGCCGCGATGATGCCACGCTCGTTGGAAACTTTTTTAAGACCGGCAAGTTTGCCCGGGGTGAGCTTCATAAGAATCCTCCTGATAGGAATGAAGATGAATGACTGGGAAACTACTCATTGTAAACCAAGGGAGAGAGAAATGCGGCGCCGGACCGCGGACGTTGAACGTCAGGGATTCCTTATCGGGAAGGAGAGCAGAGTGGGTGGGTGCTCAGTCGGCCGAATTCCGGGCATCGCCCGGAGTGAGCGGCGTCACTGACGAGGGTCGCGAAACGCACTACGCTCGATCTGCACCGAAGATCGCAACGCGCTCTTCGGCAGGAGGTTCTGATGCGGAGATCAATGCTTTTTGTCGTACTCATGAGTGCCAGTTGCGTGCTGGCGCAGGATTTGAAACCGATTCCTCTGCCGCAGCCGCAGACCGACGGTGGCCGGCCGCTGATGCAAGTGCTCAAAGACCGAAAGACCACGCGGGAGTTCGCCGCCGATAAGCTTCCGCCGCAGATTCTCTCGAACCTGTTGTGGGCGGCGTTCGGCGTCAACCGGCCGGATGGCAGGCGCACGGCGCCGTCGGCGATGAACCGGCAGGAGATCGACATTTATGTCGCAACGGGCGACGGCCTGTTTGTTTACAACGCCCAGGCAAACCGGCTCGATCCGGTGCTGGCGCAGGACGTTCGTGCGGCTACCGGTACGCAGCCGTTCCCGGCTTCAGCGCCGCTCGACCTGGTCTATGTGGCGGATTTCGCCAAGGCTGGCTCGGAGCCCGACGCGGACTTGTACACGGCGGCGGACACCGGCTTCATCGCGCAGAATGTCTACTTGTATTGCGCGTCGGAAGGTTTGGCCACCGTTGTCCGGGGCTCGATCGACCGCGCTGCTCTGGCCAAGGCGATGAAGCTGCGCCCGGACCAGAAGATCATTCTGGCGCAGACCGTCGGTTATCCGAAGAAGTAGGCGGGGCCACTGCACCGGGCGTGAGTGGTATAGTGACCACCACGCTAGTCTCCTAACTTCTCGCAAAGGCGGCGAGAAGTGGGGCACCCCACACTTTCTAAAGAGCGCGAGGATCCATCGACCATGGCGATTGCAACCATCAATCCCGCTACCGGTGAAGTCGTAAAAACATTTCAGCCGCTTTCCGAGGCGGAGATCGAAAAGAAACTGCAGCTTGCGGTCAACGTGTTCAAGGCCGAGCGGAAGACTCCGTATGCGGTACGCGCGAAGCGCATGCTGAAGGCGGCGGAGATTCTGGAACGCGACAAGGACAAGTTCGGGCACCTGATGACGCTCGAGATGGGCAAGACATACAAGTCCGCCGTGGCCGAGGCGGTCAAGTGCACCACGGCTTGCCGCTACTACGCCGAGAATACCGAGCGCGTTCTGGCCGACGAAGTGGTCGAGACGGGCGCGAAGAAGAGCTTTATCCGCTATCTTCCCATCGGCCCGATTCTGGCAGTGATGCCGTGGAACTTTCCCTTCTGGCAGGTGATCCGGTTTGCGGCGCCGGCGCTGATGGCAGGCAACGTCGGACTGCTGAAGCACGCCTCGAATGTGCCGCAGTGCGCGCTGGCGATTGAGAGCATTTTCCTGGAGGCTGGATTTCCAGAAGGCGCGTTTCAAACGCTGCTGATCGGTTCGGGACAAGTGGACGCTTTGCTGAACGATCCGCGGGTAGTGGCGGCGACGCTCACCGGAAGCGAACAAGCCGGCATTCAGGTGGGCGTGGGCGCGGCCAAGCGCATCAAGAAAGTTGTGCTCGAGTTGGGCGGCAGCGATCCGTTCATCGTGATGCCCTCAGCTGACTTGGACGCGGCGGTAGCCACGGCCGTGCAGGCCCGGGTGCAGAACAATGGGCAATCGTGTATTGCGGCCAAGCGATTCATCGTGGCCGAACCGATCGCGGGCGAGTTTGAACGCAAGTTTGTGGCGAAGATGGCGAGCCTGCAGATCGGCGATCCGTTTGACGAGAAGACTGAGCTTGGTCCGCTGGCCACCCCGGACGGGGTGAAGGACCTGGACGCCGACGTGCAGAAAACCGTGAAGGCGGGCGCGAAGGTGCTGACGGGAGGGCATCCGCTGAAGCGCCCGGGGAATTACTACGCGCCGACTGTGCTGACCAACATCCCGAAGAATTCGCCGGCTTACGGCGAAGAGTTGTTTGGCCCCGTGGCCTCGGTATTTCGCGTGAAGGACCTGGATGAGGCGATCCGGCTGGCCAACGACGTCCGCTTCGGCCTGGGCGCGAGCGCCTGGACCAACGACGAAAAAGAACGCGAGCGCTTCATCAACGAACTGGAAGCCGGGATGGTGTTCATCAACAAGATGGTCGCTTCCGACCCGCGCATTCCGTTTGGCGGAGTGAAGGCCTCGGGCCACGGGCGTGAACTCAGCGTGCTAGGCATCCGCGAGTTCGTGAACGCGAAGACAGTGTGGATCGCGTAGGAAGGTCCTAACCGCAGAGGACACAGAGGTCGCAGTGGTCGAACCTGAAGGGCGGTTACGGTTACGGGGCTTGTGTGGCAACCGGCGCGGCCTCGGCCTCGGACGCTTCTACCAGCAGATCCAGCCAGGGGCAGGCATCGGCTTCGACGCGGTGCACGGCCACCTGCATCTTCTCGCCGGCTCCATCGTAACGGACCCAGACGACACGGTAGCGGGCGCTCTTGCCCGCGTACAGAATTCCGATCACGTCGCCGGAGTGGAGGTTGAGATCGAGGCCGGATAGCAGAGCGCCACTTAGGCTGATGTCGCGGGCGCGGGCCTCTTGGAGAAACTGCTCGCCTTTCCCGTCAATACCCCACACCCGCAGCGCGAGGTCGAGCTTGGTGCGAGGTTCGTTGCGGCGCTCGATCATGCACATGACTCCCGTGGACACAGGCCAGAGGCCAGCCTCTGTGCCGGAGTTGCTTCTCTGCCTTAGCCTGCTGGCATTGGCAGGCGGAATTCGTGTTCTTGCCGATGCGGGCATTGCCGAGAGCCAGGCCGTGGTGTAGGAGCGGCGCGTGGTCCAGCTCAGTTTTGGATGCCTGGACTCGCAATGCCCATCTCAGTTGACGGTAGCGTGAAGGGGAAAGGGAGTAAAGGCTTCTGAGCGAGGTTTAATTGCCAAAGCCGGGGGCGAGATGCCGATTCGGGAAGAAACCGAAATGGAACAGTGAGGCCGGCCCCACCTCGGCCGATTTGATTCCCACTTCTCGCAAAGACGGCGAGAAGTGGGGCTCCCGGCCGGACAGCCGAGGGCGGCTGTCCACACATGGTCTTCCTATCGTCCGAGCGTCAGCTTGCTTAGCACCGCTCGCTGCTTGGCAATCAGCTGTTCGATGCCCTGCTTTGCCAGGGTCAACATTTTCTCGAGTTGCGCCTCGTCGAACACCTGGCGTTCGGCAGTCGCCTGGACTTCGACCAGCTTGTGGCCGGCGGTCATGACGAAATTCATGTCCACGTCGGCGCGCGAGTCTTCTTCGTAGCAGAGGTCGAGCAGAATTTCTCCGTCCACAATGCCCACGCTCACCGCGGCGACAAAATCCTTGAGCGGGACGGCGGCAAGGGTTCCGGCTTCCACCAACTTTTCGAGGGCGAGGCTGAGCGCGACGAAGGCGCCGGTGATCGAGGCGGTGCGCGTGCCGCCGTCGGCCTGGATGACGTCGCAGTCAATCCAGATGGTGCGCTCACCGAGGCGGGCGAGATCGGTTACGGCGCGCAGGCTGCGGCCGATCAGGCGCTGGATTTCGTGGGTGCGCCCGCTGGGCCGTCCCTTCACGAGTTCGCGCGGCGTGCGGGTCAGCGTGGAGCGGGGAATCATGGCGTACTCGCTCGAAATCCAGCCTTTGCCCGAGTTGCGCAGGAACTGCGGGACAGTTTCTTCGATCGAAGCAGTGCAGATGACGCGGGTGTGGCCGACCTCGATGAGTACCGAGCCTTCCGCCGTGGTGATGAAGTCGGGGGTGATGGTGACGGCGCGAAGCTGGGCGGGCGAGCGATTGTCGGAGCGGTAGAACATCATGCGGGATTGTAAATGATTGGCAGGTGGTGGCGGACTGCGGGGGCGCAGTTGATAAGGAAGCGAGCCGAACGCGCGATTATTGGGTCGAGAAAAACGCCCTTCGACGGGCTGCGCTTGCTCAGGGCAGGC